>ERZ1673739.35-NODE-35-length-191395-cov-33.408655_pt1 | contig 191395 bp, 179 predicted proteins | sample MGYA00580210_ERZ1673739 | MGnify/ENA primary metagenome ERZ1673739 (study PRJEB41218, sample SAMN15661749) | gut metagenome | host: Homo sapiens | place: Canada: London | collected 2015-08-20/2019-03-30 | study: EMG produced TPA metagenomics assembly of... | reverse complement strand
ATCAGCCCTGCGGGCTGTTGCTTAGCCCGCGGGAGAATATCCACCATCTCCGCCAACAAAAGGCATCAGCTCAGGCTGGTGCCTTTTTTGCAGCTAGATGGTGCGGATGAGAACAGGGCGGCGGTCCGCAGACCGCAAGCAATCAGCCCTGCGGGCTGTTGCTTAGCCCGCGGGAGAATATCCACCATCTCCGCCAGAAGTCGCAGATTGCATTTTGAGACAGGGGGGAATATACTTATATTGGATAGATTCCAATACTATAGCAATTTAACTTTTTAATGCAAAAGCGGTGAATTGCATATCGCAAAGATGCCGTTTGAATGTTGCACGAATTTCTTAACTTGCGATAAAATTTGCGATAAACGATTTTTGGAAGGAATATAATCATGTCGAAAGATGAATATTTGATCACAGATCCACCCCTTAAAGCGCTGACTGTTTTTGCGATGCCGATGATCCTTGGCAGCTTTTTTCAACAAGTATACAATATGGCCGATTCCATAATAGTTGGTCAATTTGTTGGCTCCTCGGCACTTGCGGCTGTTGGTGCTTGTGCTGCACTGACCAATGTTTTTATTTGTGTGGCGCTTGGTGCTGGTGTGGGCGCAGGTGTGCTTGTAAGCCGCTATTTTGGTGCAAAAAATTATGGTAAAATGAAAACCATTGTGTCAACGTCCCTGATCAGCTTTTTGATCTTAAGCGTTGTCCTTGGTGTCTTTGGCTTTTGCTTTTCCCATTTCATGATGAGCGGATTACAGACCCCTGCCGATATATTGGAAGAAGCAGTATTGTATCTGCGTGTCTACTTTGTGGGTTTCCCGTTTCTATTCATGTACAACATTCTTTCCACCATGTTCACTTCCATCGGTGAATCCAAAATTCCGTTGGGACTGCTGATATTCTCATCTATCCTGAATATTTTTATGGATCTCTGGATGGTGGCCGGTCTTGGTCTGGGGGTGTTTGGTGCAGCCCTTGCGACCTTGATCGCACAAGGAATTTCTGCCGTGTTTTCGTTTTTGATCTTTCTGTCTCGGATGCGGCAATACAAGAGCTCCTTTAGCAGGTTCGACCGGCAGGAGCTGTATTCCATGCTTCGCATTGCGGTACCATCGGTTTTGCAGCAGTCCACAGTGTCTATCGGTATGATGATCGTGCAGGCAGTGGTAAATCCCTTCGGCACACAGGCACTTGCCGGGTATGCGGCAACGATGCGGGTAGAAAATGTTTTTTCGCTGATCTTCGTATCCATCGGCAATGCAGTTTCGCCGTTTGTATCCCAGAATTTTGGCGCAAAGAAAATTGAGCGTATCAAAAAAGGTTATCATGCTGCACTGGTGTTGGATCTATGCTTTGCAGTTCTTGCTTTCGTGGTCATTGAAACACTGCACACACAGATTTCCTCGTTGTTCTTGGGAAAAGACGGAACCGCGTTGGCCTATCAGGTGTCCGGTGATTATATGAGATGGCTTGGTTACTTTTTCATCTTCATGGGCATCAAGATGGCAACGGATGGCGTTCTTCGCGGACTTGGAATCATGCGGCCGTTTCTTATTGCAAATATGGTAAACCTTGCAATCCGCTTGTCTGTTGCTTTGATTTGTGCACCGCGTTTTGGCATTGCTTTTGTTTGGCTTGCAGTCCCGGCAGGTTGGCTTGCAAACTTCCTTATTTCCTATGCGGCGCTCAGAAGATCGTGGCCAGAGGATAAAGCGGCGGTATCTCAATGATTTCATGCAGTGGAGAGGTGCTTTGTTCTGACGGGTTTCACTTACAGAGAATGTGACGCGAAAAAAATTCGCCGGTGTTCCGTTCAGAAAATCAGATGCTCGCTAAAATATCTGTCAGTGTGGCGACAAATGCTTCATCCTGCTCCTTCGTCCGCTTTGGGCTCCCCTTGGGGTGCTTTCCGGCACGGAGGAGCTTTTTGTTTTCATAACGCCGCAGCATGAGAGCTTCCATGTTGTCGGCGGTGTACTCCAGCCCGTTCTGATTCAGCACTCGTGCGCGCTTGGCAAGGCACATACTCGCCAGCCCGTAGTCCTGTGTTACGATAATATCCCCCGGCTTTACCCGGTTGACGAGGGCAAAATCTACGCTGTCTGCCCCTTTATCGAACACCAGCGTCTGCGCACCTTCCCGCTCGATCTGGTGGGAGGTGTCGCACAGGATGATGACTGGAACACTGAATTGCTTTGCAATCTGCAACGTCAAATCGACCACCGGGCAGCCGTCTGCATCGATCAAAATGGTCATGCGTGTTCCTCCATCACCCACCGAAAGGCTTTCGCAGTGCGTAGGTCGGCGTCTTTGAAATGCCCGCCGTTATTCCATTCAAGGGTGCAGTCTGCGCCACGCTCTATAAGCCGGCTGTGCAGGGTGCGGATGTTATCACCTACCGCAGCCATGACAGCGTTTTTCGTATGCTCTTCCTTGTCGCCAAGGCTCAGATAAATGTGCTGTGCCTGCATCAGGTGCCGCTGTTCAAACTCCATCCAGCCCGGAAACCACACAGAGGGCGAGGCGGCAGCGATACCATAGAACAGATCAGTCTGGGTGGATGCCCACAATGCAAACAACCCGGCCAGCGAGTAGCCGCCCAGAATGATTTTGACATTTTCCGGGAGAGGATACTGCTGCTTCAGCGTGGGAATGACCTGCTCTGTCAGAAAGCACAGGGTTTCCGTAGCCTTGCCCCCAAATCCTTGCTTTCCCCACACAGCAGGGGCTTCCCACGGAGAAAGTGCATCGTTCCAGCTTTCCACGGGCACGGCCGCAAACAGAAAGTGGTGCGCACTCTGTGCAATAGCGGCAATCTCGCTTTCCATGCTTTGCAACTCATGTTCGCCTGTCATTTGGAGCAGTAGGTATTCTGCATGGGCTTCGCCGTAAATGCGGCAAGGGCTGTTCCCGATTTGCATTGTCTGTGCGGTCACTGCGACGTCCTCCCGAAAAAAATTGATAAGCCCAGTATAGCAACTGAAAAATCATTTTGCAATTCAAAAGGCGTTCGCATTCGCAAGCAGTGTCTTCGTAAAAAAGCTGGCACCTGATTTGAAGTTGCGCGAGGCTTCCAGAGTGATGTATCAGCAGTTTTTGAACGATCATGCCGTAGCCCATAAGCGGCAGACGAACCGGGCACGTGGGATCTGAACAGGGCAGCGTTATTCAATACCGCTAAGCTCGCGGTACAGCGTGCGGGCATAGGAATCTGTCATGCCGCTGATATAGTCGGTGACCATCAGCAGCCGGAGGTACAAGTCAAAAGATTCCGTGCCGGTTCGGGCGTTTTGGTAATCCTGCTTGTAATTGCCGGAGAAGATGGCGAGAAGCTTTTTGTCGGCCTTGGAAGGTGCCTGCCCGTCGGTGCAGTATGCAGAGTCATAGTACAGCACGGCGGGAACAAAATGATCCAGCAGAAAATCGAGAATGACCTGTCCGGACAGCTCCAGTTTCAGGATGCCGGGCGTATCGAAGGCGAATTTCCGCATGGCCCCTTTCAGAATGTCAATGGTGATGGCGTGATTGGTTCCTTCAAACAGATCACCGCAGTAGGTTCCGGCCATGATCTCTTTATATTTGCAGGAAAAACGGTAGATGGCTACATACATCAGCCACTGACGCGTTTGGGTGAGCCATTTTTTAAATGCAGCGCTGTCGTTTTCTGGGGTGTGGTCTGCACCGCGCAGCGCGGAAAGTTCTTGGATCCGCTCATCGGAGAAGTACTCAGGGCTTCTGTGGGGAACGATCTTTGAATGGTCATAAGAATTTGTGTAATATTCAATGAACTGGTCAAGGGTGAACAGGCCCTTTTTAAAGGCATCTTCCAGATCGGCAGTAGAGTATGCAATGTCGTCGGCCGCTTCCAGCAGGTAGGTCAGCGGATGGCGCACGATGCCTTTGTCGGGAGTGGTGGTCCCAACCGCTTCCGAGATCTGCTCAAAAGTCTCCTGTTCTGCAGCGAAGAAGCCGAGTTTGTGCTTTCGGATATCCGCACTGCCTTTATCAACGGAGCAGGAGTCGGTGGGGTATTTTACCAGCGTGCTGATGATCGCTTTGGACAGATTGAGGCTGGAACCGTGTTTTGCTTTCAGCAGGATCCGCAGCGCCTGTGCATTGCCCTCAAAATTTTCCAGATCAGCGATCATCTGCGCGGATAACCAGCTGCGAAGGGGCTGTCCTTTGTATTTTACATGGTCGAGGTTCTCTTTGAACCAGTCACCGATCACGGTCTCGCCGAAATGCCCGAAGGGCGGATTGCCGAGGTCGTGCAAAAGGCCGGCGCAGAGCAGGACTGATGCGATGGCTTCGGCATCCTCCGGCACGGTAATATCAGTTGGCTTGTACTGTGTTGTGTTTTTGGAGATCATGATGCCAAGCTGCCGGGCGATCGTGGAGACTTCGATCGAGTGCGTCAGGCGGGTTCGGATGAAATCACTCTTGTCCAGAGGAAACACCTGCGTTTTATCCTGCAGCCTGCGGAATGCAGCGCTGGAAACGATCCGGCTGTAGTCCTTTTCAAATGCATTGATGGGATACTCCTTGAACGAATCGGGCTCAGGAGGTTCAGAAGAAAGCTTTTCAGTTGACAGCAATTTTGCCCATTCCATAATCAGTACACCTCGCTTTTGAAACGTCGTGATTAAAAACCTGCAAAAGGCATCGGCCTTCCATCACTGCCATTATACAAAAGAAACGCTGCTCCGGCAACAAAAAACGGATTCTCTGAAAAAAACACAAAAACTGCAGCTTGAACATGTGCAGAGTTCCAATTTATTTCGGGATCCGAAAAAAGGAAAGCGGAGTGTTATGCTGCGGTGTACTATTTCCGTCAGATGCACCCGAAATTGAATCAGACAAAAGCTTCCCTTTCCGTGGGCTGCGTGCCTGCGGCGGGGAAGCTTTTTTGTATGCCTGCGGGGCAGGAACGGCGGGATATCAGCCAGATTGCACAAAACGCATTGCACAAAATTGAACAGCTTTTCAGGAAAAAATCTTGCTATTCCGCTTGCGCTCATGTATAATGGACTTGACTTGAAAGGTAGGATGTTTAAAAACACTCTGCCGTATGCTGCTGCAGATGACTTGAAAGGTGGAACATGGGATGTTGTATAAGAAAGCTTCTGAGATGAAACCCACTCCGATCCCCCATTGCATGGGCGGCGAGGGCACCGTGATGATGGAACGCCTGCTGGATGCGCCTGCCGAAATGCTGGGCAAGGGCCGCGCCTACGTGCGCCACACGCTGGCACCGGGCGTGACCATTGGCAGGCACACGCATGAGCACGAGATGGAAAGCATGGTCATCGTCTCCGGCCGCGCTGTCCACATCATCAACGGCGAGGAGCAGATCTTGGAGAAGGGCGACATCATTGCCGCCATGCCCGGCGACACCCACCAGATCGCCTGCCTGGGCGACGAGCCGCTGGTGCTGATCGCACAGGTGCTGTACGAATAAAGGAGGAGCTTCAGATGGAACAGATCCGCAGTGCCGATGTTCTGGCCAATTTTCCGCAGGTGGATGAGGAAAAACTGAACGCCGCCCTTGCCGCCGAAGCTGCCGCCAGCAACCGCAAGATCATTGTGCTGGACGACGACCCTACTGGCGTACAGACGGTACATGATATCTATGTTTATACAGATTGGACGGCAGAAAGCCTGCGCAAGGGCTTTGCTGCGCCGGAAAAGCTCTTCTTTATTCTGACCAACAGCCGCGGCTTTACCGTGGCCGAGACCACCAAGGCCCACCGCGAGATCGCGGAGAACACCGCCAAGGTGGCCCGCGAGTTCGGCATGGACTACCTTATCATCAGCCGCGGCGACTCCACCCTGCGCGGCCACTACCCGCTGGAGACCGACCTGCTGCGCGAGGTGACGGAGGCTGAGAACGGTTACAAAATGGATGGCGACATCCTGTGCCCCTACTTCCGCGAGGGCGGACGCTTTACGCTGGACAATGTGCATTATGTGCGCTACGGCGCAGAGCTTGTGCCCTGCGGCCAGACCGAATTTGCCAAGGACGAGACCTTTGGCTACCACGCCAGCAACCTGTGCGAATACATTGAGGAAAAAACCGGCGGCAAAGTCCGTGCAGGAGACGTGACCTGCATCTCGCTGGAAAGCCTGCGCGCCATGGACTTTGACGGCATCGAGGCCCAGCTGCTGGCGGTGCACGATTACGGCCATGTGATCGTGAACGCAGTGGCGGACTGCGATGTGAAGGTGTTTGCAGTGGCACTGTACCGCGCCATGGCAAAGGGCCGTCACTTCACCATCCGCAGTGCGGCCGCACTGGTCAAGGCCATCGGCAATATTTCCGACCAGCCGCTGCTCACCCGGGAAAAGATGGTCACGCAGGAAAGCAAGGCAGGCGGCATCATCGTGGTGGGCAGCCACACCAAAAAGACCACTGCCCAGCTGGAAGAACTGAAAAAAGTACAGGGTATCGAGTTTATTGAGATGGACAGCGACAAGGTACTGGTGCCGGGCGAGCTGGAAAAGGAAGCAGCCGCCATCGTGGCCCACTGCTCACAGCAGATCGCAAAGGGCATCACCTGCTGCGTGTCCACAAAGCGCGTGGTGCTCACCCTGCCGGACGACACCCCGGAAGCAGCCCTCGTGCGCAGCGTTGCTATCAGCGATGCACTGCAGAGCTGCGTGGGCAGGCTGACCGCTTCCCCGGCTTTTGTGGTGGCAAAGGGCGGCATCACCAGCAGCGACGTGGGCGTGAAGGCCCTGCGCGTGAAATGCGCCAAGGTGCTGGGCCAGATCCGGCCGGGCATCCCGGTATGGCAGACCGGTGCCGAAAGCCTGTTCCCCGGCACGCCGTACATTATCTTCCCGGGCAATGTGGGCGAAGTGCCCACCCTGCGGGAAGCGGTGGAAATTTTGCTGGGCTGACACTCTGATGATTTAGAATGCCCTCCGCTTCGCTCTGGGCATATTCAGCGGAAAAATTATCATGATTTCAAAACAGCCAGACCGCGGTTGCGCAGCAATGAAAGCCCCAGTGGGGCTTTCAAGCGGCAGAACGTTCTTGCGGGAGCAAGATGGAGGGGCCTTGCCCCGACAAGTTCCGCGGGTCTGGCTGTTTTGCTTTTTCACGAAGATAAGCTGCTTCTTGTGCAGTGGGTATTCGTGTGGGGCAGGTTTGCATGGCTTTTATAAAATGCATTGCCGCCGGATACGTTCTCTTTTGCGCGCCAAAAGAGAACCGGAAAGGACGGCGGTGCCCGCAGGGCGTGAAAGCCCCAGTGGGATTTTTGAGCCGCAGACCGGTTTGCGAAGCAAATGCTACTACCTGTTACGACCCCTTCCCGTGAAAAAGCAAAGCCGGAATGACCGCAGTCATTCCGGCTTTGCAATATACAAAAATAATAATTCCGCTGTTTATGGCGCAGCGCACGCGGAGCCATTTTAAATGAACGATCACTCTTTTTGGGCTTTCTTTTTCTTCTTTGCTGCCTTTTCCTCCGGCTTGTTCTTCATCAGCCTGCCGAGGGATGCGGCAGTGTATACGCAGAAGCAGCCCACCACCACGATCAGCACGACGGCGCTTGCGTCCAGCGCCACGGTGCCGGCGCGGACAGCGGCCAGATACAGTGCCAGCAGCACCACGCCGCCGCCCAGCCACAGGCTGCTGCTGTTCACCTGCTTTTGCCACTCCTGCCGCGGCGTGAGCGGATGCTGCTGCGCCTTGCCCTGCCGGGCCTTCTTTTTCCAGATGTTATCACTTTGAAACGGATTCATGTTCCGGTGGCTCCTTCCCTGTCTTTTTCTTTAAGGGTATTATACGCCGAAAGATGGGATGATGTCCAGAAAGAAGTGGATTTTTCACCACTTGCATCCCACATTTGTGCAGAACGACCAAAACCGGCCCGAAATATCGGCTATTCGCCAATTTACTTTTTGCGGACCGAAGAGTAATCTAATGGTAGGATGTAAAGACGGACAAGCTGTTGAGATTGAACTAAAGGTAGGATGTAGCAAAGAGCCTTTGCTGCGGGCTTGTCCGGCACGAGAACACGAAAAACAAAAGGAGGCTTTTCCGTTATGAAGGTAGGTCTGATCTATACCAGCACCACCCCGGAACTGATCGAACTGGTGGAGCAGGAGGTCAAAAAGCAGCTGGGCGATGATGTGGAGCTGTACAGCCTGCAGGACCCCAGCATTCTGGCAGATGTTCGCGCGGCAGGCTATGTGACCACTGCACCGGCAGCACGCCTGATCGGCATGTACATGAAAGCCGCTGAGGAAGGCGTGGATGCCATGCTGAACCTGTGCAGCAGCGTGGGCGAAGTTGCCGACAGTGCACAGGACGTGGCAAAGTACATTGGTGTGCCTATCGTCCGCGTGGACGAGGAGATGTGCCGCGAGGCTGTCCGCAAGGGCCAGCGCATCGGCGTGATGGCTACCCTGCCCACCACGCTGGAACCCACCAAGGGCACCATCCTGCGCATGGCCCGCGAGTGCAACAGACACGTGGAGCTGGTGGACTGTCTGGTGGACGGTGCATTCGGTCTGGATCAGGACCAGTTCAAGGCCCGCATGACCGAGATGGCCGGTACCATTGCCGACAAGGTGGACGTGATCGTGTTTGCACAGGGCAGCATGGCCTACTGCGAACAGTATATCGCCGATAAGTTTGGCAAGGTGGTCCTCAGCAGCCCCCGCTTTGGTGCAGCCGAGCTGAAAAAGGCGCTGGAAAAGAAAGGCACCATTTAAAAAAGGAACAAGAGCCGGAGCACGAGAACGGCTCAGGAGAAGATATTTTTTTGAAGGAGAATTCTTATGAAAAAGATGATTTCCCGTCGTGACTTCCTGAAGGTGGCTGGCATTTCCGCTGCTGCTCTGGGTCTGGCTGCCTGCGGCGGCTCCGGCACCAGCACTGCTGCTTCCACTGCCTCTACTGCAGCTTCCACCGGTTCTTCCGCTGCCGCTTCCGGCTCGGCTGTCACCCTGAAGCTGGGCTTCTCCACCAACGAAGAAGACCCCCGTGCAAAGGGCGCAAAGCAGTTTGCAGAAGAAGTTGCCGAAAAGACTGGCGGCGCTGTGGAAGTTCAGCTGTACCCCTCCGGCCAGCTGGGCGGCGATGCTGACCTGATCAACTCTATCGCTCTGGATTCCGGCACGGTGGATATCATCATCACCGACGCTTCCAACTTTGCCACCTACGATGCAAAGATGGGCATTTCCGCACTGCCGTTCCAGTTCGAGACCTTCGACGATGCATGGGCATTCATGGACAGCGACATCGAGGCTGCCGCTGAGGAAGGCCTGCTGAGCCAGAATATGCGTGTGCTGGCCCACTACTGCAACGGCTTCCGCTGCGTGACCAACTCCAAGGGCCCCATCAACAGCCCTGCCGACATGAACGGTCTGCTGATCCGCACCCCCGAGAACCCCGTCATCATGGCTACCATGACCGCTCTGGGTGCCAACCCCCAGCCGCTGAGCTTCTCTGAGCTGTATCAGGCTCTGCAGCAGAAGACCTACGATGCACAGGAGAACCCCATCCCCGTTATCTACAACAACAACCTGTTCGAGGTTCAGGAGTACCTGAGCATCACCAACCACATCTACTCCGGCATGTGCTTTACCATTGCCGAGAGCAGCTGGAACAAGCTGAGCGCTGACCAGCAGCAGATCGTTTCCGACGCTGCAAAGGCATCTGCCGATTACGACCGTGAGCTGAACGAGCAGCAGACCAACGACCTGGTCTCCGCTCTGGAAGAGAAGGGCATGAAGATCAACAGCCCGGAACTGGCTCCGTTTGCAGCTGCGACCGAAAAGGTCCTGACCGACAACGCTGATACCTACGGCGACCTGCTGGATCAGCTGAAGGCATGGAAAGAAGCCCGCTGAGATCACTGACCAGAAAACCTTGAAATAAAACCGAAGCAAAGGGACGAGGGGCGTGCCCTTCGTCCCTTTGCATTTTATCTGAATCGCACTTGGAAAGGAGTTTGTACTGTGAAAAAACTGCAAACCACTCTGGACAAGATCACCACCCTCATTTCCGCCATTCTGTGCGCGGCTATGATGGTAATTCTGTTCGCAAACGTTGTGCTGCGCCTGATCCCCGGCATCGGCGGCTTCAAGTGGTACATGGAGAGCAGCCAGTATCTGAACGTCTGGTCCATGCTCATTGCCTGCATTGGCATCAACGCCATGGGCACCAACCTCCGCGTGGAGGTGGTGGATTCCATCCTCGGTAAGACTCCGCTGGGCAAAAAGATCGTTGTCATCATCCGTGATGTGTTCATCATCCTGTTCTACGTCATGGTCACCTACGGCGGCTACCAGCTGTGCACCCGCGCAAAGCAGGCCGTTTCCACCATGCCGCAGTTCACCATGGGTCAGGTGTACACCATCTTCCCCATTGCCGGTGTGCTGTGCATCCTGTCCGCCGTTCTCAATCTGGTGGTTGAGCTTACCACGAAACCTGAAGGAGGCGAATCCAAATGATCGCATGGCTGCTGATCTCATTCTTCGTTCTGCTGTTCCTGGGTGTGCCCATCGCCATGAGTCTGGGCCTGTCCGCCATGGGCGGCATCCTGTTCCTGGGCGGCGGCAGCACCGTCACCATTGCCCAGCGCATGTTTGAGGGCATGAACAGCTTTGCACTGCTGGCCATCCCTCTGTATACCTTTGCCGGCTTCACCATGTCCAAGGGCGGTATTTCCAAGCGCCTGATGGACTTCTGCTACTCCATCGTCGGCCACATCTACGGCGGTCTGGCTCACGTGAACGTGCTTTCCAGCATGATCTTTGCGGGCATCTCCGGTTCTGCTGTTGCCGATACCGCTGGTGTTTCCGGCATGTTCATGCCGGAAATGATCCGCAAGGGCTACTCCAAGAACTTTACCGTTGCCGTTACCGCCATTTCCTCCACCATCGGCATCATCATTCCTCCGTCCATCCCCATGGTGGTCATTGCCGGTATCTGCGGCATCTCCACCGGTAAGCTGTTCCTCGGCGGCATCATCCCCGGCATCCTGTGCGGTCTGGCACAGATGATCGTCAGCTACTTCCTCGCTAAGAAAGAAGGCGTGCCCAAGGAGCCCGGTCACTTCACCATCGGCCCCGTGCTGCATGGCCTGTGGGAGAGCTGGCCCGCCCTGCTCATGCCTATCATCATCGTGGGCACCATTACCATGGGTATCGTCAGCCCCACCGAGGCAGGCGTGATCGCTGTTGTTTACGGTCTGTTTGCCGGCGGCATCATCTACCGCGAACTCAAGTGGGAGGACATCAAGTTTGCCTTTGCAGAGACCGTCCGCACCAGCGGCCGTATCTTCATCGTTATCGGCGCTGCAAAGCTGTACACCGTCATGCTGACCACCGCAGGCTTTGACAAGTGGGTGGCCAAGACCATGCTGGGCTTCTCCACCAACCCCACCGTCATCCTCATCATGATCCTGCTGATCTTCTTCATCGTCACCATGTTCATGGAGTCCATTGCAACGCTGACCCTGTTCATGCCCATCCTGTATCCCATTGCTCTGGGCGTGGGCATCAACCCCATCGTGCTCAGCGTTCTGATCACCGTGGTCATCGGCATTGGTCTGGTCACTCCCCCGGTGGGCATGTGTATCTACGTTGCCTGCGACCTGATGGATACGACTGTTGGTGAAGTGTTCCCCACATTGGTGCCGTTTATTGCGGCCACCTTCGTCTGCATTGCCCTGATGGTCGCCTTCCCTCAGCTGATCCTGCTGCCCACCTATTTGATGGCGTAACCGTTGCGTCCGCTTTTCAGATATGGTAAAATAGTGGTGGAAGTTCAACGTGTGATGTTTGGAGGCTTTTTGCCCCAGAACGTTCCACGTTGAACGACCCCGAATATCCACCAAACCGGATTTGGAGGCGGAACTATGTCAATGGAACATCCTGAAAAACAGAAGAATGCGGTAAAGTCTGTAGTCGATCAGGTCATGGATGGGATCATCTCCCAGATCATCGACGGCACCCTGCATCCGGGCGACAAGCTGCCTACCGAAATGGAACTGTGCAAGCAGTTCGGCGCGGGCCGCAACTCGGTGCGGGAAGCTGTGAAAAAGCTGCAGGCCTACGGCATCCTGTACATCAAGCGTGCCGACGGCACCTTTGTGAGCGAAAACTACAACCAGAAAATGCTGGACCCGATGCTGTACAGCATCATCCTGCAGAAGAACAGCTGGCAGGAATTTGTGGAACTGCGCTCCGTCATCGATATCGGTACGCTGAATATTATCATTCAGCGCAATGATATCACATCCTTTCTGCCGGACCTGTACCGCACCTTCGGCGAGCTTTCTGCCGAAATGCACTCGCCGGAGCCTTCGGTGGACAAGGTGCTGGAGCTGGACAGCCGCTTCCACACCCAGATCGCCAATGCGGCCCAGAACCCCATGCTGGCCACCATCACCGAGTATATCACCCGGCTGACGATGCCCAGCCGTCTGGAGACCACCCGCAAGGTGCTGGCCAAGGGCGAAGAGGAGATCGAGCGGTTCGTAGAGCTGCACCGCCAGCTGCTCAGTGTGATCGAGCGCAGGCAGGTGGACGAGATCGCCGCTACAGTGCAGGATCACTACATCTTCTGGAAGAAGTAAGCATACAGGCCTCCTGCCTGCCGTAAAAGGCGGGCGGGGGACTGTGAGTTTACAAGATAGGATGTTTGTGCTAAAATGACGTTAGCATCCTTTGTTAAGCTTCTCCAATGCGACATGCAAGGAGTGTTCATCCAATGAAAAAAATCATGATCTCCGTGGCCCCCGTTGCGGCCACAGACATTCTCATCAATCCGCGGGCCATTGCCCGGGATGTGTATGAGTGCTACAAAAACGGCGCGTCCATGGTGCACCTGCACTGCCGCGACCTGAACGGCAACCTCACCCCGGATCTGAGCCTGCTGGAAGAAACGGTGGCCTACATCCGCGAGATGTGCGACATCGTGGTGGAGATCTCCACCGGCGGCGTGTCCAACCTGACCATTGAGGAACGTGTGCAGCCCTGCTACCCCTCCTGGGTGGAAGCCAACAGCCTGAATGTCGGCTCGGTGAATCTGGGTACCTCGGTGTACCAGAACCCCATCAAGGATGTGGAGTACTGCGTCAAGACCATCATGGACAACAAGAAGATCCCGGAGACCGAGGTCTTTGAGCTGGGCATGATCAACACCGTGCGGGAACTGAACGACAAGTTCCACTTTGTAAAACCCATCCTGTTTGCACTGGTGTTCGGCCATGGCGGCGAGATGCCTGCCACGGTGCCGGCCCTGCGCCACATGATTCAGGCGCTGGAAGAGAACTTTCCCAACGGCGACTACCTGTGGGGCTACACGCAGGCCCACCGCGAGGACTGGGAAATGGTCAAGACTGCGCTGGATATGGGTGCTTCCACCGTGCGCATCGGCTTTGAGGATTCGGACATGATCGCGCCGGGTGTCCATGTGGACAACAACGCAGCGCTGATCGCAAAGGTGTCGGACATCGTAAAGTCCAAGGGCATGATGCCCATGACTCCCGACGAGGTGCGCGCCATGCTCAAGATCCCGCCGCTGCGCCGTTAAAAAGGAGGAAAGAAACGTATGGTGATTCAAGGCGTTACTTACCTCTCAGACTTTGAGGCAAAAAAAGCCATCATGGAAATGGCACGTCGGCTGGAAGCCAAGGGCTGGCTGGTGGCCGGTGACGGCAGCATGAGCGTCCGCGTCGGCCCGCAGGCCGTGTGGGTGACCGTTGCCGGTGCCGACAAGGCCGCGCTCACGCAGGATATGCTGGTGCGCGTGGATATGAATGGCAAGGCGATGCTCAGCGCAAAGCCTAAGCCCCTGCCCGAAGACCTGCCCATCCATCTGAAAATCTATCAGGAAAACGAGAACGCCCAGTGCGTGATGCACACCTATCCGGCCTGCGCGGCTGTGATGGGGATGCAGGGCCAGACCGTGCAGCCTGCAGCGTTCAGCCCCGCAGTGCGGGCGCTGGGCCGGGTGCAGCTGCTGCCCGCCCAGAACGTGGACGCACAGGCACAGGCTGTCAGCCTGTTGTGCCGCACCGATAAGGCTGTCCTGCTGGAAAATGACGGCTGCCTGACCTGGGGCAAGACCCCGGCAGATGCGGCCCATCTGGTGGAAGCACTGGATTACTACGCAGCCGTCACCGCAAAGCTGGGCTGCGCAGGCTGCTCCAAATGCGGCAGCTGCGGCGGTCACTGCACCGGCTGCAGCAAGTGCGGCGCACCTGCCGTGCAGCCCATGGCTCAGCCCGCTGCACAGCCTGTGGCAATGGCAGTACCCTCCGCACAGCCTGCCCAGCCGGTGAGCCTGCCGGGCGTTACTGGGCTGATCCAGCCGGGCATGGCGCTGCCCACCCTGCCCAAACAGCAGGCGGCTCCTGCCCCTGCCCCGGTGCCCGCCGCACAGCCTGCGGCAGTCCCTGCAATGGAAGCGGCCCCGGCCGCACCGAAGTCCGCAAATGCCCGCGATGCCGCAATGGCCGAGGTCATCCGCCGGACGCTGAAGAGCTTTCAATAACAAAAAGTTTCGTTTGATCCAACGGATATGACCTTTACGGAAAGGAACGAAAACCATGGATATCAGTTCGCAGGAAATTGAAGCGATCGTCAAGCAGGTGCTTGCCGGTATGGGCGGTGCACAGACAAGCGCCGCCCCTGCAGCCTATACCGCTGCACCCGGCGGTGCAGCAGGCGACCGCGGCGTGTTCGAGAACGTAGACGACGCAGTGGAGGCTGCATGGAAAGCCCAGCGCGACTGGGCGGCCAACTACAAGATCGAGGACCGCCAGCGCATCATTGAAGCCATCCGCCGCTGTGCCCGCGCACATGTGGAGGAGTGGTGCCACAAGATCGTGGAAGAGACCGGCATGGGCCGCTATGAGGACAAGGTGGAAAAACATCTGGCCGTCATCAACAAGACCCCCGGCCCCGAATGCCTGACCACCGAAGCCAAGAGCGGTGACGCGGGCCTGATGCTGGAAGAGTACGCACCCTTTGGTGTGATCTGCTCCATCACCCCCACCACCAACCCTACCGAGACCATCATCAACAACACCATCAGCATGATCGCAGGCGGCAACACCGTGGTGTTCAACGTGCACCCTCGCGCAAAGCGGGTGTCTGCCGACTGCCTGCAGGCGCTGAATACCGCCATCATCGAGGCGGGCGGCCCTGCAAACCTCATTACCATGACCCGTGAGCCGACCATGGAGAATGTGGACAAGATGGCCGCAAACCCCAAGATCCGCCTGATGGCAGGCACCGGCGGCATGGGCATGGTGAACGCCCTGCTGCGCAGCGGCAAAAAGTGCATCGGTGCCGGTGCAGGCAACCCGCCCGTCATCGTGGACGAGACCGCAGACATCGAGCTGGCAGGCCGCAAGATCTACGAAGGCGCTTCGTTCGATAACAACATCCTCTGCTTTGCAGAGAAGGAAGTGTTCGCCGTGAACACCGCCTACGACGGCCTGCTGCACGAGCTGCAGAAGCAGGGTGCCTACCTGCTGAACAAGGCCCAGACCGAACAGCTGGTGAACATCGTGCTGCAGCCCAAGAAGGGCGGCGGCCACGAGGTGAACAAAAAGTGGGTGGGCAAGGATGCCGCCCGCATTCTGGAGACCATCGGCGTGCATGTGCCGGATACTTGCCGCCTTGCCATCTGCGAGGTGTCTGCCGACCATCCGTTCGTGCTGGTGGAGCAGATGATGCCGGTGCTGCCCATCGTGCGCTGCCAGAGCTTTGAACAGGCGGTGGAAGATGCCGTGGTGGCCGAGCACGGCAACCGCCACACCGCTTCCATCTTCTCCAAGGATGTGGACCACATGACCCGCTTTGCCCGGGTCATTGAGACCACCATCTACGTAAAGAACAGCGCCACCAAGGCCGGTGTTGGCATTGGCGGCGAGGGCCACTGCACCATGACCATTGCCGGCCCCACCGGCGAGGGCATCACCTGCGCAAAGAGTTTCTGCCGCCGCCGCCGCTGCATGCTGGCCGAGGGCGGGCTGCGCATCATCTGAGTTTTTGAAGGACGAAACCATCACATACAATTTTTTCAGTGTTCTGACAGGAGGAACAACTTATGAAAGCTCTGGGTTTTATCGAGACGAAGGGTCTGGTTGGCAACATCGACGCTACCGATGCAATGCTGAAGGCTGCTGACGTTGAGTTCATTGGTTCCGACACCATCGGTGCCGGTCTGACCACCGTGATCGTTACCGGCGAGGTGGGTGCTGTCAAGGCTGCTACCGAGGCTGGCGAAGAGGCTGCTTCCCGCGTGGGAGAGCTGTTCTGCGTCAACGTCATTGCACGTCCCCACGCAGATCTGGCCCGCATCATGCCCGCCAAGGGCCCCGCGACCGGCAAGTCCGGCCTGCCCGCAGGCGAGCAGGTGCCGCTGGATGCCGCTCTGGGCATGATCGAGACCAACGGCCTGACCGCTTCCATCGAGGCAGCCGATGCCATGCTGAAGAGCGCAGATGTCTCTCTGGTGGGTCAGGAGAAGATCGGCGCAGGCCTTGTTACCGTGTTCGTGCAGGGCGACGTTGGCGCTGTGAAGGCTGCTGTTGAGGCAGGCCAGACCGCTGCTTCCCGCATTGGCGAAGTGGTCAGCGCACTGGTCATTCCCCGCCCGCACGCAAGCGTGTCCGAGTGCATGCCTGAGCTGCGCTGAACCCTGCGCTGACGCTGCATAAGAAAGGAGCGCTGTGCCTTGGTTTACCATGACATCAGTCAGGAACAGCTGCTGCTCCTGATCACGCAGGCCGTGCAGGCAGAGCTGCAAAAGCGCAGCCGTCAGGTGCCGGTAGGCATCTCGGTGCGGCACATCCACCTTACCCGCGATGATGTGGACAAGCTGTTCGGCTATGGCTACCAGCTCACCCCCAAAAAGGCGCTGAGCCAGCCCGGCCAGTTTGCCTGCGAGGAATGTCTGGACATCATCGGCCCCAAGGGCGAACTGAAGCATGTCCGCATCCTTGGCCCGGAGCGCAGTGCCACTCAGATCGAGCTGGCGCAGACCGACTGCCGCAACATCGGCATCAAAGCGCCGGTGCGTTCCAGCGGGGATACAAAGGGTACGCCGGGCGTGACCCTGCGCGGCCCCAATGGCACCCTGACTGTGCCGGAGGGCGTGATGATCGCCGACCGCCACATCCACATGACTCCCGCACAGGCAGCGGCCTTCGGCCTTGCCGACGGCGACCGCGTGCAGGTAAAGATCGACGGCCCCAAGCCGGGCGTGATGGGCGGGGTGCTGATCCGCGCAAACGACAAATGTGCACTGGATTTTCACATCGACACGGACGATGGCAATGCCTTCCTGCTCAAGCAGGGGCAGCTGGTCACCGTGCTGGGCAAAGAGGAGTAAGCTATGATTTTAGGGATCGTCAAGGGGACCGTTGTCGCCACCCGCAAAATGCCGGAGCTTGTAGGCTATAAGTTCCTGCTGGTGGAGCCGGTGTTCGGCTCCAAAAAGGATACCATCGTGGCGGGCGACAACATCGGCGCGGGTGTAGGCGAGATGGTTCTGGTCACCACCGACGAGACCACCCAGCATGGTCTGGACCATCCGTCGCCCATTGATGCTTTCATCGTGGGCATCGTGGACAATCCTCCCACCCTGAGTAAGTAACACCCTGCAAGTTTTGCCGCAGAGAGGGGCTTCCTCCCGGCGGGATCGTGAGGCTTAAACAATGAAAATTATTATCATCGGCAGCATTGCCGCCGGGGTTTCGGCCGCCGCCAGACTTGCCGCCGCCCAGCGCGGAGCGCAGATCACCGTCTACGAAAAAGGCGGCTTCTACTCCTGCGGCACTGGCGGCCTGCCCCATTACCTGTGCGAGGATCTGGACAGCCTGAACAAGGCCATTCAGGCCAAGGAGACTGAGCTGAACGCGCAGGGCATCACCGCACATCTGCGCCATGAGGTGCGCGGCATCGACGCAGCCGCCCGCAAGGTGACGGTATGTGATCTTGCCACCGGACGCGTGTTTGAAGACCACTACGACAAGCTGGTGCTGGCCACCGGTTCTTCCAACCGTGTGCCGCAGGTGCCCGGCAGTGACCGCGTGGGCGTGCAGACCCTCAAGACCGTGGAAGATCTGATCTTCCTCAAGGAGTTCGTCCGCACCCCCTATGTGCGGGACATCGTGATCCTGGGCGGCAGCTGGGCCGGTTTGGAGATCGCAAAGTCCTTCCTCAAGCTGGGCCGCAATGTGCGTATCATTGAAAAAGAGCAGCAGCTTTTGCCCCAGTTTGACCCTGAGGTGAGCAAGCTGATCCAGAAGGAGCTGGAAGCGCAGGGCGTGCAGTTCAATCTGGGTGAGCAGGTGCGCTCCTTCCCGGGCCGTACCTTCGTGGAGCAGGTGCAGACCAACCGCGGCACCTACCCCTGTGACCTTTGCGTGGTAGCCATCGGCGTTACCCCCAACACCGGCCTGCTGGCCGGTACCGGGGCGCAGCTGGCACCCAATGGCGCTGTGCTCATTGGTGCCGACCTTGCCACCAGTGTGCCCAATATCTATGCCGTGGGCGACTGCGCGGCCTGCCGCGACGGCTCTCTGCGCACCAGCAGCCTGAAGGTGGCGGATCTGGAGATCGCCCGCACCGGCCTGACCGAGACCGAGGCCCGCAAGGCCGGTCTGCGGGTCAAGAGTGCAATGGCCACCGGCACCGACCGTCCGGGCATCTGCCCGAACCCCCACCGCATCACCATCAAGCTGGTGTATGAGGCCAATACCCGTCAGGTGCTGGGTGCGCAGGCATGGGGAGAAAAGAATGTTTCGGCCCGCATCAACGCCATTGCCGTTGCCATCCGCGCTGGCATGACCGTGGAAGCACTGGGTCAGGTGGATTTCGTCTATTCCTCCTCGTCCTGTTCCATTTGGGACCCGGTGCAGATCGTCTGCGGTCAGGCACAGTAAGCGGAGGGTGAACACATGGCAGAACGCATCAACGCCGTCAAGACCAGCTTTTTTGGCAAGGGTGCCATCCGCCTTCTGGGACCGGAGCTTCAGAAGATGGGCATCCGCCGTGCTTTGCTGGTGACGGACCGCTTTCTCTATGATTCCGGTGCCGCTGCCCGGGTCGGTCAGGTACTGTCCGATGCCGGTGTGGAGTACGCCGTGTACTACAATGTGCAGCCAAACCCCACCGTACAGGTGGTGAACGACTGCATTGCCGCAGCCCGCACCCTGCAGGTGCAGCTGCTGGTGGCCCTGGGCGGCGGCAGCGCCATCGATACCGCTAAGGCAGCCAGCATCGTGGTGGCCTGCGGCGGTACCGTGGAACAGTACGAGGGCGAGAACAAGTCCTCCAAGCCCGGCCTGCCCATCGTGGCGGTGAACACCACCGCCGGTACCGGCAGCGAGTGCACCTCCTTCTACATCGTCACCGACCCTGTCCGCCACAGCAAAATGGCCATGGTGGACCCCAACTGCATGGTCAGCATCGCGGTGAACGACACCGACTTCATGTCCTCCATGCCGCCCAAGCTCACCGCAGCCACCGGCATGGACGCGCTGACCCACGCCATCGAGGCGGCGCTTTCCAAAAACGCCAACCCGCTCACGGACAAGGATGCCTACTGGGCCATGCAGGCGATCGTGCAGAACCTGCCCCGGGCCGTTGCCAACGGTCAGGATGAAGCCGCCCGCACCATGATGGCCTACGCCGAAAATGTGGCAGGCATGGCTTTCTCCAACGCGGGCCTTGGCATGGTGCATGCGATGGCACACGCGCTGGGCGGACACTACAACCTGCCCCACGGTGTGTGCAATGCGGTGCTGCTGCCCTACGTGCTGGCCTTCAACAGCCGCAGCCCGGTGTGTCGGGAGCGGTTCATGACCATTGCCGCTGCCATGGGCCTGCAGGGCACCTTTACCCCGGACACTGCCGCACCGGCAGTGATCCAGTTTGTCCGTCAGCTCAGTGCAGGGGTGGGCATCCCCGCAAACCTTGCGCAGCTGAACAAGGTGGACCCCACCGATTTTGCCGCGCTGGCAGAGCTTGCCCTGCACGACACCTGCATGTCCACCAACCAGATCACCCCCACCCGCGACGAGGTGGTGGCGGTATATACCGCTGCTTTCCGCGGATAAACTTTGAGACCTCCTCCATTTTCTCCATACCCAAACAAAGCCGCCGCTCTCCCTCTGCAAGGGAAAGCAGCGGCTTTGTGCTGTAAAAGGGGTGATGGGATTGTTTTTAAAGAGGGTTCTGTTATAATAAAATAAAAATGCGGTGCAGAAGTAAGAGGAGAAAACGATGGAAACAAGAGAAAAACAGGCGTACATGCTTATGGCACATCAGTGCAATGAGATGTTTTGGACTTTGCTTCGGATGCTGGATGCACCGTGGAATGATATTTTCATCCATATGGACAGCAAGAATGAAAACTACCAGCCAGAAACCGTTGAACGATATGTAAAATATGCCAAGGTTTTTCACGCACAGAGAACGAGCGCTGTTTGGGGTGGTATTACTTTAGTAAAGGCAGAGTTTGTATTGCTCAAGGCAGCGGTAGATCACGGCCCATACCAACATTACCACCTGATCTCCGGTGCGGATCTGCCGATTCAGCCACCGGAAGATATCCGCGCATTCTTTGAGGCAAACCCGGACAAGGAATTTGTTCATTTCGACCCGCACCCATTCAGCCCGTTCAATGATGAGCGCGTTTATTACCGGCACTTTTTCCAGAATATCGATCTGCGCCGCCATCCAGTGCTCGGCGTGATCAATGGAATCCTGCTGTCGGGCCAGAAGCTGCTGAGAATAAAGCGCAATCAGGATGTTCACTTTACAAAGGGCAGCAACTGGTTCAGCTGCACGGACGGCTTTGCACGGTATCTGTTGACAAAAGAAGAGTGGGTCCTGCAGGTGCTGGACAAGACCTTTTGCTCGGACGAGTTCTTTGTGCAGACACTGATCGTGCAGTCGCCGTATCAGGATAAGATCTATCAGGGGCCGGGTGATACCAGTGCCCGTGCCATCGATTGGGACAGAGGCAATCCGTGGGTCTGGAAATACGCTGATCTGGAACAGCTGAAAGCATCGCCCTGCATGTTTGCCAGAAAATTTGATATCGAAAAAGAACCGGAGCTTGTGCATGAAATAGAACGCCTGTATGCACCTCATATATAAAAACAGTGCCGGACAGTTTTCAGGCTGTCCGGCACTGTTTTTTACTGTTCATTCTTTTTCGCCAGATCCTTGGTGTACAGGGCACGGGTGGCGTTGAGCGCAGCCAGCACCATCACGCCCACATCGGCAAAGATGGCGGTCCACATGCTGGCCATGCCGATCGCGCCCAGCACAAGGCAGGCAAACTTGATGGCCAGTGCAAACACGATGTTCTGGTACACGATGCGTAACGTGCGGCGGGCAATGCGCATGGCCAGTGCGATCTTGGCGGGGTCGTCGTCCATCAGCACCACGTCAGCGGCCTCAATGGCAGCGTCAGAGCCAAGAGCGCCCATTGCAATGCCCACATCGGCACGGGACAGCACCGGGGCATCGTTGATGCCGTCGCCCACAAAGGCAAGGTTCTCTTTGGGCCGCTTTGCGGCGAGCAGCGTTTCGATCTGGTCTACCTTGTCGCCCGGCAGCAGGCCCGCATGGTATTCATCCAGCCCAAGCTCTGCGGAAACGGCCTTTGCAACCGGCTCGGCATCGCCGGTCAGCATCACGGTCTTGCGCACACCGGCATCCTTCAGCCCCCGGATGGCCTGTGCACTGTGGGGCTTTACCACATCGGCGATCAGCAGATACCCGGCGTACATGCCCTCGATGGCCACATGCACGATGGTGCCGGTCTCGCTGACGGCGGGAGCCTTCAGGCCCAGCTTTTCCATCAGTCGGGCGTTGCCGGCAGCAACGGTCCTGCCGTCCACCTTGGCGGTCACGCCGTGGCCGCCCAGCTCCTGCACATCGGTGACACGGTTCGGATCGATCTCCCTGCCGTAAGCGGCCTTGATGCTGAGGGAGATGGGGTGCTTGGACCAGCTCTCGACCAGCGCGGCAGCTTCCACCAGCTGCTCCTCGCTGGTGCCCTCTGCGGGGTGGATGCCGGTCACTTTAAAGGTGCCCTGGGTCAGGGTGCCGGTCTTGTCGAACACAACGATGCCGGTGCGGGCCAGCTCTTCCAGATAGGTGGAACCCTTGACCAGAATGCCGCAGGCAGATGCACCGCCGATGCCGCCGAAGAAGCTCAGGGGAATGCTGATGACCAGTGCGCAGGGGCAGCTGATAACAAGGAAGGTCAGGGCACGGTAGACCCAGTCACCAAAGCGGGCGGGCTGGCCCATGAGCAGCAGCACGATGGGCGGGATAAAGGCCAGAGCCAATGCGCCATAGCACACGGCGGGGGTGTACACGCGGGCAAAACGGGTGATGAAGTTCTCGGCGCGGGCCTTCTTCATGCTGGAATTTTCCACCAGATCGAGAATTTTGGAAACGGTGGATTCGCCGAATTCCTTGGTGGTCTTTACCTTCAGCAGGCCGGTCATGTTCACGCAGCCGCTGATGACCTCATCGCCGGTCTGCACATCGCGGGGCAGGCTCTCGCCGGTCAGGGCGGCGGTGTTCAGGGCAGAAGCGCCCTCCACGATCACGCCATCGATGGGCACGCGCTCACCGGGCTGGACCACGATCACGGTGCCGATCTCCACGTCGTCCGGGTCCACCTGCTCCAGCCTGCCGTCCTCGCCCTCAATGTTGGCGTAGTCCGGGCGGATGTCCATTAAGCTGGAAATGCTCTGCCGGCTCTTGCCCACGGCCACGCTCTGGAACAGCTCGCCGATCTGGTAGAAGATGATAACGGCACAGCCCTCCACGTAGTCGCCCAGTGCAAATGCACCCACAGTGGCAACGGCCATCAGGAAGCACTCGTCAAAGGGCTGACGGTTCTTGATGCCAAGCAGTGCCTTGCGCAGCACGTCCCAGCCGACCACCAGATACGGGATGCAGTACAGTACCAGCTCCACCGGCGTGGGGAACTGGGGCAAAAGCTTGAGGATGAGCACCAAAATCAGCGCAATGATGATGCGCTGCAGGTTCTTTTTCTGCTTTTTGTTCATACAAAACGCTCCTTTTTGCGGGATCCATGGGCCGCATCGCGCTGCGGCGGGCGGGGAATTCAACAACTTTTCCCCATAAAAATGGATATTCCACGGTTTTACCCGTGTTTTCCACACAGTTTTTCAGGCGTAAAAGCGCTTTTCCACGTTTATTTTACGTTTTTTCCGCAAATGGTGTTGAAAACTGAGTGGAAACTGTTGAAAACTGTCTGATTTTTCAACAGAAAAAGTTATTGCACAGCACAATCGCACACAAAGTAAAAAGCATCTGCACATTCGTTTGAGCTCTCAGAAAATCTACGAATTCTTGCTGCAGATGCTTTTTTCTTTAGCGGGCTCACCCTCTCAGTCAAATCCTTTGGATTTGCCAGCTCTCCCAAAGGGAGAGCCCTTGGCAGTCCACGCAAACTTCATCTCTTTGCCAAGGCCTCTCCCTTTGAGGAAAGACTTCCCCCGGCCGGGGGAAGATGTCGCGTAGCGACAAAAGGAGGAGTGTGTCACCGCAGGTGACGGAGAGGGCGAGGCTGTTGATCGTGTGCAGCAACCTGCCGCGCATCAGATGTCAAAGATCTCGCAGTCGTCCTCCACCTTCTTGCAGGCGGCCAGAACATTCACCATGGTGTCGTGGGGGTCTGCACCTTCAGAGAACTCCACCTTCATCTTCTGGGTCATAAAGCTGACGGTAGCATTTGCCACGCCTGCAACGGTGTTGGCAGCGTCTTCCATCTTCTGAGCGCAGTTTGCGCAGTCCACTTCGATCTTGTAGCTCTTCTTCATAAGTAATACCAGCCTTTCGTTATTCTTCGATATGATCCATCCCCATGGAGAGGATGCTGCGCACATGGTCATCGTCCAGTGCGTAGTAAACGGTTTTGCCCTCGCGCCGGAACCGCACGAGCTTGGAATCCTTGAGCACCCGCAGCTGATGGCTCACCGCCGACTGGCTCAGCTGCACGGCGTTTGCAATGTCCTGCACGCACAGCTCGTTGTCGTGCAGTGCATACAGGATCTTGATGCGGGTGGAGTCGCCGAACACCCGGAACAGGTCGGCCAACTCGTACAGCACCTCGTCGTCCGGCATATCCAAGGCTTCCGGCTGCGGCGCGGGCATTGCTTCCTTTATTTCCGCCATGTTGACATCTCCCTTCGCTGTGGATTCACATGAACGCTTGTTCATGTGTTCATAGTAGCACGCGGAATGCTCCTTGTCAAGGCTTTTTTAAAGATTTTTGGCGTCTGCTCTAAATTGATGAAATTTGCCTTAAAACGCAGAAAATTTGCGTTTTTGAATCGCAATAAGGATGCGGATTGGAGGGAAGGCGAAAACAAAAAAGGAACCGTAGATTTCTGCGGTTCCATGAGTCAAGAGGACATTTACTTGTCCAGATAGATCCATTCAATTGTGTATTGCTCTGCATCAGAGCCGGTTGCGGAGACAATGTTTTTTACGTAGTCTTCCATCAGCTGCTGCGCCTGCTGCTGGGCCAGTGTCAGAAGCGGTTTGTAGTCTGTGGCTTCGGCCTGCAGATCTTGCTGTGCCTGAGTCAGGATGGCTTTGCTGTCCTCGGCGGTGATGGTGGCAGAATCCTTATCCACGATGTAAGCATTTTCATCTAGAGAGGTGGAATCTACCTTGCAGTACAACAGTTCAGCCTTTGGAATGGAGATTGTGACGTGTTTACCGGAAAGTTCCATTTTTACCTTGGAAGCATCTAGACCGTATTTTGCAACGCCAACATATTCGACCCAGGCTTTTTTATCTTTGGTCATCCACAGAAATTTTTCGGAATCTTTTTGTTCGAACTTGACAACATTGTGGAAATAACCTTCTAGAACTGAAAGTTGGCAGATGGATTTCAGCTGACCCTCATCCGGGGCGGGAACCTCGACGGGTTCGGTCTTTCCGCAGGCAGTGAACAGAAAGAGCGTAAGAGCAACAGACAAAAGGCAGATGTACTTTTTAAGATTCACTTTCAGCACTTCCTTCCTGAATTTCTGCGGGTTCTGTGTTCTTCTCCTGGATAACCAGAGAGTAATCACTACAGATGGCCTGCATGACGGGTTCGGCCAATGCGCGTACAGTGTTTTCTGCGTTCATTTGTGCGATGCTGAGCAAAGCACTTTCGCTGGTGCATTCCTGCCGGATATCGGTTTCACACGCCGTAAATGCGGCGTCCAGCACAGAGATATTGTCGGCTTTTTTATTCTGGAACATGAAATCAAGCGAATCCGGATCAACAACGGTGTCCTGAATTTTTACTTCCGGGAGAGTTGCGGTGATCGTTTTGGTTTCTTTATTTTCGGAAAACGTTACCTCCGAAAAATCAATGCCAGCATAGACGGAAGCGGTATAGCAGATATAGTAATCGATTTTTTTCAGATTTTTCTGGTTTGGAATCTCTACAATGCCCTGATATTGGAATACGGCAGTGGAAAGATCACTGGTCTTGACGATTTTTTCAAGGGTGGTCGTGACATCAATTTGAGGTTCGGGTTTCTTTTTGGGAATCTGAGCAACTAGGGCAACGATGCAGACCAGAATGACCGAAGCCGTAAGAAGCAGTAGTTTTGGATGCAAGTTCTTTTTTGTGGATTCTTCCATTTTGATTTCTCCTTGTTTTGCTTGGGCGTAGTTCGCCTTCTTAACAGAAGCTGAAATTTTCGCGTCGAGCTGCAAAGCTGTTAAGGTAAATAGTAACCCCCTCCGCATAATCTTGTCAAGAAAAATAGTGAATTGAAAAAGAAAATGTCACTTTCCGCCACAGCTTTTCTCCGTGAAAAAGTAGATCCGAAACGACAGCAGTTGTTTCGGATCTACAAATTATAAAAATAATTTTTCCGCTGAATATGGCCAGAGCAAAGCGGAGGCCGTTTTAAATCATCAGCGCTTCTGCTTTCCCGCGCACTATGGCAGACACATTCCAAATAGCGGGCAGCACTGAAAGCCGGGGCCGTATGCGGCTGCAGTCGATCCGCTGCGCAAACGCGAATTTGTTCATGGAATGCCGCTCTTTCCGCTCCTTGGCAGCCCGTTTGCGCAAAAAGAAAAAGAGAAATTTACAAAAAAGTGTAAAACAGGGTGCGTTCTGGTGCAAAATGTGGTATCTTATAAAGGTGTTCAAAAATAAAATGCGCCATACGGCGCGCAAAAGGAGAGGAAAGTATATGACATTGGAAACCGGTATCCGCGGGGAACAGAGCGTGCTCGTCACCGCAGCCAATACAGCAAAGACCATGGGCAGCGGCACGCTGGAGGTGTTTGCCACCCCGGCCCTTGTGGCTCTGGCGGAAAAGACCTGCTGGATGAGCGTGGCCGACGCGCTGGGCGAGGGCAATGGCTCGGTGGGCACCAAGCTCGAGCTGGAGCACACCGCCCCCACCCCCGTGGGCATGACCGTGACCTGCGAGAGCGAGCTGGTGGCTGTGGAAGGCCGCAAGCTCACCTTCAAGGTGGCCCTGCACGACGAAAAAGGCCCTGTGGGCGGCGGCAGCCACGAGCGTTTTGTCATCAACAACGCCAAGTTCGCAGCCAAGGCGGAGGCAAAGAAGGGGTAAAACTCCTTCCGTCATCGCTGCGCGATGCCACCGTTCCCCTTTTTGTCGCTTACACGACATCTTCCCCCGGCCGGGGGAAGTCTTTCTCAATGAGGGAGGCTTTGGCAGTACGGTAAAGTTCCCGGTTTTGCCAAAGGCTCTCCCCTTGGGAGAGCTGGCACCGAAGGTGACTGAGGGGGCGAGGACGCTGACCGAAGAAAACTATTCTTCATCCGTCTGCTCTGTTTGCTCCAGCCTGATCGGCGGCGGGTCAGCTTCCAGCAAGTGCTGCTCGGCACGCTTCTGCGCGTCCTGCAAGAGCTGGGCGGCCTGCACGCTGGCCCGGAACAGCTCAAAATACATCGCTTTATAGTCCGGCGCGGTGCACACCTCCCTTGCATTCAGTGGGGATAGTTTTTCCTGCTGTGCGGGCGGTATGCATCCCCGGAAATTTGAAAAAAGAGGAATCCGTTATGAAAAACAAGAACCTTTCATGGTTCGCAGCTCTGCTGGTGTTTGCCCTGCTGCTGTGGTGCACAGCGGCAACGCCCGGCAAGATCGCGGACCCGTCCACCTATACCTGTGCGGTGTACAGCACCATCTTTTCGCTGCTGCCGCCGGTGATCGCCATTGTGCTGGCGCTGAACACCAAGGAGGTGTACACCTCTCTGCTGGTGGGCATCGCATCCGGTGCACTGCTGTATGCCAACGGCAATCTGGAGCTGGCCATCAACACCCTGTTCTTCAACGAAGACGGCGGCATGGTGGCCAAGTTGTCGGACAGCAGCAATGTGGGCATTCTGATCTTTCTGGTGATGCTGGGCATTCTGGTGGCCCTGATGAACAAGGCCGGCGGCTCGGCAGCTTTCGGCCGCTGGGCCTCCACCCACATCCACTCCCGGGCCGGTGCGCAGTTTTCCACCCTGCTGCTGGGTGTGATGATCTTTGTGGACGACTACTTCAACTGCCTGACCGTGGGCTCTGTCATGCGCCCCGTCACCGACCGGCAGAAGGTGTCCCGCGCAAAGCTGGCTTATCTGATCGATGCCACCGCAGCACCCGTGTGCATCATTGCGCCGGTGTCCAGCTGGGCAGCTGCGGTCACTTCCAGCGTGCCGGAAGGCTCCGGCATCAACGGCTTTACCATGTTCCTGCGCACCATTCCTTATAACTACTATGCCCTGCTCACCATCGTGATGAGCCTGTTCCTCATCTTCACCGGCACGGACTTTGGCTCCATGAAGCTCAACGAGGACAACGCCAAAAACGGCGACCTGTTTACCACCGCCGACCGTCCCTACGGCAACGATGTGGACGATGGCACTGATACCTGCGGCCATGTTGCAGATCTGCTCGCCCCGGTGCTGGTGCTGATCGTGGCCTGCATCTTCGGCATGATCTACACCGGCGGCTTCTTTGAGGGCGTGGACTTCGTTACCGCCTTTGCGGACTGCAACGCTTCTGCAGGTCTGGTGCTGGGCAGCAGCATTGCCCTGCTGTTCACCTTTGTGTTCTACCGCGTGCGCAATGTGATGACCTTTCAGGACTTTGCCGCCTGCATTCCCGAGGGCTTCAAGGCCATGGTCAGCCCCATGCTGATCCTCTCCCTCGCATGGACCCTGTCCGGCATGACCGGCCTGCTGGGCGCAAAATATTACGTTGCCAACCTGCTGAGTGGCTCTGCTGCAGCGCTGCAGTACATGCTGCCGGTCATCATCTTCCTTGTGGCAGTGTTCCTTGCCTTTGCCACCGGCACGAGCTGGGGCACCTTCTCCATCCTCATCCCCATCGTGTGCCATGCCTTCCCGGAGGGCGAGATGCTGGTCATCTCCATTGCGGCATGCCTGTCCGGTGCCGTCTGCGGCGACCACTGCTCCCCCATCTCGGACACCACCATCATGGCATCCGCCGGTGCCCACTGCAGCCATGTGAACCATGTGTCCACCCAGCTGCCCTACGCCATTACGGCGGCTTCCTGCGCGGCAGTGTGCTATGTGATCACGGGCATTGCACAGGCTTTCCTTGGCGCAAACGGCAGCCTGTTCACCTCGCTGATCCTGCTGGCCGTTGCCATTGCCGTAGAGCTGGTGGTGCTCAGCGTGATCCGTGTGCGCACGAACAAAAAGGCGGCAGAATAAATTCCTGCCAAAAATTCAGCTGTTTCGCTTTGCGCCGCGGCCAAAACGTGGTATTTTTAAATAAAATGAACTATCGGAGGCACACGACCTATGCTGGAACAGGCATTTCAGGACGTATACACCAAATTCAAGCTGCATTTCTACCAGAACGTTTTTCAGCGTTTTGCCACCCGGGAAGCCACGCTGACCACAGTGGAGTCCTTCTGCATGGAGGGCATCATGGCCATGGGCGAACCCACCATTGCGGAGTTTTCCCGCATGATGCAGATCTCCACCCCCAACGCGGCGTATAAGATCGGCAGTCTGGTGAAGAAGGGCTATGTGGAAAAGATCCAGTCCACCACCGACCGGCGCGAGTATCACCTGCGCCCCACCCAGAAGTATATCGATTACTACAACATCAGCTATTCCTACCTGCACACTGTGGTGGAGCGCGCAAGAGAGCGCTTCTCCCCCGAGGACTGTGCAAAGCTGGAGGAGATGCTCACCATTGTGAGCACCGAGCTGATGCCCGAGTTGGATATGCTCAAGAAGGACGAAAAGGCAGAATAAGCAACAAAGAACTCCCGGACATCCGTCCGGGAGTTCTTTTGTTTCCCCTTACTTCTGCTCTTTATCTACTACCTGGATCTTGCCCTTCTTCCACAGGACATAGGAGGTAAGGATGCCGATGGGCAGCATCACGATGATGAAGATGCCCACAAGGCCGCCCAGCACGGAGCCGTAGCCTGCAAGGCGTGCGGCGAGGGAGAGCACTGTCATGATGACCAGAACCGGCAGCACGCCCTTGATGCCGCCCTTGACCACCTTGCTGCCGCTGGCAAAGCTGGCGAACAGACCCAGAGCCATGGAGCCGAACAGGGCCGGCAGCAGCGGGCTCTGGATGATGTCCTTCATGGTTGCCATAAAATGTCCTCCTACTAAATACAGAATGAACGAAAAAAGGCGGGTGTTTTCGGCCCGCCGTCCTTGCAATACGGACAGGATACCGGAAAAGACGGCATCTGTCAAATGAGTATGACTAAAGCGCAACCGGCATTTTAGGGATATTTCAGGAACAGGATCCTGCAAAGAACCTTTACTGCATTAAAATAATAAAGCGCTGACCGCGAGTCACTTTGTATCCGTTAAAAATTGCATAAAATTTAAAGAAAAAATCTGTCGTTCTGCCAAAAGCAGTGGGAATACACCTTTGCAAAAGCCGTGAGACCTGTTATAATACAGACATATTCATATCGAGAGAATGGGTTTATCGGCGGCAATGAGACCAAAGAGGAAACCGGCATCGTATTTTGAGGAAAAGGCCAATGGAACACGTAACCGAACAACAATTGACAAGGCGGCAGAGCACCGTATGGCGGGCACTGCGTGCCGCCGCACCGCAGACCATTCCGGTGCTGGCGGGCTATTTTGTGCTGGGGATGGGCTATGGCATTTATGTGCAGTCGCTGGGCCTGCCGGTGTGGATGCCCATGCTCATGGGCACGGTGGTCTACGGCGGTTCGCTGGAATTTGTGCTGGCAAGCCTGCTGCTGAGCGCGTTCTCGCCCCTTTCGGCGTTTCTGATGGCGCTCATGATCCAGGCGCGGCATTTGTTCTACGGCCTTGCCATGCTGGAGCGCTACAAGGGCTACGGCCTGCGCAGCTTTTATATGATCTTTGCCATGAGCGATGAGACCTTTTCCATCACCTGTTCGGCCGAGCCGCCGGAAGGGGTGGACAGGGGCTGGTTCATGTTCTTCATCACCCTGCTGGATCAGTGCTACTGGGTGGCCAGTGCCGGTCTTGGCGCGGTGGTGGGCTCGGTGCTGCCCTTCAGCACCGAGGGTGTGGACTTTGTGATGACCGCCATGTTCACGGTGATCTTTCTCAACCAGTGGGAAAAGGACGAGCAGCACTACAGCGCTCTGATCGGCCTTGCCGCCCCGCTGGTGTGTCTGGTGGTTTTTGGCTCCAGCAGCTTTTTGCTGCCCTCCATGGGATGCATCCTGGTGCTGCTGCTGGCCCTGCGTAAACCGATCGAAAAGGCCGAAAGCACCGAAGCAGAAAAAAGCGGCGAGGAGGTGGGCGCATGACCGCAGTCCAGATGGGCCTGACCATTGCAGTGTGCACCGCCGCCACCATGCTCACCCGCTTTCTGCCCTTTGTGGTGTTCTCTTCCAAGGATCAGCAGCCGCCGGAGGTGGTGCGGTATCTGGGCCGGGTGCTGCCCGCCGCCATCTTTGGTATGCTGATCGTCTACTGCCTGAAAAGCGTCACCCCCTTTGCGGGCAGCCGCGGCATTCCGGAGGCCATCGCCCTGCTGGTGACGGTGGGCCTGCACAAGTGGAAGCATGAGACCCTGCTCAGTGTCGCGGGCGGTACGCTGTGCTATGTGCTGCTGGTGCAGCTGGTGTTCTGAAAGAAAAAAGCGCGCTGCCGAGCAGGAAGAGTCCTGTACGACAGCGCGTTTGTGCATGGGACGATCCGCTGACAGCGAACCGGAGCAGGACCGTCCGAAAAACCGATGCTTTGCGACCCGGTCACGGAAATTTTTCAAAAAAAGGTGTATACTGTAGAAAAATGCATCCGAAGGAGGGTTTTCCCATGCCCAGCATCATCATTATAGGTTCCGGCCCGGCAGGCATTTCCGCCGCGCTGTACGCTGTCCGCGCCGGGGTGGATACCACGGTGCTCACCAAAGGCCCCGGTGCGCTGGACCGCGCCGAAAAAATTGAAAACTATTATGGCTTTGCCGAGCCGGTCTCCGGTGCGGAACTGGAACGCCGCAGCATCGAGAATGCAAAGCGCCTTGGTGTGAGATTCGTCACAGCCGAAGCCGTGGGCCTGACCTATACGGATAAACTCACCGTAGAAACAGTGGATAAAAATTACCCGGCGGACGCTGTGATCCTTGCCACGGGTGCATCCCGGGCGGTGCCGCGCATCCCGGGCCTTGCCGGGCTGGAGGGGCACGGCGTGAGCTATTGTGCCGCCTGCGACGCCTTTTTCTACCGTGGAAAGGACGTGGCGGTGCTGGGCAGCGGCGAGTACGCCCTGCACGAGGTGCAGGCTCTGCTGCCGGTGGCAAAAAGCGTTGCCCTGCTGACCAACGGCGCACCGCTGACGGCGGACTTCCCGCCGGAGGTCACAGTCTATCTGCAGGCCGTGGAGGCTGTTCTGGGCGAAACCGTTATCACCGGCGTGCAGCTGTCCGGCGGTGTGCAGCTGCCTGTCAGCGGTGTATTTGTGGCACTGGGCGTGGCGGGCAGCACCGCACTGGCTAGGAAGATCGGCGCAGAGGTGGACGGGAACCGCATCGTGGTGGACGAAAAAATGCAGACCACCGTGCCCGGCCTGTATGCGGCGGGCGACTGCACCGGCGGCCTTCTGCAGGTGGCAAAGGCCGTGTATGAGGGCGCGCAGGCGGGCACTGAAGCCGCCAAGGCCCTGCGGAAAGGATGAAAAGCAATGTCGGAAACAACAAAGGAACACCGCGATTGTCTGGCCAAAGGTTTTCCCTTCTGGAACGACCTGACACCCGACGAACAGGACATGCTCTGCCGCTACACCCGGCCGGTGCACTACGCAAAGGGGGCAAGGGTGCACAGCCCGCTGGAAAGCTGTGTGGGCATCCTGCTGCTGCGCTCGGGCCAGCTGCGGGCCTACCTGCTCTCGGAGGACGGGCGGGACGTGACGCTCTACCGCCTGTTCGGCGGGGAGGTGTGCATCCTGTCGGCCTCCTGCGTGATGGACTCGGTGAACATCGACCTGTATATTGATGCCGAAGAGGACACCGAGGCCTACTGCATCAGCGCGGGCGTTTTCCGCAGGCTGATGCAGCAGAACGTGCATGTGCGCTGCTACGCCTACCAGATGACGGCGGAGCGCTTTTCCGACAGCATGTGGACCATGCAGCAGGTGCTGTTCATGAGCGCAGACCGCAGGCTTGCCATTTTTCTTACCGATGAGCTGGCCAAGACCGGCGGCGACGAGGTGCGCATGACCCACGACCAGATGGCAAAATACATGGGGTCTGCCCGCGAGGTGGTGAGCCGGATGCTGAAATACTTTGCGCAGGAGGGCTGGGTGCGGCTGTTCCGGGGCGGCGTGCAGATGCTGGACAGGAAAAAGCTGCAGCAGCTGGCAAGAGGAGAATAACAAAAAAGGGACGATGTGAACATCACATCGTCCCTTTTTGGGTCATAGGTTATCCTTTGCAGCCCTGTTCTTCCCAGTCACCAAAGTCGCTGGCTTCGGCAATCTTGGTGGGGTCGAATTTTCCGCTCTCGTCTTTGGGAGCAACGGCGGGGCCTGCTTCCACAGGGTTCTGGTTGGGAGCTTCCGGGTCGAACACCGGCTTCTCACCGCCCTCCGCGGGTGCCGCCGGGGCAGAGGCTTCTTCGGCGGGCTGGGCAGCAGCTGCCGCTTCTTCGGCAGGAGCTTCCGGCGCAGCTTCTTCTGCAGCCTTTTCGTTGGCAGCATCGGAGGCTTTGGTTTCCGCTTCGGCGTAGGCTTCGGCAGTCTTGGCGGCTTCCTCAGCGTTCTGCTCGGCGTCCTCCGGGAACTCTACTTCCTCCACATGGAGCGGGTCTTTCTGGTTCAGGATCTTGTCCAGTGCCACAATGGCAGCACCGGTAACGGCCACAGCAGCGGCCGTGCCAAGGATACGAAACAGTGTTTTCATGCCGGGACCTCCTTGAAAGATCAGATCAAGAGAATGTTACCACATCGTTCAGCGGCTTTTCGGCAGGCTCCACCGAAATGGCGGTGAGCACCGGGCCTTTGCCGCGGTAGATGTTATGGAACTTGTAGCCTACCTTTGCGGTCACCCGCACCCATGCGCGCTGCTCCAGCGCCTTGTAGCCATCGTAGCTGCAGGGGAAGCCAACGAACTGGATGTCCTGCACGCAGCAGGTCATGGCGAAACGGCCCGGCACGAAGCTGTTCTTGCCGGCACGGTTGGTCTGACACACCTGTGCAAGGAATTTGACCGTTTTGCCGGTATACTTCTGGGACTCGTCCTGACAGTCCATGTACCAGATGCCGAAATCGTCATCCGGAATGTCGATGATGTCCGCGTTGATGTCAAAGGGCAGCGGATCAGGGATATCGTCGTAGGCCACGCTGCCGTCGGCAAACTCGTAGGCGATATCGCACTTGCGGGAAGCCTGACGCACCAGCTTGTGCAGCTCCTGACGGGCGGCATCGTTGTTCACGGCCTCAGCGCGGTTGAACACGATCAGCTCACTGCGGGCGATCTTGTCCAGCAGCAGGCTGCGCATGGAGTTGTCGCGGGCGTAGGTCAGGGCGGTGGTGCCGTCGGCGGTGGCGATGCACTGGTACACGATCCAGCTCTCGGGCAGAGCCTCGGCCAGATCCTGCAGCAGCCACATGCCGTTGTACTCAATGACCACGCGGCCTGCACCGGATTCCTTTTCCAGCTTGAGCAGATTCTGCGGGTTCAGCTCGGCCTTGTCCTCCAGCACCTTGACGGTCACACCGGGAAAGGCGAACTTTTTGGGATTATACTCTTCTTCGCCCTCCTCGCAGATCAGCAGCAGGGTCTTGTCGCCGGAGTCGAAGTTGGGGTCTTCAAAGGTCTCCTGAATGAATTTGGTCTTGCCGCTTTCCAGAAAGCCCACAAACAGGTAGACCGGAATTTCTTTTGCCATAGGAATGGTTTCTCCTTAAAAAATCATTATCCAATCAGGCTCCCTCTCTGAGGGAGCTGGCAAACCCGTTAGGGTTTGACTGAAGGAGTTCAGCAGCCGAACAGCTCTGCAATGGCCTTTTCGTTCAGCTTGGAGCCGATCACGACCAGCTTGCCGCCCACATCTGCACCGCGGGCACGCACTTCCCATTCGCCGGGCACATAGTCGAACTCCAGCCAGCCGTCTGCGCCGCCGTTCACGATGCCCTTGCTGCGCAGGATCATGCCGTAATTGCCGGTATCCAGCTCGGTGAGGGCGTGCTCCACTTCTGCCTTGGTGAATTTGCGGGCCGTCTCAACGCCCCAGCTGGTGAATACCTCGTCGGCATCGTGGTCATGATGATGGTGGTGATGGCCGCAGCAGCAGTGGCCGTCATGGTCGTGATGATGCTCGTGCTCGTCGTCATCATCATCGTCATCATCGTGGTCGTGATGGTGGCCGCAGCAGCAATGGTCGTGGTCGTCATGATCGTGGTGATGATGGTGCTCATGCTCATCGTGATCATCATCTTCATCGTGATCGTGGTGATGCTCGTGCTCGTCCTCGTCGTCATCATCGTGGTCGTGATGATGGCCGCAGCTGCACACACCGTTTTCGTCATCGTGGTGATGATGGTGGTGATGCTCTTCTTCCTCGTCCTCGTGGGAGTGCTCCTCATTGGCCTTTGCAGCCATGGCGATCAGCTCTGCCTTGAAGTCGTCCTTGGTGGACATGGCCTTCAGGATCTGCTCACCGGTCAGCTCGTCCCATGCGGTGGTCACGATGGTAGCGGTGGGGTTCTTCTCGCGCAGCATGGCGACCGCAGCGGCGATCTTCTCTTCGCTGGCGGTCTGGGTGCGGCTGAGCAGGATGCAGCTTGCGTGGCTGATCTGGTCGTCGTAGAACTCGCCGAAGTTCTTCATATACATCTTCACCTTGTTCACATCGGCCACGGTGACAAAGCTGTTCAGCTGCACATCCAGATGCTCAGCCACGCCTTCCACAGCGCGGGTCACATCGGAGAGCTTGCCCACGCCGGAGGGCTCGATGACGATGCGGTCGGGGTGGTACTGCTCCACCACCTGCTGCAGGGCGGTGCGGAAGTCGCCCACCAGAGAGCAGCAGATGCAGCCGGCGTTCAGCTCGTTGATCTGGATGCCGCTTTCCTTCAGAAAGCCGCCGTCAATGCCGATCTCGCCGAACTCGTTCTCGATCAGCACCACCTGCTGGCCGGCAAAGGCCTCTTTGATGAGCTTTTTGATCAGGGTAGTTTTACCGGCACCAAGGAAGCCGGAGAAAATATCGATTTTGGTCATGATTCAATTGCCTCTTTCTTCGAATAGCACACAGAGCCGCAGAGTGCTGGCTCAAAAATCTTACACTCCTATTATAACAAGGCTGTCAATGGGAAAACGGCCTTTTTCAAGAAAAAATTGTAACTTTTTTTGCAAATTGGCGGCATTTTGAGGGAGAACGAACTCCCTCAGTCAAAACCTGACGGTTTTGCTGAGAGGACGCCAACCCTCTCAGGCTCACTGCGTTCGCCAGCTCCCCCGAGGGGGGGAGCTTGTTTTCTGAAGGTCGGCACGAATAAAGCTCCCCCTTTCGGGGGAGCTGGCAAAGCCGCAAGGCTTTGACTGAGAGGGTCCAGCCAGCGAGGATGCTCTCCGGCAGCGGAGGTCATTCCAAACCGTCCCGCCCCTGCATTGCAATCTTTTTCCCGGAATGATACAATAGGACACAGAAAAATTCCCTGCCGCCGGGGGCTTTTCCGGCGGTCCGGCCATAGAAAAAAGGAAGCTGTCATTATGAGCATGAATACCGTACCCGAGCGCCTTGCCGCGCTGCGTGCCGCCATGGCTGCAAACGGCGTGGCCGTTTATCTGATCCCTGTGGGTGATCCCCACGCCAGCGAATACCTGCCCTGCCATTACACCAGCCTGACCTGGTTCTCCGGGTTCCACGGCGAGAACTCCAACTTCGTGGTCACCCGCACCGAGAGCGCCCTGTGGGCCGACGGCCGTTATTTTGTGCAGGCCGAGAAGGAAATTGCGGGTACCGAGATCAAGCTGCAGCGCATGGGGGAACCCGGCGTGCCCACCGTGGAGGAATACTGCGCAAATGCCCTGAATGAGGGCGAAGCACTGGGCCTGTGCGGCCTGACCGCGAATACCGCCCTCGTGAACGACCTGAAAAAGGCACTGGAAAAGAAGGGCGCTTCCATCAAGACCCTGAACCTTGAGGACGAGCTGTGGACGGAGGGCCGCCCTGCCCTGCCGGATACCCCAGCGTGGATCCTGCCGAAGGAATATGCGGGCTTCTCCCCGGCGGAAAAGCTGGATCAGCTGCGCAGCAAGCTCAAGGAGCGGGGCTGCACCGCTCAGTTTGTGGGCAAGCTGGATAATCTGGCATGGCTTTTGAACCTGCGCGCCATGGACATTGAGTGCACTCCCTATGCCATGGCCTACTGCTATGTGACCCCCAGCCGCGCGGTGCTCTTCATCAACACAGCCCGCGTGGCCCCGGAAGCCCGGGCAGAGCTGGAGGCCAACGGCATCACGCTGGCGGAGTATGATGATGTGCTGAAGTTCCTCGCTGCTGAGACGGAACCCCAGACCGTGCTGGCCGAGTGCTCCACGGTGAACTACGCCGTGTATCAGGTGCTGGAGCAGAACCCTGCCCTCACCGTGAAGGACGGCACCGACCCGCTGCTGATGATGAAGGGCGTGAAGAACGAAACGGAGCTTGCCCACACAAAGCAGGCCCATATCCGGGACGCTGTGGCCATGGTGCGGTTCCAGATCGAGCTGGAAAGCCGCCTTGCTGCCGGTGAGACCCTGACCGAGCTGACGGTGGATGAAATTCTGCACAAGTACCGCAGTGCGGACGATAAATTCCTTGTGGAAAGCTTTGGCACCATTGCGGCCTACGGCGGCAACGCAGCCATGATGCACTACCACGCCACCCCGGAAGATCACGCTGTGCTGGAAAAGAAGGGCTTTCTGCTGGTGGACAGCGGTGCCACCTACATGGACGGCACCACCGACATCACCCGCACCTACCCGCTTGGCCCGCTGACCGAGGACGAAAAGCGCTTCTACACATGGACTCTGCAGAGCCACATCGACCTTGCCAAGGCCGTCTGGCTGGATTACTGCGAGTGTAAGATGATCGACACCATTGCCCGGGAACCGCTGTGGCGGCACCTTATCAACTACCGCTGCGGCACCGGTCACAGCGTCAGCTTTGTGGGCAACGTGCACGAAGGCCCCCATGCCCTGAACAGCCGCAACACCACCCGGATGCGTCCCGGCATGGTGGTCACCGACGAGCCGGGCGTTTACGAGACCGACCTCGTGGGCATCCGCATCGAGAACGAGCTGGTGTGCGTGCACAAGGCCGATAACCAGTACGGTACCTTCCTTGGTTTTGAACCGCTGATGTTTGTGCCCATTGCCACCTCTCCCATCCTGCCCGGTGTGCTGGATAAGGACGAGATCGCATGGCTGAACGATTACCACCGTCAGGTGTTTGCAAAGCTGGCACCGCACCTGAACGACGAAGAGCGCAGCTGGCTGGCGGAGAAGTGTGCCGCCATCGGCTGCTGAGAAAGCGCAAAAAACACCCGGAGCCGTGCAGGAGCCAGAGCGGCTCTCGGCGGCAGCCGGGTGCTTTTTATAGGGTCACAGCTTGCAGCAGTGCGTCTGTGGGGTGTCCAGCGGCGGAAGAGTGAACTCGTTTTCGCCAAAGGGCGAACGCAGGATGGCCGCCCGCGTTTCCGGGTAGATGCCAAGTTCGGTGTAGATGTCCCGGTACAGGAGCATCACCCGCCGCCGCAGCGAAAGGATGTCGGCGGTGGTCACTCTGGAGTGGGAGACGCTCTGGCCGTTCTGCAGGTAGTAATAGCCGATGTCCGGGATGGAAACGGCAGTGTGCACGAAACGCAGATATTCGGTGTTGAACAGCTGATCCTCCGCAAACAATTCTTTGCGGAAATGGAGGCTGTGCTTCCGCAGGAGGTCACGGCGGTAGAGCTTGTTGCAGGGACTGCCATAGTAGAAGGTGTTCGGCTTCTGGATCAGATGCTTTGCGTACTCCTGTCCGGTGTACACCCCGGCAGGCAGATAGCCATAGGCCCGGGTGCGGGGCGGATTGCGCTGGAGCACATGCTGCAGCGCCTTTTCCCATGGGCGGATGTGCTCCACATAGTTTTCCGGGTACACCATCCAGAAGGGCGCGATCACAAGATCGGCGGTGTGGGCCTCGGCGGCGGAGACCAGCTTTTCCGTAAAATCGGGGGCCAGCCAGTCGTCGCTGTCCACAAACTGGATGTATTTGCCGTGGGCCAGCGCAATGCCCTGATTGCGGGTATCCGCTGCGCCGGTGTTGGTTTTATCCACCAGTGCAATGCGGTGGTCGCTGGCGGCAAGGGCGCGGCAGACGGCAAGGGTGTCGTCGGTGGAGCCATCGTTCAGCAGCAGGATCTCAATGCTTTTATAAGTCTGGGCGCAGATGCTTTTGACACAGCGGGCAATGCACCCGGCAGTGTTGTACATGGGCACGATGATGCTTACAAGGGGAAATTCCATAGGTTCTCCTTTTCTCAGATGCGGCTGTGGGTGCGGGCAAATGCGTCGGAAAGCTTCTGCACCGGGCCGTTGGGCAGAGGGCTTTCAAACAGGCTCAGATAGATGCCGTGCAGCCGCAGGCGGAATTTATCGTACACGCCCAGCTGGATGCACAGTTCCTTGTAGGTGTGGTACATCCGGCTGCGGTGGCGCAGCATGTCCGCCGCGCTCACCTGCGTATGGCATACGCTCTGCGGGTTCTGGATGTAGCAGTAGGCGGCTTCGTCGATGGCGGCAAACCGCTGTGCCACCTGCAGATACCGGGTGTTGAACAGCTGGTCCTCGGCGTATACCACATGCTCGAACCGGATGTGCGCCATCTGGATGAGATCCCGGCGGTAGAGCTTGTTCCAGAGCACGCCGTAGTAAAAGGCAGCGGCATTGCCGGTGAGCTGCCACAGGTAATCCACCTTGTTGTACACCCCGGCGGGCAGCAGGCTGTACTCCCGGGTGTCATAGCCGCCATCCTTGCGGGGCACCATCATCCGGTAGGGAGCCAGCACAAGGTCGGCATGGCTGCGCTGCATAGCAGCCACCAGGTTTGCGGTGCAGCCCGGCAGCAGGTGATCGTCGCTGTCCGCAAACTGGATGTATTCGCCGTGGGCAAGGGCAAGGCCGCAGCTGCGGGTGTCTGCTGCGCCGGTGTTGGGCTTGTCCACCACACGGATGCGGCTGTCGGCGGCAGCAAGCTTCCGGCAGACAGCAAGGGTGTCGTCGGTGGAGCCGTCGTTCAGCAGAAGGATCTCAAGCTCCGGGTAGCTCTGGGATGTGATGCTCTCCACACAGCGGGAGATGAAGCCCGCCGCGTTATAGGCGGGCACAATAACGCTGACAAGCGGCTGCGGCATGGCGGGTCCCTCCGTTTTTTCTTTTTTCGATGCAGCAAAGTTTTATTTATCATACTCCAGCCCTGCGCAAAAATCAAGGCGGGCGGCTGGCGGAAAGGAGAATGTGAGATGGTATTTCACATTGCGGTATGCAGCCCGGACGCGGCCTTGCGCAGCGGGCTGGAACGCCAGTGCATGGAATATTTTGCCCGGCGGCAGGATGCGTGCATCGTGCAGCAGCTGCCGGATGCAGATGCGCTGCTGCGCCGGGACACCGAGGGAGAACGGTTTGACTTGTATCTCATCGAGCTGGGCGCTGTAGCGGCCCCGGCAGGGCTTTCGGCGGCTGCGGAGCTGCGCCGCCGGGGCCGCAGGGCTCCGCTGGCCTTTGCGGCCCGCACACCGGCCCACGCCTACAGTGCTTTCCGGGTGGATGCCATGCAGTATCTGCTTCTGCCGGTGCACCAGCAGGAGCTTTCGGCCCTGCTTGCCCGCGCCACCGAGCCGGAGTACGGCCCGGCAATGACCGTTGCCACCGCCGAAGGCCTGCGGGCGCTGGCCTATGCGCAGATCGAATATCTGGAGTGCACCCACCATGTGGTGCACTTCCATCTGCTCAGCGGCGAGGATGTGGTGTCCCTTTCGCTGCGGGTGTCCTTTGCCGAGGTAGCAAAGCCGCTGCTGGAAGACGGGCGTTTTTTGCAGCCGCACCGCTCCTATGTGGTCAATCTGGCGGCGGCACAGCTGCTGACGGCGGGCGAGCTGCAGATGTGCAGCGGTGCGCGCATCCCCATCCCGCGCGGACGGGAGGGTGCAGTGCGCGAAGCCTTCCGCAGCTGGATCGACCGGTAAAATGGTAAACAAAAAAGAGCCGCTTTCACGGCTCTTTTTTCGTGCCCGGAGATCAGGCATCGGGTTCGGTTTTGTGTTTCTTTTCCTTGTCGGAAGCATCCAGAACACCAAAGCCCCAGCGGTTGGCCATGTCCATGATGATCTTCTGGGGAGAACCGGAGGGATAGGCGTTCTCGGAGAACGCGGTCAGGAATTTATACAGCTGCGGCTGCACCTGATCGTACAGGCCCAGCTTTGTGTACAGCTCCTTGTAATAGCGGAACACCTGCAGTTTGTTCTGCACGATGGAAGCCAGATTGATCTGGGTGTGGCAGATGCTCTGGGGGTTCTGCACATAGTGGTAGCCCGCTTTGGAAATGGATACGAAAACATTGGCGTACAAAATGTATTCCAGATTGAAAACCAGGTCTTCGGCCCAGCGCACCTCGCTGGTGAACTGAAGATGATGGTCTGCCAGAATATCCTGGCGGTAGAGCTTGTTCCACAGCACGCTGTAGAAGAAGGATGCGGGCTTCTCCATCAGGCGCAGGGCAAAGGTATCGCGGTCGTAGATGCCCTCGGGCAGGAAGCCGTATTCACGGATATCATCAGGCTTTTTCTCGGCATCGATGCCAAGGTTCTCCTGCAGGTTTTCCAGTGCCTGCGTGGCCTTGGAAGAGTTGGCGGGAATCACCATCCAGTAAGGTGCAATGACCAGATCGGCGTTGTTCGCTTCGGCGGCAGTCACCAGCCGCTCGGTAAAATCAGGGTCGAGATAATCGTCGCTGTCCACAAACTGCACATACTTGCCCTTTGCAAGGGACATGCCGCAGTTGCGGGTTTCCGACACACCGGAATTGGATTTGTCCACCAGAACGATGCGGGGGTCCTTTTCACGGAATTGCTCACAGATGGAAAAGCTTTCGTCCCGGGACCCGTCGTTGACCAGAATGACCTCGATATCCTTCCATGTCTGGGCACAAATGCTCTCCAGACAGCGGGCAACACTATTCTGCACGTTGTACACAGGCACGATAATGCTGACGAGTGGGTTGTTCATGACGGAAGGTCTCCTCTTTACGGATATTATACCTTTATATTGAAAATCACAGAGTGTATTCTCACAAATGAGGACACTTCCCCCTTGGGGCAGTCCTATTTATAATATCATACTCTTCTTGCGCACAAAATGCAAGAGCAAAGAAGGATCAGATAAAGAAAAGAACCGCACGCTGCGGCCCTTTTTTCTTACACACGTGTCCAGTCCAGCGCATCCCACCGGGGCACGAACTGGCTGCAGATGCGGCGCATCTCCGGCTCGTCGGCGGCAGAGGTGCGGTCTGCGATGCCAATGACGTAATACCCGGCCTTGTGGGCGGTGGCGGCGGCGTATACGGCATCCTCGCACACGGCGCAGGCGGCGGGGTCTGCACCGCCCAAACGGCTCATGCACTCAAAGAACACCTCCGGGCGGCTTTTGTGCAGCACGCCCTGCGCTTCCACGATGAAGGAGAAATACTGCGCGATGCCCAGCCGGGTAAGCACGGTGCGGCACTGTTCGGCCCAGGTGTTGGAGCAGATGCACATGCGTGCGCCCTCGGCCTGCAGCTTTGCCAGCATCGTGCGCACGCCGGGTTTCAGCTCCACGGTCTCGTACAATTCGGCGATCACCTCGCGCATCACGGAAAAATAGCTTTCCTCGGTCAGCGGCAGGCCGTACTCCCGGATCAGATACTGTGCGCCCTCCTGCATTCCCATGTTCAGCAGTGTGGCGCGCAGATCCCCCCGCGGGGTGCGGCCATAGCGGCGCAGCAGTGCGTCGGGGGCACCCTCCCACACCACGGTCATGCTGTCGGTCAGGGTGCCGTCCATATCAAAGATCCATTGCTTGCAGTGCATTAGAATGCCTCCTTTTGAAATCCTGACAAGTATACCATGTTTCTTTGCCGGGAGAAAGGCATCAATTTACAAAAAACGGAAGAAATTTCTCTGGAAATATGCTATAATCTGAACAAAACCGGAAACGATCAAAGGAGGCGGATGCAATGGATGAACGCAGTGCGCCGTGCAAAGCTCTGGTGCTGGCGGGCGGCGGAGCCAGGGGCAGCTATCAGGTGGGTGTGTGGCGCGCGCTGATGGAGCTGGACTGGCACCCGCAGATCATTACCGGCACCAGCGTTGGCAGCCTGAACGGTGCCATGTTCGTGCTGGACCAGTACGAGACGGCCCGCGATATGTGGCTGGCCATCCGCAGCAAGGATGTGATGGAGCTGCCGGAGGAGGATGCCGACCTTTCGGCCCTGCACCAGTTCCTGCGCAGCGTGGTGAAAGCCGGCGGCATGGATGTGACCCCGCTGGAAGAGATCGTGGAGCGGGTGCTGGACGAGGATGCCCTGCGCGCGGCGCCCATCCGCTTCGGCCTTGTCACGGTGGAGCAGCGGGGCTTAAAGCCCCGGGAGCTGACGCTGGACGAGATCCCGGCAGGAAAGGTCAAGGACTACCTGATGGCCTCCGCTGCCTGCTTCCCGGCGCTGCGTGCGCGGGAGATCGACGGGGTCAAGTTTCTGGATGGCGGCTACAGCGACAACATGCCCACCGGTCTTGCCAAACGCATGGGCGCGGATGAACTGGTGTGCGTCGATCTGGAAGGCGTGGGCATCACCCGCCCCAACCTCACCGGCCTGCCCACCGTGATGGTGCGCAGCTACTGGGAGCTGGGCGATATCCTGCACTTTGACCCCGACACCGCCCGCCGCAACATCGAGCTGGGCTACTATGATACCCGCCGCGCTATGGGATATCTGCGGGGGTGTGCCTATGCTGTCTCCTGTGATGCCCAGAGCTGCGCGGATGCTGCTGCGTTCCACGCAAAATTTGAGCGGGTGCAAAAGGCCGTGCGGGAGAAATACCCGGTCACCCTGACGGCGGATGCGGCCCTGCTGCTGGCCAAGATGAAGGATGCCGACCTTGCCCCGCTGGAAGCCGCCGCGGAAGATGCCGGTGTGGACCCGGCCCATTACTACACCACCCATACTTTGTGCGATGCATTCCTTGCAAAGTGCGATCAGGCACGGATGCAGAGCTTTGCGCCGCTGTTTGAGGGCAGTGCCGATGCGGCGCGGGCCGCACTGGCCGCGCTGCTGCCCAATACCTTTTTGCAGGCGCTGGTCTGGCGCACCCTGACCACGCCGGAAGCCGAGCTTTTGCCGGAGGTGACCGAACATGAAAGTGTATAAAGGTTCCTGCGCTTCTCCCGGCCTTGTGCTGGGGCAGGTGAGCCGTCTGGAGCACCATGTGGAGACCACGACCGTGGGCCCCTTTAAACCGTCCCGGGAGCTGCAGCTGCTCACCGATGCCATCCGCACGGCGCAGGACGAGCTGGAATCCATGGCAGACCGTGCCGCACCCAGCGAGCAGGCCATCTTCCAGTTCCAGAGCATGATGCTGGACGACGAGGGCATGATGAACGAGGTGCGCTTCTGCATCAATGCAGGCATTGGCGCGGCAGCGGCCATGAATCAGGTGGGCCAGCGCTACGCCGACCAGCTGGCCAACATGAAGGATAACCCCTACATGCAGCTGCGCAGCGTGGATATTCTCGACGCAAGCCGCCGGGTCATCAACATCATCACCAACCGCCCCCGCATGTGGCTGGCGCTGGACCACCCGGTGATCCTTGCCGCAGAGCGGCTGATGCCCACCGACCTGTTCAGCGTGCCCTCCGGTATGATTTTAGGCATCATCACGGCAGAGGGCAGCGGCCAGAGCCACGCAGCCATCATTGCCCGGGCAATGAATATCCCGGGCATCGTGCAGGTGGGCCGGGATTTTCTGGACGACTGCGACGGCCGCACCGTCATTCTGGATGCCACCGGGGGCCAGTGCACGCTGGACCCGGACGCTGCCGCCCGCCAGCAGGCCGAGACCCGCATCTGCGAGCTGCAGCGGGAGAACGAAGAGATGGGGCAGCTGCATGCTCTGCCCAACAGGACAAAGGACGGCAAGCCCTTTGAGCTGCTGGCCAACTGCTTTGGGCCGGAGGACATCGACACGGCCATGCAGTCCGGCGCACAGGGCGTGGGCCTGCTGCGCACCGGCTACATGATGCTGCCGGGCCGCATCCTCGATGAGCAGGAACAGTATTTCTTCTACTGCTCCTGTCTTGCTGCCGCCAAGGGCTGCCCGGTAACGGTGCGCACCTTCGACTTTGGCTCAGACCGCACTATTTCCGACGCCTATCAGGGCCTGCAGTCTTCCAAGCTTGGCCTGCGGGGCATCCGCAACAGTCTGCGCCAGCCCCACCAGTTCGAGACGCAGCTCTGTGCGCTGCTGCGCGCCGCCGCCCGCGGCCCGCTGCGGGTGATGTTCCCCATGGTGACGAATGTGGAGGACTGGGACGCAGCCATGCGTGTGGTGGAGCGCTGCCGCGAGCACCTGCGGGAGCGCGGCGTGGCGTTCAACGAAGATACAAAGTTCGGCGTGATGCTCAGCGTACCCGCTGCCTGCCTGACCGCTGAGGAATTTGTAGAGCACGGGGTCGATTTTCTTGTGGTCGGCACCAACGACCTGACCCAGTATACCCACGCGGCAGACCGGGAGCTTGCCAGCGCCGAGCACTACTACCGCCCGGCCAGCAAGGCCATGAAAAAGCTCATTACTATGGTGATGGATGCCGCAAAGGTGCGCAATGTGCCGGTGACCATCTGCGGCCTTGCTGTAGGCAACCCGGCCAACACGGTGCAGTATTTGCAGCTGGGCCTGCGCAGCTTCTCGGTGAGCCCGCAGAACCTTTTGAATGTGAAGAAAGCTCTGCTGGAGCTCTGACGCTCCAAACCATTTTTGACACAGCAGCCCGGAACGATCTGTGGGTCGTTCCGGGCTGTTTTTTCTGCGGCTGCGAAAGCATTTTCTCTTCCATTTTTTTACAGAACGCACGAAAAAACGGGGGGGGGTATCCAAAAGGTTCGTACAGAATGAAGATTGCGCCTTGTTGCAGAAGTGCTATACTTTAAATGTTTAAAACGTGCGGGCAGGCGAAAAAAGCCTGCATGCACGAAAAAAACGAGAGAGGAGTTATCTTTATGAAGAAGTTTGGCACACGGCTCATCAGTGCGGTACTTGCAGGCTGCATGATGACCTCTGTCCTTCCCGTGAGCGCATTTGCTCTGGAGGGAAGTACAGAATTTGAAGGCAATGTGAGCGCACAGGAAAATTCCGATGCGCCTGCAGAGCCCTCCGGAGAGGTGGCAGCGGCCTGCCCCCTGACCGGCGGCAACATCATCGACAAGAAGTTCATTGCAGATCATGGCGGCAGCAAGGTTTATTCCATGAGCGGTACCTATACAGATGGGATCGTGATCGACGCTGAGAACGAGGATGTGGTCATCAACGTCACCGGAGAAACGACCTTTGATAAGACTGGGAATAAAGAAGACTGTGCGAACTTTATTACAGTCCGCAGAGCCAAGAGCGTGACCGTCAACGCTGAGGGGCAGACCATCACCATCAAGGCGGCGGCAAAGAACCGCGCCTACACCCGCTGCTTCTATGCCGCAGACACCTTCACGGGCACCGCAGAGCTTAACGGCGGCACCTATAACATGCAGTGTGACGACATCGCCGCATGCTATCTGTGCGGCGGCGACTGGACGTTTAACAATCTCACCATGAACGCCGTCCTGCGTGCTATTGAAACAAATGGAGCCAATGTGACCGTCAACGGCGGCAGCTACGACTGCAGCTATAGCACCAGCGCGACGTTTTGGATTCAGAATTCCCCCAACTCGTCCTTCCATGGTGTGAAAGCCTCCGGCGCGGGCTGGGTCCTGAACGCCATCGACAACAGTGTGGTCAATGTCGACGGCGGCTCTTACTCCCGCAATCCGGACGCCCAGGTATACAAAGACCGTCCGACGCTGCGCGTCGCCAATAATGCAACGCTGAACGTCACAAATGCCGATGTCACCGGAACCTACTGCGATGTGTTTGTGACGGGCGCCACCGCCAACCTTTTCGGCGGTACTTATACCAACACCAACGAGTATTCTGATTGCAAGTCCCCTGCACTGAAGGTATGGAACGGCGGCACATTGAGCGTCAATGGTGCCACTGTGGAGTGCATGGGTGACAATGCTGCCATTTCTTCGGGCGAACCGGCAGGGTCGTATTACCATTATAAATATGGGGACGGCGGCAAGCTGGTCGTTGAGAACTGCACGATCAAAAACAGCAAATACGGCATTTATCTCGGTCGGGGCAGCAGCACCTCCGCAGAGCTGAAGAGCGCCAAGTTTGAGGAGAACGGGAGCGATATTTACCTCGAGTCCGACAAGGAGATCACCATCAGCGATACCTTTACCACCCAAACCACCATCAAGGTTGCCGACCCGGAAGAAGGCCGTCAGCTCACGGTCGCAGGCAATGCAAACAAGCTGCACCTTAAGGGCCAGAACGAGAACTACTACGTGGCGTATGACAAGGCACAGCGCTATTATTACCTGACCAACCGGGAACCCGGCTACACCCTGACCGCCGAGGGTGCCACGGCAACGATCAAGAACGGGGACGATGTCATCGTGCTTACCCCCGATGACGAGATCGCCAAAGGCACCCCGGTCACCCTGACCGCAGACAAAGCCCCCGAGGGACTGAAGTTCTTGGGCTGGACCGTGATGGTGGACGGCGTTGTACAGAATGACCTGCTGAAATTCCCCAATGAGGAGGACCAGACCAAGGCGACCTTTGATATGCCCGCAGGCAACGTGACGGTCAGAGCCGTGTACGAAATCGTGGACCCCGTGGACCCGGTAGACCCTGTGGATCCTGTGGACCCGGTAGACCCTGTGGACCCCGTCCTGCCCGGTGTCATCATCGGCGGCGCTGTAATCCTGGGTGCCTATGAGACCGGCACCGGCATCTACCGTCTGATGAACATGCAGGGCATCCCCCTGCCTTCCAACCGCATCGAGCTGGCAGAGCTGGTCTGGGAGCGCGCAGGCAAGCCGGAGCCGCAGAACATGACCGATGAGGACCTGTATGCGGACATTGACGCCGCCGACACCGATGCCCAGAAGGCTGCACACTGGATGGTGGAGCAGGAGCTGATGAAGTTCGACGAGGACAACAACAAGTTCCATCCGTGCTTCCCGGTCAGCAAGCTGCGCGTCTGCCTTACCTGGCAGAATGCAAAGGACAAGGGTCTCATTGACTGATCTGCCCTGCGTCTGCACAGCGGAACAATAAAAAAACAAGGGGCCGCTCCTTTCCGGGAGCGGCCCCTTGTTGCTGTCCGGAAGGCCCGCAGGCGCTGCCGGGCAGCACAAAGCATTATTCCAGATTCCCCGTCAGGGTCATGACGGACGCAAGCACGGCCAGCGGGGCGGTCTCGCACCGCAGGATACGGGGGCCAAGGCCCACCGTTCTGGCACCGGCCTTTGCAGCCATCTCGGCTTCCTCGGCGGCAAAGCCGCCCTCGGCACCAGTCACGATGGCGATTTTCAGTTTTTCACCATCGGCGGGCTTTGCTGCGGCCAGCAGGTCGCGCAGGGGCGCGCCGCCGCACTCGTAGCAGAACAGCACAAGGTCGTACTGTGCAAAGGTGCGGCACACGGCACCGAAGTTTGCCAGCGGCAGGGCCACATCCGGCAGAATGCCCCGGCCGCACTGCTTGGCGGCTTCCGCTGCAATGCGGTTGTAGCGCTCGTTCTTCTGCTCCTCTTTTTTGGGGGCCGCCACGCAGTACCGGCTGAAGAAGGGCACGATGTGGGCTGCGCCCAGCTCCACGCCGTGCTTGATGATCTGCTCCAGCTTGTCCTGCTTGGGGTAGCCGGCCAGCAGAGTGACCTCCACGCTGGGTTCGGCGGCGCTGGGATAGCCCGGCTCCACCCGGAACTCCACACACTCATCGCCAAAGCCGGTGATGGTGGCGGTGTATTCCACGGCATTGCCGTCGCATAAAATAACAGTATCGCCCAGCCTTGCGCGCATCACGCGGGCAAGATGGTGGGCATCGGCCCCGCGCAGGGTGGCGGTGCCGTCAGAGATCTCGGTGGTAAAATAACGGTGCGGCATAGTGGTTCTCCTTAAACGTCCTCGCCCTCTCAGTCTTTGCTTCGCAAATCCAGATTCCCCCTTTTGTCACCTACGGTGACATCTTCCCCCGGCCGGGGGAAGTCTTTCCTCAAAGTGGGAGCCCTTGGCAGTCCACGCAAACTTCATCTCTTTGCCAAGGCCTCTCCCTTTGGGAGAGGTGGCACCGAAGGTGACGGAGAGGGCAAGCCAGCTGAAAGAAATCATGAAAGCTTCTGTAATTACGCCTTCTTGCAGACGATGCACTCCCAGCCGCGCTTCTCCTTCACTTCCACAACGGCAAGGCCGGCTTTTTCCAGCCCGGCGATCACTTCGTCCTTGCGGCTGTCGATGATGCCGCTGGCAATAAAGGTGGCACCCTCCGCCATCAGGCCGGGCACGGCAGGAGCCAGAGACAGGATGGCATTGGCCACGATGTTGGCGGTGATGATGTCGTATTTGCCGCTGGCCTTATCGGAAAGGTCGCCCACCAGCACGGTCAGCTTGTCCTGCACACCGTTCAACGCGGCGTTCTCGCCTGCGGTGCGCACGGCCACAGGGTCGATGTCCACGCCCTCGGCCACGGCAGCGCCCAGCTTCAGCGCCGCAATGGCAAGGATGCCGCTGCCGGTGCCGATGTCCAGCACCCGCTCGCCGCCGGTCACCCGCTCGTCCAGCGCTTCCATGCACAGGCTGGTGGTCTCGTGACCGCCGGTGCCGAAGGCAAGGCCCGGGTCAAGGATCAGCTTCACCCGGTCGGTGTCGTACTGCTGCCACGAGGGCACCACCGCCAGCCGTTTGCCGATCTCCAGGGGGTGGTAATACTTGCGCCAGCCGTTCTGCCAGTCCTCCTGCTCCACGCCTTCGGTCTCCACGGTGTAGGCGATGTTTGCAGCTTCCATGCGGGCGGCAATGAGGGCCAGCGTCTCCACGGGGGAAGCGCCCGGCTCCAGATACATATGGATGATAACGGTATCGCGGGGCTTGTCCAGCAGCTCCTGCTCGATCAGATCCACATGGGCGATCTCGGCCACCTGCTGCTCGATGTCGCTGTAGTCTTCGATATAGATGCCGCCCTCGGCGATCATGGTGGCAACGGCTTCGGCGTTGTCGGCATCGGCCTTGGCCACGGTCAGGCGGATATCAGTCCATTCCATAATGCTGTCTCCTTTTATTTTGCATCCTCGCCCTCTCCGTCATTGCTTGCGCAATGCCACCTCCCCCAAAGTGGGAGGCTTTGGCAGTCCATGCAAAGTTTGCGGTTTTGCCAAGGGCTCTCCCTTTGGGAGAGCTGGACGCGAAGCGGCCTGAGAGGGCGCATGTTCTTTATAATAGTATAGTACCCGATTCGGCTGTGGGATGCAAGCCTTTGGGCAAAATGTACGTAAAAAGAAAAGAATTTTCAACACAAAGACGACCCTTGTGCGGAAAACCCAAAAATTATCGACTGAAAAACTGCCAAATGAGGACTTTTGATGCATTTTGATAGAAAAAAGGCGAAAGGGACTTTCTTTTTTTGCGGAAATATGTTACTATTCTATTACGGAATTATGGACGGCCTGCAACCAGAGGCGTCTGTAAACACAAACATTTCTTAAGGAGGAATGTGCTTTATGATGAAGTATCTCCAGAAACTGGGCAAAGCTTTGATGCTTCCCGTCGCGGTCCTGCCGATCTGCGGCATCCTGATGGGTCTTGGTTATGCCCTTGCTCCGGGCGTTATGGGCGTTCCCGGTGCAGCAACCTCCGGCGCAGCTTACACCGTTGGCTTCCTGCTGGTCAAGGCAGGCGGCGCTCTGATCGATAACATGGCATGGCTGTTTGCCATTGGTGCCGCTGTCGGCCTTGCAGACAACGACGGCACCGCAGGTCTGGCCGGTCTGGTCAGCTTCCTGATGATGCAGCAGCTGCTGAACCCCGGTGTGGTCGGCATGGTCCGTCACCTGGAAGAAGGCACCGCTACCTACATCGCCTTCCAGAAGGTCGCCGGCAACTCCTTCATCGGCATTCTGGCCGCTGTTGTGGGCGCTGCCTGCTACAACAAGTTCAAGGATATCCAGCTGCCTGACTGGCTGGCATTCTTCTCCGGCAAGCGCTTCGTTGCAATCGCTACCGGTCTGATCTCCATTCTGGTGTCCGTTGTTCTGCTGTTCGTCTGGCCCGTCATCTTCGACGCTCTGGTCGCAATCGGCAACGGCATCGCTGGCATGGACGGCATCGGCGCCGGCATCTACGCCTTCCTGAACCGTCTGCTCATCCCCACCGGCCTGCACCACGCTCTGAACAACGTGTTCTGGTTCGACACCATCGGTCTGGGCGACCTGAGCCACTTCTGGGCTGGCGAGACCTCTGCTGATGTGGGCTGGAGCCTTGGTATGTACATGTCCGGCTTCTTCCCCTGCATGATGTTCGGTGTCCTGGGCGCTGCTCTGGCTATGGTCAAGACCGCTAAGAACAAGAAGGCCGCCATCGGCCTGGTTCTGTCTGCTGCAATCTGCGCATTCGTCTGCGGCGTTACCGAGCCCTTCGAGTTCGGCTTCATGTTCCTGTGCTTCCCGCTGTACGTTGTGTACGCTGCTCTGTACGGCATCTTCACCGTCATCACCTACTACTCCGGTTTCCGTGCCGGCTTCTGCTTCTCCGCAGGTGCCACCGACCTGGTGTTCTCCGCTTCCCTGCCCGCAGCTGCCAAGACCTGGATGATCATTCCTCTGGGCATCGCAGCCTTCGTGGTGTTCTACGCAGTGTTCTACTTTGCCATCACCAAGTTCGACCTGAAGACCCCCGGCCGTGAGGACGAGGACGAAGAGGCCGAGAAGAAGGTCGTTCTGGCAAACAACAACTATACCGAAGTCGCTTCCGCTGTTCTGGCTGCTGTCGGCGGCAAGGAGAACGTGAAGGAAGTTGGTTACTGCGCAACCCGTCTGCGCTTTGAGGTCAAGGATAACGCCAAGGTGGACGAGAAGGCTGTCAAGGCCGCTGGTGCTGCCGGTGTCATCCGCCCCAGCAAGAACGCTTGCCAGGTGATCATCGGCACCAAGGTTCAGTTCGTGTACGACGAGCTGAAGAAGATGCTGTAACGCACACAGCATTCTGAACGGAGTTTGTGCGGGAGACTGGTTGCTCCTGCATTCCCATAAAAGCCGCCGGGAGAAGGGCAGAGCCTGCCGCTCCCGGCGGCTTTTTGCGTTCCCGCGCGGAGTGTGCTATACTGGTTCAAAAGGCAGATACGGGAGGAAAAACCATGAGCAAAGTGTACAGCTGGCGGAAACTGAATGAAAAAGAACTGACGCGGGTCTATCTGGACGAAATGCGGCGGGACTTTCCGCCCACGGAGCTAAAGCCCCTGAGCATGATCCTGAACAGCGAAGCGGACGGCACAGCCCACACATGGGGCGTGTTCGACGGCGAAACACTGGCGGCGTACCTGCTCATGGTGCGCCCGGTAGGCAGCAGGGTGAGCCAGCTGGATTACTTTGCCGTGCTGCCGGAATACCGTGCTGCAGGGCTGGGCGCGCAGCTGCTGGCCGATCTGCCGCAGCACGAGCGCGGTGCGCAGGCCATCCTCATTGAGGCCGAATGCCCGGATAAGGCAGAGGACGAAGCTATGGCGGTGCGGCGGCTGGGCTTTTATGCCCGGTGCGGGGCCCGGGACTCCGGCTTCACCGAGCATCTGTTCGATGCATGGTTCCGCATTCTGGTGCTGGACTGCCCGGGTGCCGGTACCTTTGCGGACCGGCAGGCCGTGGATGCACTGGTGGACTGCTACCGCCGCACCATCAGCGAGACCGAGTGGCAGAAGTACGTGCAGTTCTACTGCCCGGACGGAACAAAATACTGCTGAGCAGAAGGCGCTCTGTGCAAATTATGTGTACAGAGCGCCTTTTTGTCATATTTTTGTTGACAGACTCCCAAAAAGTGGTACGCTAAAAACACAGAAAAACGCTTTTAGAGGAGGGCAATGTTATGGCAGAAAAAATGACCCGGCGTACCTTTATGAAGAGCGCAGCAGCTGCGGCTGCAGCAATCTCTTTGTCCGGCGTGCTGGTCGGCTGCGGCAGCAGCGGTCAGCTGGCAGACGACGAGGTCCAGATCGGACCCTTCACCGTGAAGGTCTTTGGTCTGGATGTGGATCTGGGCACGGAATCCGGCACGGACAAGGGTGCCATCACCGGCAAGGTGAGACTGCGCTATGACGCCGGCGGCGGCAGCTGGCAGGGCGGACAGTACGGCGACATGTTCCAAGCTTTCGTGGGCGAAGCAAAGCTGAAGCAGGTATCCCCCGCCGGGACTTTCTTTGTCTCCGACACGCTGTTGGGCAAGCCCTTTGCCACAGAGGAAAAAGATCTGAGGCTGAACTTCCCCGATGCAGAAATCAAGGAAGCTTACCGGAATGGTCAGCCTGCGGTGCTGAAGATCGTCATCAACGGCATCAGCGAGACGCTGTTCCTTGTCAAGAAGAATGGCGGCTATGCAGCCACCAAGACTCTGCCTTCCCTTACCACGGTTTGACCCGCAGACCCTTTTGCCCCGAGCATTCTTTGAAAGAGTGCCCGGGGCTTTTTGTCGTTCTGCCCAGCGGCGGAAAAGGCCTTTTGGGCAGTTTTTCTCTCCATGTAAAGAAAAGCGGCATGTTTTTCTGCCCGGCTTTACGCAGGCTTGACACAGCCGCCGGAGCCTGTGCAAAAGCTTTACCTCCATTTTGCGCGTACATGGTCGCAGCGCACACGGCGGTGCGGTACAATTAGGCCGTTCCCAAGGAAAACACAAGAAAACATCGGCCGGAACGGCGTTCCGGCATTTATTGGAGGAAAAGGGTTATGAAAAAGATCACTCGTCGTTCGTTTATCACTGTCTGCGGCGCTGCTGCTGCGGCTATGGCTCTGACCGCCTGCGGCGGCGCAGCCTCTTCCACTGTGGCATCCTCAGCTGCAGAGTCCACCTCTTCTTCTGCCGCTGCTGAGACCGCTGCAGGCACCCTGTCCGGCAATGTGGCTACCGGCGGTTCTACTTCCATGAAGAACGTCATCGCTGCCCTGACCGAGGGCTTTGCCGAGGTGGAGCCGGGTGTCACCGTCAGCTACGACCCCACCGGTTCCGGCGCAGGCATCACCGGTGCTACCGATAAGACGCTGGACATCGGCCTGTCCTCCCGCGCCCTGAAGGACGACGAGAAGAACGACGTGGACGGCACCACCGTGGCGCTGGACGGCATCGCCATCGTTGTCAACAAGGCCAGCAAGGTGGCAGACCTGACCGTGGACCAGCTGAAGCAGATGTTCACCGGCGAGATCACCAACTGGAAGGATGTGGGCGGCGACGACGGCGAGATCGTTCTGGTGGGCCGCGAGGCTGGTTCCGGCACCCGCGATGGCTTTGAGAGCATCGTGGACGTGAAGGACAGCTGCAAGTACGCACAGGAGCTGACCGCTACCGGCGCAGTCATCAGCGCTGTGGAGGCCAATCCTCTGGCCGTCGGCTACGCTTCCCTGTCCGCTGTGGGCGACACCGTCGCCATGGTCACTGTGGAGGGTGTGGAGTGCAGCGAGGACACCGTGAAGGACGGCAGCTACAAGATCCAGCGTCCCTTCGTGTTCGTCACCAACAAGAGCGTGACCCTGTCGGAGCAGGCACAGGCCTTTGTGGACTTTGCCACCAGCAAGGACGCTGCCGACCTCATCCGCACCGCAGGCGCTGTGCCGGTGAACGAGTAATTACCGGGTGGTTTGCCGGGGAAAGCTCTCCGGTGAACCGCCTGCCCCGCATCTGAACAAGAAAACTGCCGCGTCGGGCTGCCGTTTCTGCGGGCCGACGCGGCTTTTATAAAGGATTTCAGCTATGAACAAAAAATCCTATCTGAGCCGGGTGCGGCTGCCCCGCACCCCCGCCGAATGGCTGGAAGCGGTGATGAACTTCATCTTCTTCCTGTGCGGTATGCTGGCTGTGGGCTGCGTGGTGCTCATCTCGGTGTACATGGTGATCTCCGGCGTGCCGGCCATCCACAAGATCGGCCTGTTCCAATTCCTGTTCGGCACAAAGTGGGCCTCCACGGCGGCCCAGCCGCTGTTCGGCATCCTGCCGTTCATCCTTTCCAGCATCTACGGCACGCTGGGCGCTGCCATCATCGGTGTGCCCATCGGCCTGCTGACGGCGGTGTTCCTCTCCAAGGCCGCCGACCCCAAGCTGCGCACCGTGGTGGTCACCGCCATCGAGCTGCTGTCCGGCATCCCCAGCGTGGTGTTCGGCCTGCTGGGCATGCAGGTGCTGGTGCCCGCCGTGGCAAAGACCTTCGGAAAGGCTTCCGGTGCCTGCCTGCTGAGCGCTATCGTGGTGCTTTCCATCATGATTTTGCCCAGCATCGTGTCCGTGTCGGTCACGGCGCTGAACGCCGTGCCGCCGGAGTATGAGCAGGGCAGTCTGGCACTGGGTGCCACCGACACCGAAACATGGTTCAAGATCAGCATTCCGGCAGCCAAAAGCGGCATTGCCGCAGGCATTGTGCTGGGCATCGGCCGTGCCATCGGCGAGGCCATGGCGGTGATGATGGTGGCAGGCAACAGCCCCAACATGCCGGACAGTCCCTTCCGCAGCGTCACATTCCTGACCACCGCCATCGCCAAGGAGATGAGCTATGCCGGCGGTCTGCAGCGGCAGGCGCTGTTCAGCATCGCGCTGGTGCTGTTCGTCTTTATCATGATCATCAATGTTGTGCTGAACGTTGTGCTGAAGGGAGGAAGCCGGGATGAATAAGGGCCTTTCGCCTTCCCGTCAGATGTGGAACCGGGTCATGACCGCACTGGTCTGGGCCAGCGCCGTTCTGGTGATGGTTCTGGTGGCCGGTATCATCGGCATGGTGCTGGTGCGGGGCATCCCCCACATCAGCTGGAAATTCCTTTCCACCACTGCCAGTGTGCTGAAAAAGACCGACGGCATCCTGCCTGCCATCCTCAACACACTGTATGTCATTGTGCTGACATTACTGATCGTACTGCCTCTGGGCGTGGGCGCGTCGGTCTACCTGACCGAGTATGCCTCCAACCGGCGGCTTATCGAGGTCATCGAGTTCACCAACGAGACGCTGGCGGGCATCCCCAGCATCATCTACGGTCTGGTGGGTATGCTGGTGTTCAGTCAGGCACTGGGCTTCCAGACCTGTCTGCTGTCCGGTTCGCTCACGCTGGTGGTCATGAACCTGCCCACCATCATCCGCACCACGCAGGAATCCCTCAAGACGGTGCCGCAGGGCTACCGTGAGGGTGCCATGGGCTTGGGTGCAGGCAAGTGGCACATCATCCGCACCATCGTGCTGCCCTGCAGCATCGACGGCATCGTGACCGGCTGCATTCTGGCTGTGGGCCGCATCGTGGGCGAAAGTGCCGCCCTGCTCTTCACCGCCGGTGCCGCAGAGGTCATTGCCAAGAGCGTGGCCAAAGCCTACACCTCCAACGGTGCCACCCTGTCGGTGCTGCTGTACCTGCGTGCCTTTGAGGACGGCGATTTTGCTTCCGCGTGGGGCATCGGTGCGGTGCTGCTGGTGCTGGTGCTGGCCATCAACCTTGCGGCGCGGCTGGCAAAGACCAAGCTGAAACAGAAACAGTAAAATTTGATTTTACTGTTCAAAATGGCCTCCGCATTCGCTTTGGCCATGAATAGCGGAAAAATTATTTTTAATTTCGTAGATTTGAAAAATCTGCGGATTTTTCAAATCTACCTTTTCACGGGAAGGGCCGAAACAGTAAACTTCCTGTTTAAATTCAACAATGAGGTATTCTATGGAAAACACGAACATGCCGGTGATATCGGCAAAAGACCTGAACCTCTGGTACGGCGACTTCAAGGCGCTGAAAGGCATCTCGCTGGACGTGGGCGAGCGGGAGATCACCGCGCTCATCGGCCCTTCCGGCTGCGGAAAGTCCACCTTTTTAAAGACCCTCAACCGCATGAACGACCTTGTGCCGAATGTGCGCATCGAGGGTGATGTGCGGCTGAAGGGCGAGGACATCTTTGCCCGGGAAATGCAGCTTACCGACCTGCGCCGCCGGGTGGGCATGGTGTTCCAGAAGGCCAATCCCTTCCCCATGAGCATTTACGACAATATCACCTACGGCCCCAAGCTGCACGGCGTGCGCAATAAGGCCGAGCTGGACGAGCTGGTGGAAAGCAGCCTGCGGGGCGCAGCCCTGTGGGACGAGGTGAAGGACCGCCTGAAAAAGAGCGCGCTGGGCCTTTCCGGCGGCCAGCAGCAGCGTCTGTGCATCGCCCGTGCACTGGCGGTGAAGCCCGAAGTGCTGCTGATGGACGAGCCCACCAGCGCACTGGACCCCGGCTCCACCATGAAGGTGGAGGAGCTGATGAGTGAGCTGAAGAAGAACTACACGGTGGTCATCGTTACCCACAACATGCAGCAGGCGGCCCGTATCAGCGACCGCACCGCCTTCTTCCTGCTGGGCGAGCTGGTGGAAGTGGGCCCCACGGCCCAGATCTTCAGCGCACCGCAGGATAAACGCACCGAGGATTACATTTCCGGTCGGTTCGGTTAAAGGAGGAAACAGCTATGAGTATCCGTAAACAGTACGACACCGATCTGGAATCGCTGAAAAAATCGTTGACCGAAATGGGCCGCAACTCTGCCGATGCCGTGGAGAACGCTCTGGAAGCGCTCTGCGTTGCTGATGCCGATGCGGCTGCGGCCATCGTGAAGGGGGATGCCCGCATCAACAATATGGAGCGGGATATCGAGCACCGCTGCATGACGTTGCTGCTGCGTCAGCAGCCGGTGGCAGGCGATCTGCGCCGCATCTCCACTGCCATGAAGGTGGTCACGGACATTGAGCGCATCGGCGACCATGCCGCCGACATCGCCGAGATCATCCCCCACCTCGTTACCGTCCGCAAAGAGGGCGACCCGGCGGTAAGTCGGGCCATTGCCATGGGCAAAAAGGCCCACCAGATGATCCTGGATGCCCTCGATGCCCTGACGGCAGAGGACGAAAATGCCGCCCGCAGGGTGATCGCCGCAGACGACGCGGTGGATTACGACTTCAACGCCATCAAGCATCAGCTGGCGCAGGAGATCGCCGAAGATCCCGGCAAGGTGGACGCAGCGCTGGACCTGCTGATGGTCATTAAGTATCTGGAGCGCATCGGCGACCACGCCGTGAATGTGGCCGAGTGGGTGCAGTTCGTGCGCACCGGCCGCTACAAAGACGAAAGCATGTTCTGAGCATTTCCCTTCCTCATTTTTGAGGGTTCGTGTTTTCTTTATTTCTCCTGAAAAAGGCCGTTTCTGCCCGGTGCGGAAGCGGTCTTTTTCTGTAAGACGAAAACCCTCTCAGGCTCACTGCGTTCGCCAGCTCCCCCGAAGGGGGAGCTTTTAAGCATCTACCGGTTCGTGCCGATAAAGCTCCCCCTTCGGGGGAGCTGGCACGCCGTCAGGCGTGACTGAGAGGGGGCTGACTCCTACAACGAAAATTGACTAAAAATTTTTTAGCTTTCTGCAATATTCCGGTGCGTCGGTTCGTATCTGAGGTGTAGGGCGGCAGGAGCCGCCATTCCCTGTGCGGCGGGCGTCCGACATCCCCCAGTCCCCGCCCGCCGCACCCTTTACGGAGGAAACGCAGATGACACAGACGAATCCTATCCTGCCGGAAGTCAGGGCCGGAACGGTCAGCCGCGAAGCACTGGTGCAGGCGGCACTCAAAGAGATCACCCAGAATTACCGCGAAGCAAGCCTTTCCAACGTGGCACGGGAGTACGGCGTTTCGCTGGCATATGTCAGCGAGTGCGTGCGTGCCCAGACCGGACGCACCTATAAGGAATTGCTGCAAAAGCACCGTATGGAGACCGCTGCCCGCCTGCTGCGCCGCAGCGACATGAACATCCAGCAGATCATTTCTCTGGTGGGCTACGAGAACACCAGCTATTTCTACCGCCTGTTCCACGAGCGGTATGGTCTCAGCCCGCGGGAATACCGGCTGGTGCGCACCGGCCATGGCCGCGCCAGCGCATAAGGTACTTACTCTAAAAGCAGGGACTGCTGCACATCGTTTTAGCCGAAAGTGCAGCAGCCCCTGCTTTTTGCCGTTTTGGAGCATTTTAAGGTACTTTGGTGCGGGAACTGGATTTTTATGGTAATTTGTAGTACAATAAGAACAATTCTCAAAGTGCTGTGCCGGACCGAGCGCAGCGCAGAAAAGACGAGGTGGAATGAATGTTTCGTGGAGCAGTGAGAGGGGATCTGCCCCAGATCCTGAAGATCTATGCCCATGCACGTGCAGTCATGAAGGCATCCGGCAACCCGACCCAGTGGGGGGATAATTTCCCGCCGCAGGAACTGCTGGAGGAGGATATCGACTCGAACCGGTTGTTCCTCTATGTGGTCAACGGCCAGATCGAGGCCGTATTTGCATTTATTCTGGGGGGCGGACCCCACCTACGCCGCCATTGAAGACGGCCAGTGGCTGGACGATACCCTGCCCTATGGCACGGTGCACCGTCTGGCATCGGCCGGAAAGCACAAGGGCGTGGGCAAGGCCGTGCTGGACTGGAGCATGGAGCACTGCCAGAGCCTGCGTGCCGATACCCACGCCGACAACAAGATCATGCAGCATCTGCTGGAAAAGAACGGCTTTACCCGCTGCGGCATCATCCATGTGGCAGACGGCTCGCCCCGCTTTGCCTACCAGAAGCTTGCCCCCACCCAGCCGCTGGGTTGAAAACAGAATACACCCCCAAAGAGCCCCGGTCTGCGGATGCAGAGCCTGCCATGCAGGACTGCGCACGCAGGCTTTTTTGTTTGCCCCCGCTCGCTCCGCCCTGCGCCGCTCGACGGTGACGGAGAGAACAAAGCCGCGAATGGCCGAACCTGTCCTTGCTACAAATACAGATCAACGGAAAACCCTCATGGGCACCGACCTGAATGCAAATTTGTGAACGAAAAATGTCTGAAAACGCTTTCATTTCTCTGCCGTATGTGCTATAATAACACCCGTCCTTGTGTAAGAGACAGGAAGCTGTACGCCATTGGCGTACAATAGGAAAGAGGAGTGTCTATATGAAAACGTTGAATAAGGCAGTTGCCCGCTACAACGGCATCAGCCTGATCGTTCGCATTCTGATCGGCCTGTTCATCGGTGCGGTGCTGGCTCTGGTGGCCCCCGGTGCAGGCTGGGTGGGTGAACTGGGTAGCCTGTTCGTTGGCGCACTGAAGGGCATCGCCCCGGTGCTGGTGTTCGTGATCGTGGCAAGTGCTCTGGCACAGGGCTCTTCCAAGCTGGATCGCCGCTTCGGCACGGTCATCTGGCTGTACATGCTCACCACCTTTCTGGCTGCGGCCATCGCAGTGGCGACCAGCTTTATGTTCCCGGTCACGGTCGTGCTGGCAGACGCTGCCCAGTCGGACGTGGTGCCGCAGGGTCTGGGCGAAGTGATGGGCACTCTGCTCACCAACTTTGTGGCAAACCCCGTCAGTGCCATCATGAGCGGCAACTACATCGGCATCCTGTTCTGGGCCTGCATGTTCGGCGTAGCCATGAAGAAGATCGGCTCTGACACCACCAAGACCTTTATGGCAAACACCGCCGATGCGGTCTCCCAGATCGTGCGCTGGATCATCAATCTTGCTCCCTTCGGCATCATGGGTCTGGTCTACACCAATGTTTCCGGCAACGGCCTTGCCATCTTTACCCAGTACGGCAAGCTGCTGGCCCTGCTGGTGGGCACCATGCTGTTCATGGCCCTCATCGTCTCCCCCTTCATCATGTTTATCTATCTGGGCTGCAACCCCTATCCGCTGGTGTTCCGCTGCCTGCGCGAGTCCGGCCTGACCGCCTTCTTCACCCGCAGCTCCGCCGCCAACATCCCCGTGAACATGGCCCTGTGCGAAAAACTGGGTCTGGACAAGGATATGTACTCCGTCTCCATCCCGCTGGGTGCCACCATCAACATGGACGGTGCCGCCATCACCATCACCATCATGACGCTGGCCGCTGCTAACACCTTGGGCATTCAGGTGTCTCTGCCTGCAGCCATCGTGCTGAGCGCTATGAGCGCTCTGGGTGCCTGCGGTGCTTCCGGCGTGGCCGGCGGTTCCCTGCTGCTGATCCCCATGGCCTGCTCCCTGTTCGGCATCTCCAACGATGTCGCCATGCAGATGGTGGGTGTCGGCTTCATCATCGGCGTGGTGCAGGACTCTGTTGAGACTGCCCTGAACTCTGCCGGTGACGTGGAGTTCGCTGCTACCGCCGAGTATCATCAGTGGCGCAAGCAGGGCAAGCCCCTGCCGGAGTTTTTAACTGGTAAGAAGAACTGAAAAATTTAAAAATATAGAAAAGGGCTGTTGCCAAACTCCTTCCGACATCGCTTACGCGATGCCACCTCCCTCAATGAGGGAGGCTTCACAGCTTACCGTCATGTCAGGCTCCCTCCGTGAGGGAGCTGGCGCGGCGAAGCCGTGACTGAGGGAGTTCTTGGCAACAGCCCCTTCGCTTTTTACGGGAAAAGATGTAACGGGCAGCAGGGCGTTTTCATTACGGCCCCTCCCGTGAAAAAACAGAAGAGCAGCGGCCGCAGCCGCTGCTCTTCTGTAATAATAAAAATAAAATTTCCGCTGTTTATGCCCAGAGCAAAGCGGAGGGCAGCCTAAATAGTAAGTCAATCCATGAACTTTGCCTTCTGCAGAGCAATCAGAATCAGCGGGATGAGCACCAGCTGAGCCACGATGCCCGGCACGGCGGTGAGCAGCGCGCCGGACAAAAACGCGTTGAACGGGAAGCTGGAACCGGTCAGGCCGGCCAGCACAAAGCGTACCGCACCCCAGACCAAACGGCCTGCCACCATGGCGGTGACAAGAGAAGCGTACATCATGGGCACGGTGTGCTTCACCTTGTGCCAGAGCACGCCGGACACAAGGCCGTAAGCGGCCAGCTCAAAGGCCATGGCAATGGCGATGGGGAACATGGGCGGCATGCCGAACAGCACCGACCGCACCAGCGGAGCAATGAAGCCCACGGCAAGGCCCCATGGGCCGCCCAGCACAAAGCCGCACAGCAGAATGGGAAAGTGCATCGGGCACAGCATGTTGCCCACCTGTGGCACATGGCCGGTGATCATGGGCAGCACAAAGGCCAGTGCAAGGAACAGTGCAGCCAGCACGAGGCTGCGGGTGGTGGAATGGGGGTTCGTTTTCATAAAAAGCTTCCTCCTTTGGCCAGACAAAAAAAGGGGTCTGCCCGGCTTACAAGCCAAAGGCAGACCCCTTCGTGGCGTCTATAGCAACAAAAATAAGATGGCAGGGCCTGGACCGGCCCGCCGCGCCGCGCACATGCACAACGCGCAGATGGAGCAGATGCTCCGCACAAATGGAAAAAACAGGCTTCTGCCTGCGCATCCGGCTTCCTGCCGGAATCTGTGAAAAATATAGCAGATGCCTCTGGCTTTGTCAAGATACGGCAAAAAGCCTGCAATTTAACCAAAAAGCGGCAAATTTCCATGCATATTTCCCCGCGTGTGTACATTTTGCATGAAGAAGCTTGACCTTTTTGCATAGAATAGCTAATATAAACTTGAAAAAGAGCGCGCTGCGGGCAGCAGGACTGCACCGGCGCTGACGAAAGGCTTTTTTGAACATGTGCAAATCTGAGGTTCATACGGGAGGACCATCATGACAAATGCAGAAAAACTTACTCTGGCCAAGCACGCCTGCCACATCCGCATGGGCGTGATCGAGGGCACGCACAGCGCAAAGTGCGGCCATCCGGGCGGCAGTCTGGATATCGCCGAGCTGCTGAGCTACCTCTATTTCGTGGAAATGAACATTGACCCGAAGGACCCCAAGAAGGCCGACCGCGACCGTCTGGTGCTGTCCAAGGGCCATGCTGCACCGGCACTGTATGCAGCGCTGGCAGAGCGCGGCTATTTCCCGGTGGAAGACCTTAAGACCCTGCGTAAGATCGGCAGCTATCTGCAGGGCCACCCCAACATGAACGAGACCCCGGGCGTGGATATGTCCACCGGCAGTCTGGGTCAGGGCATCTCTGCCGCCTGCGGCATGGCACTGGGTGCCAAGCACGCCGGCAAGCCCATCAACGTCTACACCATTGTGGGCGACGGTGAGGTGGAAGAGGGCGAGTGCTGGGAGGCCTTCATGTTTGCTGCACACTACGGCCTTTCCAACCTGTGCGTTGTGCTGGACCGCAACCACCTGCAGATCGACGGCACCACCGAGACCGTGATGAACAGCGCCCCGCTGGAAGAGAAGCTGAAGGCCTTCAACTTCAATGTTGTCACCATCGACGGCCACGACTACGACCAGATCGAAGCCGCCATGCAGGCATTCCATGCAGAGACTGCAAAGCCCACCTGCATCATCATGGACACCACAAAGGGCAAGGGCGTTTCCTTTATGACCAACTCCGTGGACTGGCACGGCAAGGGCCCCAACGATGACGAGTACAAGATCGCAATTGAGGAACTGAACGCCGCATACGCCGCGCTGGAGCAGGAGGAAAACTAAGATGGCAGATGTGAAGAAGATCGCTACCCGTGAAAGCTACGGCAACACCCTGAAGGAGCTGGCCGCCGAAGGCCACGAAGATCTGGTGGTGCTGGACGCAGACCTTGCTGCTGCCACCAAGACCGGTATGTTCCGCAAGGCTTACCCGGATCGTCATTTTGACTGCGGCATTGCCGAGGGCAACATGATGGGCGTGGCTGCGGGCCTGTCCACCATGGGCTACGTGCCCTTTGTTTCCAGCTTTGCCATGTTCGCCGCCGGCCGTGCCTTTGAGCAGGTGCGCAACTCTATTGGCTATCCCCACCTGAACGTGAAAATCGGTGCCACCCACGGCGGCATCTCGGTGGGCGAGGACGGCGCTTCCCATCAGTGCTGCGAGGACTTTGCCCTCATGCGCAGCATCCCCGGCATGACCGTTATCTGCCCCGCCGACGATGTGGAGGCCCGCGCCGCTGTGCGTGCTGCCTACGCAATGGAAGGCCCCGTCTATCTGCGCTTTGGCCGTTTGGCTGTGCCTGTGTTCCACGATGCCGAGAACTATCACTTCGAGATCGGCAAGGGTGAGCAGATCACTGAGGGCAGCGACATTGCCATCATCGCCACCGGCCTGATGGTCAACGAAGCCCGCATGGCTGCGGAGCAGCTGGCCGCTGAGGGCATCCATGCCCGGGTCATCAACATCCACACCATCAAGCCTCTGGACGAGGAGATCGTCCTCAAGGCTGCAAAGGAGTGCGGCAAGGTCATCACCGCCGAGGAGCACAATGTCATCGGCGGTCTGGGCGAGGCCGTCTGCGCCGTGCTGAGCGAAAAGCTGCCCACCCCTGTGCGCCGTGTGGGCGTGCAGGACGTGTTTGGCTGCTCCGGCCCGGCATGGGATCTGCTGAAGTTCTACGGTCTGGATGCTGCCACCATTTGCAAGACTGCCCACGAAATGCTGGGCAAATAAGCGCTTCTCCCACTGTATCTGCGCCGCCGCGTCATTTGCTGACGCGGCGGCGTTTTTGCATGCCGCAAATTTTTTTGCCAAATACTGCAGGATATGATATGCTTACAGAAAAAGCGGAAGGGAGAATCGCAATGCTGATCGTGGACAAACTTGCGTTTCAGGAAAAACTTTCGGAAGGGGAAAAAACGCTGGCCGCCTATATTTTGGCGCATGGGATGGAAATTGCCAAATATTCCACCCGCAGTCTGGCAGAAGTGACCTACACCTCTCCGCCGACCGTCCTGCGCCTTTGCAAAAAGCTGGGTTTTACCGGCTTTGATGACTTCAAGCAAAATTTTGTGCGTGAACTGGAATATCTCGACCAGCAACAGGGCAAGGTGGATTTCAATTTTCCCTTTGCTGAAAACGACAGCCCCATGCGGGTGGCGCAGAACATCGGCGAGCTGTACGAAGAAGCCGTCAAGGACACTATGCAGCTTCTCCGGTACGAAGACCTGCACAAAGCGGTGCTCCTGCTCAAATATCACGAGGAAATCCACATTTTTTCCGCCGGGACGGCCATCAATCAGGCCGAATCCTTCCGAGAAAAGATGCTCAAGATCGGCAAGCGGGTGGTCATTTTCAACAATCTGAACTACCAGCGGTATCAGGCCTGCTGTCTGTCCGAGAGGGACCTTGCCATGATCATTTCCTATTCCGGCGAAACGGCGCAGATGCTGGAGATTGCCCGGCAGTGCAAACGCTCCGGAACACCCATCCTTGCGCTGACCAGCTTTGGCGAAAACAGCCTGACCTGTTATGCGGATTGCAAGCTGACCCTTTCCACCAAAGAAAGCATCTATCAGAATCTTGGGGACTATGCTTCCCATCTGTCCATGACCCTTCTACTGGACATCTTGTATTCCGAGTACTTCCGGCAGAACTACCAGAAGAATTATACCTACAAGCTGGAACGCGCCCGAGAGCTGGAACAGCACCGCACCTCCACCAATCCTATTTTGTTGAATCTGCACAAAGAAAATGCGGAATGAAACACTGTTCCGTTTTTGATCGTGCAAAAAGAAACAGAAAAATTAACACTGTACCAATAAGTTTAAAAAATATTGCACAAAAACCTCCCTGCAAGTATTCTATACCTGCAAGGAGGTTTTCAAGCTTATGGAGATGCCAAAAAAGTTCCTGTGGGGCGGTGCGACCGCCGCCAACCAGTACGAAGGTGCCTACCAGACGGATGGCAAGGGCCTGAGCATTGCCGACGTGGAAAAAGGTGCACGCCACGGCGTCCCGCGCGAGATTCATACACAGGTCATGGAGGGCAACTACTACCCTAGCCATGAAGCCGTGGATTTTTACCACCATTACAAAGAGGACATCGCGTTGTTTGCCGAGATGGGCTTCAAGTGCTTCCGAATGTCCATCAACTGGCCGCGCATCTTTCCGCAGGGCGATGAATTGCAGCCGAACGAGGCCGGGCTTGCTTTCTATGACCGTGTGTTCGACGAGCTGCACCGCTACGGGATCGAACCGGTGGTCACGCTTTCGCATTACGAAACGCCGCTGTATCTGGTGCAGCACTATGGTTCCTGGCGTAACCGAGCCCTGATCGATTTCTTTGCCCGGTACTGTGAAACGGTGTTCCGGCGTTACAAGGGAAAGGTCCGGTACTGGATGACCTTCAATGAGATCAACGAGACCATGAACCAGAGCGAGCCATACCATCAGGCAGGCGTGCTCTTTGCCGAAGGCGAGGAGCACAACGCTGTCAAAGCGCTGGTCAGCCACAACATGTTCCTTGCCAGTGCAAAGGCCGTGCAGATCGGGCATGCGGTCGACCCGGAAAATAAAATCGGCTGCATGATCCAGTATCCCACCACCTACCCGCGCACCTGCGCACCCAAGGATGTGCTGGCACAGAGATTCCAGATGATGCCGAACTATTATTACACCGATGTGATGTGCCGCGGACACTACACCAGCCTGTGCACGGCACAGCTGCGGCGCATGGGCACTTCGGTAGAGATGCAGCCGGGCGATGCCGAGCTGCTGGCCGCAGGAACTGTGGATTACATCGCATTCAGCTATTATTTTTCTTCAGTTGCCCGTGCAACGGAAGATACGGATTGCTGTGTAGAACGCAGCAATCCGTATCTCCAGCGTACCGACTGGGATTGGCCCATCGATCCGGACGGCCTGCGCATCGCACTGAATGAGCTGTATGACCGGTATGAACTGCCGCTGTTCGTTGTGGAAAATGGTCTGGGTGCCATCGACACCGTAGAGCCGGATGGCAGCATTCAGGACGATTACCGCATCCGTTTTCTGGGCAGTCACATTGATGCGCTGCGGCAGGCCATTGAGCTGGATGACGTTCCGGTGATCGGCTACACCTGCTGGGGTCCCATCGACATTATTTCGGTGGGCACCGGCGAGATGCGCAAACGGTACGGCTTCATTTACGTAGACAAGAAGGATGACGGCAGCGGCACGTTGGCCCGCAAAAAGAAAAAGTCGTTTGCATGGTACAAAAAAGTCATTGCAAGCAACGGCGCAGACACCGCCCTGTAAGCAATGCATTTTTTAGGATATTGAAGGAGGCAAAACAAATGGATGCAAAGAAAACTGCCCAGCAGGTGCTGGAACAGGTCGGCGGCGCAGAAAATGTTACATTTCTGACCCACTGTGTCACCCGCCTGCGGTTCAACCTCAAGTCAATGGACGGCGTGGACGAGGCCAAGGTCAAAGCCGTACCCGGCGTGGTGGGTGTCGTGAACAAAGGCGGCCAGTATCAGGTCATCATCGGCAACGAAGTAGCTGCCGTGTACGATGAACTGATGAAACTGGGCGACTTCGGCGGTAAGGAAGTCAAACAGCCTGCCGCCCCGGCCGAGGAAAAGAAGAGCAGGGTCAGCATCATTCTGGACACGCTGGCCGGTGTGTTCACCCCGCTGATGCCGTTGATCGCCGGTGCCGGTATGATCAAGGCTCTGCTGTCTGTGCTGACCCTCTTCGGCTGGATCGACAAGAGCGGAAATCTGTACTATTTCCTCAACTTCATCGCAGACTCTTCCTATTACTTCCTGCCGATCTTCCTGGCCAACTCCGCGGCCAAAAAGTTCGGCTGCAACCCGCAGATGGCCATGCTGCTGGGGGCCATCCTGCTGCACCCGAACTTCATCGCCCTGAAAGCCGATGCCGATGTGGTCCATGTGCTGGGTCTGCCGGTGAAGATGGTAACCTATTCTTCCTCAGTCATCCCCATCTTCCTTATCACGCTGGTACTGCCATACGTGGAACGATTTGTCAATAAGGTCGTGCCCTCTGTGGTCAAGTTCATCCTGCGGCCGGTGCTCACCATCCTCATCATGGCTCCCATCTCCCTGTGTGTGCTTGGCCCTCTGGGCAGCATCATCGGCGATGGTCTGGTCAACGTCCTGCTGGCCATTGAAAAGGTCTGCCCCTGGGCACTGCCCACCGTCATCGGTGCCTTTATGCCGTTCCTGGTCATGACCGGTATGCACTACAGCCTGCTGCCCGCTTATGTCAACTCTCTGTCTATGCTGGGCTATGAGACGGTCATCGGCCCCGGTAATCTGCCTTCCAACATTGCACAGGGTGCCGCAGCCCTCTGCGTTGCCATCAAGACCAAAAACAAGAACTTCCGTCAGCTGGCCGTTTCCGGCGGTGTGACCGCTCTGCTGGGCGTGACGGAGCCTGCTCTGTTCGGCGTCAACGTCCGTCTGCGTAAGCCTCTCATCGCCACCACCATCGGCGGTGGTCTGGGCGGCCTGTATGCCGGTTTGACCGGTGTGCGCCGTTTTGGCGGCGGTGGTGCCGGTCTGGCAGCCATCGGCCTGTATGTCGGTGAAAATCCCATGAACGTGATCAACGCACTGATCTCTGCCGCGATCGCCTTTGTGGCCACCTTTGCGATCCTCTGGTTCATCGGTTTTGATGATGTGCCGGAAGAAGCCTGATCTCTTCTGAAACAAGCAGCGCCGGAACGATTTTGCCGTTCCGGCGCTGCTTTTTACGCCTCTCCCAGCAGCTTTGCGCGGCTGGCGTATACAGCGGTAAATACCTCCCGCAGCCGTTGGATCTCGGGACGCGGGTCGTCCCGCAGGGTCAGCAGACAGGTGTCCGGCAACGGCAGCTGCAGCGGCAGATACCACGCCGCCGGAAAGGCCGGGTATTTCATCGGGCACAAAAACATGCCGCGCCCGGCAAGCAGATCGTTGTAAACACATTCGTAGTTTTCCACCATGTGCCAGCTTGGTGCGGAAAACGGCAGGCCGGGCTGAACAACGGCAAGATCCACCATTTCCTGATACAGCGGCTCATAAAACAGCTGCTGCCCGGCAAGATCGGCCAGCGCCAGAGTGCTGCGCCCTGTGAGCGGGTGCTCCGGCGATACGATCAGGTAAAAGGTGTTGTGCAGGATGGGGAGGCGCTCGATCTCCGGCTGCAGAGGCCCAAAGGGCAGATAGAGGGCTGCGTCTGCCTCGCTGCAGAGCATTTCGTGGGGATTGCGTGACACGGGCCGAGTGTCCACCGCAAACTCATATCCCGGCAGCGCGGCGTGCAGCCGTGCCATCAGGATGGGATAAATGGGGTCACGCTGCAGCAGCACCGGCGGCAGGCGCAGGGTCAGCGTGCGCCGCCGGGCAAAGCCCTTCAGTGCGGTGCGGGCGTTCAGGATGCTGCGATAGATCCCCTCCGCCTGCGGCACAAAGGCCCGGCCTGCTTCGGTCAGCGCCACGCGGGTGGTGCTGCGCTCAAACAGGGCCAGATCAAGCTCCTTTTCCAGACTGCGGATCTGGTAGCTGAGGGCGGGCTGGGTGCAGTACAGCTCCCGGGCGGCTGTGGTAAAATTCAGGGTCCGGCTCACGGTGAGAAAACACAGCAGCTGGCGGTCGTTCATGGGCGAAACCTCTCCTTTCCCGGCGGGCAGAATAAGATTGCTTTCAGTATAGCACATCAATGGAGACTGATAAAGAGCTTTTATCACTGTGGCAAAAATTTTTTGTTTCCATTTTACTTCGTTATATTTTATACTAAGTGTCGGAGCGGGATAAAAATCCCGCAGAAACGAGAAGAAGAGAAGAAAGAAAAAGGAGCAAACAAGATGGAAAAGATCTCCCGCAAAGGCTTTCTGAAAGTTGCCGCTGCCGCCGCAATGAGCGGTGTCACCGCCGGCGCTCTGGCTGCCTGCAACTCCGCAAGTTCCTCCGGCACTGCGGCATCCGCTTCCGGCGATGCCGTCTACACCCCCGGCACATACACCGGCACGGCTACCGGCATCGGCGAGGTGAAGGTCACCATGACCTTCAGCGAGACCGCTATCACCGATGTGGTCATCGATGCTTCCAACGAGACCGAGAGCATCGGCGGCGTGGCTGCTCCCACCCTGCAGGATGCCATCATGGCGGCACAGAACGCTGAGATCGACAATGTTTCCGGCGCCACCGTCACCACCAACGCGGTCAAGAAGGCTGCCGCCAGCTGCATCGAGCAGGCTATGGGCGTTGCTTCCGAAGAGCCTGCTGCAGATACCGCCGGGGATACCGGCGATGACTGGCTGGGCGAAGAGCCGGACGTGCAGGCCAGTGAGACCCAGGACTTTGATGTGGTCATCATCGGCGCCGGTCTGTCCGGCGTCTGCGCTGCCCGTGCGGCTGCCGAGGAGGGCGCAAAAGTTGCCATCGTGGAAAAGAGCTCTTCCTTCAACTGCCGCAGCGGCGAGTATGCCCTGCTGAACGGCAGCCTGAACAAGCGCTGGGGCCGTGAGAACATCGTGGACGAGGATGTTGTGGTCGACCGCCTGATGCGCGAGTGCACCTACCGCAACAAGCGCTCCATCCTGAAAAAGTGGGCTTCCCATGCACACGAGGTCATGGACTGGTTCATCGAGGCTTACCCCGAGCTGACCATCTGCGACTCCACCCGTGAGGCCGTGACCCAGGAGCAGTTCGACAAGGGTATTCTGGTGCCGCTGGCATGGCCTCAGCCCGAGCACTACGATTACCGCAACGAAGAGTTCCCCACCTTCCCTTCCAGCATGGAGTTCCGCTCTTCCCGCAAGGATCAGCAGGGCTTTATAGTGGAAGCCAACCTGAACAAGGCCGTTGAGAACGGTGCACAGACCTTCTTCGGCTGCTTCGGCACCAAGCTGCTGAAGGACAGCGACGGCCGCGTGACCGGCGTGATCATCCGCGACGCACAGAATGACAACAAGTACATCCAGCTCAACGCTTCCAAGGGCGTGATCCTGGCTACCGGCGACAACTCCGGCGACGAGAAGATCATGAAGCATTTTGCTCCCGAGATCGTGGAGAAGAAGATCGCCAACATGGGTGCCATGGGTATGCTGGGCGTTGACGTGGAGGGCAAGACCGTGGAGACCGGCGACGGCCTGCGCATGGGCGCATGGATCGGCGCAAAGGTGCAGGATTTCCACGCACCGATGACCCACCACATGGGCAGCGGCATGGGCGTGACCCCCTTCCTGCAGATCAACAAGCGCGGCGACCGTTTCATGAACGAGTGCATCCCCGGCCAGCAGCTGGAAAACCAGATCGAGCTGCAGCCCGAGTGCACCTCCTTCCAGCTGTACGACTCCAAGTGGGGCGAAGAGGTGCCCTACATGCCCGCAAACCACGGCGGCCTGTGCTACATCATCCCCGAGGATGAGGATGAGTCCAACCCCAACTACACCGACCGTCAGTACACCAAGATCAGCGCAAAGGCCGAGGCTTACCAGTTCAAGGCCGATACACTGGAAGACCTGCTGACCCAGTGCGGCTTTGAGGGCGATGCACTGGATAATGCACTGGCTTCCGTCGAGCGCTACAACGAGCTGGCCAAGGCCGGTTCCGACGATGACTTCGGCAAGCCCGCAAGCCGGATGTTCGCGCTGGAGAATCCCCCGTACTATGCATGCCAGTGGGGCACCACTTCCATGCTGGTGTGCGTGGGCGGCCTGGAGAGCGACGAGAACTGCCACACCTTCACCGAGGAGGACCCCGCCAGCCCCAAGCGCGACATCATCAAGGGCCTGTATGTCTGCGGCAATGTGCAGGGCAGCCGCTACGCAGTGGAATACCCCATCTGCATGCGCGGCATCAGCCACAGCCTGTGCGTCTACTACGGCTACATCGCCGGCAAGAACTGCGTGGCCGGTGTCTGATACCCTGCTGACAGAACACTGAAATAAGCGTTTCCCTGCCCGGAGCAGTATTCTTTCTTCCTGCTTCGGGCTTTTTTGCGCCCCTGTGTGACCCGGTCACGGAAAAACACACTCCGACGGGGTATACTGATGCTGTCAGTGAAATTACAAACACCCTTCAGGAGGTAAAAATATGGCAGTCATTACCATCACGAAAGAAAACTTTGCGCAGGAAGTGCTGCAGAGCGAAAAGCCCGTCCTGCTGGACTTCTGGGCCAGCTGGTGCGGCCCCTGCCGGATGCTCAGCCCCATTGTGGACGAAGTGGCCGAGGAGCGCGGCGATGTGAAGGTGGGCAAGGTGAACGTGGACGAGCAGCCGGAGCTGGCCGGGGAGTTCGGCGTGATGAGCATCCCCACCCTGCTGGTGTTTGAGCAGGGCAAGCTGGTGCGTCAGGCCGTGGGTGCCCGCCCGAAGGCCAGTGTGCTGGACCTGCTTGGGTAAATATGCGTGCTGAAAAGGAGCTGTTGCGCCATGCAACGGCTCCTTCTCTTCTTTTCCCTGTACAAACGCACAGAAAAATCGTATCATTGAGTTGAAAACACCGTCACTTTCCTACTTTACAACTTTACCTAGATAAAGTAAAATAAACTCAAGTAAGAAATGGGGGAACCGACAATGGAATTCAGCATTGCAAACCTGCAGCCCAAGGAGCGCGCCTCCTTTGCGCTGCGCGCCTTGTACGAAGCGGCGGGCTGCCGCAAGTATCATATGGGCCGGTTTGAGGAGTACGGCCTGTATCAGGAGAACCGCAGCTTTTTGTCGTCCGAGCAGGTCATCACCTTTACCGATCTGGATGGCCGTCTGCTGGCCCTCAAGCCGGACGTGACCCTCTCCATTGCCAAGACGGCGCAGCCCGCCCCCGGAGAGACCCTGTGCTACTACTATCACGAGAATGTCTACCGCCCTTCCGCCGAGAGCCACACCTTTAAAGAGATCAGCCAGATGGGCCTTGAGATGCTGGGCGCGGTGGGCGAAGCACAGGTGCAGCAGGCGGTGTGTCTGGCGGCGCGGTCGCTGGATGCGCTGGGGGCCGATTGGGTGCTGGAAGTGAGCCACATGGGCTACCTGTTCGGCCTGTTCGACGCGCTGGGCGTGCCGGATGCCGCCCGCGCAAAGCTGCTGGAAAAGCTGCGGGAGAAAAACGCCCACGAGCTGCGGGCTGCAGCCGGAGCAGCCGGTCTTGCCGATGCCGCCGATACCCTGTGCAGCGTGCTGGATCTTTCCGGTGCCTATGCCGAAACGATGGAAAAGGCTGCAGCCCTGTGCAAAAACGATGCCATGCGCGCAGCGGTGGCCGAGCTGGAAGCGCTGGCTGTGCCGCTGGAAAAGGCGGGCGGCGTGATCCGGCTGGACATGACGCTGGCCGGTGAGATGGAATACTACAACGGCCTTGTGTTTCAGGGCTACCTGAAAACCCTGCCCCGCCCCCTGCTCAAGGGCGGCCGCTACGACCTGTTGATGCAGAAGTTCACCCCCGGTGCCGGTGCCATCGGCTTTGCGGTCTATCTGGACGAGCTGGACCGCCTGAGCGCCCCGCTGCCGCCGGTGCAGAAGAACAGCACCGACAGGGTGATGCTGAACGTGGCTCTGCCCAAGGGCCGTCTGGGCGATAAGGTGTATCACCTGCTGGCGGGCATCGGCTACGGCTGCCCGGAGGACTACAACGCCACCCGCAAGCTGGTGGTGGAAAACCCGGAGGCCGGCATCCGCTACTTCCTCGTCAAGCCCAGCGACGTTGCCATCTATGTGGAGCACGGCGCTGCCGATGTGGGCATCGTGGGAAAGGACATCCTCACAGAGGCTTCTGCTGATGTGTACGAGCTGCTGGACACCGGCCTTGGCAAATGCCGCATGTGCGTTGCCGCCCCGGCCGATTACCAAGACGACCCCAGCCGCCCGGTGCGGGTGGCCACCAAATTCGTCAGCATCGCAAAGAGCTATTACGCATCCATGGGGCGGGACATCGATATCATCAAGCTGAACGGCTCCATTGAGCTGGCCCCCATTCTGGGCCTTTCGGACGTCATCGTGGATATCGTGGAGACCGGCACCACCCTGCGGGAGAACGGCCTGAAGGTGGTCACCGAGTTCATGCCCATCTCGGCCCGATTCATTGCCAACAAGGCCAGCTACCAGTTCAAGCACGCCGAAATGGACACCATGCTGGAAAAGCTGCGGGCGGAACTGCAGAACAAGGAGGAAGCAAAATGATCAAGCTGTATAACTTTGACGAGCTGAAGCCCGAAGAGATTCTGAACCGCGATATCCGCGCGGAAAAGAACGTGGAGGATGTGGTGGACGGCATCATTGCCGATGTGCGCGCCCGAGGCGACGAAGCCCTGAAGGATTACGCGCTGAAATTTGACGGCGCAAAGATCGATGCCCTGCAGGTGACGCAGGAGGAGATCGACGAGGCCTTTGCGGGCATGGACCCCTACTTCCTCGAGACCCTGCGCGAAGCCGCAGCCAACATCGAGAGCTTCCACCGCCAGCAGGTGCACAAGAATTTTGTGGTGAACGACAAGCCCGGCATCGTGCTGGGCCAGAAATATACCCCCATTGAAAAGGCCGGTGTCTATGTGCCCGGCGGCACGGCGGCCTATCCCTCCACCGTGCTCATGGACGTGATCCCGGCAAAGGTGGCAGGCGTGTCCGAAATCGTCATGACCACCCCCGCCGGAAAGGACGGCAGGGTGAACCCGGTCATCCTTGCCGCCGCTGCCACCGCAGGCGTGACCAAGATCTTCAAGACCGGCGGCGCACAGGCTGTGGCGGCTCTCGCCTACGGCACCCAGAGCATCCCTGCGGTGGATAAGATCGTTGGCCCCGGCAACATCTACGTTGCCACCGCCAAGCGCAAGGTATTCGGCAAGGTGGGCATCGATATGATCGCAGGCCCCAGCGAAATTCTGGTGCTGGCCGACGGCGGCTGCAACCCCGCATGGGTGGCAGCAGACCTGCTGAGTCAGGCCGAGCACGACAAACTGGCAAGCCCGGTCCTCGTCACCGACAGCCCGGAGCTGGCCAAGGCCGTGCAGGCGGAGCTGGAGGTGCAGATCCCTCAGCTGCCCCGTGCCGCCATCGCCCGCGCCAGCGTGGACGACAACGGCAAGATCATCCTCTGCACCGACCTGCACAAGGCCATTGAAGCCTGCAACATCATTGCACCGGAACATCTGGAAGTGTGCGTGGAGGACCCCTTCGGCGTGCTGAACGAGATCAAAAACGCAGGCAGCATCTTCCTTGGCCGCAACGTGCCGGAAGCGCTGGGCGATTACTTTGCAGGCCCCAACCACACCCTGCCCACCAGCGGCACCGCCCGCTTCTCAAGCCCCTTGGGCGTAGACGACTTTGTAAAAAAGTCCAGCTTCCTCTACTACACCCGGGAAGCGCTGGGCGAAGTAGCCCCCCGCATCGCCGATTTTGCCGAGCGCGAGGGCCTGCACGCCCACGCCCGCAGCGTGACCATCCGGTATGAAAAGTGAGGATTTGAACCATGAGTAAATTCCTTTCTCCCACGCTGGCCGCTGTCACCCCCTACACCCCGGGTGAGCAGCCGCAGGATCAGCAGTACATCAAACTGAACACCAACGAAAGCCCCTATCTGCCCTCCCCGGCGGTGATCGCTGCCGTGAGCGAGCACGAGGTGGAAAAGCTGCGCCTTTACTCCGACCCCGCCTGTGCCGACCTGCTCAAGGCGGCCGCAGCCCACTTCGGTTTGCAGCCGGAGCAGATCATGCCCGGCAATGGCAGCGACGAGAACCTCTTCTTTGCGCTGCGTGCCTTCTGCGACGCAGACCACCCGCTGGCCTATGCCGACATCACCTACGGCTGCTACGGCGTGTGGTGTGGGCTGATGCACATTCCCAGCCACATCATCCCGCTGAAAGAGGATTTCACCCTTGACCCGAAGGACTACTACGGCCTGAACCAGACCATCGTCCTTGCAAACCCCAACGCCCCCACTGGCATTGCACTGCCCCGGGCGGAAATTGAGGGCATCTTAAAGGCAAACCCGAACAATGTGGTCATCGTGGACGAGGCCTATGTGGACTTTGGCGGCGAGAGCTGCGTGCCCCTCATCGACCAGTACGAGAATCTGCTGGTGGTGCAGACCTTTTCCAAGTCCCGGCAGCTGGCCGGTGCGCGTCTGGGTCTTGCCATGGGCAATGCAAAGCTCATTGCCGACCTGAACCGAGTCAAGTTCAGCCTGAACCCCTACAACATCAACCGCCTAACCCTGAAGGCCGGGCAGGCCGCGCTGGAAGATACCGCTTATTTTGACAGGACCCGCGCCGCCATCGTGGACACCCGCGCATGGACAAAACAACAGCTGGAACAGCGCGGATTTGCCGTGCTGGACAGCCGCTCCAACTTCCTGTTTGCAAGTACCGACCGGAAAGACGGCGGAACACTCTACAAAGAGTTGAAGAAAAACGGCATTCTGGTGCGCCATTTTGACGCGCCCCGCATCCAGAACTGGCTGCGCATCACCATTGGCACGCCAGAACAGATGCAGACGTTTATGGAAACGCTGGATAAGATTATGGAGGAATGAACCATGCCGAACCGAATGATCTCGCTGGAACGCAACACCAATGAGACCCAGATCGACCTTACCCTTGATCTGGACGGCACCGGCCGCTACGAGGTGGACACCGGGTGCGGCTTTCTGAACCACATGCTGGAGCTGTTCGCCCGCCATGGCCGGTTCGATCTGGTGCTCACCTGCCACGGCGATGTGCAGGTGGACTACCACCACACCACCGAGGATGTGGGCATTGCATTGGGTCAGGCCTTTGCACGGGCGCTGGGCGATATGCGCGGTATCCAGCGCTACGGCAGCTTTTATCTGCCCATGGATGAAGCGCTGATCCTGTGCGCCGTCGATCTTTCGGGCCGCTGCACCCTGAACTGGGATGTCCGTTGCAGCACCGAAAAGGTGGGCGATTTTGACGTGGAGTGCGCCAAGGAATTCTGGCTGGGCTTTGCCCGCAGCGTGCCTGCCACGGTCCACTTTGTACAATTTGCGGGAGAAAATACCCACCACATCCTCGAGGCCTGCTTCAAGGGCGCAGGCCATGCACTGGGCGCGGCCGTGAAGATCGACGAAGCCCACAAGGACGAAATTCCTTCCACGAAAGGACTGCTGGTATGATCGCAATTATCGATTATGGCGTGGGCAACCTGTTCAGCCTGAAGTCCAGCCTGAAGCAGCTGGGACTGGAAGCCGTTGTGACTGCGGATGCGGACACCATCCGCAAAGCCGACCGGCTGATCCTGCCGGGCGTGGGCGCTTTTGCCGATGCCATGGCCAAGCTGGAGGCGACGGGCCTTGTACCGGTCATGAAAGAAGAAGCCGAAAGGAAGCCGCTGCTGGGCATCTGCCTTGGTATGCAGCTGCTGTTTGAAAAGAGCTACGAGTACGGTGAGCACGAAGGCCTCGGCTTTGTGAAGGGCGAGGTCTGCCCGCTGGAGCCCGACCTTGCGGACAAGAGCCTGAAGGTGCCGCAGATCGGCTGGAACGCCTTGCACATTGTAAAGGACGACCCGCTGTTCAAGTACATCCGTGAGGGAGAATACGTCTATTACGTCCACAGCTACTACGGCAAGAACTGTACGGAGAGTACACTGGCTGTGAGCGATTATTCCATTCCCGTCACCGGCGCGGTGCGGGCGGGCAGGGTGTACGGCACCCAGTTCCACCCGGAAAAGAGCGGGGATACTGGCCTGCGCATTCTGAAAGCATTTGCGGAATTGTAAGGAGAAAAATTATGCAGCTTTTTCCAGCCATTGACCTGCGGGGCGGCAAGGTGGTGCGCCTGACGCAGGGCGACTACAGCCGCATGACCGTCTACGGCGAGGATCCCTGTGCACAGGCGCGGGAGTTCCTTGCAGCGGGGGCCAAAAATCTGCACGTCGTCGATCTGGACGGCGCAAAGGACGGCACCCTTTCCAACTATGATACCATTGCCGCACTGGCAAAGCAGGGCGGCTTATACATTGAGGTGGGCGGCGGCATCCGTACCGAGGAGCGCATTGAAACATATCTTTCCCTCGGCGTGGGCCGCTGCATCCTGGGCAGCGTGGCGGTGACAGATTTTGCCTTTACCGCCCGGATGCTGCAGAAATACGGCAATAAAATTGCCGTGGGTGTGGACGCAAAGGACGGCTATGTGGCCATCCATGGCTGGAAGGAGGTCAGCGCCGAGCCGGGCGTGGACTTCTGCAAGCGGCTGGCAGATGCCGGATGCACTGCCATCATCTACACGGACATTGCCTGCGACGGTGCCATGAAGGGCACGAACCTCGGCCTGTACCGCACGCTTGCCAAAGAGGTGCCCGGCGTGGCCTTTACGGCCAGCGGCGGCATCTCGTCCGAAGCAGAGCTTCTGGAACTGAAAAAAATGGGCACTGCCGCTGCCATTTTAGGCAAGAGCCTGTACACCGGCGCACTGGACCTTGCGCGCTGCGTGCAGCTGGTACAGGAGTGAACGGAGGGGAAACGACATGATCACCAAACGCATTATTCCCTGCCTTGATGTGCGCAATGGCCGCGTGGTCAAGGGCACGAACTTTGAAGGCATCCGGGACGTGGCCGACCCGGTGGAAATGGCCCGCATGTACAACGCTGCCGGTGCAGATGAACTTGTGTTCTACGATATCACCGCCAGCTTCGAGGGCCGGGCGCTGTTCACGGATATCCTGACCCGCGTCGCCAGCGAAATTTTTATCCCGCTCACGGTGGGCGGCGGCATCAATACGCTGGAAGACTTCGACCGGGTGCTCAAGTGCGGTGCGGACAAGGTCAGCGTCAACTCGGGCGCACTCAAAAATCCCGACCTCATCCCGGCGGCAGCACAGCGCTACGGCAACCAGTGCGTGGTGCTCTCTGCCGATGTGAAGCGGGTGGACGGCCAGTTCCGGGTGTTCGCCAAGGGCGGGCGCGAGGACACCGGCCGGGATGCACTGGACTGGATCAGCTGGTGCGTGGACCACGGCGCGGGCGAGATCTGCCTGAACAGCATCGATACCGACGGCGTGCGCAGCGGCTTCGACCTTGAGATGCTGGATGCAGTTGCGGCGCGGGTGAACGTGCCCATCATTGCCAGCGGCGGCGCAGGCAAAAAGGAAGACTTTCTGGAGCTGTTCCACCACAAGGGCATCGACGCAGGCCTTGCGGCGGGCATCTTCCACCAGAAGCTGCTGACCATCCGGGATCTGAAGGAATACCTCAACGCAAACGGCGTGGAGATGCGGCTGTAACGCCGGGGCATTTCTCCCCTGCGCGGGGAGAAGCCGTAACGCGAAACTGGATTTCCGCAAAAACAACCCGCAAACTCTTGCGTTTGCGCACCGAATACGCTAAACTAGTAATATCCCCATCCGGGGAGGGAGAACCGTTATGAATCTGAAATTTGATGAAAAGGGCCTGATCCCTGCCATCGTGCAGGACCACTACACCAAAGAGGTGCTCACCCTCGCATACATGAACGCCGAGACGCTGGCGCTCACCATTGCCGAGGGCCGCACTGTGTTCTGGAGCCGCAGCCGTCAGGAGATCTGGCGTAAGGGCGAGACCAGCGGCAACGTGCAGCGGGTGGTGTCCATCACCGCCGACTGCGATGCCGATGCTCTGGTGGTGGAAGTGGTCAAATCCGGCCCCGCCTGCCACACCGGTGCCGAGAGCTGCTTCTTCAACGAAGTATACGTCTCGCCGGAGCTGAAGCAGTTCAGCTGGCAGGGACTGTACCAGCTCATCAAGGGCCGCAAGGATAGCCCCAAGGAGGGCAGCTACACCACCTACCTGTTCGAGAAGGGCAAGGAGAAGATCCTGAAAAAGGTGGGCGAAGAGTGCACCGAGGTCATCATTGCGGGCGAAAAAGAGGATAAGGAAGAGACCGTTTACGAGATCAGCGATCTTGCCTACCATGTTCTGGTGCTGATGGTCAGCGCCGGCATCACGGTGGAGGATGTGACCCGTGAACTGGAAAAACGTCACGTCATTGACCACAAGGTCAAACAGGAAAGGATGCAGTGAATTATCTATGGCAGATTATAAGAAGTCCAGTGTCCATTGCCACTCCACTATGTGCGATGGCAAAAATACCTTGCAGGATATGGCAAGTGCTGCGTGTGCGCAGGGCTTGACCACGCTGGGCTTCACCGGCCATAGCTACACCCAGCGCGACCGCGAATACTGCATGAGCCCCAGCCGCACCGCCCAGTACAAGGCCACCATCGCAAAGCTCAAGGCCGAATACAAGGGCAAGGTGGATATCCTATGCGGCATCGAGTGGGATATCCTGAGCGAGGATAAGCGCACCGGCTACGATTACTGGATCGGCAGCGCACACCACCTGTACGGCAAGAACACCGGCAAGTATTACGAGATCGATTTCCGCCCGCAGGACCTGTGGGACTGCATCAACGATGATTTTGACGCAGACCCCCTTGCCGCTGTGGAAGCCTACTTTGCCGAGGTGGAAAAGGTTGCTGCCCTCAAGCCGGATATTCTGGCCCACATCGACCTCATCAAGAAGCTGAATGCCAACGGCGAGTTCTTCGACGAAGAGTCGCCCCGCTACAAGGCCGCTGCCCTCAAGGCCCTGCAGGCCGCAAAGGCGAACGACTGCCTGCTGGAAGTGAACACCGGCGGCGTGTACCGCGGCTACCGCAAGGACTTCTACCCCGGCCCGTGGCTGCTGGGCGAGTGGCAGAAGATGGGCGGCAAGGTCATCATCACTTCTGATTCTCATGATATCAACAGCCTGACCTACGGCTTTGACGAAGCTGCCGCCGCCATCAAGGCTGCAGGCTTTACCAGCGTGCAGGTGCTTACTGGCAGCGGCTTTGAGACGCAGGAGCTGTAATTTTATGGCACGGACTCCTTCCGTCACCTTCGGTGACACCTCCCTCTGAGAGGGAGGCATTGGCAAAACCAGAAACTTTACCGTCATGCCAAAGGCTCCCTCTTTGAGGGAGCTGGCAAATCCGGAGGATTTGTCTGAAGGAGTTCAGGCCCGCAAAAAGATCGATCATCTGCAATGCCTTTTCCTGTTTTTTATAAATCGGGAAGGGATTGCAGATGTTTTGTTTTGTGTACAGATATCTTAAAAGTTATAATTTTGGAGGAACTCTATGACCCACGCGCAGCCCCAAAAGAAAAGCGTCTTCAACATGAACGTAGACCTGATGCACGGGCCTATTTTAAAAAGCCTGCTGCTGTTCATGCTGCCCATTCTGGTTTCCAACCTGTTCCAGCAGCTCTACAACACGGTGGATACCATGATCGTGGGCAATGTGCTGGGCGATACAGCCCTTGCCGCCATTGGCTCCTGCGGTTCGATCTACGAGCTTTTAGTCGGCTTTGGAATCGGTATCGGCAATGGCCTTGCCATCGTTGCAGCGCGCTCCTATGGCGCGCAGGACGAAGACCTGCTCAAGCGCACGGTGGTGGGGTCGGTCGTCATTGGCCTGATCGCCTCGCTGGTCATTACAACGGCAGGCTTTTTCGGCCTGCATGCCCTGCTGCAGCTGCTGGATACCCCGGCAGAAATTCTGGAAGATGCCTACAGCTACATCATCGTGATCGACCTTGGCGTTGTGGTCATGTTTATGTATAACCTGTGCGCAGGCCTGCTGCGCGCCATTGGCAACAGCGTAATGCCGCTGGTGTTCCTGCTCATCAGCTCGGTGCTGAACGTGGGGCTGGACCTGTGGTTCATTGCCGGGGTTGGCATGGGCGTGCGGGGCGCAGCGGTGGCAACGGTCATTGCACAGGGCATCTCGGTGGTGCTGTGCGTTCTGTACGTGCTGGCAAGGGTGTGCATCCTCATCCCGGAGAAAAAGCATTTCGCCGTGGGCAGTCATCTCTACTGGGAGCTGTTCAGCCAGAGCATCTCCATGGGCCTGATGAGCAGCATCGTGTCTGCGGGTTCGGTGGTGCTGCAGTACGGCATCAACGGGCTTGGCACCCTGACCATTGCGGGGCACACCGCTGCCCGCAAGCTGTTTGCCTTTACGGATATGCCGCTCATCTCCATGGCGAACGCCGGTTCCACCTTCGTTTCCCAGAACCGCGGCGCAAACCAGCCCGACCGTGTGCGCAGGGGAATGCGGCAGATGTATCTGTACTCGGTGGTGGTGATGGTCGCCGCCGTGGTGCTGATGAGCTTTGGCGCGGAATGGATGGTGCAGCTGATCTCCGGCTCTTCGGAACCCATCGTGCTGGAAAACGGTGCGCGGTACCTGCTGTGGAACGCACCGTTCTATGCCGTTCTGGGGGTGCTGCTGTGCACCCGCTACGCGCTGCAGAGCCTTGGCCAAAAGGTGCTGCCGCTGTTCTCCAGCGTGATCGAGCTGGTGGGCAAGGTGATCTTTGTGCTGGTGTTCATCCCGAAATTCCAGTACAATGCGGTCATCCTGTGCGAGCCCATCATCTGGTTCTTCATGACGGCATATCTGGTGGCGGTGTACCTGCACGAGCCCTTTGTGTTCCCGAAAAAATAACCCTCTCAGTTATCGCTGTGCGATGCCAGCTCTCCCGAAAGGGAGAGCTTTTTGCATTTTACGGGAAGCACAAAGAAAGCTCCCCCTTTCGGGGGAGCTGGATGCGAACAAAGTGAGCAGACTGAAAGGGGTTACAGCGCCGAATAGCCAAAGCTGTTCACCAGCGCATCGATGTGCTGGCCGGCCTTGCACAGGGGGCAGTCGCGGCTGTCAAAGCTGGCGTAGTCCGGCAGGCTGGCGGGGTCAAAGATGGAGGTGACCTCATAGCCCATGCACTCATGGGTGGTGGCAAAAATAGCGGAAAGGCCTGCCACGGTGCCGCCGTAGTAGTTCACGGCCTCCACAGCGGCCTGCACGGTGTAGCCGGTGGTGATGGAAGCGGACAGAATGAGCACATGCTTGCCCTTGACCATGGGGGCCAGATTGTCGCGCAGGATGATCTGGCTGCCGGTGGTGTACTCCGGGGTGATCACATAAATGGTCTGGTGGGCGTTCATGTTGGCAAAGCCGTCCTTGGTCAGCTCGTTGGCAAGGCAGGTGCCGATCACCTGCGTGCCGTCCAGACAGAGCACGGTGTCCACAATGGTGCTGTGCTGGTAAGCGGCCACCAGCTCCTTTGCCACGGCCTTGGCCTCGGAAAGGCGGGACTTCTGGGTGGTGACATCGATGTAATAGTTGATATGGCTGTGGCTGGTAGCAAAGTGGCCCTTTGCTACGCGCAGGAACAGGTTACTTTTTTTGGTGGGAAGCTTTACCATATTGATCATCGAAACAACACTCCTTTTCAGGTTTTCCGGGTTGCCCCTCAAATGCAAAAAGCACCGCATCGCTGCGATGCTCCTGCACATTTTTATAACCCTATTGTACCGGAAAAGAAACCTGTGCACAAGGCATAAATCCACTAAAAAACTTTGTACATTTTACATGATATCGCCCAAAACTTGGATACAAATGGCCCGCATACGCAAAAAGACCCGCACCCTGCGGGTGCGGGCCTTAGACATAATATAAAATCAAGCGGTAGGGATACTATCCTTGATGGCATCGGTGATATCCCAAGTGCCGTAGATATCATTGTAGGAATCATTGGGTTCACCAGTAGCGGCATGCTTGGGAGTATACAGCACAGCTACTTTGGTAGCGCCGGAGAGATCCAGATTGAGAGTCAGAGTGGCCTCGGTGACGCTGTCCTTGCTAGCTTTGGGGTTAGCGGTATCGCCCAGACTGGGCTTAGGAGAGGTATTATAATAATAGTGCTTCGTGCCCTCAGCAGTCGTAACATCGACCTGGAAATGGCTGTCAGTAATCTCCAGCAGTTCGATCTTGGTGACGATCTTGAAGTTGCAGGTCAGGGTCTTGGTATTAGGATCATAACGCGGTTCTTTGCCAGCACTGTTCAGCACAGTGGCTTCACAGATGCCGTCGCCCGGCTTCAGGGTGTCACCGGCCTTGCCGACAGGACGGTTCGGGTTGGAGCAGCCGGTCAGCATGCCGGAACCTGCAATGGCAACAGCGGTAAGAGCGGTATATTTCATAAAGTCACGGCGGGAGAATGTATAGGACATGTTCGTTCCTCCTTTAAAAAGCAGATCAGTACGGCATTGCGGCATTACCTATAAGATAGGCGAAACCGGGCCGGATGTCAATGCCTTTTGGCAAAATAAAATGATGAAATTTTGAGCTGTGACGTTGTTTTGCGACGAAATTTCGTCCTGTGCGGGCCGCGTATCAGGCGCGGGTCACGTCTGCAGCGGTCATGACGAAGGTCATGGTCTTATCCGCTGCAAAGGTGGGCATGTAAGTAACGCTCAGCTGCTGCCAGCCCTTGGGGACCATCAGCATCAGCTGCAGATAGCCGGTACCCTGCGGGGGCAGATTGGTGGAATCCGAGAAGGTCTGAGAGTTGGAGTTGTACAGCGAGATGTTGGCACCGCACTCCACGCTCTGGCCGTCGCAGGAAGCAGAGAAATCGGTAGAAGCTGCTGCCAGTGCGTGGAAGTTTGCATCCACGTTCTCCTGCGGGGGCACGGGATAAGCAGCATTGATCTCGGCCAGATTCTGTGCGCCGATGTTGAAGGTCTGGTTCTTGGTGCGGTTGACCACGGTGACCAGAACAGCAATGTATTCGTAACCGGCCTGTGCAGGTGCGGTATCAATGTTGAACAGGCTGGTCAGCTGAACGCCAAGGCCGTTCCAGTTGCTGACCTTATCACCGACCTTGACATCCACGATGGTGGCGCTGCCATTCTGCTGGCAGCCGCCCAGCAGGCTTGCTGCGCCCAGAGCAGCAACGGATGCGCCGGTGCACTTGAGGAAGGTACGGCGGGAAATGGAGTTGGACATAAAATAAATCCTCCTTTTGATAGGAAAAACCGTATTCCAGAATGTTCTATTCTGTTTATACCCTTTCTGCCCGAAAGATGCAAGGGTTTTGGGGCTGAATTTACAGCTTTTTCACAGGAATATCACCCTTCGTGGGTAAGGCCCTTCACATGTGTTTCGCTGGTTTTGACCAGATTTAACAGGCTGGGCGTATAAAGCGGGAACTCGCGGGTCAGGCTTTCCGTGGTCATGGTCAGGCAGGCCGGGTCCTTTACGCCCTCGCCGCCGTTCACATCCTGTCCGTCCAGCAGGGCTTCCACGTTGGCTTCGGACATGCGCATCACGGCATCGGAGCAGCCGCGCCAGCGGATGGGATCGATGCTGAACATACTGGCGGCGTTGTGGGGCTCGGCCGAGTACAGCAGGCGGAACATTTTGGCTACGGCCATCATCAGGTAGGCGCTTACCTCGGTGGTAAGGGCCTTGCTGTGGCACTGGCCGATCTTGGCGTACAGCACGTTCAGGCCGTTGGAGATCAGCTTTTTGTTCATGGTGGGCAGCACGCTGCCGTGGTAGATGTTGTCCTTCATCTTGTCCGGGTTCGGAAGGTCTTCTGCCGAGAGCATCATGCCGTTGCGCTCTGCACTGCGGCCCAGAAGATAATCGCAGGAAACATTATAGTAGTCTGCCACGCGCACCACAAAGTCCAGGCCGCATTCGCGGATGCCTTTTTCGTAGTGGGACAGCAGCGCCTGCGAGACGCCAAGATCCTCGGCGGCCTGCTTCTGGGTGATGCCGCGTTCCTTGCGCAGCAGCTTGATGATACGGTTGAATTCCATGATTTTTGGCTCCTCAAAGTTCGATGTAGGGGGACATCCTTGTTTTTGGTTTACAGCAGGTTGATTATACACAACGGAAAACCTTTTGTAAAGCAAGAAAAGTGACGATATTTTTCGTTGATTTTCGTCATTTCTGTCAAAAGACTTGCTCTGGACACCATATCTATGCTAAACTATAGGTATTAACGCATACATTTTGTGGCGTGCGCGGGGCCGCGGCTGCCGCCAAAGAGCAAAAAATCTGGCAGACGACACGTTTTTCTGCCAGATTTTTTCTCCGCAGCGGGTTTTGCCGCCCGTTCCCGTGCCGCCGCACAGCGATAAAGAGAGGCACTATCCATGAAAACGTTCAAGCTTCATCTCATCCGCCACGGCATGACTGCAGGCAACCTGCAGGGCCTGTACATCGGCAGCGGCACCGACATCCCTCTGTGCGACGAGGGCCGCGCGCAGCTCAATGAGCTGAAAGAGCGGTTCGAGTATCCGCAGGTGGATACCGTGTTCTCCTCCCCGCTGCTGCGCGCGGTGGAAACAGCCAACATCCTGTTCCCGGATGCAAAGCACACCTTTACCGTGCACGACCTGCGGGAGGCCGGCTTTGGCAAGTTTGAGAACAAGCCGGTCAAGGAGCTGGTGCACGACGAGGACTTTAAAAAGTGGATCACCCCCGGCTCCGGCTATGTGCCCGAAGGCGCAGAGCCTACCGACCAGTTCCACGCCCGCTGCGCCGAAAGCCTGATGAAGCTGTTTGAGTATATGATCCGCATGGATGTGACCGAAGCAGCCTGTGTGACCCATGGCGGCGTGATCATGAGCATGCTCAGCCAGCGCGCGGTGCCCACCCGCCGCCCGGAGCAGTGGATGGCAGACCCCGGCTGCGGCTACACGGTGCAGACCGATGTGCAGCTGTGGATGCGGGACCGTCTGGTGGAAGCCATCGACATCGTGCCCTTTGGCTATGCCGATACCCTGCGCGGTCAGGCTGAGACCGAGGAAAACGAAGCCTTTGAGTAAGGATTCGGTTACAGTTTCGGCCCATCCCTTGACAGAAGCGGCGCAATCCTTTATTGTATAAGGGAACGATCATTTTAGGAGGAAGTTCCATGTCCCAGTCCATTTCCCGCCGGTCATTCCTGAAATGTGCCGGCTCCGGTGCGGTCAGCCTTGCGGCAGCGCTGCTCACCGGCGTACCTGCAGCGGCACAGCAGCCGCGTCTTGCAGGCGAACCTGCCCTGCTGGACGGCAAAGCTGCCGTGGAGCTGCTGGGCTATGCCCCTGCGCAGGAAATGGGCAATGTGCTGGTGTACCTCTCGGTGGAAAACCTCTCCGCATCCACCCTGCCGGTGGGCGCAAGCTATCTGCAGAGCCGTGAGGTGTGCACGCTTGGCGACCTGTACAGTATGGGCACCGGGGTTACCGCTGTGTGCGATGGCAAGCCGGTGCGCTGCGGCAGCTTTGCTGCGCCGCTCTACGGCGAGAACGCGGCGGATGCTTCAGTGTTCACCCTGAACCTGACGGCAGGCCGCGGCGCGCTGCTGCACTGCTTCTGCGCAGTGCCGGACAACTGGCAGACGCTGGAGCTGACCTATCACCCGGATTTTGCGGCGGGCCGCAGCGTGACCTTTACGGTCAACCGCAGCACTGACCACGCCGTGCTGGGCGTGGTGCCCACCTCTCCTGCCGAGGTTGGCAGCGTGGTGGATCTGTAACTCCTTCAGTCTCGCATACGCTCGACAGCTCCCTCGGAGAGGGAGCCTCTGGCGAAAAGGAAAACTTGGCCGCATTGCCAAAGCCTCCCTCCATGAGAAAGACTTCCCCCGGCCGGGACAGATTCTCCCCGCGCCGGGGAGAAATGTCACCGCAGGTGACAAAGAGAGGAGCAGATGTCACGCAAGTGACAAAAAGGAGAGCAGTGGCATCGCGTCCGCGATGACGGAAGGAGTTCCTGAACGTAATAAAAGACCATCTGAGATGCAGTTAAAAATGCCTCAGATGGTCTTTTTTTGTTTTGTCAATTCAGCACATTCTGCCCGGCGGAATCCAATACCGTCAGCTCCTGCCCGGTCACGCTGGAGACCAGCGCAATGTAGCTGCGTCCGGTGCGGATGGTCAGCGGCCTGCCGTCGGCATCGTAAAAGGCAAAGGTGGAGTCTGTGCCCTGCGTCCATGTGATGTGCCACAGCTGGCTGCCGTTCAGCCAGACACCGCCGCCAAGGGACAGGTCGTAGTCCAGCGTGGTGCCGTCGTCCCGCAGGCTGGAAGCGGAGTAAAGGACCAGCAGATTGTCGAATTGCGCCTGCGCGCCGGTGTTGGCATCCAGCTGGGCGGTGCCGTCGGCACGGAGCATCCCGTAGGTGCCGCTGGCCGCATCGTAGGCAAAACCGGTGGTGCTTTGGGGCGCAAAGTTGATCTGCACCTGTTCGGCATCCCGGGAACCGGGCTCCGGCAGACGGGGCTCTTTGGCCTGCGGCAGCAGGGCGGGCAGAGCGGAAATGGCAGAACTGTCCTCGGCAGTGCTGGCCGAGGAGGAAGCGCTGCTGCCGTGGTCGCCCAATGCGCCGGAAAGGTTCAGGCTGCCCAGCACGGAAGCGACCTCCCCGCCGCTGGTATGCCACAGCGGCGCGCCGCTCCAGACATCATCGCAGGAAAAGGCGTTGCGGCCCACTTCCAGCGCGTCCACGGCCCGCAGGTTATAATAATCCAGATAGTTGCGGGCAAACTGCCCTGCACCCCGCTGGATGGGCAGTACTTCCTGCCCGCTGAGCAGCCGCCAGTAAAGGTCCTGCCCCAGGGTCACTGGACCGACGGTTGGCATGGCCGATACCGAAGGATAAGCCAAGCACAGGCTGGTGGGCTGGCCGCTCTCGGTCAGGGCTTCCAGCACCACCGATGCACTGCCAATGCCCCACTGTGTGGTGCTGGAAGCGGCGTTGTCGATCACAACGGCGGCGGTGCGTTCGCCGGGATACTGCAGCTCCTGCCCGGTCAGCGGGTCGGTGGGCGCTGCACTGTCCGGGGCAGTGGTGCCGGACAGCGCACACCCGCACAGCAGGGCTGTGCACAGCACCGCCGTGCCAAGGGCCAGATTCCAGATGCGTTTCATGCGGTTCCCTCGTTACTGATAGCTGAAGTTGGACCACTCGTCGTCGTCCACGATGGCAAGATAGGTCTTGCCGCGGTTGAAAAGCATCTGCGCACCGGTCTTGTCGTAGACCAGCAGCGGATGCTCAGGCGAAGCCTTTTCCCAGCGGACATGCTGTACAGCGCCGCGGCTGAAATAATAGGCATCGCCGCCGGAGATGTAGCTTACCTGCTGCACATCGCCGGAGTCGCCGGAATAGCGCTCGATGGGAGCAAAGCAGACCAGCAGGTTGTCAAAGCTCAGCTGCTTTGCATTCAGCTCGTCCACGGTGTTTTCAAACTTGCCGGAGATGCGGCTGTACATCTGCATTTTATAGGTGCGGGACTGCGGATCATAGCGGAAGCTGGTCTTGTAGTGGTCCGAGTGGGTGATGCTGACCGTCCTGCCGGATGCTGCACCCTGCATGGCATTCTCCTCGCCGGTGCGGTAGTCCGCAAAGCGGAAGAAGGTGGCATCGTAATCGTATTTCAGGCCGATGCCCGCGTTGGAAGCGGCCTGCCGGATCTCCTTGCCGGAGGTGAACTCGGTGTGTTCATAGGCCACATCCCGGCCCCGGCTGTCGCGGTGAGCCACATGCGGATGGGTGGGAGTATTAAAGTAGCTCTTGCCGCCGATGTTCAGGCCGGAATAGTTGTATACGCTGATGAATTTGGTGCAGGCGGCGCTCTCACCGTCGTGGTAGTACAGCGCCTGATAGGGCATCAGCAGCTGCAGGAACTGGTCGCGGCCAGAGCGCAGCGGGCCGATCTCCGGGATGGAGTCGGCATCGTGGAACACCGCGCAGAAGCGGGTGATGCCGCCCTCCACCTTGCACTCGATCAGCAGATCGGCAGAGGAAAGGCCGCGCTGCGGACGGGCGTTCTGACGGGAGGTGTTGGAGATGTTGTTCACCATTACGCCCACGATGCGGCCATTGCTGCGCTTGGCCTCACCGGTCAGCGGGTCGGCATCGTAAGCGGGCAGTGCGGCAACACTGGCAGCGGGCTGCTCGCCTGCTGCCAGCGAGGAAGCAGCCATGGCCTCCGAGGATGCAGCAGAAGAAGCTGCGCCGGAAGAACTGATGCCCAGTGTCTGCTGGATCCAGCTGGAAAAATTGTTGCCCAGAATGGCACTGCCGGAAGCACTACAGCTGGAAAGCGCCAGCGAAGCGGCAGCGGCACCGGTCAGGCGAAGAACAGCACGGCGAGTGATCTTCATAGGAAAAACCTCCTGCAAAAAACGTATCGGTGCGGCCCGGCAGAATGCCAAAGCCGGGAAAAAGTTTGCGGGTGCAGCGCGGCGGGGCGCACACTGCCGGGCAGTAAAACGCAGCGCACTGCAGACGGATTTGATTTGATTGTAACGATTCTTGCCGGGTTTGTAAAGAGGAAGTTATCGGGATGAAGCCCCTTCCGCTGCCGACCCCGGAGCATCTTCGATCTGCTGCGCGGATAAAAAGCGGAAGCCCACACCGATGCAGGAGCTTTTTGCGCCTTTTTGCCCGGGAACCCTTGCATTTTTGCGCAAGTTGTGGTAATATTATTCGGCAGTATGTTCACTGCGGAAATATGCGCTCGTAGCTCAGCCGGTAGAGCATCTGACTTTTAATCAGAGGGCCAGGGATTCGAGTTCCCTCGAGCGCACCAAAAGGACGATAAATCGTTGAGATAAACGGTTTGTCGTCTTTTTTGTTTTATATAGGCTTTTTGGGCTTGTACCTGTGATTTTTTCAAAAATTTTAGAGGTCAGAGGTACAAAAATGAAGAAGATTCAGAAGAATGCAGTCCGGTTTGATAATCTAAAGCAAGATTTTTTGGACGATAAGAAGTATTCTGGCACGGCAGAAGCCACGTTGAACGGCTATCGGTATGATATTACACGGTTTTTGAAGTTCCTGTCAGATAAACAGTTAGCCGTGAATGAGGCAGGATTCAAGCGGTATGTTATCCACTTGACGGATAGCGGAATGACTGCAAACAGCGTCAACCACTATATCCGTTCGGTGAAAGTGTTCCTTTACTGGTGCATGGAGCAGGACGAAATAGCACCGTTCAAAATCAAGATGGTAAAGGCACAAGAAACCATCAAGGACGTTTACACGCAGGAAGAACTTTGTGCACTGATTCAGCCGCCGAAACGTGAGGACAGCTTTGTTGTCTGGCGCAGTTGGGCTATCATCAACTTTATTTTGGGAACAGCAGCACGAGAAGCAACAGTCTGTGAAATGCAGATGCAGGATATATCTTTTGATGACCGAACGATTACATTTCGGCATCTAAAGAATAAACACGTTCAACTGCTGCCCATGTCGGAAGCACTAGCAAGTTGTTTGAAGAAGTATATTTCCCTTTGGCGGCAGGATGCAGACGAAACGGCGTATCTATTCCCCTCTTTCTACGATGAGCCATTATCCACAAATGCACTGAAACACAGTCAAGCCCGTTACAATCGTAGCCGTGGCGTTGAAAAAACCAGTGTTCACCTGTTGCGGCACTCCTTTGTAAAGAGCTGGTGTATGTCTGGCGGTAATGTGTTCAAGCTGCAAAAGGTGTTAGGACACAGCACCTTGACCATGACACAGCATTATGCTAACCTGTATTCAAACGACTTGCGAGAAGGATTTGATAGCCACGCTGCACTGGACGGATTACAGAAAAAGCGGCGTACTGCTATCACAAAGACAGCCAAGCGGAGGTAAGCCAGATGCACAGTAGCTACTTTGTCTTGAAGAATAAGGAAGGAAAACAGGCTGAACAGATTGTAAAGGACTATCTGACAGGCCGGGGCTATACTGTGCAGGACGTGAGTGAAGAACAGGATAATTACCAAAATGACATTGACTTTATTGTGCAGAAAGACGGACGCACAAGCAAGATTGAAGTCAAGCTAGATACCCGGTTAGCTAAAACACAGAACATTGCCTTTGAAGATGTGTTCTATCTTAAAGATAAGGAAACAGGGCAGACAGAAACACGAGAGGGCTACTATCATTATTCACAATGTGACTTCTTGATTTTTGTAAGTCCTGCTGATAATAACTTGTACATGGTACATTTTCGCAAGCTGAAAGAAAATGAGATTTCTTTGGAAAACTGCTTTAAGTTTGTGAAGTTCTACTCTTATACTGACAGATGCCAAAAGAGAATGCGGATTGTTCCTGTCAGCACACTAAAGGAAAAAGGGCTGCTGAGTGTCTTTTCTTACCAGTGAAACATAACTGCCCGGCGGGGCAGCTACAATCTAAAAATGAATAGAAGGCTGTTGCACACGGTTAAATGCCAGTGCAGCAGCCTTTTTTCATATCTTGATATCAAATTTTCTTGACAGCAGAGCCTTTTGTGCTGTGATTCTTTTCAGATGGACTATTTTTGCTAGATTTACCAGAAAAGTCCACCGTTTCTTTTCGGGCTGCAATGTAAGAAACCAAGTCGTAAACCAGCCGCTTCTCCTGCTCGTTCATGTCCCGGAGAACAATCTGTTCTTCTGATTCAAGGCCTAAAATATCATCGGTTGTCGTATGAAATAGCTGTGCAAGGGCTACAAGGTATTGTGCCGTTGGTGCAGAGAGTTCCATTTCCCAAGCGTTGACGCTGGCTCGTGTGACTCCTAGTTTTCGGGCAAGGGCGGACTGTGAAAGCCCAGCGTTCTCCCTTAGACGTTTGATGTTGTCCGAAATCATGTTCTCGCCTCCCTGCAATTACTTTACTATACACAAGATGATAATAAATTATCCAAAAGCGTATAGTTTTGTTGACAATCAGGAAGGCAAAGCGTACAATTGGAATACGGACGTTCTGCTATCACAGGAACCCGGTGTTGGCGAGAAATTCAAATGAGAAAGGAATCACAGGAAAATGAAACAGCGTGCTTTTTTAGCTATTGGAACAATCGTGCTTTGTGCCGGACTGCTTGCAGGGTGCGGAAAAGTCACAAAAAGTGTGGAGATTAACTACGGCGAAACATACAAAATTGAAGATGAAAAATTAGAAGGCAAAGAAAATTTGACGTGGGAAAGCGCAGACGCTGAAATTGTCGAGGTTGCGGATGATGGCACAGTGACTGCTAAAGCACCCGGCAAAGCTAAAGTTGCAATCAAAGAGAACGGAAAATCAGTTGGGGAATATACGTTTAATGTGTCGATTGTCCCGATTGAACAGATTATTTTCTCGTCGGATACTATCGAAGTGACAGATGGTGACACCGTTGCAGTGAAATATACCCTGCTCCCGCAGAATGCAAGCGACTACGGCATCACATGGACATCGGCAGATGAAACTATCGTAAAAGTGCGTAATGTAGATGAAGTAAAACTGATAGCACAGTCTGAAGGAAAGACTACCATTATTGCAACCACAGATAACGGGGTGACAGCCCAGTGCGCGGTTGAGGTTGTCCCCAAAAGTGCTTATGAACAGTTGACAAAAGATGAGAAGGAATTTGTGAACGATATTCTGCCGATTATGAGTAATTTTAAGAATCCTGCTTCAGTTCGATTTAACGCTATTTATAAGCTGTTCGATGGAAATTACACTTTAGATGTAGCGGCTCAAAATGGCTTTGGTGGCAACACCGTAACTACTTATATGTTTGATGCAAATTTGAATTATTTCCTGAAGATGGATAACTACAAAGAAACAAAGGGTAATATGAATGCAGACCTTGTAACACAGGCGGTGCATGAAAAACTGGGCTACTGATAATCTGTCCCTATAATATAAGAGGAAATCATAATGGAGTATCATTTTACAGGAACAGGTGCGTCACCGGATTTTACCTTTATTGCAGATGCAATTGTTGATAGTGTAGGCAATAGGATTTTCTATTCTTCAATCAAAAAAACTAAAATTAAAGTCAAAAGCAACACAGCAGTATTGTTGATTACAACAGTAGTCGAGGGCGTAAAATCCGAACACGGCTATTCTATACGGAAATCAGATGAAGAAGCGCTGAAAGCTGCAATTGCGGAAATAGGGTTGAATGTTGCAGTAACCAAGAGACCAAAGCTTAGGATTCATTTCAAAAAGAAAACGGTTGTAGTACTTCTAGTTCTTACCTTTGCTATTGGATGCGGTACCGCATGGCGTGTTAACAATGCCAACAATGAGAAAATACGTGCCCAAAAGGAAAATGCGGTCAATACAATTATTGAAATTGCAAAATCGTATGCGTTGGAAGATGTTTCTGTTGAACTGAGAGATATTGAGTTCGATGGGTATGAGTGGTATTATGCAGATATAACTTGCTCAAACTGGGGACAGCTTAAACCGCGTCAAATGCTGAATACATATCAAAAAATGGATGATTCTGTTGATTCTGCCGATTTGAGAGTTGGCAAGAAAAAATGGGTTTCATTAGGCGATATTTATTCTGGCGGTGATACTTATGTTGTTTATGCGTCTTCAAACACAGTGAAAAAGAACAGCGATACGATATATGATGATTATGAACATTCTGAAACGCATTTAAGCGTATCAAATCGTGGCTCTAGTTCTACGTCTGGAAAAACATCAACTTCCAACAATAAGGACAGTTACGGTCACACGAAAGGCGATGCGTTTGCGATTGCTGAAAAAGCGGTTAAAGGTAAGCTGAAGTCACCTTCGACGGCTAAGTTCTGCTCTGTGACAGAAGCCACGATTGGATGCTCTGGCAACACATGGGTTGTTCGTGGTTGGGTTAATGCTCAGAATGGATTCGGTGCAACAGTCCGAACACAGTTCGCTGTTACATTTACCTTTGCAAGCAAGGATATGTATTCACTTGACTCGTGCATTGTAACTTAATAATCTAAGCGCAAGACCGCAGACGGAACAAAAGCCGCTTGCGGTCTTTTCTTGTTTAGATGTATATTTTGTCAAAACAGAGTATACTTGCCTATTACATCCCAAAAGCCGCCGTTGTTGTAAAAATAGACTTTATTTTAGATTTATTTTGCAAAATGTAAATAAAGTTATTGACTTAATTTTTACATTGAGATACAATAAGGGTGGAGATAATCACAGGATGAAAGGACAGGCTTGCAGTATGGCACACATTGCTTATGTACGAGTTTCCACCGCTGAACAGAACGAGGCGCGGCAGATTGAAGCCCTCAAGAAGCACGGCATCGACAAGTGGTTTACGGAAAAGGTCAGCGGCAAGAACATGAACCGCCCACAACTGGAAGCCATGCTGGACTATGTGCGGGAAGGCGATACCGTCTATATCCATGACTTTAGCCGCCTTGCCCGCAGTACGAAAGACCTCCTTGCCATCGTGGAGCAGCTGCAAGACAAGAACGTGCATCTTGTATCTAATAAGGAGAACCTTGATACCAGCACCCCCACAGGAAAGCTGATGCTGACAATGATTGCAGCCATCAACGAGTTTGAACGTGAGAATCTGCTGGAGCGTCAGCGGGAAGGAATAGCCATAGCAAAGGCTCAAGGCAAATTCAAAGGCGGTCAGGTTAAACGGATTGATGATAAGACCTTCAATGCAGCGTATGACAGATACCAGCGCAGAGAACTGAACAAGACCCAGCTTGCAGCAGAACTGAAAATCAGCCGCCCGACACTGGATAAGATGTTGAAGGACAGAGGACTGGCATAATACCACGCACCCCGCAAGGGGTGCTTTTTTTGTCGGAAACATACTCCCCCGCCCAAAAACAAACCCTGCACAAATTTTTGTTAAAATAGTGTGGTAGCCGTTCAATCTGTATTCGGAGAAAAAATCATGACCGATTTAATTTATACCCGGTTTGTGTTCATAGCACAGAAAAAACAAAACGATATGCGATATGACGCCGATGTGAATAAATATTCATAAATAAAGAAAAATGCAGGATATTCAAATATGAGCAATTCATATCGAGATATAGCTCAATCTCATATCTTGATATGAAATAGCGACATAATATCGTGATATAATGTCAATTCTGTTCATAAAAATTTCACAAATTTTCCCTTGACAAGCCCGGAGAAGCGGAGTATAATTATACGCAAACAGATTGAATATACAGTCTGAACGCCGTTAAGTTGCCTACGGCACGGTAAAGGCACACAATATCAGAACGAAAGGGGTCGTTATATGACTAATCGACAGTAGAGCTATCTTAGAATCTCGGATTACCAAAGCTGGACAGCGGGCATCTACCTTATAGATGCACCGTGCGGTAGCGGTAAGAGCAGCTTCGTTTTGAACACGCTCTATCCGTATGTCCATGCAAGTGGCAAGCGGATGATACTGTTCTCTAATCGGAGAGCATTACTTGAACAGCAACGACGACAGGCACAGGGTACAGACGCAACGTGCATGATTTGCCAAAAATTGGAGTATAATTTCAATCATGGAATGTCGTCAATCAAATGGGTTGAAAGCAATTTTGACTACATTATTATAGATGAAGCACACTATCTGTTCCAAGATGCACTGTTTAACCGTAATACAGAAATCATGTTGGATATGGTGGAACAGCTTCAGAAATCCAAAGTTATCATCTTGATGTCGGCAACAGCGGATTTGCTGAAGGAATATTTTGTTGGACGGATAAAAAAGACCTACTTTGTACAATCCGATTACAGTTATATTAAGACGGTATATTGTTATACTACACCGGATTCTGTCAACAAAATTTTGAATGAAGTTCCTCCGGGTGAAAAAGTGGTCATGTTTGGGGATAATAAAAAACGTCTACGGACATTGCAACGTGAATACCTGGATAGCGAATACCTGAACAGCGGGAACAAAGACGAAAGCCTAGCGTTTCGGCAGATAACGCAGAATGAGTGCTTCGGCTGTCAAATGCTATTTACTACTAAAGTTCTGGACAATGGTGTAAACCTGAAGGACAAAGCAATTAAACACATTATAATAGAACAAACCGATATGGTAGAGTTCATGCAATGTCTGGGGCGTAAGCGCGTTCAAAGTCCAGATGATACAATAACTTTGTATTTCCTTAATAGTGTTTTCAGTATTGCAGGGCGATACAAAGACTTGAAGAGAGACTTAGCGATTGTTCAACAATATCTGAATGCAAGAGCATCAGGTTATGAGCAAGGGTTCTGGAAAATCAACAGAACTGAATATATTCCTCTGATGTTCGACAATTCGCACCATCTAGTAAAACCTGCATACTACAAAGCATTAAGTGACTGTGCATTTTACAGAGATATTCTGAATAAGAAAACGTCACTTGTTCAGTAGGTCGAAGAATCCTTAAAATTAACTATCATTCCGTATGAAAGGGTTTCAAAAGATTATAAGTTGAATTATTATCTTTCTCAAAATGTCGGAAGAAAGTATTTCAAGGATGATAGAAACGAGTTGATTGAAAAAATCAATCTAAGACAAGACGGACATATAAAAAGTTCGTATAAGTTGCTTAATCAGTGCTTAATGGAAAGCGATGTTGATTTCATCTTAAAAAGTGGAACTGACAATAGAAAAATCTATTGGACGATTGAGCCAAAATAAGGATGCAGAAAATCTACGTCACCCTTAATATTAAAGGTGACGTAGAAAAACTGCACAAGATTCACAAGTCTGCCCGTTTGCGTTCGCTTTACGGGCTACCTCTGCGGGCAGACAAAAAGAAGGTGATAAGGTTTTGAAGAAATGTTTTTTGTATTAGATTACAAGCAAGATGTAGCCAAATTGCAATGTGGCTATCAAAATAAATAGATTTTTATTAAGGAGGACATCTTATGTAGAATGTTTTCAACTGTCTTGATGAACTCAAAAGGTTTAAAGAAATTCCGCCTAATACTATTGTTATAGAAGAACGGAATGGAAAAACGGTTACATGGCAGTAGATACCCTCTGAACAAACAGATGGGTATGATACAGGTGCAAATTATCTTGTTAGTGATTAGGGCGATTCCTATTCGATTCATCGACACAGCTGTATGAAAAACCATGATAATGGTAATGGCTATTTCGGTATCAATTTAAGATACGGAGGTGAGACGCATCGAAAAAGCCTTAGTCACACTATATGGAATACTTTTTCTTCATCGGAAGAACAAGTATTTAACTGGCAAAAGGTGGGGCTAGAAATCAACCATTTGGATGAAAACCCGTCCAATAATAGTTACAGCAATCTTCAAGTGTGTACACACAAAGAAAATTGTAACTATGGGCATCACAATGAACGCATTGCAGCCGCGAATAGGGGACGCAGAATGTCTGATGAATAGCGGCAGTTTTTAAGTGAGTTGCACAAGGGCGTTGGTTCAAAGCCTGTTGTTTAGTTGGATTTGGAGGAGCATGAAGTTTCACACTTCTCCAGTATTACAGATGCAGCACAAGAAACTGGGATTGACCCCGGAAATATAAGTGCGGTTTGTAATAATAGGCGGCACACAGCTGTCGGTTATCGCTGGAAGTTTGCTTAATATTAGGACTGCCAAAAGTCTATCAGCCTAAAAAGCTGATAGGCTTTTTCTCTTAGATTCAAGAAGAATGTAGCCTCCCGGCGGGGCTGAATGACCATAGTCAAGCAGCAACCAAAGACCCCGCCGGGCAGAAAGAACGTTCGGACAAACAAAAAATATATTTTATAGCGGGTTCAGCAGAGACTATGATAAAGGGCTGTCAGACGTTCTAGCAGACGTTTTGACAGTCTTTTTGTCTTAGATAATGAAAGTGCCCGCATGAAAGATTGATGTGTTGTAGGGCTTGCTAGAGCCTGCTTTCGCAAACCGAAATCCAGCATAAAAACACGGCTTTGAATGTTGACTTTTTGACGATATGAAGTTATAATTTATATATCGAAATCACAGGTACAAGGCACTAAAAAATCAGATGCCCTAAAAATTATAAAACGTATTATCGTTCTAAAACAAGAGAACCCGTAGCTCAGCCGGTATTTCGCGACTTTTAATCAGAGGGCCAGGGATTCGAGTTCCCTCGAGCGCACCAAAATCCCACGAAGAATCGTAAGATTCCTCGTGGGATTTTCTTTTTATACGCCATTTGCACGGTCTCTGCACGGTTTTTGCACGGTCCGCATTTTTCGTGTCAGATGGAGTAAGTCTGTGAATTACTTTGCAATTCGTGCTATTTTTTGCAATTCAGGTCAGCAGAGCCAGGCGAAGCTGCGCTTTTACGGCAGGGTCTGCGTCTTTCAGAAGCTCCAACAGTGCCGACACGGAGATGGTCGGTTCTGCTTCAACCGGGGCAGCCTGCACAAGTGTTGCTCCCCTGTACGGCTTTCACATCACCGCCGGAGATCATCAGTTGGTAAGCAGAGCGCAGGCTGCGCGATGGAATCGCTGAATAGCACAAAAGCATGTTGGAGTCCAGATGTAAAGAAAAAACGGTAAAGCAGATAAAATCCACTTTACCGTTTTATAGCAATTCAACTTCTTCATGCAACAGCAACAGCGTTGAATTGCATATCGTAAATTGCTGTTTTAACGTTCCACTACTTTCTTGCCTTGCGATCAAGAAAGCACGTCTGCTAAACGCTCTACATTGAAAATATAATCGTACACTGCTATAATAAAATTGTGATATTATCACCAAAAATTCAAGATGCAAAGCGTTTGCGATTGGCAAACATTCAGGAGGAACGCATGGTAACAGGAGCCATTAAAAATAAGGTAGACAAAATCTGGACGGACATCTGGGCAGGCGGCATCACTAATCCGCTGACCGTCATTGAACAGCTGACCTATCTCATGTTCATCCGGTCACTGGACGAGAAAGAGCTTACCACCGAAGATTTTGAGAACATGGCGGGCGAAAAGATGGAGCACATCTTCCCGGCCAGCGCGGCAGGGCAGTCCATGCGGTGGAGCCGCTTCAAGGATAAAGATTCCCGCGAGATTTTCCTGACCATGCAGCAGCGGGTGTTCCCTGCCATCAAAAAGATGAAATATGGCCGTCTGCCGGACTTTGACGCAAACGGCGAGCTGGTGGAGATTGCAGACGACCCCACCCGCCCGGACGAGGGCAACACCGCCTTTGCGCGGTACATGGACGATGCCATGTTCCTGATCCCCACGCCGCAGGTGCTGCAAAAGATCATCACCGGGCTGGAGGATCTTTACACCCACGACATTGCCGACCTTGATATGCAGGGCGACCTGTACGAGTATATGCTGGGCAAACTGGCAACGGCGGGTCGGAACGGCCAGTTCCGCACGCCTCTGCATATCATTGATATGATGGTGGAGCTGGTGCAGCCCACGCCGGACGATTTCATCTGTGACCCGGCCTGCGGTACGGCAGGTTTTCTGGTGTCCAGCGCAAAATATGTTCGCAAGCACTATGGGGACGATATGACTCCGGAACAGTGGCAGCATTTTGCCGGCCCGATGTTCACCGGCTTTGACATGGACCGCACCATGCTGCGCATTTCGGCCATGAATCTGATGCTCCACTCCATCACGAACCCGGAGATCGACTACAAGGACAGCGTGTCGAAGCAAAACTCCATTTGCAGCAAGTATACCGTCTGCCTTGCAAACCCGCCGTTCAAGGGCACTGTGGATGCCGAGAGCATCAACGATGACCTGAAGGCTGTCACCAACACCAAAAAGACGGAACTTCTGTTCCTTGCGCTCTTCCTGCGAATGCTCAAAACCGGCGGACGCTGCGCCTGCATCGTGCCGGACGGCGTGCTGTTCGGTTCCAGCAAGGCGCATCAGAGCATCCGAAAAGAACTGATCGAAAACCATCAGCTGCGGGCGGTCATTTCCATGCCCTCCGGCGTGTTCAAGCCCTACGCAGGCGTGTCCACGGCGGTGCTGGTGTTTACCAAGACCGGCGCAGGCGGCACTGACAGGGTGTGGTTCTACGATATGAAAGCCGACGGCTTCTCGCTGGACGACAAGCGCACCGAGGTGAAGGAAAACGACATCCCGGACATCATCGCCCGGTTCCATAACCTCGACGCCGAAACCGACCGCAAGCGCACCGAGCAGAGTTTCTTTGTGCCCAAAGCGGAAATTGCCGCCAACGGGTATGATTTGTCCATCAATAAGTACAAAGAGACGGAGTATGTGCCGGTGGAGTACCCCTCGACCACGGAGATCCTTGCCGACCTGCATGAGCTGGAAATGGAGATCACTAAGGGTTTGGCAGAGTTGGAGGAGATGGTGTGATGAAAAAACTTCTTCCAGAAGTCTGTACTATTCAGTATGGATTTCCTTTTGACTCTGCAAAATTTTCAGATAGTAATGGAATGCCGCTTATCAGAATCCGCGATGTGGTAAGGGGATATTCTGAAACCTATACAACAGAAGAATATAAGAGTGAATATATCGTACACGAAAATGATTTACTCATCGGTATGGATGGTGAGTTCAACATTGCAAAGTGGGGAAAAACACCCGCACTTTTGAATCAGCGAGTTTGCCGATTAGCACCAAAGGATAGTATTGATAAAGACTACTTATTTTACTTTATGCCTATCGCACTAAAGCGAATCGAGGAAAAAACGCCGTTTGTCACAGTAAAGCATTTGTCTGCAAAAGAGTTGAACAAAATTGAAATTCCTGTTTTGTCCCTAGAAGAACAAAGAAAAATTGCAGAAACGCTGAGCAAGGTCGATGAATTGATAGCATTTCGAGAGCAGCAACTTGCTAAACTGGACGAGCTGGTAAAGGCGCGGTTTGTGGAGATGTTTGGGGATTTGGTAGCTCCCCAATGCGAATATCCTGAATTGAAACTTGTAGATATTTGCGCAGATGCTGATGATATTAAATGCGGACCATTTGGAACGCAATTAAACAGAGATGAATATAAGGCAAAGGGAGTGGCTGTATGGGAAATTCCGCAAATAAATAGCGGTTTCTCTGAGATGCCAACGCATTTTATAACAGAAGAAAAGGCCGTAATTTTGAACGCTTATTCAATTGAACCGGGGGATATTGCGATGTCGAGAAAAGGCAACGTCGGAAAATGCGGACTTTTTCCTGAAAATTTAAAAAAAGGCATAATACATTCCGATGTTCTTAGAATTCGAGTGGATAAAAGAAAAGTCGATTCGTGTTTTATGATGTACCAACTTCATTTTAGCGAAGCGGTCAAACGCCAAATCGAAATGGTAAGCTCTGGTGCAATTATGGCGGGAATTAATGTTACAAAACTAAAGCAAATTAAAGTTCGCATTCCGGAATTGGAAAACCAGCGAATGTTTGCCGCTTTTGTAGAGCGAGTTGACCAGCAGAAGCAGACCATACAGCAGAGTCTTGAGAAACTGGAGCTGTTGAAAAAAGCACTGATGCAGGAATATTTTGGGTAACTCCCCCAGTCGCCTGACGGCGACAGCCCCCTCAAGGAGGGAGCCTTTGACGTGGCGGTGCCGAAAAGCCTCCCTCCTAGAGGGAGGTGGATGCGAACGAAGTGAGCAGACGGAGGGAGTTTAATGAGATTAAAAAGCATATAGAGGCGGTGATAATAACGTGACCTTTAAAAAACTTAAAATTAAATTATGGCTACAAGAAAACAATAAAATTCTGTGGTTACTAGAACTGATTTTTACTATAATCCTTGTGTTTTTATTTGGAAATAAGATTAAAATTCCAAAAATAAAGTTCTCTTCTGAAGCTATCGGAGTTACAGGAACCCTTTTGGGAGCATTTATTGGAGGATTCTTTTCGTTGGCAGGGTCAGTGTGGGTTGCAAAAATGCAAAACAAGGCTCAGCGTGAAGTGCTAAAGAAAAATATCATTTATAAGCCACTCTATGATGAACTTATAAAAAATGACCGGACTCTAAAAGAATATCCATACCCTACGAGTGTAAAACTTAATAATGACCGTCCATCGTATGAACCAATGATAGAGTTTTGCATATGGACTAAGATAAAAGATGATAGTCGTTTTCTCGAAACACCAAAAATCATTGCAGAAAAGATGACTCAGCTCCAACAGGTTGCAGAAGATTTTATAGCAATAAAACAAGTTGCTATAAGGGAACTGAATGGGTGTTGGAAAGAGTCTCAAATCAAATTTGGCATAGAGCCAGAAGGCTATTCCTCAATGGGTGAGTGGGATCTTGCAATTGTTTTGGAGCCAGACAAAGAAATTGCATTAGAAAAACTAAATAAAAGAATGAATGGATTGAGGAACAGCTATGATATAAAAATACTGAGGAACTTTAACGACAACTGCCGGAAAAATCAAAAAATACTAGAAGCAGACTGTATGAAAATGTTATATATCAAAAAGCAAACCGAGATGATAGAAATTCTAACAAAATATATTAAATACGTTGATTTGAGGTATGAGGGATGAGCGAATATGGATATTCCAAGGAAATGATTAGCGAGATTATAAAAAACAGACTGAAAGACAATCCCGACTTGAAGTATTATATCAATAATGATTATATAGCTGAATTGGTAAATCTCTTGATAGACGGCATAGCTGAAGCCATCGAAATCAATACGGCAAAAGCATTTGACGATTTAAGTGCACAAGCGATTCATTCAATGCGCGGAATATGATTTAAAAAGAAAGGTGATTCCATGTCCAACTTCTCCTATCTTGCCACCAAACCTGAATATTCCCTCTTCGCCAATTCTGCCATCGAAGCCGAGAAAGTGTTCTCCACCTCCCCGGCGATGTGCGCGGTGGGGTGCCGGAAGGCGTTGGAGCTGGCGGTGAAGTGGGTGTATGCGGCAGATAAAACCATCACGATGCCCTACAAGGACAACCTGCAATCCCTGTTGCACGAGCCGAGTTTCCGGTTCGCGGTGGACCGCAATGTGTGGAGCGTGCTGCCCAGCATCGTGAAGGCGGGCAATCTGGCGGTACATACAGGGCATAGTGTGTCGGCGGCGGATGCAGTGTTCAGCCTGCGGGGGCTGTTCGACTTCATCCAGTGGGTGGATTACTGCTACGGCACGGACTATGTGGAGCGCTCCTTTGATGAAACAGCCATCCCCGGCGAAAAGGTAGCGCTGGACGAAAAGAAGATCCGGGAGCAGGAAAGCCTGCTGACCCAGAAGGATGCCGAACTGGAAGCCTTGCGCAAGCAGGTGGAGAGCCTTTCGACGGCGTACACGGCCAGCAAACAGCAGAACCAGCAGAGCCGCAGCTTCACCGCCGCAGACCTGACCGAGGCCGAGACGCGGCGGAAGATCATCGATATCGACCTCAAGGCCATGGGGTGGAAGTTCACCGGGCCGGACGCCGATGTGCGCACCGAGTACGAAGTGGACAACATGAACGGCGTGCTGGGGCAGAAGGGCTATGCGGACTATGTGCTGATGGGCAAGAACGGTTTGCCGCTGGCGGTCATTGAAGCCAAGCGCAGCACCAAAGACCCCAACATCGGGCGCAAACAGGCTCAGCTTTATGCAGACTGTCTGGAGCAGAAGTTTGGCTGCCGTCCGATGCTGTTTACCACCAACGGCTACACCACCTATTTCTGGGATGAGCAGAGCGGTCCGCAGCGTGCCGTGAGCGGGGTGTTCTGCAAGGACGACTTGCAGAAGCTGATGAATCGCCGCACCGAGAAAAAGCCGCTGGACACCATCGAAATTGACGATAAAATCACCGACCGCTACTATCAGAAAAACGCCATCCGGGCAGTCTGCGCCCATATTACACAGGGCTTCCGGCGCAATCTGCTGGTCATGGCAACGGGCACAGGCAAGACCCGCACCGCATCCAGCCTGACCGATGTGCTGAGCCGGGGCGGTCATGTGACCAACGTGCTCTTTCTGGCGGACCGCACCGCGCTGGTCAAGCAGGCGAAGGACGACTTCAAAAAGTATCTGCCCGACCAGTCGCTGTGCAACCTCTGCTCCTCCAAGGACGATAAGGCCGCGCGCATCGTGTTTTCCACCTATCCCACCATGCTCAACGCCATCGACAACGCCAAGACCAAGGACGGCGTGCCGCTGTTTTCCCCTGCGCATTTTGACCTTATCATCGTGGACGAGAGCCACCGCAGCATTTTCAAGAAATACCGCGCCATTTTTGATTATTTCGATGCGGTTCTGGTGGGCTTGACCGCCACCCCGAAAACCGATGTGGACCGCAACACCTACGACTTTTTCGAGATGGAACACGGCATCCCCACCTACGCCTACGATTACGACACGGCGGTCTACACCGACCATGTGCTGGTGCCTTACTACAACTACGAGGTCAAGACGAAATTCACAGAAGAGGGCATCCACTACGACCAGCTTTCACCGGAGGATAAGGCCCGCTACGAGGACGATTTTGCCGAGGACGACACCCTGCCCACCTTCATCCCATCCGAAAAGCTGAACAAGTTCATCTTCAACGCCAACACCGTGGACACGGTGCTGCAAGACCTGATGGAACGCGGCATCCAGACGGCGGGCGGCGACCGCATCGGCAAGACCATCATCTTTGCCCAGAACAAGCGCCACGCGGAGTTTATCCGGGAACGCTTTGGCAAGCTCTACCCGCAGCTGGAGACCCAGTACCCGGGATTCATCCAGCGGGTGGTCTGCGACGACGCCTATGCACAGTCCATCATTGACGACTTCAAACAGCCGGACAAGCCGCCGTTTATTGCGGTCTCGGTGGATATGATGGACACGGGCATCGATGTGCCGGAGTGTGTGAATCTGGTGTTCTTCAAAAAAGTACGCAGCAAAACGAAGTTCTGGCAGATGATCGGCCGTGGTACGCGGCTCTGCCCATCCCTTGCCTGCGTGGATGCCATCGACGGCGAATATACGGGCAAACGGCGTTTTCTGATCTTCGACTACTGCGGCAACTTTGAATTTTTCCGTCAGAAACCCAACGGCTACGAGAGCGCGGACACCAAAAGCCTGTCCGAGAGCATTTTCTGCAAGCAGGTGCGGATCGCCGCCGCGCTGCAGGATAGAGCCTATGCGGACGAAAACTACCAGAACTGGCGCAAGATCTTAACGGAGACCTGCCGCGCCGAGGTGGGAGCGCTGAACCCGGAGCTGGTGTCCGTGCGGCTGCACCGACAGGCTGTGGAACACTATCAAAAGCCGGAAGCCTTTGTCAGCCTGACCGAAACGGACAAGGGTACTCTGATAAAAGAGGTGGCACCGCTCATCTCGCTGGACGACAAAGATGAAGCCGCCAAGCGGTTCGATAACTTTGTGTATGGCTTGCTGCTCTGTGAACTGGAAGGTGTGCCGGGGCTGGGCCGCGCCCAGAAACAGCTGCGCAATACAGCGGCAATGCTGGAAGGAAAGGCTACCATCCCGCAGGTGCAGGCAAAGCTGCCCCTCATTCGGGAGGTGCAGACAGACGAATTTTTGACCTCGCATGATTTGCTCCGCTTTGAGGAAATGCGGCAGGAACTGCGGGAACTCATCAAGTTTCTGGTGGACGGTGTAGAAGGGCAAAAGCCTGTCTACACGGCCCTTGCCGACCCGGTACTGGAACAGACCGAGGGCAAAACGCTGGATTCCGGCTACGATTTCGGCGAGTACCGGGAACGTGTGAACCGCTACATCATGGAGCACCGCAGCGATACGCTGGCTATCCACAAGCTGACCCAGAACATTCCGCTTTCCCGGGGCGACTATACCGAGCTGGAACATATCTTCACCTGTGAGCTGGGCAGCAAAGAGGACTATGCACGGGAGTTTCGGGATACACCCTTTGGTCTGCTGGTGCGTAAAGTGGCAAAGCTGGACCACGATGCTGCCATGCAGGCATTTTCCAAGTTCATCAACGACGAATCGCTGAATGCGAAGCAGATCGCGTTCGTGCAGAAGATCATTCATTACATCGAGCAGAACGGTTATGTGGAAAGCAAAGCGGTGCTGATGAAACCACCCTTTGACCAACCCATCCTGTTTACCCGCCTGTTTGATGGCAAAACAGGGAGTGAACTGATGGATACGATCAATTCGGTGAAAGAGAATGCCACCCATGTGACTGCATAAAGTAGTGGAATGTACTGATGAAAACCGGTATAATTCAGGACTATCGAAAAATGAATATCCTGCAACGCAGTATGGCAAGTCAGGGAATTTTGAACGATACGCAAACGACTCTGGCTGATTACCTGATGAGCATCGCACAAATTTCCGTGGAGGATGCCGGAGCGATTTATATCGAGTTGAGCAGCATCCGCGGAAATTTTATGGCAAACATCATTCTGCGCATGATTGAAAATTATCACTTCCTGCCCGATATGGCGCAGAAACTGAAAAACAAACAAGCACTGGTGGAAAGCGTAATTGCAAATGAACAGCTGGAGCCTTCCATTACGTTGTCCATCAAAGATGTGTATGATGAACTTGTCGACAGCAAACTGGATATGATCGAGGGCCTCGTGCCGATCTCTGCCATCCAGTATGATGCTAAGATGCAGGAAGCAGAAAGACTTTAAGGGGATTGCGACTTGTAGGATTGCTTTAAATTATCGAGTTAATCCGCAGGCTGAATAGATTCACTCGAATCGAATAAAAACGAAAAAATGCCCGCTCACCGTGGAGATCTGGCTCCATCGGTGGGCGGGCATATCCAATAAAACACCAGGATACTATTATGCTTTTCGTAGTTCAGCTGGGATCTTGTTCTGGCTCAGATATCCCACAGGGAGGGCGCAGAGGTGGAAACTGCGGCGGCACCTGCGCGCATGGCGGCCATGACGTCGGCTTTGTCCCGCAGCAGGCCGCCTGCAATGACAGGCACCTGTGTGCGGGCGCTGATCTCGGCGATGACCCGAGGCATGATGCCGGGAAGGATCTCGACAAAATCCGGCTTGCCCTGCTCCAGCTGACCGGACAGGCTGGTCAGCGAGAGGAAATCCAGGATGAATGCCCGCTGGACGGTCAGCAGGCCGCGGTGGCGCGCCCGGCGGATCAGGGTCGGGCGGGTGGAGATGATGCCGTCCGGGCGGCACAGGGCGTTGAGGGAGTCCACCGCGATCTCCCGCGACGAAAGGCCGTCCACAAGGTCGATGTGAACCACGGCCAGTTTTCCGGCATCATGTATGCGGTGCACCAGACCGTCTACGGTGAGCAGGGTGCTCGCCAGCAGAAAAACGGCGCTGCAGGGCGAAGCCAGCGCAGCAGTCAGGGCTTCGTCCGTTTTCACAGCGGCGATCACCGGTTCGTTCAACAAAGTTTCGGCAAGAGGATGCATTGGGTAAGACTCCTTTCGAGCCAGATTTACAGAGATAGGGAGCAATCAGAAGATACGGCCCTTTCAGAAAACTCTAAAAGGGCCGCACCATGCGTAAACCAAGTTTATAAAAAATTGAGGGGTTTGTAAAGAGGATTAAAGAGGCATTATTTATGTGCCTGCACGGCTGCATTATTTTTCTTCAGCAGTACAGCGCATGCTATGGTAACTACAAAGCCGATCGCGATCAGTGCGTAGACCAGAGCAGTGCCAGCGTACTGTGTTCCGGGGGTGTGCACGCGAATCTCGCAGATGCCCCACTCGCTGACAGCTGCAAGAACGCCGCAGAAGATGCCGCCAAGGTAGGGATTGCCTGTGTGCTGGTACAGGAGACGACAAATCAGGATCGCAACAAAGATGAAGCCGGGCAGCGCATACACTGCAGTTGCGGCAGAAGCCAGACCGCCGAACATCGGGTTCGAGCCGGTAGCCTTGAAGATGCCGTAAACGTAGCAGAGGATGAACAGAGTGGGAACCGATGCGATAAAGCTGATCAGAAGGTTAGAAAGCAGCTTGTTTTTGCCGAGCGCCGTGCTAAAGTTAAAACTGTTGACGCTGATGGACATGACAATGTAGTACACGAGATACATGGGTACAACAAGGAGCATACCCGGGATGCGGTTGGCTCCAAACTTCATAAAGCCCCAGTAAACGATCAGGAAGTTCACATCCACAAAATAGTCGACGGCAAAAACCATCAGGATCAGGGCAAAGACTGCAAGCAGGGCCGCGCCGATGGATTTGAGGAGTGCATGCCCGGAAATAGCGATGCCGGTATTCCGGAAGGAGAAACCGTGTTTTTTGCCGTAGGCCATGTACCACACCGTGCACAGAACAAGAGTCAGTGCGCCGCACAGCAGAGAGATCAGGCCGTGGTACGCAGGGTTGGCCGAGTGGAAAAGTGCATCACGGTAAGATGCCAGTCCCTGCTTGTTCAGGAATCGAATAATGAGGATGGACAGGACGGCACTGATGATCTGGATGCCCCAGAACCATGCAACTGCGTTCTTATCGCCAACTGGGCGAAGGTCCTGCTCGCCATTGTCGGCACACTGGAATGTCTTGACGGAGTTGACCAGCCAGACCATCAGAGACCCGGCAAACAGCAGCAGACCGGACAGGGCGATGATCTTGAAGATGTTCCAGATGGTATAGGTGTAGCTGCTGGCGCTCAGAGCAGTGCCAGTGGGCATAACACGGTTAAAGAAGGTCAACACACGGTTCATGACCAGCGGGGACCACCAACCAGCCATATGCGTCTCGTTAGAAACAAAGATCTGGCGGCTTCCGGTCTTTCCGCCGTAATCCTGCTCATAAACGGTCTCTGCCACGCGCTGTTCACTGGTGGTTGCGGGGTCGATACCGAAATACAGGAAGGACTGTGCACTGTTGTTGATCACATATTCTGCCGGGCTGGAAAGGTTGGCTGCATACTTGTTGGCATCGTTGGAATAGGTACCGTTATCATTAGCTTTTTCCGAGAAGAAGAACTCGTCGTTCTTGTCTGCGAGAACTGCGACATCTCGGGCACCGTAAACATCGGTGTAGCCCTCGCTGTTACGCACGATGGGATCGCTGTGGATCAGGAAAATGGCCTTGACAACATTCAGACTGTCGTTATCGCACTGCAGTGCTTCACCAGCTGCCTTGCCACCGCGGGAGTAGCCCAGCAGCGAAACTCGGTCGGTATCAACGTAGGGCAGAGTCACGCCGTAGCGTACCGCATCATAAAGGCCGCGGCCCTGGGTGAGCCATTCGGAGTCCGGCAGAGGTTCGCTTTCGCCCATGCCGTACATATCCACGCCGATCGCAACATAGCCGCGGCGGGCGAGCTCAATGCAATAATGCTGCATTTCTTCTTTGTTGTTGTTTCCGCCATGCTGTACAAAAATAGCGGGCGCAGGCGTTTCAGCGGTGGCGTTTTCCGGAATATAAACATCTAAAAAATATTTTGTGCGCGAACTATAAAGTCGGGCGAAAACTATCAATGCTCTGCCCAGTCGCAGCTGCGGCCCACAGCCTTGTGCCAGCCGGAGAGCAGACGGGTGCGCTCAGCCTCGTCCATCTGCGGGGCAAAGGTCATATTGCAATGCCACAGGCTGCGGATCTCGTCCCGGTCCTTCCATACGCCGGTGGCAAGGCCCGCCAGATAGGCTGCGCCCAGAGCGGTCGTTTCCCGGATGGCCGGGCGCAGCACGGTCTTGTTCAGGATATCGGCCTGGAACTGCATCAGGAACTGGTCGCGGGATGCACCGCCGTCCACCTTCAGCGAGGTGATGGGTACGCCGGTGTCCTTTTCCATAGCAGCCACAAGATCGGCGCTCTGGTAGGCAATGGACTCCTCTGCCGCGCGGATGATATGGTTCTGGGTGGTGCCGCGGGTAATGCCCACAATGGCACCGCGGGCGTACATATCCCAGTACGGTGCACCCAGACCAGTAAAGGCCGGCACGATGTAAATGCCGCCGTTATCCGGCACCTTCTGGGCGTAGTATTCCGCATCGCGGCTTTCCTGGATCATGCGCAGGCCGTCGCGCACCCACTGGATGACGGCACCGCCCACAAAGACGCTGCCCTCCAGCGCGTACTCCACCTTACCGTTCAGGCTGATGGCAATGGTAGAGATCAGGCCGTTCCGGCTGCGGCAGATGGTGTCGCCGGTGTTCATCAGCAAAAAGCAGCCGGTGCCGTAGGTGTTCTTGGCCTCGCCCTTGCGAAAGCAGCTCTGTCCGAACAGCGCAGCCTGCTGGTCACCGGCAATGCCGGCCACCGGGATCTGCACACCGCACAGATCGGTGGTGCCGTAGACCTCGCTGGAATCCGTCACGCGGGGCAGGATGCAGCGCGGGATATCCAGCGCTTTGAGCAGGGTGTCGTCCCAGTCCAGCGTGCGGATGTTATACAGCATGGTGCGGCTGGCGTTGGTGCGGTCGGTGACATGCACTCTGCCGCCGGTCAGCTTCCAGACCAGCCATGTGTCCACAGTGCCGAACAGGATCTCCCCTGCCTCGGCGCGCTCCCGCGCACCGGGCACATTGTCCAGGATCCACTTGATCTTCGTTGCGGAGAAATAGGCATCGGGCATCAGGCCGGTGTTCTCCCGGATGTAGTCTGCCATGCCGGGCTGCTGCAGCAGTTCATCCACCAGCGGTGCCGTGCGGCGGCACTGCCAGACGATGGCATTATAGATGGGGCGGCCGGTGGCCTTTTCCCACAGGATGGTGGTCTCCCTCTGGTTGGTGATGCCAATGGCGGCGATATCGTGGGCATCGACACCGCTCTGGGCCACCACCTCGTTCATGACTCCATACTGGGTGGACCAGATCTCCATGGGGTTGTGCTCCACCCAGCCCTGCTGCGGATAGATCTGCTCAAACTCGCGCTGCTGCACCGCAATGATATTCTGCTCATTGTCGAACAGGATGGCACGGCTGCTGGTGGTTCCCTGATCCAACGCCAGAACATATTTTGTACTCATGCTTTTGCTACCTCCGTATCGTTTCAGGAGTGTGTATCACAGATTTCGCGTTGCCACGACATCCACGCCGGTGCCGCACACGTCGGCCAGCACCACCTGTCCGGTGCGGACGGGTGCGTGCAGAGTGACGCGGTCCAGCGCAGCCATGACCTCGGTCATCTTCTCTTTGGGCACAGCCTGCGCAGTCTTTACCGGGCAGCGCGGGTACAGCCCGCCCTCCACCCGCACCGTGCTGGTGAGGATGCGGGTGGGGTGGGTCAGCTCTTCCCTGCCGTAGGCGGCACCGTTGGGGCAGGCGTTTCCAGTTACATTATAATCATTTTCCGGGTCTACCTGCAAGTGGCAGCCGCAGGGACAGCAGATGCAAATAACTTCTTTGATGCTGCTCATTCTGCAATAACCTCCTCTACCGCAACGGTCAGCGGGCCGTCTGCTTTTTCCAGCAGGACTTTGGGCAGTGCGATGTGTTCCATCTCGCCGGGAGCCATGCGCTGGCGCTTGAACCGGGCCAGCTGCCTGCCGCCGCAGGTCACGGTGATCTGGCTGGGGCCGTAGTTCTGCCGCACACGGAAGGAAATGTTCACGCTCCTGTCCACATCAGCGGGGCGCACCCGCTGCGGCACGGTGTAGCCCACACCATTGCCCGGGATAAGATCGAGTGCGGCGGCATCGGAGGCTTCGCCCTTCAAAACATAGGCCGCCGCAGAAGCACCGGCAAGGTCGCTTTCGCCCGAAACGAAGTCCACCAGATCATGCACGTGCACCACGTTGCCGCAGGCGAACACGCCGGGGATGCCGGTCTCCATATTCTCGTAGACCACTGCGCCCTTGGTGTGGGGGTCCATGGGGATGCCCGCCTGCCGGGTCAGCTCATTTTCCGGGATCAGGCCGACGCTGAGCAGGATGGTGTCCACATCAAATTCTATCTCGGTGCCCGGGATGGGGCGGCGGTTTTCGTCCACCTTGGCAACGGTGGCCTTTTCCACGCGGGCCTTGCCCTGAATATCCACGATGGTATGGGACAGATACAGGGGGATGTCGAAGTCCTGCAGGCACTGCACGATGTTGCGGGTCAGGCCGCCGGAATACGGCATGACCTCCACGCAGGCCAGTACTTTGGCACCTTCCAGCGTCATGCGGCGGGCCATGATCAGGCCGATGTCGCCGCTGCCGAGGATGAGCACCCGCTTGCCTACCAGATAGCCCTCCATGTTGACATAGCGCTGGGCCGCACCGGCGGTGTAGATGCCGGCGGGGCGGGTACCCGGGATGCCAATGGCACCGCGGGTGCGCTCCCGGCAGCCCATGCAGAGGATGATGCTTCTGGCTTCCAAAATCTGATAGCCCTTTTCCCGGCTGACGCAGTGGATCTTTTTGTCCGGGGTGACGTCCAGCACCATCGTGCCCAGCTCCACCCGGACACCGGTGGAGCGCAGCAGTTCAATGCAGCGGCCTGCGTATTCCGGGCCGGTGAGCTGCTCGCCAAAGCGGTGCAGGCCGAAGCCGTTGTGGATGCACTGGTTCAGGATGCCGCCCAGCTCGTTGTCGCGCTCTAAGATAAGGATATCGCGCAGACCATGCTGCCATGCGCTGTAAGCTGCGGCAAGGCCTGCAGGGCCGCCGCCGACGATGACCAGATCAATCATGGTGCTCTCCCTCCTGCTTGGTTTCGCACAGTAAGACGTTGGTGCCGGCCTTATCCTGCAGCACGTCCAGCGGACGGATGCCCAGCGTTTTGCTGATCAGTTCCAGCACCCGCGGCCCGCAAAAGCCGCCCTGACAGCGGCCCATACCGGCACCGCAGCGGCGCTTGACACCGTCAATGGTGGTGGCGGGGATCTCTTCGTGCAGAGCGTCCAGAATTTCGCCCTCGGTGATCGTCTCACAGCGGCAGATCACGCGGCCATAGGCGGGTTCCTTTGCAATGAGCCGGGCTTTCTCTTCGGGCGGAAGCTCCTTGAAGCGCACCCGGGTGCGGCCATCTCTGTAATCCGCCTTGGGGGCGGGAAGATCGCCGTGAGCTTCCAGAATTTTGACGGCTTCTCTGGCAACGGCCGGTGCACTGGAAAGGCCGGGCGATTTCATGCCCGCCAGATCAATGAAACCGGGCGCGCCCTCTGCTTCGCCGATAACGAAGTCGCCCGTGTCCACATTGGCACGGACACCCGCAAAGTTGCGGATGGACTCGCTGAAGCGGATGTTCGGCACGCTGCGGCGCGCTGCGGCGCTGACGAAGGCCAGCCCGGCGGCAGTGCAGGCGGTATCGTCCCCTTCCACGGGGTCGGCGTTCGGGCCGACGATCAGGTTGCCGTGGACGGTGGGGGCCACCAGAACGCCCTTGCCGTTTTCGTTGGGGCACTGGAAGATGACGTGGTGCACACGGCTGCCCTCGGATTTATCCAGCAGGTAGTATTCGCCCCGGGTGGGCTGGATGGTAAATTTGTGGGGTGCGGCCATGTCGTGCACGGCCTGCGCCGAGATGCCTGCCGCATTGATGATATAGCGCGTTTCCACAATTCCGGAGGGGGTGGTCAGTGCCCAGCCGCCGGCGGTCTTTTCGATGCGGGTCACAGGGCAGCTGCGGTGCAGCTCCACGCCGTTGCGCACAGCCACTTCTGCCATTGCCAGCGCAAACTCCCACGGGCTGACGATGGCGGCGCTGGGCGCATACAGCGCGCCAACGACAGTGGGGGCCAGATTCGGTTCCATGGCAAACGTTTCCTCTGCGGAAAGCAGCCGGATGCCCGGCACGCCGTTGGCGATGCCGTTCTCATACAGTTTCTGCAGGTGGGGCAGCTCTTCCGGGCTGAGGGCCAGCACCAGACTGCCGCACTGCAGGTACGGCACATCCAGCCGGGCGCAGATCTCCTTGGCCAGTGCGGACCCCTCCACGTTGAGCCGCGCCATCCGGGTGCCCGGTTCGGGGTCGTAGCCAGCGTGCAGAATGGCACTGTTGGCCTTGGTGGTGCAGTCTGCCACGTCATTTTCAGCCTCGAAAATGGCGGTCTGCAGCGGGTAATGGGACAGCTCATAGGCGGCTGCCGCACCAATGACACCGCAGCCGATAATTGCTACATCCAGCATAAAAACCTCCTGATCGCTCCGTTTGCCGAATAAAAGAAAAAGAGCAGGACAAACAAAAGGGCCTTTCGACTCTCCCCTTGCTTGTTCTGCTCGATCCTCTGAACAAACCTTTATTGTCTTTATGATAATGCGATCTGCACAAGATGTCAAGCGTTTGTTGAAAATTTAAAGCTCATTTTTACCTGTGCGGCTTTTTCCTGCTCTTTGCGGGCGCGGAGGCTTTTGGCAGAGCACGGCCTGCTGCAGCATGGCCTGCAGCGCTGCGCCCGGCCACAAGGCCGGAGCCGAACGCCCAGTGCAGGTTAAAACCGCCGCAGCTGCCTGCGCAGTCCAGCGTTTCGCCCACAAAGTAAAGGCCCGGACAGCCCTTGAACTGGAAGTGCTGATCCACCTCCCGCAGGGCCAGCCCGCCGCCGGTGGTCTGGGCCTGCTTCCAGCTGCAGGGGGTCAGCCCTTCAAAGCGCCAGTGCTTGGCGGTGTGGGCCAGCTTCTGCCACTGTGCGGCGGTGAGCACGGCAGGCGCGTCGCTGTCCTGCAGCCCGGCGGCAGACCACACAGTACGGCCCAGCTTCTGGTTGAGCAGGCCCAGCCAGAAGTCAGCGGCGCTGCCCCCTGCCGTCTGGGCGGCGTGGGCCGCAAACAGGCTGGCAAGTGCGGTTTCGTCCACTGCCGGGAAGAGGTCCAGCTCCACAGCAGGAGCCTTGGGGCCGCGGCCCGGGGCCAGCAGGCCGGACAGCTGCATGATGCAGATGCCGGAAAGGCCGTAATCGGTGAACTGTACCTCGCCGTTCTCGCAGGCAAGCACACGGGCACCGTCCAGCAGGGATGCTGCTGCCTTGGCACGGATGCCAGCCAGCGCTTTGCGGGGCTTTGCGCACTGCAGGGCGGTCAGGCAGGGGTACAGCGGCTCCACCCTGCCGCCGCACTGGGCGGCGAACCGGGTGCCAAAGCCGTCGGTGCCGAACTGCGGCCCTGCCTCGCCGCCCATGGCGCAGATGACGGCATCGGCGCGCAGCGTTTCGGTGCTGCCCTCTGCCGTCTCGAACTGCACGGCGTAGCCGCTGCGGCTCTGGCTCAGGGTGCGCACGGTGCAGTCGGTGCGCAGCTGCACATGGTGCTGCGCAAGGTGATGCTCCAGCAGGGCCAGCACGTCCGCCGCCTGATTGGAGTACGGATACACCCGGCCCGCCTCGTCGGTGCGGGTGTAAAGCCCCAGCGCACGGAACCAGCGCAGCGGGTCGGCGGTATTTACGGCATCCAGCAGCGGACGAAGTGCTGCCGGGTCGGCAGTGAAATACAGCTCCGGTGCAATGCCGGTGTTATCCAGATTGCAGCGGCCATTGCCGGTGGCAAGCAGCTTTTTGCCCGGCTTCGGGTTGCGCTCCAGCACAATGACCTGTGCAGCGGGGGCACTTTGTGCCGCCGCCAGCGCGGCTGCAAGACCGGCGGCACCGCCGCCCAGAATGAGGATGTTCGGCATCCGGACACCTGCCTTTCTCAGTAGAATTTTAGGATCTGTCTTCATAAGCGGGGTGCTGTGCTTATGAAAACGGCTTTTTGTATCATTGTAGCAGAACCCTGCCGGAAACGCAACGAAGAGGCAACTTTCCGTGCAGGTCTTTTTGCGCGGGGGCAGCAGGTATAAATGGCCCGGCCTGACAGATACTAGTGCTGCAGGCATTTTTAAGGAAACGGAGGAGCAAAAACATGAAAGCAACAGGAATCGTGCGCCGCATCGACGAGCTGGGCCGGGTGGTGATCCCCAAGGAGATCCGCCGCACCCAGCGCATCCGCCGCGGCGACCCGCTGGAGATCTTCACCACAGGCGACGGCGAGGTGATCTTTAAAAAGTATTCGCCCATTGGCGAGATGAACGCAGTAGCGGCCCAGTATACCGAGGTGCTCAGCAAAAGCTTTGCACTGACCGCACTGGTGGCCGACCGCGACCGCATCCTTACGGTGAGCGGCAGCGGGCGGCGGGAGCTGGCCGACCGCAGCATCAGCCAGCCGCTGGAAAAGCTGATGGATGGCCGCAGGCTGTACCAGAGCGAGGGCATTGCCGAAAAGTGCATCCTGCCCTGCGAAGGCTCGCCCCGAGCAGTGCTGTGCGCCGCACCCATCATTGCGGCGGGAGATGTGACCGGCGTGGTGGCCCTGCTGACCGAAGACCGCACGGCCACGCCGGATGCCGCCCAGCTCAAGGCCGTGAATGTGGCAGCGGCATTTCTGGCAAGGCAGATGGAAGAGTAAAGAACATGCCGGAGCGCTTTCCTTATAATAAGGAGGGCGCTTTCTTCGTTTATGACAGAATTATGAATCTTTTAAAACATTTTTCCAAGGGGCTTGACAGCACCGGAAAATTGGCTATAATGGTCTTAGCACTCAGGAACAAGGAGTGCTAAACAAACAAAGCGAACGCAAAAAGGAGGCAGGCGCTATGACGATGGATGCACGCAAGCAGCGAGTCTTGCAGGCGATCGTGGCGCTGTATGGTCTCGAAGGCGAGCCCGTTGGCAGCAGCGTGCTGGCAAACTACTTTGACATGGCAGTTTCCAGCGCAACGCTTCGCAATGAGATGGCGGCGCTGACAAAGCTGGGTCTGCTGGAGCAGCCCCACACCAGCGCGGGCCGTGTGCCCAGTGCCAAGGGCTACCGTTACTACCTTGATAATCTGCTGACCGACGATCAGCCGCTGGATCGTGTGAGCCGCGCCCGGGTGGATGCGGTGTTCGCAAGCCTCGACCATGAGCCGGAAAAGCTGGCCGCAGGTGCCGCCAAGGCGCTGGCCGCCATCAGCGGCTGCACCGCCGCCATCAGCACCCCGTGCGCCGAGGATCTGTGCATCGCCCACTATGAAGTGGTTCAGGTGGGCCGCAGCGCAGCGGCTGTGCTGGCCGTTACCACGGCCGGTTACGTTCGTACCCGCGTGGCACGGGTGCGCACCGGCCTCTCCCGCGAGAATGCGGCAGCACTTGCCGCACTGCTGAACCGCAACCTTACCTTTGTAGCGCCGGTGGATCTTTCCACCCGGCTGCTGGCAGAGCTGTGCAGCCAGATCGACCCAGAGCTGGTGCCTGTCATCAGCGCGGCGGCTGCCATCCTGCAGGATTCCGTCAAGCCCCACGTATTTCTGGGCGGCGAGCAGTATCTGCTGGACTGGCCCCAGCTGGACGGCAAGGTGGGCGACATCCTCACACTGCTGAACGACGAGGAGCAGGCCGCTGGCCTGATCGCACCTCCGGCAGAACGCAGTGAGAGCGTGCTGCTGGGCGAGGATCTGGAACCGCAGATCCCGGGCCTGTGCATCGTGAGCGACCGGTATCTGGTGGGCGGAGGCCTGTGGGGCTCCATTGCATTGATCGGCCCCACCCGGATGCCCTTCCAGAAACTGATGCCGCTGCTGCATTACTTTGCAGATCAGCTGGGCGAGGGCATGAGCGGCAAACGAAAAGACACCCCGCAGGCTGCCGTACCGCGGCGGACTGTGATCTATAAGGAGGATCTGGAATGAGCGAAGAAGCAAAAAAGACGGCTCCGGCTCAGGAAGCGGAGCAGCCCGAAACGGCTCCCGAGGAAAAGGCCCAGCAGGCAGCACCCGAACAGGAACCTGCTGCTGAAGCTGCCGACCCGAAGGATGACAAGAAGAAGGATGGCGGCTGGTTCAACAAGAAGGCCCGTGAGCTGGAAGCCGTAAAGGCAAAGCTGGATGCTGCCGAAGCCAACGCTGCACAGGCCAAAGACCAGCTGCTGCGCATGGCAGCGGAGTATGAGAACTACCGCAAGCGCTCCACCCGCGAAGCCGACCAGAAGTTCAACGATGGCATTTCCTTTGCGGTGAACCAGATCATTCCCATTCTGGACACGCTGGAGATGGCAGCCAACGCCCCCACCACCGACGAGAACTACAAAAAGGGCGTGACCATGACGCTGGACAAGGCCGCCAAGGCGCTGGATGCCCTCCATGTGGAGGAGATCGAGGCGCTGGGCAAGCCCTTTGATCCCAACTTCATGAATGCAGTGCAGCAGATCCCCGCCCCGGACGGACAGGAGAGCGGCACCGTCCTCACGGTCTACCAGAAGGGCTACAAGCTGGGCGATAAGATCGTCCGCCATGCGACCGTTGTGGTGGCCGAATAACAAAGCAGAAACCCGAAAGGGTTTTGAATATAACATCCGCTTACAAACATTTGAGCATCACATAAACAATAAGAGTTGTTCTTTCGAGAGGAGTTTTCATTATGAGTAAGATCATTGGTATCGACCTTGGTACTACCAACAGCTGCGTGGCTGTCATGGAGGGCGGCGAGCCCGTTGTTATCGCAAACTCTGAGGGTGCACGCACCACCCCGTCTGTGGTGGGCTTCACCAAGACCGGCGACCGTCTGGTGGGTCAGGTGGCAAAGCGTCAGGCCATCACCAACCCTGAGAACACCGTTGCTTCCATCAAGCGCTTCATGGGCACCGACCACAAGGTGACCCTGAACGGCAAGGAATACACTCCCCAGCAGGTCAGCGCTATGATCCTGCAGAAGCTGAAGGCGGATGCCGAGGCTTATCTGGGCGAGCCTGTTACCGAGGCTGTCATCACCGTGCCTGCCTACTTCAACGACAGCCAGCGTCAGGCTACCAAGGACGCAGGCACCATTGCAGGCCTGAACGTCAAGCGTATCATCAACGAGCCTACTGCCGCTTCTCTGGCATACGGCATCGATAAGGAAGAAGACCAGAAGATCATGGTCTACGATCTGGGCGGCGGCACCTTCGATGTGTCCATCATCGAGATGGGCGACGGCGTTACCGAGGTTCTGGCCACCAACGGTGATACCCATCTGGGCGGCGATGACTTCGATGAGCGCATCATCAACTGGATGGCAGATGCCTTCCAGACCGAGAACGGCATCGACCTGCGCAAGGACAAGATGGCTGCGCAGCGTTTGAAGGAAGCTGCCGAGAAGGCAAAGATCGAGCTGTCCAGCGCAATGAGCAGCCAGATCAACCTGCCCTTCATCACTGCCGATGCTACCGGCCCCAAGCACTTGGATATGACCCTGACCCGCGCAAAGTTCAACGAGCTGACCGCTGATCTGGTCGATCGCACCATGGGCCCCGTCCGCAAGGCTCTGCAGGATGCAGGCCTGCGTCCCTCTGACCTGAAGAAGGTTCTGATGGTCGGTGGTTCCACCCGTATCCCCGCTGTCTACGATGCAGTCAAGAAGGAACTGAACTGCGAGCCCTTCAAGGGCATCAACCCCGATGAGTGCGTGGCTGTGGGCGCTGCCATTCAGGGCGGCGTGCTGCAGGGCGATGTCAAGGGCCTGCTGCTGCTGGATGTCACCCCGCTGAGCCTGGGCATTGAAACTCTGGGCGGCGTGTGCACCAAGATCATCGACCGCAATACCACCATCCCCACCCACAAGAGTCAGGTGTTCTCCACCGCTGCAGACAACCAGCCCTCTGTTGAGGTCAACGTTCTGCAGGGCGAGCGTGAGTTCGCACGCGACAACAAGAGCCTGGGTGTCTTCCATCTGGACGGCATCGCTCCGGCTCCCCGTGGTGTGCCTCAGATCGAAGTTACCTTCGATATCGATGCAAACGGCATCGTGAAGGTCAGCGCAAAAGATCTGGGTACCGGCAAGGAGCAGAACATCACCATTACCGCTTCCACCAACATGTCCAAGGAGGACATCGACAAGGCTGTGAAGGAAGCTGAGCAGTTTGCTGCCGACGATAAGAAGAAGCGTGAAGAGGTCGATATCCGCAACGGTGCCGACCAGATGGTGTTCCAGACCGAGAAGATGCTGAAGGAGAACGGCGACAAGCTGCCCGCCGACGTGAAGAGCGAGGCCGAGAGCAAGCTGGCCGACCTGAAGACCGCTGTTCAGTCCGGCAACGTGGACGACATCAAGGCAAAGCAGGAAGCTCTGAGCCAGGTGTTCGAGAAGATGTATCAGGCAGCCGCTGCCGCACAGCAGGCTGCCGGTGCACAGCCCGGCCCCGACGCAGGTGCAAACAACCAGCAGAAGCCGGGTGATGACGGCGTTGTGGATGCCGACTTCAAGGAAGTCTGATAAAAAACACAGCAGTGTGTGCCCGGCCAAACCGGCGGACGCACGCGTGGAATAGCAAAAGCCGCTCCGGTTTTGCCGGAGCGGCTCTTGCTGGTTATAGAGCGAGGAACCAACCGGGGCGTTTCCCGGATCAAACGTTCCCGGAGAGGTGAGTGGATATGGCACAGGAAAAGCGTGATTACTACGAAGTGCTGGGGGTATCCAAGACTGCGACCGATGCCGAGATCAAAAAGGCATACCGCAAGCTTGCAATGAAATACCACCCGGACTATAACCCCGGCGATAAGGATGCCGAGGAAAAGTTCAAGGAAGTAAACGAAGCAAACGAGGTGCTTTCGGACCCGAAGAAGCGCCAGCTGTACGACCAGTACGGCTTTGCAGGTGTTGACCCTGCCTATGCAGCACAGAACGGCGGCGGCCCCGGTACGGGCGGCTTTGGCGGTTTTGGCGGCGACGGCGTGGATCTGGGCGACATTTTCGGCGATATCTTTGGCGGCGGCTTCGGCGGCTTTGGCGGTTCGTCCCGTCAGGCGAACCCCAACGCACCGCGCAAGGGTCAGGATATCCGCGTGCGCATCACCCTGAGCTTTGACGAGGCCGTGCACGGCTGCAAGAAGAACATCACCATCACCCGCCAGCAGGAGTGCACCGAGTGCCACGGCAGCGGCTGTGCCGCCGGTTCCAGCCCCGAGACCTGCCCGGACTGCGGCGGCCGCGGCTTCGTGATCCGTCAGCAGCGCACCCCCTTTGGCGTGATGCAGACCCAGCAGCCCTGCTCCCGCTGTGGCGGCAAGGGCAAGCTGGTCAAGAATCCCTGCAAGGTCTGCCATGGCAGCGGCAAGGTGGCTGCTAAAAAGACGCTGGAGGTGTCCATCCCCATGGGCATCGACGACGACCAGAGCTTTGCACTGCGCGGCATGGGTGATGCCGGTGCAAACGGCGGTCCCTCCGGTGATGTGATCGTCATGGTCACGGTGCGTCCCAGCGAGGTGTTCCAGCGCGACGGCTACGATGTGTGGGTCACCGTGCCCATCACTTACAGTCAGGCCGTGCTGGGCGACACCGTGCAGGTGCCCTCCATTGACGGCAAGGTGGAGTACACCGTGCCCGAGGGCACCCAGAGCGGCACCACCTTCCGCCTGCGCGGCAAGGGCATCCAGTACCTGAATGGCCGCGGCCGCGGTGATATGTACGTCAAGTGCGAGGTGGAGATCCCCAAGAAGCTGAACAAGACCCAGCGGGAGGCCCTGAAGAAGTTCGAGGGCACCCTGAAAGAAGAAAACTACGAAAAGCGCAAGGGCTTCTTCAAAAAGCTGAAGGACATGTTCAACAACTGAGACTGAAAACCGCATAACATAAAAAGCGACGGCACTTCCCAAACGGGAGGTGCCGCCGCTTTTGCTTTTTCAGAACAGAGACCGGGACTTAGTTGCCGAAGATCAACAGGGCGTTGGGCACAAGGCCGATGATGGTTGCGCAGGAACCAATGAACCAGAAGCTGCAGCCGATGTCATGGATGGTGTTCGTGGGGCTTTTTTCAGCATGGGCAACCAGAGCGTTCATGCCGTTTTCCACCCAGTTGGAGTTGATATTTGCCTTGCGGTAATCGTGGATGGCAGAAACAGCCTTGTACCAGCCGTACAGCGGGAACCATGCCATGGCGGCTTCCACAACACCTACGCCGCCCTCGGTGTAGGTCATTTCTTCGCAGGACAAAACATTGTATGCAGCAGGATAAGTAATGGCGTTCGTCATAAAGCAAAACTCCTTTTTTAGGTTTGATAAAAAAGCGGCGGCTCTTCCGTTGAAGAGCCGCCGCAAAAAGCCCTTTGGTGTACTCCTGAAAATTAGAAGTAGATGATGCCCAGAGACATAACGGCAGAAAGGCCAAAGCTGCTGATGGTCGATGCAGCATTCCAGAAGATCATGCCGGCATGGTAGAAGGTGTTGGTCACATTGCCCTTGCAGTCGGCTTTGATATCGCTCCAGACGTTGGATGCCCAGTTGTCGTGATCCTTCTTGCGTGCTTCACGGCAGGTGTTGATGCCGATAACCGTAGCGTAGCCGGGCCACAGCCATGCAGCGACAGCCTGACCGACGGTAGCACCGCCTTCGGTGTAGGTCATTTCTTCGCAGGACAGAACGTTGTAGGAAGCAGGCATCATGATTTTGTTTTCCATAATAACACTCCTTTGAATCAAAGCTATCCAGACAGTGCAAGATCGCACTGTTTAAAACCCAAAAATAAACCGGGATATGCGCTTGGAGATCGTTCTCATAAAGCAGGGCGCGCCGCCGCATGACGCGAGTAGTTGCTTGCAGGAAAAGGAAAGCAGTGCTGTTCTCTGCAGGCAAAAGACCGTTCAGACGGTATACAGTGCTCAGGCAGCCGATTTCTTATTTCTGCTTGATGAAAAGCCCGCGGCCCTCTCTGGCGGAAAAGGCCGCGGGTAAAGGGGTCTTTGGTCTCTCCGGACGGATCTTATGAGCAGGGTCAGAGCAGGACGATGGCAGCATTGACCAGAAAACCAACGCCGGTAGCGCTGGTCGCGGTGACCCAGACGATGCGTCCCAGATCACGCAGCATGTTCTGCGCACTGGAATCCATATCGCGGCTCAGAGCATCCAGACCGGTATCCAGCCAGTCGTTGGGGTGGCTCTTGCGGTAGTTGCGCATGGCGGTAACACCCATGTACCAGCCAATGGGCGGAATCCAGTTCAGCAGAGCTTCCGTAAAGGTAGCACCGCCCTCGGTGTAGGTCATCTCTTCGCAGGAAAGAACGTTGTAGGAAGCAGGCATCATGATCTTGTTTTCCATAATAACACTCCTTTGAATCAAAGATCGTATCAGCACATTCTATGCACTGTTCACACCAGATCGAACCATCGATGAAGAGCAACTGCTCTATATCGCCATTGTACAACACCCGTTGATTTTTTGCAAGGGGTGAATGGGCAGAGTGCGCAAAAACTGGAGAGACTTCCGAAAAGAACTAGAAAAATTTGTGAAAAAAGACTGCAATAATTTGACATAAAACAACAGCGCCCTTTCCTTTGCGGAAAAGGCGCTGCCATGTTTACCCGGCCACACCGGCACGGTAGAGGTATGGATCGCTCTTGAAGCTGTCAAAGCTGTACAGCACCAGGATCTGGTCATAATCGTTATCCGCGATCAGCTGATCCAGACCGTAGTTGTAGTTGCGGAAGTCCACCACATCGATCTGGGCGTAGTTTGCCGTCAGATACGGTGCAAAGCAGTTGGCGTAGCTGTCCTTGATCACCAGAATGCGCCCGGTACCGTCGCCCTCAATGCGGCTCAGGCCGTTGTTGCCATGCAGGAACATGGCGTACTTATCGTACACGTTCAGCTTGTCCGTGTCGTACAGGCCGGTGGTCTGGCCGTCCGTCGGCTGGCCTGCAGCGGTGACATTATAGATGGTCAGGCTGTTCGGCAGGTCGTAGTAGGTGATAGTATCCGGCACGGCATTCCATGTGCGGGCCTTGGAGTAGTGGGTGCCGTAGAAATTTTCGGCGGTCAGAGCCGTGTGCGCGGCGGGGTCGAAGGGGATCAGGCCCAGCGTACCGCACAGCTGCTGGTAGGCGTAGTATGCGCCAAGGCTCGTCCAGTGATGGTCGGTGCGGTAGTAGATATATTCGTCCTTGTGTTCGGCAAGGGTCTGCCGCACATCCACAAAGCGCCCTCCGGCGGCCTGTACGGCGGCGGAAAGCTGGTCGAGATAGGCATCCTCATCCAGCAACGGCGCGTTTGCAGGCACGTTTTCCGGGTAAATGACCGATGCTGCCGGGGCCAGCAGCACATCCACCTTACCCGGGTGGCGCTGGCACAGTGCTTCCACGGCGGCGGTGTTCTTGGGCAGGGTGCGGTTCTCGCTGTCCAGCAGGCTGAAGGTGCGGGGGAACATCATGTGCTCTTTGCCCAGCAGGATGCCGCCGTTCTGCTCCTTCTGCAGCAGGGTGGTCTCCACTACGCTCTGCAGGCTGATCCACTCATCGCGGCCGAACACCTGATCCTTCACGTACTTTGTGTAGGCGGTAAAGTAGCTGTTCAGCCCCTTGGCGGAAAGCTGGGTCAGCGCCGGGCGCTGGGAAAGGGTGGTGTTTTCCATCTCGCTGTAGGCGCGGTCCGGTGTAATAAGGTCCAGTGCGAACAGACCAATAAAGAACAGGCTGAACACCACCAGCACCGGGTAGTGCAGGAGCGAGGAAGATTTTTTGGAATGCTTGTCCATCTTCACGCCTCCTTAAAAGTTGAAATAGAGGAACGGGCTGTTGGTACTGCCCACCACATAGGCGGTGGAGACCACCAGCAGCGCCAGAATGGCGGCACAGCGGGTGACGGCATTCTTTTTGAGCAGGTTCCAAATCTTTTCAATGAGCGGGGTGCAGCAGAGGATGCTGACCACCAGCAGCACACCGTAGTTGCGCAGGAAGTACAGCGGCGAAACACCGCCGGAAGGAACGAACAGCTTGTGGAACAGCAGGCCGAAGCTTACGCCCGTGTCGTTGCCCACAAACATGGCCCAGCCCACCACCACGAGGAACAGGGTGTAGATGTGGGGCCACACTCTGCCCTTTTGCAGGTGGGGCAGCAGGAACAGCTTTTCTACAGCCAGCAGCACAAAGTAGTACAGGCCCCAGCAGATAAAGTTCCAGTTCGCGCCGTGCCAGATGCCGGTGAGCAGCTCCACCACGAACAGGTTGAAGATCTGGCGCTTCAGGCCCTTGCGGTTGCCGCCGAGAGGGATATACACATACTCCCGGAACCAGCCGGAAAGGGTCATGTGCCAGCGCCGCCAGAACTCGGTGATGGATGCGGAGATATAAGGGTAGTTGAAGTTTGCGGGGAAGTCGAAGCCCAGCATCTTGCCCATGCCAATGCCCATCATGGAGTAGCCGGAAAAGTCAAAGTAGAGCTGCAGGCTGTAGGCGATGATGCCCAGCCACACCAGCGGGGTGGATGCATTGGCAAGGCCCACAAAGGTGGTGGAAGGGCTGTCCGCAACGCCGATGATGTCTGTCCACAAAGCACCGATGGCATCCGCCAGCAGCACCTTTTTGGCAAGGCCAAAGGTGAACAGGGTCATGCCCTCTTCGAGCTGCTGCAGGCTGTAGCGGTGCCGGTACACGTGCAGCTGGTTCGAGACATCGCGGTATTTCACGATGGGGCCAGCGATCAGCTGAGGGAACATGACCACATAGGCACCAAAGTCGATGATATTACGCTCTGCCTTTACATCCCGGCGGTAAACATCGATGGAGTAGGAAAGGGTCTGGAAGGTGTAAAAGCTGATGCCCAGCGGCAGAGTGCCAATGCCCTGGATCTCGGCAAAGGCGGTGCCCAGCAGGGCGTTTGCGCTGCGCAGCACAAAGTTTGCGTATTTGAAGTAGAACAGCATCCCAAGGCTGCCAATGAGGGCCACCAGCAGAAATGTCCTGCGCAGGGCCGGCTTTGGGTCGAAGTGCTCGATGCACAGGCCGCTGATGTAGTTGATGAGGATGAGGGCCACCATGACCGGGAAAAACCGTACCTCGCCCCAGCAGTAGAACACCAGACTGCAGAGGAACAGCACGGTGTTCTTGAGCTTTGCGGGCGCAAGGTAATACAGCGCCAGCGTGATGGGCAGAAACCGGAACAGAAAGATGATGGTGCTGAAAACCAAAGCGTCAGCCTCCTTTTAGCCGAAAAAAGCCGATGCCGCAAATGGCACCGGCCTTGGGTGGATCCAGATTCAGTCTGCCAGTGCGCTGTCCACGGCGCTGTCCAGATCGGCAGTGCACTCGTTGGATGCGATCACCATGACAATGGTGTTGCCCTTGAAGGCGATAACAGCGTTCTCCACGTTATCCTGCGCCTGAGCAAACTCGGCGTAGTTGCCGTAGAAGGCCACCTGATCCTGCTGGTAGGAAGCCAGCTGGTTGGCTACGTCCTCGGCCTTGCCGTCGGCAGCTTCGAGCACCAGCACCAGACCGGCATCGCCGTTGTCGTTGCTCTTCACGCCCTTGTAGCTCACCACATCATCTGCCTGCAGACCGAAATCGTACTCAATGTTCATGGCTGCGATCTCGAACTGGTTGGAGATGGGGTCGGCTTCCAGCAGAGCATTGAAAACACCGTCCAGTGCATCAGAGCCGTTCTCGGCAGCATTGTCCACAACAGCGGATGCGGCGGCGCTGGAAGCGGGAGATTCCGCAGCAGCGGTGGAAACGGAGGAGGGAGCGGCCGAAGAGCTGGCGGAACCGCCGCAGCCGGTAAGAGCGACAGCAGCCAGCGCGCCGGTGAGAGCAATTGTAAAGATTTTTGTGCGATTTATCATAAAATATTCCTTCTTTTGTTCAAAACATTTTTGCAGCTGCCCAAAGCGGTCCTGCATCAGGGCAGACTATTGTTATCTTACCATAACTGTGTGCAAAATGCAACGAAAAGCCCCTCGGTTTTACGGATTTTTAACCGGTGATCTTTTCCCCTGCAGCAAGCTTCTGCAGCACGGCAACGGCATCCTCAAAGCACAGGCCGCTCTGCTGGATCAGGGCCGCATTTTCCGGCCCCACATAGCGCCAGTGCCACGGCTCGTAGGTGATCTCGGTAACGGCTTCTGCGTTTTTGGGGTACCGCAGGATGAAGCCGTATTCCACGGCATGGGCGCTCAGCCAGCGGAAGGCCTCGGTGTTTTCAAAGCCCTCGGTCAGGTCGGTGTGCTCCGGGCTGTTCAGGTCGGCAGCAAGGCCGCAGTTGTGCTCCGAGTAGCCCGGCGGGTTCACGATATTTGCCGCCTGCTTTTTCGCTTCGGCTTCGCTCAGGCCCTTATTGCGGAAATACTGGGTCTTTTGGTCGTAGAGGTTCTTCTGGTAGTCCACGCTGCGGTAGCCGCTCTGCATCCAGATGGTCACGCCGTCCTTTGCGGCGGCGGCCTGCATGGCGAGGAACGCATCGGCGGCTTCGGTCTGCAGGGTCTTGTTCACAGCGGTGGCCGAGCCGCACGCCTTGGTGGTAAAGGTATGATCGTCCGGCATTTTGTTCGTGTGGTTCACCAGCACCATGCGGGGATCATCCAGAATGGCCTGCGCTTGCCGGGCGGTCAGCAGACTGCTTTCTGCCTCTGATGCTGCCGAGGCGCTGGACGTGGAAGTTGCCGAGGCGGCAGGCACAGCGGAACGGCTGTGCAGCACGAACGAGGCCCCGCCCACGGCAATGCAGGCCACGACGGTAACGGTGAGCACGCGCCGCACGGCGGGCCGCAGATGGCGGCGGTGATGAGGATGGACAGATGGGCTCATCTGGAATTCCTTCTTTCCGGTGGATGTGCATAGAGTTTGCTTCCTATGGGAAAGCTATGCCCGGAGGGGAAACAATATGAAAATGACAGCACAGGAATATGCGCGCCGGGTGCGGCGCATCGGGCCGCACTCGCCTTTGGGGCTGGACTGCCTGTGGGCTTTTGGCGTGGGCGGCGGCATCTGCCTGCTGGGCGAAGTGCTGCGCCAGAGCTATCTTGCCATGGGCGTGGAAGCCGACCTTTCCGGCACCCTGACCAGCTGCAGCCTGATCGTGCTCTCAGCGGTGCTTACCACGCTGGGCTGGTACCAGAAGCTGGCCGCAAAGGCCGGGGCCGGGTCGCTGGTGCCCATCACAGGCTTTGCCAATGCGGTGGTCAGCGCGGCCATCGAGTTCAAGGCCGAGGGCCGGGTGCTGGGTACCGGGGCCAAGATGTTCACCATTGCCGGGCCGGTGATCGTGTACGGCACGCTGGCGGCGGTGGTGTACGGCGCGGTGCTGTGGGTGCTGGGCATGGCGGGTGTGCCTGTGCTGTCATAAACACGGGCAAGTGTGCCATAAGATTGCAGCATGATGTTATTATACAACATTTTATGGAACGTTTTTCATCTATTTTCCACGAAGGAGAAATTTTGCCTATGACGGTCCGGTGCGGGGATACCCTGCTGTTCCAGACACTGCCGGTGATCGCTGCGGGTGCAGCGGTGGGCGGCAAAAAAGAGAGCGAAGGCCCGCTGGCGGCAGAGTTCGACGAGCTGAGCGCAGACAACCGCTTTGGCCAGTCCAGCTGGGAAGCTGCGGAAAAATACCTGCAGCTGCGCGCCGCGCGGCTGTGCCTGCAAAAGGCGGCGCTTCCGCAGGAAAAGGTGCAGCTGGCCCTTGCCGGGGATCTGCAGGCCCAGTGCACGGCATCCAGCTATGCCATGCGGGAGCTGGGCGTGCCCTTTGCCGGGCTGTTCGGGGCCTGCAGCACCATGGCCGAGGGCCTTGCGCTGGGCGCTGCTTTGTGCGAGGGCGGTGCTGCGCGCAATCTGTTGGCCATGGCTTCCAGCCACTTCTGCGCGGCAGAGCGGCAGTTCCGCACGCCGCTGAGCTACGGCGCGGTGCGCACGCCCACGGCCCAGTGGACTGCCACCGCTGCCGGATGCTGCCTTTTGCAGCCGCAGGGCGAAGGCGTTGGCATTGCCGCTGCCACCTTTGGCCGTGTGCAGGATTATCAGGTAAAGGACATCAACAATATGGGGGCTGCCATGGCCCCGGCAGCAGCTTCCACCCTGCTGCACTATTTTAAGGATACCGGTACCGAACCGCAGGAGTTCGACTGCATCTATACCGGCGACCTTGGGCAGGTGGGCAGTCAGCTGCTGCGGGAGCTGCTGGCTGCAGAAGGCTTGCTGATCAAAAACCATGTGGACTGCGGGTGCATCCTGTTCGACGCAAACGAGCAGAGCGTAAAGAGCGGCGGCTCCGGCCCGGGCTGCTGCGCGGCGGTGCTGTGCGGGCACATCCTGCCGCGCCTGCGCCGGGGCAGCCAGAAGCGGGTACTGTTCACAGCCACCGGGGCCCTGATGAGCCAGACCACCTTTTTGCAGAAGGAGAGCATCCCGGCGGTGGCGCATCTGGTGGAGCTGCGTGCGCCGGAAAAGGAGAAGTAAGATGAACTATTTCTGGGCTTTCTGTGTGGGCGGGGCCATCTGCGTGGCGGGACAGCTGCTCATCGACCTGACCGGCCTGACCCCGGCCCGCATCCTGACCGGATATGTGGTGGCGGGCGTGGTGCTTTCGGCCATTGGGTGGTATGCCCCGCTGGCCGAGTTTGCCGGGTGCGGGGCCACGGTTCCCCTGCTGGGCTTCGGCCATCTGCTGGCAAAGGGCGTGCGCACCGCGCTGCAGGAAGAAGGTGCTGTGGGCATCCTCACCGGCGGGCTGACCGCCGCTGCGGCCGGTGTTACCACCAGCCTTGTGTGCGGCGTGGTGTGCAGCTGGGTGGGCAAAAGTCACGACCAGAACTGAAGAAGAAATACACAAGAACATTGCTGCTTTGTCCGCCACCCTTCGCCCTGTTTTTCCACCGCACTGCGGTAAACTGTGCAAAACAGGAGGTGATGCGGATGAAGCACCGCTGGACGACCCTTTTGTGGGAGCTTTGGGCTGCACAGGCCTTGTGCGCGGTGGCAGCCCTGCCGCCGGGCAGTGCGTTCCATACATGCCCGGCACTGGCGCTGCCGGGGCTGGCCCTTGCGGCGGCGGTGCCCACGGCATGGGCTGCGTGGGCGCTGCTGGCCGAGCCGCCCGACGGCCTGCCGCCGGAGCAGCTTCTGGAGCAGGCACCGGGGTTCGATTTTGCCACCCTGTGCGATTTTGAGCGGCCTGCTGCCGTGCCCTGAAAAGCGGGCAAAACAAAAACCCCTGTGCCGGGAACCCGGTACAGAGGTTTTGTTCGTCAATCAGAAAGCGATCAAGCGTTCTTGTTAGCACGCTTTGCCATACGGCTGATCTTGCGGCTGGCGGTGTTCTTTTTGATGACACCCTTAGCGCGAGCCTTGTCGATCGCGGAAACAGCAGCCAGGACGGTTGCGTCCTTGTCAGCGGCATTCGCATCGATGGCAGCGTCTGCCTTCTTGACGACTGTTTTCAGGTTGGTCTTAATGGCCTTGTTGTGAGCCTGCTCTGCAGCAGCCTGCACGACGCGGTCCTTCTGAGATTTGATGTTAGGCATTCGTTCCACCTCCTTGGCTACCTATAACAGCGCACCCTATGATACCATATTTCGCGTACCAGCGCAAGCGTTTTTTTGATTTTTGTTTAGAAAAGTTTTATTTTTTCCATACTTTCTGCGTGCAGAGGGGGCATTTGGCCCCAAAACAGGCAGGAGGAGCAGAAAAATGCGTTTTACCGATATGGCAGACGAGATGTTTGGCGCGGCACAGGGGGCGCTGCCTGCCGGGGTAAGGCTTGCCACAGCAAAGCGCGGCGGGGTCACAATAACGCGGGTGGAGATCGCGCGCGAAGGGCTGGCGAAGCCCCGCGGACGGTATGTCACGCTGGAAATGCCCAGTGTCAGCGTGCTGGACGAGCGGGACGCTGCGGTGATCGAGACCTGTGCGGCAGAACTGCGCGCCCTGCTGCCGCCGGAAGGGCCGGTGCTGGTGCTGGGCATCGGGAACCGGCGGGTCACGGCGGATGCCCTCGGCCCGCGCACGGCGCAGAAGATTTTAGTCACCATGGGGCCGCAGCACACGCTGCCGGTAAAAGGCATCCGGCCGGTGGCCGCCATTGCGCCGGGGGTGTCGGCCTCCACCGGGCTGACTCTGCGCCAGCTGGCCGGGGCCATGGTGGAAGCGGTGCGGCCGGCGGCCCTGATCTGCGTGGACAGCCTTTGCAGTGCCGAGGGCGCGCGGCTGGGCCGCAGCGTGCAGTTCTCCGACACCGGGCTGTACCCGGCGCAGGCGGATCATGCAAAGCATCTGGACGCGGCAGCGCTGGGCGTGCCGGTGATCGCGGCGGGCATCCCCACCTTGATGGATTCGGACGAAGGAGCAGATCTTGTGGTCACGCCCCGGGCGCTGGACAGCGTGATCGCCCACGGCTCGGCTCTTCTGGCCGGTGCCATCAACCGGGCCTTGCAGCCAAGGCTCAGCGTGGCGCAGCTGTTCTGGCTGGCGGGGTAACACCGGTGGGCCGGAAGGGAGGTTATTTTATGCGCAGCAAAGCACTGCCGCCCGCCCGGGCGCAGGGGCATATCGTGCCGTTTCTGGAAGCGGCTGCTCTGTTTGCCGCACTGTGCATCTTTGCCCGCACGGCGGCACTGATGCTGGCTGCAGCCATTACTGCACCGCTGCCAATGGCCGAAACTCTTTTCTGGCTGGGGCGGCAGTCCGCACAGGAGCAGCCCGCATCATCTGTGCAGGTGGAAGCCGCACCGGACAGCACACCGGAAGCGGCGGCATCCTCTCTGCCGCAGGCCGTGCAGGCGCTGACCGGGAACATTGAGGACTACCTTGTGCCGCTGCTGGGCGAGGAAGCCCGCCCGGCGGATGCGGGTACTGTCATTGAAAAAAATTATCCGCAGGGCAGCGGCGAAAAGTACATTCCCTGCGGGGCGGGCAGCATCAAAAACAATACCCGGCAGACGGCGGCAGACATTGCGGCGGAGATCGAGAATCCGCTGCCCTTTGCCATTGAGCCGAACAGTCCCGACCCGCAGGTGCTGGTGATGCACACTCACGCCACCGAGGACTACCGCCTTTCGGCCGGGCTGTGGTTTGCCCCCGGCGATGGTGCCCGCAGCACCGACTGCAGCGTGAACATGTGCGCGGTGGGCCGTGTGGTGGCCGATACCCTCAATGCGGCAGGCATCAACACCCTGCACGACGAGACCCTGAACGACTACCCCAGCTACACCGGCAGCTATGCCAACAGCCGGGCCGTGGTGCAGCAGTATCTGGCCCGATACCCCAGCATCAAGGTGGTGCTGGACGTCCACCGGGATGCCATCGAGACGGAAAGCGGCAGCCGCTATGCCCCGGTGTGCACGGTGGACGGGCGGCAGGCCGCACAGGTCATGATCATCTGCGGGTGTGACAACGGCACCACCGTTCAGCTGCCGGGCTGGCGGCAGAATCTGCGCTTTGCCGCTGCGTGGGAGCGCAGCATGGAAGGAATGTACCCCGGTTTTACCCGGCCGGTGCTGTTCAGCTACCGGTTCTACAATCAGGATCTGACCACCGGCAGCCTGCTCATTGAGATCGGCGGGCACGGCAATAACCTGAACGAGGCTCTTTATGCCGGGCAGCTGGCGGCAAAGGGCCTTGCTGCCGCATTGCTGGGCGGTGCTTGACAAAACGCCGCCAAAGTGCTATTTTTTAAAGGTAAAATGCAAAGATCGGGAAAAGTAGCGCGGGCCGTCCGGCCCAGAGAGTGCGGCACAGCTGAGAGCCGCGCCCGCACGCCGCGTGAACGAACACCCGGGAGCAGCAAACTGAACATGGCAGCTGCCATTAGTAGGTGCGCCGCAGGCCCTGCGTTACAGGGGCAGCGCTTTTATTGAGCGCGTGAGCGACCGGACACTTCCGGTAATTCAGGTGGCACCGCGGACATTACAAGACAGCTTGTTCGCCCTGAACTTTCAGGGAGAACAAAGCTGTCTTTTTCATTTTATATCGAAAGGGAGAACAAACACTATGGAACGCACTGAGATCGTTTCGCTGTTCAAAAACACCCCCGCCGACGGCACCGAGATCACCGTCTGCGGCTGGGCAAAGAACATCCGCGACTCCAAGAACATCGGCTTCATCGCCCTGTCGGACGGCGGCTGCTTCAAGACCCTGCAGGTCGTGCTGGAAGCAGGCAAGCTGGCAAACTACGATGAGGTGATCCACACCGGTCTGTACAGCAGCCTGCGCGTCAAGGGCAAGCTGGTGCTCACCCCGCAGGCAAAGCAGCCCTTTGAGCTGAATGCCGACAGTGTGGAGATCCTGGGCGACTGCCCGGCGGACGAGTATCCGCTGCAGAAAAAGAAGATGAGCATGGAATATCTGCGCACCATGCCCACCCTGCGCCCCCGCACCAACACCTTCAACGCCGCTTTCCGCGTGCGCAGCGCCGCTGCCTACGCCATCCACAAGTTCTTCCAGGAGAACGGCTTCGTTTACTCTCACTCCCCGCTGCTCACCTCTTCCGACTGTGAGGGCGCAGGCGAGATGTTCCGCGTGACCACCCTCGACCTTGAGAATGTGCCCAAGAACGAGGACGGCACCGTGGATTACACGCAGGACTTCTTCGAGAAGCCGGTCAACCTGACCGTTTCCGGCCAGCTGGAAGCCGAGGCCATGGCTATGGCATTCGGCAAGGTGTACACCTTCGGCCCCACCTTCCGTGCCGAGAAGAGCTTTACCACCCGTCACGCCGCCGAGTTCTGGATGATCGAGCCGGAGATGGCATTCTGCGATCTGTCCGGCTACATGGACACTGCCGAGGCCATGACCAAGTACGTCATCCGCTACGTGCTGGACAACTGCCCGGATGAAATGGCCTTCTTCAACCAGTTCATCGACAAGGGCCTCATCGAGCGTCTGGAGCTGGTGGCAAACTGCGAGTTTGGCCGCATCAGCTACACCGAGGCCATCGAGATCCTGAAGAAGAACAACAAGAAGTTCCAGTTCCCTGTGGAGTGGGGCGTGGACATCCAGACCGAGCACGAGCGCTACCTGACCGAGGTGGTGTTCAAAAAGCCTGTGTTCGTCACCGACTACCCGAAGGAGATCAAGAGCTTCTACATGAAGCAGAACCCGGACGGCAAGACCGTGGCAGCCGCAGATATGCTGGTGCCCGGCATCGGCGAGCTGATCGGCGGCAGCCAGCGTGAAGAGAACTACGACAAGCTGGTGGCCCGCATGGACGAGCTGGGCATGGACAAGACCAACTACGACTGGTACCTGAACCTGCGCAAGTTCGGCGGCGTGGAGCACGCCGGCTACGGCTTGGGCTTCGAGCGCATGATCATGTACCTCACGGGCATCCAGAACATCCGTGACGTGCTGCCCTTCCCCCGCACTGCATACGGCTTCTGAGTATGACGATTTGAATGCCCTCCGCTTGCGCTTTGGGCATATTCAGCGGAATGAATTTTTAATATTCGTGTTTGTCGCGGCCTGCGGGCCGCTCCAAACACATTTTCACGCAAGGGGCCGTATCCGGAAACTGCTGCTTTAAAATGATACAGCTGTTGACCGCGGCGGCCTTACCTGTGAAAGTGCGATCCCGGAAAGTCCGCAGACTTTCCGGGATCGCTTTCTATAAAAATTTTACCGCTATGATTGCCAGAGCAAAGCGGAGGCAATTCTAAATCAGAAAGATGCCCGACTTTTCAACAAGGAGCACAAAACAAGTGGAAAACATTTCCTCTGCCCTGCTGGACTGGTTTTACAAAAACCACCGCATCCTGCCCTTCCGCACCGACCCCAGCCCATACCATGTGTGGCTCAGCGAGATCATGCTGCAGCAGACCCGGGTCTCGGCGGCACTGCCCTACTACGAACGCTTTCTCGCCGCCCTGCCGGACATTCCGGCCCTTGCCGCCTGCGAAGAGGAAAAGCTGCACAAGCTCTGGGAGGGTCTTGGCTACTACAGCCGGGTGCGCAACCTGCAAAAGGCTGCACGCATCGTCTGCGAGCAGTACGGCGGACAGCTGCCCGCCGACTATGATGCCCTGCGCGCCCTGCCCGGCATCGGGGACTACACGGCGGGAGCCGTTGCGTCCATCAGCTTCGGCATCCCGGTGCCCGCCGTGGACGGCAATGTGCTGCGGGTGTTCTCCCGTTTGTACAACGACCCCGCTGCCGTCACGGAACCGGCAGTGAAAAAAGCGTTCACCGCCCGCGTGATGGAGCACCAGCCGCCGGATGCGCCCGGCGACTACAATCAGGCCCTTATGGAGCTGGGAGCACTGGTCTGCGTGCCGAACGGTGCGCCCCTGTGCGAAAAATGCCCGCTCGCCCACCTGTGCGCCGCCCGTGCTGCGGGCACTGCATTGGAGCTGCCCCGCAAAGCAGCGCCCAAGCCCCGCAGACTGCAGCCTGTGACGCTGGCCCTGCTGGAAAGCCCGGCAGGCTTCCTTTTGCAGCAGCGGCCCCAAAAGGGCCTGCTTGCCGGGCTGTGGCAGCCGGTACTGTGGGAGGGTGAAGCCCTTGCAGCCGGAGAGGTCCTTGCCCGCCTGCAGGCCATGGGAGTGGATACCGGCACCGCCGCGCCGGAAGCGCTGCCCGCTGCAAAGCACATCTTCAGCCACATCGAGTGGCATATGAACGGCATCCTGCTGCATGTGCCTGCCCAAGATGCCCCGGCAGGCTGCGTGTGGGCAAGCCGGGAAGCCCTGCAGGCCGAGTATACGCTGCCCGGCGCATTCAAGGCATACAGGAAGCTTATAGGATGAAATTTTGGCCTTTTTGACCTGAATGGTTGTAATTTTTGACAGGAACGGGTATAATAAAAGCCAACAAGCACTGGAATGAAAGCTGAAACATCGTTTCAACGAAAAAAGGAGTGTATTGAACCTATGAAGAAATCTTGTCTGGTCGCTGTGATCACTGTTCTGGCCGCTGTTGCCGGTGCCCTTGCTGCTGTTGCTGTTTACCTGCACCGCCGTGAGAAGGAGCTGGACGAGTACGAGCGTCTGCTGTTCGGCGAGGACGATGCTGCAACGGTAGAGCCGGAGGCTGCTGCCGAAGAGGCTGCCCCTGCAGAGGATGCTGCAGAATAAAAAACACGAACCGTAAACCTTCGGGCGCACCGGCAGTCTGCAAAAGGCTGTGCCGGTGCGCCCTTTTTGCTACATAGAAGGAGTGTATCATGAAGCGTTTTCTGCTCTGGCTCGTGGGTGTGGTGCTGGGCGTAGGCATCTTTCTGGGCGCAGTGATGGGCGTGAGCTATGCCTTTACCACCGAGGGCGGCTGCCCGGACAGCACCGCGCAGTTTGGCACCGAAGCGCTGGAACCCAACGGCTGGTGCTGGCAGGTGCCGCTCATCGGCGGAAAGCTCGATAAGGTGTTTGCCAGCCCCGCCACCCTCACGGTGCAGAAGCTGGGCACGCTGTACACGGCCCACCCGGCCATCACACTGCCGGACTGGGCCAGCTACACCACCCTCACCATCCAGAACGCCTATGGCAGCATTGTATTTGTGGGCAGTGTGAGCGATTATCAAAGCTTTTTGTTCCCGACCAACGGCGAATATAAGGCAGAGCTATCGGTCTGGCGGGTGCCGGAGGGCGGCATGGCCACCCAATTTGAGGGCGGCAGCACCGGCTCAGTGCGCAAAAATCTGGGGCTGGAAAAGCCCGCAAAGCCCACCGGCTGGTATCGTTATGCCTTCCGGTTCACCCTGCAGGCCAGCGCGGAGGTGGAGCTTTCCGCCGAGCGGGTGGAGCAGGGCGGCATTGTGGGCCTGCGCATCTCCGGCATGACCGGCGATGCAGCACCCACTGTGGAGACCGACCTTGGCAATGTGCAGTGCGTGCGTGCAGCCGATGGCTGGCGGGCCTACATCCCGGCGGCATACAACGCTTCCTCCGGCGGGCATGAGGTGAACATTACCGTGAATGGCGAGACCATCACCCGCAGCATCATCGTGCTGCCCAAGGATTTTGGCACGGTGGACGTGGAGCCGGAACCGGATGCATCGGATGCGGCAAACACCCAGTTCCGCAATGCAGTCTGGGGCCTGTACGAAGCGCCCGCGCGGGAAAAAATGTGGCAGGGCGGCTTTGTGAACCCGGTGGAAAGCTACACCACCCTTGTGGATTACGGTCAGGTCAGGGTGGTGAACGGCAGGCAGGGCAGCCGTTCCAACTCCACAAAGCTCTACACCATTCCCGGCGAGCCCTGCCGCGCCCCGGCAAACGGCGTGGTGGTGCTGGCCGCAGAGCTGGCCCTCACCGGAAACACGGTGGTCATCGACCACGGCTGCGGGATGCGCAGCTACCTGTACGGGCTGCAGGCACTTTCCGTCTCTGCCGGGCAGACGGTGGAAAAGGGGCAGGCCGTGGGCGTGCTGGGCGAGGAGCTGACCATGGACTTCAAGCTTGGCAGCAAGAGCGTGAACCCGTGGATGCTGTTCCAGACCAGCGGCGGATTGTTCTGGAAGGAGAACAGCTGACGATTTTAAATGGCCTCCGTTTTGCTCTGGCCATAAACAGCGGAATTTTTATTTTTATAAGAGCAATGCCGGACGGCCTGCGGGCTGTCCGGCATTGCATTTTCACAGAAAGAGTCATAAAGAAAAACGGCATCATCTGCCGGTTTCGATCTTTTACGTGAAAAAAGGGTCCTGAAAAGCCCGCAGGCTTTTCAGGACCCAAACATAAAAGAATAATTCCTCTAAATACGGCTAGAGCGAAGCGGAGGCTGTTTCGATGGTCAAATCATCAGGAAATGGCATCCACGTCCCACTTCATGCGGACGGCATCGGCACCGTCCAGTTTGATGTTCAGCGCACCGGCGTTGTCCATCACCTGCTGCGGGGTGCGGGCACCGCACAGCACATGCAGGCCGGGGATCATACGGGCGGTCAGGGCGATCACCAGCTGTGCCAGAGAGCAGTCGTATTTCTCGGTCAGGTCGCTCCATTTTGCCAGCATATCCAGCGCCTGAGAGCGGCGCTCCGGCTGGAAGCTGGGGTTGGAGTTGCGGGTGCTGCCCTCGGGATAGGTGGTTTCCATGGTCACCTTGCCGGTCAACAGGCCCTGCTCCAGCGGAGAGTATGCCTGCACCGAAACGCCCAGCTCCCTGCAGGTGGGCAGCAGCTGCTTTTCCACACGGCGGGTGAGCAGGCTGTACTTTTCCTGAATGACATCCAGCTGGCCGTACTTGCAGTAGCCGCGGATGATGTCCGCAGTGACGTTGGATGCACCGATGGCACGGATCTTGCCCTGCTCCTTCAGCTTCATCATGGCTTCCACCGTCTCTTCCAGCGGGTAGATGCCGAAATCGGGGGTCTGCCAGTGGGTGTACAGCACATCCAGATGATCGGTGTGCAGGCGGCGCAGGCTGTCCTCCACATCCTCGATGATGCTCTGGGCAGACAGGTCGCGGTAAACGGTGGTGCCGTCCACGACCTTGTGCAGCACCGGCGTCTCGTGCCGCCACTCCAGACCGCACTTGGTGGAAAGCACCACCTTGTCGCGGTCGATGTGCTTCATGGCCTCGCCCACCACGGTCTCGCTGTGGTACAGGCCGTAGATGGGGGCGGTGTCGATCCACTGGATGCCCTGCTCCACAGCAGTCTGGATGGCCTTGACTGAAAGGCTGTCGTCGTTATCGCCCCACCATGCACCGCCGCCGATGGCCCAGGTGCCCATGCCGAGAAATGGCACCTGAATGCCGCTTTTGCCAATATTGATATTCTGCATATACTTTACCCTCCATGCCAGCAGTGTTCCCCGCAATGGAAACCTCTCATTCAAAAGCTGGCATTTTTCGTTGTATTTTTTGCGTTTTATAAAAAAGAGCCGCAGCTGCGGGATATTCCCGCACCGCAGCTCTCTTTCAGCTTAGATATTGCCGAACTCGCTCAGCTGCAGGGTCTCGTTGTGGGTCTCCGCCCAGCGCACCGCCCAGTCGGAGGTGAACAGCAGCAGGCGGTTGCCCTTCATATCCTCCACAGCCTTGGTGTCGCTGGTCAGGTCCAGATCCCGCAGGTTGTAGGTGTCGGGGTCGTTCTGCACCCAGCGCAGCTGCTCAAAGGGCAGCTGCTGCATCCGGATCTCCACGTTATACTCGGTGTTCAGGCGGTACTCCAGCACTTCCAGCTGCAGCACGCCGACCACGCCGACCACCACTTCTTCCATGCCGCCGCCCACTTCGCGGAAGATCTGGATGGCACCCTCCTGTGCGATCTGCTCCATGCCCTTCACGAACTGCTTGCGCTTCATGGTGTCCTTCTGCTCAATGCGGGCAAAGTGCTCCGGCGAGAAGGTGGGGATGCCTGCGAACTGGACCTTCTTTTTGCCGGTGCACAAGGTGTCGCCGATGGAGAAGATGCCCGGGTCGAACAGGCCGATGATGTCACCGGCGTAGGCCTCGTCCACGATGGCGCGGTCCTGCGCCATCAGCTGGGTGCCGGTGGCCAGCTTGATGTTCTTGCCCTCCTGCACATGGAAGGCCTCCATGCCGCGCTCGAACTTGCCGGAGCAGATGCGCATAAAGGCGATGCGGTCGCGGTGGGCCTTGTTCATGTTGGCCTGAATTTTAAAGATGAAGGCAGAGAACTCGTCGCGGCAGGGGTCCACGGTCTCGCCGGTCAGGCTGTCCACGCGGGCCAGCGGGGTGGGAGTGAGCCGCAGGAAGTTCTCCAGAAAAGGCTCCACGCCAAAGTTGGTCAGGGCAGAACCAAAGAACACGGGGCTCAGCTCGCCGCGCAGCACTTTGTCGAGGTCAAATTCCTCGGCAGCGCCGTCCAACAGCTCGATCTCATCCACCAGCTGCTGGTGCAGGTAGGGGGTGAGCAGCTCGTCCAGTGCGGGATCGCCCAGCTCGGCCTCGGTCTCATCCACCTTCTTCACGCCGTTGGCGCGGCCGTCGCTGGAGAATGCCAGCACCTTGCGGGTGTTGCGGTCGAACACGCCCTTGAACTCCTTGCCGCAGCCGATGGGCCAGTTCATGGGGTAGGTCTTGATGCCCAAAATCTCCTCAATGTTCTCCATCAGCTCAAAGGGGTCGCGGGCTTCGCGGTCCATCTTGTTGATGAAGGTGAAGATGGGGATGTGGCGCAGGGTGCACACCTTGAACAGCTTGATGGTCTGTGCCTCAACGCCCTTTGCGGCGTCGATGACCATGACGGCAGAGTCTGCCGCCATCAGGGTGCGGTAGGTGTCCTCCGAGAAGTCCTGATGGCCCGGGGTGTCCAGAATGTTCACGCACTTGCCCGCGTAGTTGAACTGCAGGACAGAAGAGGTGACGGAAATACCGCGCTGCTTCTCAATGTCCATCCAGTCGGACACGGCGTGCTTTGCGCTCTGCTTGCCCTTGACGGAGCCTGCCTGATTGATGGCTCCGCCGTACAGCAGCAGCTTTTCGGTCAGAGTGGTCTTACCGGCGTCGGGATGGCTGATGATCGCAAACGTCCGGCGGCGCTCGATTTCTTCACGATTTGTCATAAACTAGTATTTCTCCTGAAATGGATGGAACTCCTTCAGTCACGGCTGATGCCGTGACAGCTCCCTCAATGAGGGAGCCTCTGGCGAAAAGGAAAAGCTTCTCGCCCTGCCAAAGCCTCCCTCTCAAAGGGAGGTGGCATCGCGCAGCGATGACGGAAGGAGTATATTTTTACACATACGTACCCTATTTTATCCGAAAACGCTCCATAATGCAAGTGTTTTCGTTATTTTTTCAGGATGATGCAGGGCAGAGGGGCGGTTTCAGCCCAGTTGGCAAAATCACACACCAGAACGGTAAAACTTTTGAGCGGAAGTGCCCGGAGATATTCCAGCACCGTCTGCTTTTCATCCGTGCCGATGACCTGCCCGCTGTAGAGGATGGCGCTCACCACGCCGCCGGGGCGCACGGCTTCCAAAGCCGCCTGCAGGGCCGGGATGCTGCTGCTTGCCGTGGAGAACACTGCGTGGTCGGCCCCGGGCAGCCAGCCAAAGTTGAACATCACCGCATCTGCCGTTCCGGGCTGCACAATCTGTAAAAGGTCTGCGTGGCTTTGGCAGTGCAGCTCATACCGGGCGGCAGGCACGCCCAGCTGCTCCAGATGCTTCCGGGTGGATGCAATGGCAGCTTCCTGCACGTCAAAGCCGACTACTTTTCCTTCCGGCGCGGTGATGCCGCACAGGAAGGCCGTGTCGCCGCCGTTGCCGCAGGTAGCATCGATGCAAAGGCGCGGCTGTGCCAGCCGCGCGGCCAGAAAGTCCTGCACGAACTTGACGGCGGTCAGGTCCGGCGTGCGGCGGCGCACCAGCTGCCTGCCTTCTGCCGCAAAGCCGAACTTTGCCCAGAACGCAAGCTCTGCGGCATCGGCGGGCAGCGGGGCGGTAAATACGGTAGCCTTTTCGCGGTCGTATCCGGCGTAGGCGCGCAAGGCTTCTTTTAATAGATAGGAGCCGTAGCCTTTGCGCCGCCACTGCGGTTCGATGCCAAACGCGGTGATGGCAGCCCCCTTTGCGGCGGGCGTGAGCGCGCAGAAGCCGATCTGTGTTTTTTCCTTATAGAGGGCAAAGCCCTCGTCTGTGCGGTGCAGTTCCATGGTGTGTTCCTCCTGAATTTACGCTTTTACAATAGCAAGCGCAAAGGCCGCTGTCAAGGGCGGAAAGTGCGTCTTTATTTCACAGTTTCTTCACGGCGCGCGCGATTGATTTTCACAATTGATGGTTACAATAGGAGCAGCTCAAAGGAACAGGGTTCCTGTGGACGTATCCCTTACGGAAAGGAAGTATCAGCATGGACAATGAGAACAAATGGGAATATGATTATTCCTCTCAGGATAAAAACGAAAGCGGAGATACCGGTTACCCCAATGTGGGCAGCAGCGGCATGAACACCGCCAACCAGTACAACGACCCGCAGCCGGAACCGGAGACCGCTTACACCGCCCCGCAGACAGACAACGGCGCAGGCGGTGCAACGCCGCCGGTACATCCGGTACAGCCGCAGGACGCGCAGCCCCCTAAAAAGAAGAAAAAGTTCAACGGCAAGCGCGTTGCACGCAGCGCCGTGGCGCTGGTGCTGGCCGCAGCCATGGGCTTTGCGGGCGGCTTTGTGGGGGCAAAGTTTGGCGGCAGCGGCAAGGTGGTCATTCAGCAGGTGGCACCTTCCTCTACGGCCGACAGTGCATCCGGTTCGGATAGTTCCATCACCGCAGCATCCAGCAGCGGCAGCAGCCTGACCACTGAACAGGTGGCTGATCTGGTCAGCCCCAGCGTGGTGGTCATCACTACGGAGCAGGTGGTCTACTCTCAGTGGTCGTGGTACGGCCAGAATCAGGTGGAGAGCGGTGCCGGCAGCGGCGTGATCATCAGCTCGGACGGCTACATCCTCACCTGTGCACATGTGGTGGACGGCGCTTCCACCATCACCGTTACCATTGGTGACAAGGACTACACCGCCACCCTTGTGGGCGAAGATACCACCAGCGATATCGCGGTCATCAAGATCGATGCTGACGGCCTGACCCCCGCCACCGTGGGCAACAGCGACAGCCTGAAGGTGGGCCAGAGCGTGATGGCTGTGGGCAACCCGCTGGGTGAGCTGGGCGGCACCGTGACCGGCGGCATGATCAGCGCTTTGAACCGCAGCGTCACCATTCAGGGCAGCAGCTCTGTGAACACCATGTCCCTGATCCAGATGGATGCTTCGGTCAGCCCCGGCAACTCCGGCGGCGGCCTGTTCAATATGAACGGTGAGCTGGTCGGCATTGTGAATGCAAAATCCTCTTCCAGCGATGCAGAGGGTCTGGGCTTTGCCATCCCCATCAACGATGCCATCAAGGTGGCACAGGAACTGCTGGAGAACGGCTATGTGACCGGACGGCCTTATTTGGGCATCACCTATCTGGCCGTGACCGACGCACAGACTGCTTCTCAACTGGGCGTGAATGCCTACGGCGTTTACGTTGTGGAGGTGGTCAAGGGCGGCCCTGCCGAAAAGGCAGGCCTGCAGGCCGGTGACCGCATCGTGAGCGTGGACGGCACCGAGATCGCCTCCAAGGACGACCTTGGCACCCTGATGCAGAAGCACGCAGCAGGCGATACGCTTTCCATCACCATTGCACGCGACGGCCAGATGCAGACGGTCAATGTGACACTGGGCGAAAAGACGGCTTCCAACAGCTGAGCAAAATAGAAAACAGGAGCGGATGAGAGTTTTCCATCCGCTCCTGTTTTTATATCTGTCCAAAGATGGTGGCACTGTAAGGCATCAGCACGGCCTCGTGCTCATACACCCTTGCCGGGCCGCGCCACAGGCTGGACGAGATGCCGTCGCTCAGCATCTGCCAGCGCCCAACCGGCAGCGGCACGACCTTGCTGATCTCGGTGGGGTTATAGAACACGCACAGCGCCTGCCATGCTGCGCCGTCGCCCCACTGGGCGGGCAGCTGCCAGCCCACCAGCGGCTGCTCCAGTGAGAAAAAGTACAGGGCATCCGGCGCGTGGGGGTCGGTGCTGGAAAGCCGCGGAAACCTTGCCCGCAGCGCCAGCAGGCCGCGGTAGTAGTCCACCAGTGCATGGTATTTTTCGGCCCGCTCCCAGTCCAGCCGGTTCAGCGCAGGCGAAGAGCGGTAGCTGTTGCACTTCCCTTTTTTGGTGCGGGCAAACTCCTCGCCCGCCTGCAGGAAAGGCAGTCCGAAGCTGGTCAGGTAAATGCCCGCCGCCAGCCGGTTCTGGGCAAGGGCTGTGCTGTCTGCCGCCGTGAACTCCGGCTTTTCGTACCGCACCAGCAGCAGCTTGTCCCACAGGGTGAAGTTGTCGTGGGCGGAAACATAGCTCACGATCTGGCTGGGCGCGTGGGGCGGCAGACGGTCGCTGCGGCACCATGCCGCCACCGCGCCGCCGATGTCCCAGAAGCTGCCGGGCCTGCCCTCCACATAGCCCGGCTCCCGGACGTTGAAGCAGCCGCCCTTGATGGTGTCGCGGGTGTCGTCGCAGAAGATGCCGATGCGATCGTTCAGCATGGCAAGATTCGCCTTGTTGGCCTCGTACCGGTGCAGCTGGCTGTCGCCGCCCTGCCACGGCTCGCCGTACATCAGGATATCCCGCCCGCCGGGCAGCGTATCCAGCGCGGCGCGCACCGCGTTGATGGTCTCCACGTCGTACAGACCCATCAGGTCGAACCGGAAGCCGTCGATGTGGTATTCCTGCGCCCAGTAGAGGATGGAATCGATCATATACCGCCGGGCCATGGGCCGCTCGCTGGCAAATTCGTTGCCGCAGCCGCTGCCGTTGGAAAAGCTGCCGTCCTCGTTCTGGCGGAAAAAGTAGCAGGGCACGGTGTCGTTCAGCGGGTTCTCATTGCGGTACATGTGGTTATACACCACATCCATCACCACACCGATGCCCGCCGCGTGCAGGGCTGCGATCATTTCCCTGCACTCCCGGATGCGCACCTCGCCGCGGGTGGGGTCGGTGGAATAGCTGCCTTCGGGCACATTGTAGTTGGTGGGGTCATAGCCCCAGTTGTACTGCCGCAGCAGCGGCTTTGCCTCGTCCACGCTGCCAAAGTCAAAAATGGGCATCAGCTGCACATACTTCACGCCCAGACGCCGGAGGTAGTTCAGGCAGGTGGGGTGGATGCCGTCCCCGTGCAGGGTGGTGCCCTGCTGGGTAAAGGCCATGAACTTGCCCCGCCATGCCGGGCGCACGCCGCTGGCAGCGTCCTGCGAGAAGTCGCGCACGCTCACCTCCCACACCGCGCGCTGCTCCGGCGGGATGACCGGACGCACATCCCGCTCCCACCCGGAGGGGGCGGTGCGGGCAAGATCTACGATCATGCTGCGGGTGCCGTTCACACCGGCAGCGCGGGCGTAAGGGTCGCCGGTCTGGCGCGAAATGCCATCCACTGTGACCGTATAGGTATAGTATCGTCCGTGCTGGTCGCCGGGCAGATAGATGCTCCACACCCCCTGCTGCCCCCGCTCCAGCGGCAGAGTGCCTATGGGCTCACCGCCGCTGCCTTTGCGGTAAAGGCTGACCTCCACCCTCTGCGCCGTGGGTGCCCACAGGCGCAGATGGGTGCCGGAAACAGCATATTCCTGCCCCAGCGGGCCGGTGTAGGTGGTTTGAAGGTCAAAGGAGATGCTCTCGTATAGCGTTTTCAGTTCGGCGGGCGTTTTGACGGTCATAGTTTCTTCATTCCTTCTTGCAGATTTCCTATCAGATATAAGTGTAAACACCGGCGGTCTTTTTTGCAAGAGGGAATTGCAAAACCTGTCCGGGTACACTATACTGGAAGAAAACGACAAAAACGGAGGGCAAACCATGGCATATACCGACGATTGGGAAAACCTTATGAACGGTGTGTTCGGTGCAGGGGGCAGGCCGCGCTTTGGCGGCACCGCCCAGCCGGAGGCAAAGCCACAGAAATCCGGGACCTCAGCCGTGCCGGACCTGAACGCTGCTCTGCTGGAAAACCAGAAGCAGCTGGATGCCCTGCTCAAAAAACAGAACGCCCAGCTGAAAACGCAGGACACTGCGGTGCAGTCTGCTCTGGAGGACAGCCGCCAGATGCTGCGGGATATGGAAGCGGACGGCCTGCTTGCCAAGGGCACTGCCGATGTGACCGCAGAGCACCTTGGCAGCTTTGAGGGCCTTGCCGCCGAGGTGAAAAAGACCGTCCTCGGGCAAGATGCCTTTGTGGACAGCGTGGTGCGCGCCATGCGCCGGCCCTTTGTGCTGGGCACCGAGCGCCCGGCAGCACGCAATGTGATCCTGCTGTGCGGCGGAGCCGGTACGGGGCGGCACTTTGCGCTGGCAGAGACCGCCCGCATCATGGCGGCGCGGGGCCTTTTGCAGAGCGACAAAACCGCGGTGGTGGACCTTGCCCTCTACCCCAATTCCGGTGCGGAAAAGCTGTTTTTGCAGGATCTGTATGCGGCCCTGCACGCCCCCGGGGAGATCGTGATCTTTGAGCATTACGAGAGCTGCCATGCGGCCTTCCTCAAGACCCTTGCAGACCTTGCTGTGAAGGGCAGCGCACCGCTTTCCAGCCGGTATCTGGTGAACAAGGAGGGCATCCTTGTGGATGCAGGCACGGCGCTGGCACCGGGCGCTGTGAGCAGTATCACGCCCTGCGGCAAGTACCTCATCTTCTTTTCCCGCAAGGGCCGGGACGCGCTGGCAGATAAGTTCGGTGCGCCCTTTGTGGCGGCGGTGGGCGATGTGTGCGCCACCAGCGCCTTTGCCCGCGAGGACCTTGCAGCGCTGGCGGCGCAGCAGCTGAATGCGCTGGCCCAGAAGGTGAGCGCACGCCTTGGGCTGACCCTCTCTGCCGGGGCCGATGTGCGGGACTATGTAGCCGCCCAGTGCTCTAAGGAAAAGGGTGCGGCGGGCCTTGCGGAATGCTGCGATAAAATGTTCCGTGCCCTGAGTGAATACTGCCTGCAGACTGATGCAAAGCTTACCGGCACCGTCACCCTGACCGCAAAGCCGGAGGGCGTATGGTTTTGCCTGAACGACCAGCCCGAGCAGGAGCTGTCTGCCCTGCTGCCTGCCGAGTACACGGGCGCTGTAGATGAAATCCGCGCCGAACTCAACGGCCTTGTGGGCCTTGGGGCGGTCAAGGAGTATGTGTTCGGTCTGGCGGATAACCTGCAGGTGCAGCAGCGCCGCGCGGCGGCAGGCTTCAAGACCGCCAGCCTTTCCATGCACATGATCTTCACCGGCAACCCGGGTACCGGCAAGACCACCATTGCCCGGCTGGTGGCAAAGTACCTCAAGGCCATCGGCGCGCTGAAGGGCGGCCAGCTGGTGGAAGTGACCCGCGCCGACCTTGTGGGCCGCTACACCGGCCACACCGCCCCGCTGACAAACAGCGTCATCGAGAGTGCCCTCGGCGGTGTGCTGTTTATCGATGAAGCCTACAGCCTCTACCGCGGCGAGCAGGACAGCTTTGGGCTCGAAGCCATCGACACCCTTGTGAAGGGCATGGAGGATCACCGGGACGAGCTGGTGGTCGTTCTGGCGGGCTACACCCGGGAGATGGAGGTGTTCCTTACCGCCAACAGCGGTCTTGCCAGCCGCTTCCCCAACAAGATCGAGTTCCCGGATTACACGGCAGACGAGCTGCTGGACATCACCAACGTGCTGGCAAAGGGCAAGGGCTACCGCCTTGCCGAGGGCTGTACCTTCCCGCTTTTGGGCTACTACAAGCGCCGTCAGGCGCTGGACAGCCGCACCGCCGGCAACGGCCGTCTTGCCCGCAACACGCTGGAAAAGGCCATCTTCCACCAGAGCCGCCGCCTTGTGGCAGAACCTGCCGCCGAGCTGGACCTGATTTTGCCCAGCGATCTGGAATTTGAAGAATAACTTCCATATATGAGAACGGCTCCTACCCGTTGGGCAGGAGCCGTTCTTTTCGGTTATTGGTGTATCTCCGCTAATTTTTTGGCTATTTCTCGCAGGCCCTGCCGCACCTCGGCGGGAGCCGTTACTTCCACCTTGCCGCCAAAGCCGCACACCCAGCCGTAGAACTGGGGGCTGACGCATACCGGCACATCAAAGTGAAAATATGCACCGTCTTTCTCCGGCACGAACAGCGGCGTTCTGCCAAAGCGGTCGCGCATGGCGCTTTCCAGGTCGGCGGTGCAGCGCAGGGTGACCCGGTACTCCGGCCCGCCGAACATGTTGAAGTGCTTGCGCAGATAGGCGGGCAGGTCGAACTGGCGGAACTCGGCCTTGCCCCGGCGGGCATCGCCCAGCACCGTCACGGAAGACATGCGGTCCACGCGGTAGTTGCGGATGCCCGCAGGCTCTTTCTCGTCCTGATAAGCGATAAGGTAGTAGCAGCCGTTTTCCCATGCCAGCTGCCACGGGCTGACGGTGCGGGTGCCGCCGTCCTTGTAGCGGAACCGCACCATTCTGCCCGCATTGATGGCGCTGTGCAGCGCATCGATGCTGTAAAGCAGGGTGTGGCTGTCGCTTTTGGGGCGGCCATCCACGTACACCTGACGCTGCAGCTGGGTGCCCTCGTAGTCGGAGCAGAGGGCTTCCAGTTTATGGATGAGTTTACTGCTGGTGCGTGCCGACACAACCTTGCTGGCCTGTACGGCATCCACCAGCAGCTTCAGCTCAGAAAGCTCAAAGGTGCGGCTGGCCAGCCAGTAGCCGCCGCCGCGCCCGCGCCGCAGCTGGATGTCATACCCCAGACTGCGCAGGGTGTCGATATCGCTGTAGATGCTTTTGCGCTCGGCAAGAATGTCCTGCTGTTCCAGCAGCTCTACCAGCTGCGGTACATTGAGCAGGTGTTCTTCGTCGGTCTTTTGTTCCAGAATACGCAAAAGGGTCAAAAGCTTTGATTTCTGGCCTTCCTGCTTGGGCATGGGAGCACCTCCGGTTTATTCGGGCAGTTTTTTGTCGAACGCCGCGCGGCGCTGGGTGGAAAGACGGAACATCTGTTCCAGCTTGTTCCGGTCGTCGGCCACAAGGGCAGCGCGCATCTGCTGCAGCGCAGCATCGAACTGGTCGATCTCGCTGATGAGGTTTTCCTTATTCCACAAAAACAGCTCTGCCCACATTTTATCGTTGATACGTGCAATGCGGGTCAGGTCACGGAAGGAGTCGCCGGTGTACTCGCACAGCGAAGAGTTATCGTTGGCGCACATCAGGCTCACGGCGATGGCATGGCACAGCTGGCTCACATAGCCGATCATCTTGTCGTGCTCCTGCACCGTCAGGGTGCAGATGTGGTGGAAGCCCAGCACTTCGGCCAGGTCCTTTGCCCACTGGATGGCTTCGGGCGTGTTCTTTTCCGTGGGGGTGATGATGAAGTTGGCCGGGGCAAAGTTCACCTCGGCGGCGTGCTCCACGCTGGAAGTCTCACGGCCTGCCATCGGGTGGCTGGCAATGAACTCCACGCCCGCCGGGCACATGGCCTGCACCGGCTCCACAAGGCCGGTCTTTACGCCGGAAACATCGGTAAAGATGCAGCCGGGCTTGAGCAGATGGCCGTAGGTGCGGAACCACTCGATGAGGGCCGTGGGGTACAGACCAAAGATGATGTGGTCGGCGCTGCTCACAAGGTCCTCAAAATCGTGGGTCTTGCCGCTGGCGATATAGCCGTGCTCTAGCGCGTACTGCAAATGCCCTTCGCTGCGGTTGATGCCGTCCACATGGAAACCGGCTTTCGTCAGTTCCAGCGCGTATTTGCCGCCCAGCAGGCCAAGGCCCACCACGAGATAACGTTTTGTTTTATCAAGCATATTCCACCTCCGCGCCCAAGGGCTTGATGGTTTCAAAGAAATTCGGCCAGCTTTTTGTGATGGCTTCGGCATCGTCCACGGTCAGGGGGATGCCCGTACTCAGGGCCAGCACCGCAAGGCTCATGACCACACGGTGGTCATTGTGCCCATGCAGAACACCCGCCGGAGCGTGCAGCCTGTTCGCGCAGCCGTGCACCGTAATGGTGCCGCCCTCGCTTTCCAGCACGCCGCCGCAGGCACGCAGCTCGGCCTCCATGGCAGCGATGCGGTCACTCTCCTTCAGGCGTAAACGCTCTGCGTTGCGGATGACTGTAGTGCCTTCGCACAGCAGGCCCAGCACCATGAGCACAGGGCCAAGGTCCGGGCAGTCCGCAAGGTCGATGTCCACCCCGTGCAGCGGTGACTTTGTAAAGGGGATGCCCGCTTCTGTTTGGGTGAACTTTGCGCCGCAGCGGCGCAGGATATCCAGAATGGCGGCATCGCCCTGCAGCGTTTCCGGGGCAAGGCCGGTGATGGTCACGCCGCCGCACGCGGCCCCCAGCACCGCCGGGAACGCGGCCTGACTGTAATCGCCCTCCACGGTGTAATCGCAGGGGTGATAGTGCTGCCCGCCCGGGATGGCAAGAGTGTTTTCGTCCAGCCAATGGCTCTGCACACCGAAGGCTGCCTGCACAGAGCGGGTCATATCGATGTAGCTGCGGCTCTCCACCGGCGGAATGAGGTGCAGCGTGCTGTTGCCGGAAAGCAGCGGCAGAGCAAACAGCAGCCCGCTGATGAACTGGCTGGATACATTGCCTGCAAGGCGGTATTCGCCGGGGGTCAGTGCCCCTTCCACGGTCAGCCCGGCAGCGCTCTGCTCAAACCGCAGGCCCTGCTCCCGGTACAGAGCTTCATACACCGACTGAGGCCGCTCCATCAGCCGCCCGCGGCCGGTGAAGGAAACTGCCTGTCCGGTCAGGCTGGCGATGGGGATGAGAAAGCGCAGGGTGCTGCCGCTCTCGCAGCAGTCCACCGGCGCAGCAAGAGGCACAAAATGCCCCAGCCCTTCCACCACAGCATCGTCTGCGCCGGTGCGCACACGGGCGCACAGCTGTGCCGCTGCGCCCAGCGTGGCAGAGATGTCCTTGCTGAATTCCAGATTGGTGATGTGGCTGCGGCCCTCGGCCAGTGCCGCGCAGAGCACAGCACGGTGGGCCATGCTCTTGCTGGGCGGGGCAGTGATGGTGCCGCCCACGGAACGCGCGTTCTGAATCGTTACCAGCATAGGCCGTTACATATCGCGGCCAATGGCCCATGCCACCTGACGGCACTTTGCCATGGCCTGTGCGAAGGAATCCGGGGTCAGGCACTGTGCGCCGTCGCTCCATGCGTGCTGCGGGTCGTAGTGGACCTCCACTTCCAGACCGTCGGCACCGGCGGCCACGGCAGCGATCATCATAGGCTCGACCAGATTGGCCTTGCCGGTGGCGTGGCTGGGGTCCACGATGATGGGCAGGTGGGTCTTTTCGTGGATGATAGGCACGGCGGACAGGTCAAGGGTGTTGCGGGTATACTTTTCAAAGGTGCGGATGCCGCGCTCGCACAGGATGACCTGCTCGTTGCCGCCGGCCATGATATACTCAGCGCTCATGATCCACTCCTCGATGGTGTTGCACAGGCCGCGCTTGAGCAGCACAGGCTTGTGCATTTTGCCCACGGCCTTGAGCAGCTGGAAGTTCTGCATGTTGCGGGCACCGATCTGCACCACGTCCACGTACTCCTCAAACTCGGGGATGCGGTCCTCGCTCATCAGCTCGGAGACGATGGGCATGCCGGTGGCCTCGCGGGCCTTTACCATGTCCAGAATGCCCTCGGTCTCAAGGCCCTGGAAGGAGTAGGGAGAGGTGCGGGGCTTGTAAGCGCCGCCGCGGAACAGGGTGGCACCGCCGGCCTTCACGCCCTGTGCAATGCGCAGAGCCTGCTCTGCGCCCTCGATGCTGCAGGGGCCTGCCATGACGGCGATCTTTTCCTTGCCGCCGATCTTCACGCCGCCGCAGTCGATCACGGAATCTGCCGGGTGGAACAGGCGGTTTGCACGCTTATAGGGCGCGGACACGCGGGTGACGTTGTCGATCCACGGGTTTGCCAGCACATCCCGTTCATCGATCTTGGTGGTGTCGCCCACAAGGCCGAACACGTTGTAGTTCTTGCCGGTGATCAGGGTCACGTCCAGACCCTGCTTCTCGAATTTGTCAACGATCTTTTCCAGTTCATCCTTCGGAGTCCCTTTTTTGGTGGAGATGATCATAGTGATAATTTCCTTTCGTTTTTACATCACGATATGCGCCTTGCTGGAGCCGTCGGTGCGCAGCAGCTGGGCCAGATAGATGCAGGCGTGCAGGTAGCCCTGCGGGCCTTCGCCGATGAAGTGGCCCTGACAGCCAAAGGACACCACGTCCGTCTTGCGGAAAGGCTCCCGCTCGTCCGGGGCGTGCAGCATCACTTCCACGGCGGGTACGCCGCACAGGCGCAGCGCATCCAGAATGGCCACGCTGTAGTGGGCGTAGGCACCAGGGTTCAGCACGATGCCGTCCACCCGGCCCGCTGCGGCCTGAATTTCGTCCACGAGGTCGCCCTCGTGGTTGGATTGGCAGCAGTCGGTCTCGATGCCCAGCTGTTCGCAGCCTGCCTGCACATAGTCCATGATGGCGTTATAATCCAGCTCACCGGGCACGCCCGGCTCTGACCAGCGCATGATGTTGAGGTTCGGGCCGTTAAGAATCAAAAATTTCATCCAGTGCCTCCATGGCGGCATGCAGGGCATCGTCCAGCGTGCCGTTGTTGGGAATGACGGCATCTGCCGCTGCCAGATACAGCGGACGGCGCTGTGCTTCCATCTGGCGCAGTGCGTCCATGCTGGAAGAAAGCGGCCTGCCGCCGCCCACGGCCAGCGCATCCACCGGTCGGTCGATGAACAGAATGACACCGTTCTGGTGCAGAGCACGCAGATTCTCCGGCTTTTTTACAATGCCGCCGCCGCAGGAAATGAGCTGTCGGCCCTCTTTGCCAAAGCGCTGTGTTTCGGCAGTTTCCTTTGTGCGGAAGCCGTCCTCGCCCTCGGCTGCAAAGATATCCGGGATGCTGCGGCCGTCGGTCTTTACGATCTCCTCATCCAGATCCACAAAGGTACGGCCAAGGCTCTTTGCCAGCATCCTGCCGAGGGTGGTCTTGCCGGAAGAGGGCATCCCGATCAGGGCAATGTTCAGCATGTCGCGGCGCAGTGCGGCAGTGATGCGCCGAATTTCAACCGGCGCATCCTCGAACTTGCGGTCCAGAAAATATTCTGCGGCATACACCGCCTGCGCCACCAGCATTTCAAGGCCGCCCACAGCCACCGGCACGCCCGCTTCCTCGGCGCGGAGGATGAGCTCGGTCTTGTCGGGGTTGTACACCACATCCACCACAGCTTCAAGGTCTGGCATGGCGGCAACGTCCAGATTGCACACGCCTACATTGGGGTACATGCCGGCCGGTGTGGTGTTTACCACGATCTGCGCCCCGCTGGAAACGGCCTCGGCATAGCTCAGTTCGCCCTTTTCCGGGTCCGGATGGCGGCTGACGGTGAGCACCTTTGCCGCACCTTTGTCCCGGGCCACAGCGCTGGTGGTATTGTGGGTGCCGCCGGTGCCCAGAATGAGCACGGTTCTGCCTGCAAAATTCACGCCGTGGGCGTCGCACAGGTGGGCAAAGCCCATATAATCGGTGTTATAGCCGTAGAGCAGGCCGTTTTTGTTCACCACCGTGTTCACCGCCCCGATGGCCTTGGCCCGCGGGTCAATGTAGGAGCAGTATTCCATCACCAGCTTTTTATAGGGGATGGTCACATTGATGGCCTTGAACTGCCGCTTTGCCAGAAAGGCCCGGGCCTCTTCCTCGGTGGGCAGAGGGCACAGGTCGTAGTGGTAGCCGCAGAGCATCTCGTGGATGATCTTGGAGTAGGAGTGGCCGAGTTTTGCGCCGATGAGTCCGTATTCCATTTTACTCGTCCTCCTTCCGGAAGCTGGTGGGGTGGGTCATCCATGCCGCGCCGTAGCGTGCCGTGAGCAGGTCGCCCACAGCCAGTGCGGCGGCGCAGGTCTGCACGATGGCGGCTCTGGGCACGATGCAGGGGTCGTGACGGCCCTGAATGGACAGCTGTGCGTCCTTTTTGGCAAGATAGTCTACTGTATCCTGCTGCTTGTAGATGCTGGGTGTGGGTTTGACCACGGTGCGGAACACCACCGGCATCCCGTTGGCGATGCCGCCGTTGATGCCCGCATTGTGGTTGGTGGCAGTGACGACTGCTCCCTGCGGCGTCATGCGGAAGGCGTCGTTTGCTTCGGAGCCGCGCATTCCGGCAAAGCCGAAGCCGGTGCCGAACTCGATGCCCTTGACGGCGGGCACCGAGAACGCCAGATGTGCGATCTCGCTTTCCACGCTGTCGAAATAGGGCTCACCGATGCCTGCCGGCAGGCCGAGGATGGCGGTTTCCAGCATCCCGCCCACGCTGTCGCCATCCGCACCGGCGGCACGGATGGCGGCTTTCATGGGTTCTTCTACGGTTTCATCCAGCACCGCAAAGCCCTCGGGCTTGCTGGCAAGGGCTTCCACCTGAGCAGAGAGCTGTGCGGCATCATCCTGTGCAAAGCGGGTGTCCGCAATGCCAGCGCACTCTGCGATATGGGTGGTGATGTCGATGCCCGCACGGCGCAGTGCGCTCAGCACAATGGCACCGCCCGCCACAAGGGCGGCCGTCACCCGGCCGGAGAAGTGCCCGCCGCCGCGCGCATCCTGAAAGCCGTGGTACTTGGCGTAGGCGGTGTAGTCTGCATGGCCGGGGCGCAGAAGGTCTGCCGTTTTGGCGTAATCGCCGCTGCGGGTGTTGGTATTTTCGATCATCAGGGCAATGGCGGTGCCGGTGGTGCGGCCGTTCACCACGCCGGACAGCAGCTGCACGGCATCTGCCTCCACCCGGGGGGTGGACAGGCCGTCGCCCCGGGCACGGCGCTTGTCCATGCAGGCGGCGAGAAATGCCTCGTCCACCGGCAGGCCTGCGGCCATGCCGTCCAACACCGCGCCGATGGCGCGGCCATGGCTCTCGCCGAAAATGGTCAGCGAAAGGTCGCTGCCGAATGTATTTTTCATGGCTTACTCCTCAATGCCCAGCAGGGGACGCAGACCCTCCACCGGGATGGTCTCGGCGCGCCAGCAGCCCAGACCCGGCACCTTGATAATGGTGATCTGGTCGCTCTGTGCCTTTTTGTCGTGCAGCATTTCAGCCAGCACCTTTTCCTTATCGTAAGTAGTGCGGGTGGGCAGGCCGAGGCGGCGGTACACCGCGCGCACCCGCTTCTGCAGTGCCTTGGATTCGATCATGGGCAGCATGCCCAGCGCCACGCACTCGCCGTGGTAAAGGCCCACGGTGCGGCGGCCCTTGATGCCCTTGACGGCCTCGATGCCGTGGCCGATGGTGTGGCCGAAGTTGAGCGCCTTGCGCATGCCCTGCTCAGTCTCGTCCTGCTCCACGATGTTCTTCTTGAACCGCAGGCTGCGGCAGATGATCTCGCCGATCTGGGCATCCACGTCGCCATTTTCAAAGATCGCGAACAGCTCGGGGTCTGCCAGCAGGCTTGCCTTGACGGCTTCTGCCAGACCGTTGATGAAGTGGCGGCGGGGCAGAGTGGCAAGGGTGTCCGGGTCCACGATGACGAGCTTGGGCTGCCAGAAAGCGCCCACGATGTTTTTGGTATCGCCCAGATCCACGGCGGTCTTGCCGCCGATGGAGGAATCGATCATGGAAAGGGTGGTGGTGGGGCAGTTGATGAAGTCGATGCCCCGCATGTAGATGGAAGCGGCAAAACCGGCCAGATCGCCCACCACGCCGCCGCCCACGGCAATCACCAGATCGCCGCGGCCCATGCCGAATTCCAGCATCTGCTTGAGGACGGATTCCAGAATTTTAAAGCTCTTGCTGGCTTCGCCCTGCGGCACCGTGATGATGTGGGCATCCTTGCACTGGTCGGCCACCATCTGGGCGTACTGTGCGGGCACACCGCTGTCGGTCACAACGGCCACACGGCGGTCCAGCCGGGCGAACTGGTACAGGTTTTCCAGCGAGCCGCTTTTGACGATGATGTCATAGCTGCGCTCGCCCAGATTCATGGTCAGCTTGGTTCCGATAAATTCACTCATTTGGTATACACTCCTAACAGCCGCACGGTACGGCAGGTGCGGTCAAGCTCACGCAGCAGCGCGGCGGTCTCGTCGGCGGTGGGGTCGCCCACCAGCTCCACGTAAAAATAATATTCAAAGGGCACATGAGGCATGGGCCGGCTCTTGATGGACTCCATATTGAAGCCGCTGGCACCGATGATCTGGATCACCTCGCCCAGCTTGCCGGGTTTGTTGTCCACCGTGAACAGCAGCGAGAACCGGTTGCCGCCGGTGGGCTTTTCGCGGCTGAGCACGATAAAGCGGGTGGTGTTGTCGCCGTCGGTGTTGATGCTGGGCACCAGCACCTCCAGCCCGTACAGTGCCGCCGTCTCCACGCTTGCAATGGCCGCTTTGGAGGAGTCGCCGCTTTCGGCCACGAACTTTGCGGCCATGGCGGTGTTGGCCATGGCGGTGGCGGGCAGGCCGAACTGCCTTAAAAAGGTCTCGCTCTGGGCGATGGCCTGCTGGTGGCTGTAGACGCTTTTGATTTGGTCGAGCTTTGTGCCCGGCAGCACCAGAAGATTCTGGGAGATGGGCAGATCGTACACATCCACCACCCACAGCGCCGGATGGTTATAGCACAGATCCAGCACGGCGGAAACATCGCCCGCATGGCTGTTCTCAAAGGGAACGACGCCCCGGGCAGCATCGCCGCGTTCCACCGCGTCAAACACCTCGTCCCAGGTGGGATAGCTCACAGCCTCGGCGTGGGGGAACAGCGCCCGGAGGGCAATGTGAGCAAAAGCGCCCTCCACGCCCTGATAGGCGGCGCGGTTTTGGCCCAGCACCACGGCTTCGTACTGCTTTGCCACGTCCATCAGGTTCTGCACGTGGTCTTTATAGTAGGGCCGCAGGGCCGGGTCCTGAATGCGGGCCGCAGCCTTTTCCAGCACTGCCGTCTCGCGGGCGGCATCGTAAACGGGCAGGCCATGGGCTCTTTTGTATTCGGCCACCTGCAGCACAGCAGCCATCCGCCGCTCAAACAGCGCAGCCAGCTGGGCATCCACCGTGTCGATCTCGGCGCGCGCCTGTTCCAGTGCGTCCATGGGTTCACATCCTTTTGTATGTATGATAAATACCATCAAGATAATAGATACCCAGTAAGTATACCATAACTGGGACGGAGAAACAACAAAACCTCCGGCGTTTCAAAGGGGAGAATATTTCAAATCAGATATGTGTAAAAAGAACAAAATAGAAAACGAACTCCCTCAGTCAAACCCTTGCGGGTTTGCCAGCTCCCTCAAAGAGGGAGCCTTTGACAAAGCGGAAAAGTTTCCGGTTCTGCCAAGGGCCCCATCCCCGAGGGGGCTGTCGCCGAAGGCGACTGGGGGAGTTCTATTTGCATATTATCTGTTTTTCAGCAGTTCTTCCCGGCTCCTTGCTTTGCCGTAATATCTCCCATAGGGATTATCCAGCGCCTGTGCAAGGGAGACCGGCTTTTCCGGCTCTGGCCTTTGCACCGGCTTTGCTGTGCGGTCAAATGTGAACCCGGCGGCAGGCCCGCCGCGCTTTACCCGGAACCGCATGGCTCAGCCCTCTGCACTGGCGGTAGAAATAGCCCCGGCGGTCAGCTTGTTCCACAGTTCTTCGCCGCCCTCAAGCAGGCCGGCGGAGTCCTTGTTCCATGCGCCGCGGATGCCGATATAGTACCGGCTCATCAGCTCCTGACTGGAGCCGCTTTCGCTCTGCACAGCATCAGAAGCGTAATCGCCCAGATCAAGGCCCGCCAGCACCGGGCAGTCGGTCCAGCGGTAGACCATGTTCCACCAGTCACTGTCTGCGTCGGACTGCGGCAGGCTGCCGTCGAGGTAGCGCAGGGTGCCGGTGGTCTGCTGGAACCCGGCTGGGTCGTACAGGATGAAGATGGAACTCAGCGCGCCCTGAATGTCGGTGGAAAGTTTGGTGGTGCCTGCCATGTCAAGGTAGGCATCCGAGTCCTCGTTGCCAAAGTCCATGGTGTAGAGGTTCAGCTTTACCACCACCTTGCCGTCACCGTTCCGGTCTTCGCCGTAGGCGGCAAGGGCGTCCTGCAGGGCGGTCTGGGTGGCTTCCGGCAGGTAGTGGGGTGCCACAACGGCCACGTTATAGTCTGCATGGACGGTAAAGAAATACTGCCCGATGAAGTTGTAGCCGAAGAACACCACGATGATGCCGATGATGATGACCCACTTGAGGTTATAATCCCACCAGTTGGCCCAGCGTTCCTTGCGGGTGTACTGGCGCTGTTTGCGGGGCTGGAGGTCTTTGGGGTCGATATCGCGTTCGTAACGGTAGCTTGCCATGGGGCAGTTCCCTCCAAGTTCTGATTTACAGCTGTGCCAGAATGGCCTGACGCACAGCGTCCGGCAGCTGCTTCTGCTCGGCCTTGCTCATGCCTGCAGTCCGGATGGGCGGCAGCACCTTGATATGTACGCTGCCCGGATGGCACAGGTTGCCATTGTTCTCAAACAGGGCACGTGCACCGGTAATGGCCACCGGAACCACCGGTGCGCCGGTCTTGACGGCAATGCGGAATGCACCGGCCTTGAACTCACCGGCACCGCCCTCTTCCCCTTTGTAGCGGGTGCCCTCCGGGAAAATGACGAAGCTCTTGCCGCTCTCCACAATGGCAGTGGCGTCGTTCAGGGCGCGCACGGATGCCCGCAGGTCGTCGCGCTGCACGAACACGCAGCCCAGCAGCTTCATCCAGCGGTTCAGCAGCGGGATCTTTTCCAGCTCTTCCTTGGCAAGGATGCCGTGGGGCTTATCCAGACTGGCCAGCAAAAGCGGGATGTCGTAGTAGCTGCGGTGGTTGCCCACGAACACGCAGGCCGTATCTTTGGGGATATTCTCAAGGCCCTCCACGCTCAGGAAAACGCCGGTCACCTTTAAAATGCCCCGGCTCCAGTGCGGGATATGCTTGTTGACGAGCTCTTCCACCAGCTGCATGTCGCCTGCAGCCAGAGCGCGTTCCGCCCGGCGCAGCACGCCATAATGGACGATCATATAACCAAATAAGTAAATAAACATCGCAATCGTGCGAAAAATGCTCATTGCGTTTTCCTCCCTCCGGCAAAATATGCCATTGTCATTGTATCACACTTTTTGTAAAAAGGGGAGAAATAACACTTTTTTTACAAATCGGAGGATCTGCGGTCTTGCAAAATTGACAAAATGCGGGTATATTTATAGTTGTAAAGCCAGCACAATGGCACTTTCTGCACGAAATGCTTTCTGCCGGCCCAATGGATGAAGAGAGAGGTACCATACGAACATGGGTTTATTTCCTTCCGCAAATGACTTCAAGGCCGGTAAGGGCGTTGAAAAGGATGCTCCCCGCAAGACCGGCGTGGGCCGTTTTTTTGAGCTTGTGGGCCGTGATATGAACGGCATGTTCCTTGCAAACCTGCTGGCCTGCATCGGCTTTCTGCCGGTGATCTGTCTGGTGTACATCGGCTTTCTGGCAAACAGCCTGCCTGTCATGCTGGCAAGTGCGGTGGTAGGCGGCATTCTGGCCGGGCCTGCGCTGGCCGGCATGTACGATACCGTGCTGCGTGCCCTGCGTGACGAAGCCGGTTACTGGTGGGTGACCTATCGCCGTGCCTTCAAGCGCAACTTCAAGGCCAGCATTGCGCCGGGCATCTTCTACTGTGTGGTGGTCACGGCGCAGATCTTCCTTGTGTATTTCTGCTTCAATATGCTGAGCAAGGGCACCAATGTGGGCGTGCCGCTGTGGGTGGCCACGGTGCTGAACCTGCTCATCTTCCAGATGCTGTTCGCCTATATGTGGCCGCAGGTGGTGCTGCTGGATCAGCCCTTCAGCCTGACCGTGAAAAACAGCATCAACTGCATGATCGCGTTCCTGCCCCACGCACTGGCGGCGGCCATCGTGCAGATCCTGTTCTGGGGCGTGGTGATCCTGTGCATGCCGCTGGGCCTGCTGCTCATGCTGATCTTCGGCTTCTGGTTCGTGACCGAAGTATCCTGCCAGATCATCTACGGCGATATTGAAAAGGTGTTCCACATTGAGGAGAGCATCCGCAAAATGAAGGATGCCGAGCTGGAAGCCGCCCTCAAAGAGGACTACGGCGAAAGCACCGACGACACCGAAGAGTAAATTTGAACTTCCGCAAAGGAGAGGTGCTCCATGGAACAACGGAATAATCTGGTTTTGCAGGGCACCGAGACCTTCTCCCGCGGGCAGCTGGACAATGTGGCACTGGACGGCGGTGCACTGGTGCTGGACAGCGTGGCGGGCCGCTGCCTGCAATACGGCAGCTACACCACGCCGGAATTTGCCATGCCGGCCTTCTGCAACCTGAATGTCAGCTGGAACGCCTTTGCGCCCCACAACACCATGGTGGAGGTGCGCTGCCGGGTATATGCCGGAGGAAGCTGGACCGGCTGGATGAGCTTTGGCAAGTGGGCACCGGGCTACCCCCGCTGCAGCTGCAATTCCCAGAGTGACGACGGCATGATCTTCCTCATGGGCGATACCGTGACCGTGGCAACGCCCGGCGGCGGCACCGGCGTGCAGCTGCAGGTGAACCTTTCCACCAACGATGACAAGGTCTCGCCCGCAGTGCGCCTGCTGGCCGCGGCAGTGCGGCCGCTGGCGTGGGAAAAGCACAATGGCCACCCGCTGAACCGGCAGCTCTATCTGCCGGAATACTGCCTTTCCGCCCACGATCCCAGCCTTGGCCGCACCATGGATCTGCCGCTGGTCATGGCGGCACTGATGAACTGCTGGGGCGAGGATGTCCTGCCCGAAGAAGTGGCCTATGTGATGGAGGACATGGCCCACAGCACCACTGCCAATGCGGCCTTTGCGGCTGCTGCCGCCGGCTGCTGCGGCTACCCCTGCTGGCAGGCATGGATGGACCTTGCCGACCTGCGTGCCCAGATCCACGATGACTGCTGTGTGGCAGTGCAGGTGGAGCGGCGCATCCGCGGCCAGCGGGACCCGGTGCGGGTCTGGATGGGCCTGCGCGGCTTTGGCCACGACGATGCCGTAATGGCAGATTATGTGCTGCTGAACGACCCCACCGCAGATTCCAACGGCGCAGTGAACTGCACCATGGCACTGGTGGACTTTATGCGTTACTTTACCGGGCGCGCCATCGCCCTGCGGGCAAAACCCCGCGATGTTGCCGCCAACCGTCCGCTGCGGATGCGCTGCGAGCTGGTGCCCGGCGAGACGGCAGACGTTTACTATTTTGAGCAGCGCGGCGTGAAGGACCCGCTGCCGGAAGGCTTTTCCGGCTGGGTGGCCTGTGCGTGCCACGACGGTGTGGCCCACGCCACCACCGCCCACCGCAGCTTCTGCCGGATGGAGCGCACGCCGGAGGGCGGCATCCGCTTCCCGGAAAAGATCGTGGCCGCAGGCTGCCGCTGCAGCGTGTATGCAGTGGACCAGACCGGTGCCATGCGCGTGGCGGAGGTGCGGCTGCCAAAGCCGCGCCCCACGCCGGAGCAACCTGTTTCCCAGGCACAGGAAAAGCCGGCGGAATGACCGGCCCGACCCAAAGCCTTTGGGCTATAGATCAAGACATAGGAGGAACACATTATGGCAAAGACGATCATCACTTTGGGACGTGAATACTGCACGGGCGGCCGCTACATCGCTGAAGATGTGGCAAATGCGCTGGGCATCAAGCTTTACGACAAAGAGCTGATCACCATGGCAGCAAAGCACTCCGGTCTTTCGGAAGAAGCTGTTGCCGCCAGTGAAAAACGGCATACTCACAGCCTGCTGTACAGTCTGTACACCATGGGCAATGAGCTGCCGCTGGGCGATCAGGTGTTCATTCTTCAGAGCCGCATCATCAAGCAGCTGGCCGAGGAAGGCCCCTGCGTGATCCTGGGCCGCTGCGGCGACTATGTGCTGCGTGAGCGCAAGGATGTGCTGCGCGTGTTCGTGTACGCCCCCAAGGAGTGGCGGCTGGAATACGCAAAGACCAATCCTCTGGTCAAGGCCAAGGACGAAAAGGGCATCAAGGACGAGGTGGAAAAGACCGACCGCAACCGTTCTGCCTACTACAACTACTACACCCAGAACCGCTGGGGTGATGCCCACAACTATGATCTGGCCATCAACGCTGCTCTGGGCCGCGAGACCTGCGTGAAGATGATCCTGGACGCAGCCGCCGCCAAGGAGAAGAACCTTGGCTGACCGCCCGGGCACTTCAAAATAAAACAACGATGATTCGTGGGTAGGGTGCTTTTGCACCCTGCCCACGTTTCGGGCAACGGCGACGACCGCGGCCTGCGGCCGAAACAGGGAGGAGCCGTTGGGGCAGCGGCCAGCAGGACACGAGTGCCGCATGGGCGGTCACGAAGTGGACGCTGGGAGCCGCAACCCGGGCGCTGATGCCGTTTCCGGTTTTCAGAAGCCCTGCCAGCTGCACAAGTGCGGCAATCTGTCTCTAGCAAACCCATCCCAATGTAAAAAAGGAGCAAACGTGGAAACAAAGCAACCCCAAACCTCTCCCGCCCAAACGCGGGAAAACATTATGGGCACCATGGAGATCAACCCTCTGCTGGTCAAGCTGAGCGTGCCCATGATGATCTCCATGCTGGTGCAGGCGCTTTACAACGTGGTGGACTCGGTGTTCGTGTCCCATGTGAGTGAAAGCGCCCTCACCGCTGTGTCCCTCGCCTTCTCGCTGCAGAATGTGATGATCGCTGTGGGCGTGGGCACCGGCGTAGGCGTGAACGCCATGCTGTCCAAAAGTCTGGGCGAAAAGAACCAGAGCCGCGCCAATGCCACGGCGAAAAACGGCATCTTTCTTTCGCTGTGCAGCTTCGTGGTGTTCCTCGTCATTGGCCTTACCTGCATGAAGCCCTATTTCTATGCACAGACCAGTGATGCGGCTATTGCGCAGCAGGGCATCCAGTATCTTTCGGTGTGCTGCATCTTCAGTCTGGGCCTTTTCACCCAGACCATGGGCGAAAAGCTGCTGGCCGCTACCGGCCGCACCCACCTGAGCATGATCAGCCAGCTGGTGGGTGCCGTGGTGAACATCATTCTGGACCCTATCTTCATCTTTGGCTACTGCGGTGAGGCCCTCAGTGGTACCACCGGCGCAGCTGTGGCAACGGTCATCGGCCAGTTCTGCGGCGCAGGCATGACCCTGTTCTTCAACCTGAACAGGAACCCAGATATCCAGATCAGCTTCAAGGGCTTCCGCCCCAGTGCCAAGGCCATTGGCCGCATCTACACGGTGGGCCTGCCCAGCATTGCCATGCAGTGCGTGGGCAGCCTGATGACCTTTGGCATGAACCTGATCCTCATGAGCTTCTCGGCCACAGCGGTGGCGGTGTTCGGTGTGTACTTCAAGCTGCAGAGCTTCGTGTTCATGCCCATCTTTGGCTTGAACAACGGCATGGTGCCCATCATCAGCTACAACTACGGTGCCCGCAGACCGGACCGCGTGAAAAAAACCATCAAGCTGGCAGTCTGCTATGCCGAGTGCATCATGCTCATTGGTTTCTGCATCTTCCAGTTCGCACCGGATAAGGTGCTTGGCATCTTTGCGGCCAGTGATGCCATGCTGGCCATTGGCATCCCAGCCATGCGCATCATCTGCCTGCATTTCCTGCTGGCGGGTGCCAGCATCGTGCTCAGCTCGGTGTTTCAGGCACTGGGCAACGGTGTGTTCAGCCTGATCGTTTCGGTCTGCCGGCAGCTGTTCGTGCTGCTGCCGGCCGCATGGCTGCTGGCACAGACCGGCAATGTCAACAATGTCTGGTGGGCCTTCCTCATCGCTGAGATCGTCAGTGTCCTGCTGAGCCTTGGCTTCTACGCCCGCATCAACAAAAACATCATTGCCCCCATGTATTCCCCTGCCGAATGAGGGGCGTGAAAAACTGTCCCTGCAAAGGAAAGGAACGTGATCTCTATGGTAAAAAAGCTCAAATGGAATCTGGTGCTCATGAGTGCGCTGTATCTGGGTCTGGGCGTTTTTCTGCTCATGAAGCCCACCACGGCCCTGAACATCGTGTGCTATGCGCTGGGCGCTGTGGTGCTGGCCTGCGCGGCGGTGCAGCTCATCCGCTATTTTGTGGTGGAACGCGGTGTGTTCCAAAGCCAGCTCACCCTGATCTCCGGCATCATCTGTCTGGCATTGGGTGCGTTCCTGATCCTGCGCAGCGACATCGTGGTGAGTATCCTGCCCATCGTGTTCGGCCTGTTCGTGATCTTTGACAGCATCAGTCGTGTGCAGAACGCACTGGACCTGCGCCGCTGCGGCTATTCCAGCTGGAAGAGCTTTCTGCTGCTGCCGGTGCTCAGCGTGGTGCTGGGCGTTATCATGATCCTGAACCCCTTCGGCACCATGGAAACGCTGGTCATGGCCATTGGCATCATCCTGATCGTGGAGGGCTCCATCAACCTGCTCAGCGCCCTGTACACGGTGTTGGCCGTGCGCCGTTTTGCCAAGCTGCACCCGGAGACTCAGTCCATGCTGGAGTCCCTGACCGGTGAAGACCTGAACGGTGACGGCGTGGTCGCCCCGGATGTGACCCGCACCGATGCCGAGGCCAGCGCTGTGGAGCTGGATGAGGTGGACGAGAGCGCCACTGTGGAACAGGAGAACGAGAAAGATTAACGGGCTTGCCCTCTCAGTCTCGCTCTGCTCGCCAGCTCCCCCAAAGTGGGAGCCCTTGGCAGTCCACGCAAGGTTCATCTCTTTGCCAAGGCCTCTCCCTTTGAGGAAAGACTTCCCCCGCGCCGGGGGAAGATGTCACGTAGCGACAAAAGGGGGAGTGTGGAACGGCGTAAGCCGTGACGGAGAGGGCGAGGCCGTCAGTCTTATCATGCAAGCTTGAGCCAAGCTTGAGCAAATAAAAATCATATAAAGGAAAAAGAGAAATGGAAAAGTATGATCTGATCATTGTCGGTGCCGGCCCGGCTGGCATTTTTACCGCTGTGGAGCTGCTGCGCCACGGCAGCAAAAAGAAGATGCTGCTGGTGGAAAAGGGCAAGCCCGTGGAAAAGCGCCACTGCCCCAAAGCCGAAGTGGGCCACTGCGTCAACTGCCGCCCCACCTGCGCCATCACCACCGGCTTTTCCGGTGCAGGTGCCTTCTCGGATGGCAAGCTGAGCCTCTCCTATGAGGTGGGCGGCGACCTGCCCGCCCTGATCGGAGAGGAGTTTGCACAGGAGCTTATCGACTACACCGACAAGATCTATCTTGAGTTCGGCGCAGACCCCCATGTGGAGGGCATCTACACCGGCGAGGAGATCAAGGAGATCCGCAAGAACGCCATCCATGCCGGCCTGAAGCTGGTGGACTGCCCGATCCGCCATCTGGGCACAGAGAAGGCGCAGCAGCTGTATCTGGCCATCCAGAACTATCTGGCCGACAACGGCGTGGAGATGCTGTTCAATACCGAGTGCGAGAACATCATCCTTGAGAACGAGGAGTGCAAGGGCGTGCTGCTGAAGGACGGCGATCAGGTCCGGCCTGTGTATGCGGATACCGTGGTCATTGGCACCGGCCGCCGCGGTGCGGACTGGCTGGAAAAGATCTGCGCCGAGCACCACATTGCCCACAAGCCCGGCACCGTGGACATCGGTGTGCGCGTGGAGTGCCGCAACGAGGTCATGGAAAAGGTGAACAAGGTGCTGTATGAGTCCAAGCTCATTGGCTACCCCAAGCCCTGGAAGAACAAGGTGCGCACCTTCTGCCAGAACCCCGGCGGCTTTGTGGCGCAGGAAAACTACGACAACGACCTTGCCGTGGTCAACGGCCACAGCTTCAAGGAGAAAAAGAGCGAGAACACCAACCTTGCGATTCTGGTCTCCCACAACTTTACCGAGCCGTTCAACCAGCCCATTGCCTACGCACAGAAGGTGGGCGAGCTGACCAACATGCTGGGCGCAGGCCACATCATGGTGCAGCGCTACGGCGACATTCTGGACGGCAAGCGCACATGGCAGAAGGAGCTGGCCCAGTCCAACGTGAAGCCCACCCTGAAGGATGCCGTGGCAGGCGACATTACCGCCGCCATGCCCTACCGCGCCATGACCAACATCATTGAGTTCATCAAGATGCTGGATATGGTGGTGCCCGGCTTTGCCGCCAACGAGACCCTGCTGTACAGCCCGGAGCTGAAGTTCTACTCCAACAAGGTGAAGATGGACGAGAACCTTGACACCAACATCAAGGGCCTGCACTGTCTGGGCGACTCCTCCGGCTGGACCCGCGGCCTGATGATGGCTTCGGTTATGGGCGTGCTCATGGGCCGCAAGCTGGCCGAAAAGGAAGGCTGCTAAAAACAAGCATCAACAAAAACAAAAAATCCCGGCACCGCAAGGTGTCGGGATTTTTTAGGTTTGAAATTCAACCCTCAATGAGCTCCACGGTCTTCATCTTGACCGGGGTGGTGGGCTTATCGTTCCAGTCGGTGCGGACAGCTGCGATCTTATCCACAACATCCATGCCTGCAACCACCTTGCCAAAGGCAGCGTACTGGCCGTCCAGATGAGGTGCATCCTGATGCATGATGAAGAACTGGCTGCCGGCGCTGTTGGGGTTCATGGCGCGTGCCATGCTGATCACGCCGCGGGTGTGCTTGAGCGGATTGTTCACGCCGTTTGCAGCAAACTCGCCCTTGATGTTCCAGCCGGGGCCGCCGGTGCCGTTGCCCAGCGGGCAGCCGCCCTGGATCATAAAGCCGGGGATCACGCGGTGGAAGGTCAGGCCATTGTAAAAGCCCTCGCTGACCAGCTTCTTGAAATTCTCACAGGTGATAGGAGCGGCTTCTTCGTTCAGCTCGATATCGATGATGCCGCCGTCTTCCATAGTAATGCGAACCATAACGCTACAATACTCCTTTTGTGTTGCCCCGCAGCAGTGCGGGAGTGTTCGGCAGAAGGCCTGCCGGATATCTCTTATAGTATACCATAGGTTTTGGGGGTTGCAACGCCGCAGATGCAACGTTTTTGTTAAAATTCATCTTTCATCTCCACCATATCGGCCCAAAAGCGCTTGGGGCAGTGGGTCATGCGGCATTTTTCGTTGTGGCGGGCCTTGATCTCCAGCGTCTGGTAGAACTGCTTCCACAATGCCTGAAACTGCTGCTCCCGCTCGCTGGGCGGCGGCAGCTCCAGCGGTGCAGCCAGCTCCAGCAGCCGGGCCTTGTGGTCCTCCTGCAGCAGCACAGCCTGATGCACCGCATCGTAGATCATAAAGTTCTCTTCCGGGAACCGTCCGCAAAAGTGGGGCCGCAGCAGCGGCAGGATGTAGTTTTTGGGGTGGATGACGGCGCCCAGCATCCCGTCGTGCTCCTCAAACCGCACAAAGCCCTGAAACTTGTCCACTTCCCAGTCAAGGCTTTTCTTCATCTCATACAGCGGGGCCACGTCCGGGTGGCCGGTGCGCTTCACGGTGCCGGGGCCGAGGGCGAAGGCCAGATGCAGAAAGCGGATGAGCAGCAGCTCTTTGTCCTCCCGCCCGGAGAGGAAATCCCGGCTGACGAGGTACTCTGTCTCGGGGCCAAGCTTTCTGCCAAAGCTGGCAAACACCCGCTGAGCCTTGGCGTGGTCGGTGGGGATGTCCTTGACCGGGTACAGGGTGGAAGTTTCCCGCTGGGGTGTCCACACCGCAAAGGGGATCTCGTGCTGGGCAAAGCTCTCGAACACGCAGCACAGAAAGCCTTCAAAGCTGCTGTCGTAGAGGTACACCACATCCGCATCGTGGAGCCTGCGGGCTTTCTGAACTTGAACATTTACAGCGCCTTCGCCAGACATTGCACCGCCTCCTCCCGCACCATACGCATGGCTGCGCGCGGTGCCACGCCCTGCGTGATCAGATCGTCCACCGCAGGCGGCGTGAACAGACTGAGCTGTTCGCAGCTGCCGCCGAACACGTTGGGGTCGATGAGCGCCTGCGTGATGCGCTCCCGCCCGGCGGTGCCGCGGCCCGGGTGCGCACCCGCAAAACCCTTGCAGGTGATGAAATACTGTGCCCGTTTGAGCACCACGCCCATGCGCTTCAGCTCGTCCAACCCAAGGCTGGAAAGCTTGCGCGCGTGCCAGATGCGCCGGGCGCTTTTGGGGCCGATGCCCGGCACGCGCAGCAACATTTCAAAGGGCGCGCGGTTCACATCTACCGGAAAAAGCCCGTAGTGCTGCACGGCCCAGTTGCATTTTGGGTCGAGGTAGGGATTGAAGCTCTGGTTGGCTTCATCCAGAATTTCGTCTGCCTTGAACTGGTAAAACCGCAGCAGCCAGTCAGCCTGATACAGCCGGTGCTCCCGCAAAAGCGGGGGTTTGGTGTCCAGCGCAGGCAGGCGGGTGTCCTCGGCTACCGGGATGTAGGCGGAGTAGAACACCCGTTTCAGACTGTACTTTTGGTACATGCCCTCAGTGAGCTTTAAAATGTGGTAGTCTGTCTCCGGCGAAGCACCTACGATCATCTGGGTGCTCTGCCCGGCGGGTGCAAACTTTGGCGCATGGCGGTAGACGGTCAGCTCCTGTTTGCTCTGCGCGCCGGAAACTGCGATCTGCTTCATGGGCCGGAAAATGGAGTGCCGCCCTTTGTCCGGGGCCAGCAGGTTCAGGCTCTGCTCACTGGGCAGCTCCACATTCACGCTCAGGCGGTCGGCCAGATATCCCAGCTGCTGCAGCAGTTCCGGGCTGGTGCCGGGGATGGCCTTGGCGTGGATGTAGCCCCCAAAGCGGTATTCGCCCCGCAGCAGCCGCAGGGCGGCCAGCATCCGTTCGGTGGTGTAGTCCGGCGTGCCCAGCACCGCGCTGGAAAGGAACAACCCTTCAATGTAGTTGCGGCGGTAAAACTCCACAGTCAGCTCAGCCAATTCCCGGGGCGTGAAGGTGGCACGGGGGATATCGTTGGACTTGCGGTTGACGCAATAGCTGCAGTCGAAGGCACAGCAGTTGGTCATGAGCACCTTTAAAAGGCTCACGCAGCGGCCATCAGCGGTAAAGGCGTGGCAGCAGCCCGGTGCATAGCAGCTGCCAAGAATGCCTGCCCGCGCGGTGCGGGATGCGCCGCTGGAGGTGCAGGCAACATCATATTTGGCGCTGTCGGCCAGAATGGTAAGCTTGTCCATCAGGGTCTGTTCCATGCAGAATACACCTCCAAAGTGGGAAAAACCGGAAAAAGGGTCAAAAAATAAAGCCATGCGCAGAGCTGCAGATGGCTTTACATCAATTTGTGCCGAACTCCTTCAGTCACGGCTGCCGCCGTGCCAGCTCCCCCGGAGGAGGAGCCTTTGGCAGTACGGGAAAGTTTCCGATTTTGCCAAGGCCTCCCTCCATGAGGGAGGTGGCTGCGAACAGCGTGAGCAGACGGAAGGAGTTATTACCACTTCGCCTTGGTTTCCACCACGCGGCCGGCGATGTGCAGATGGTTCAGGTCCTCGCCCTTGATGACCATTTCGCTGTAGGCCGGGTTGAAGGGCTGCAGCACCACGCAGTTGCCGCGCTGGATATAGCGCTTCAGGGTGCCCTCGCCCTCATCGCCGTAGATCAGCACGCCAAGGTCGCCGTTTTCCAGTGTGTCCTGCTTGTGCACAAGGGCAAGGTCGCCGTCCTGAATGCGGGGCTCCATGCTGTCGCCGCGCACCACCAGATAAAAATAGTTGGAGGGGTCCTTCACACGGGCATACTCCTGACCGTAGTCCTCCTCAAAGGCGAGGGCACCGTAACCGGCCTTTACCGTGCCGATCACCGGGATCAGGCTTTCAGAATAGCTGCCAAAGAACCGCTCTTCCGGGGCGGAAACATTGCTTACCGGGCGGTACAGGCCCAGCAGATAATCTGCTGTGGTGTTCAAAAGCTCGGCAATGCGGGCCACGGTAGACGGATCGGGAGAGGACTTGCCGCTTTCCCATTTGCCGACAGCCTGCTGTGTCACGCCCAGTTTGGAAGCCAGCTCAGCCTGGCTGATGCCCTGCTTTTTGCGGCACTGCTTCAAAAGTTCTGAAAACGACATGGTATATTTCTCCTTTACACCGCGAGGAAATTTTCTTGTGTTTATTATACAACAAAAAGGTGTACTTGTAAAGACCTGAAACAGGCCAAGACCCAAAAAGGTTGTGGTAAATTTTGTTTTTAAGGGCTGAAAGAAAAAAATTGCCCCAAAGGCTTGACACCGGCGTGCAAATCTGGTAAATTAAATAGGCATTCGACACGGCGTAAGGCGGATGTCCACAAGGAGAGATGTCCGAGTGGTTTAAGGAAGCAGTCTTGAAAACTGCCGTACGGCAACGTACCGTGGGTTCGAATCCCACTCTCTCCGCCATTTTTTATTGAATAAGTGTAACACACTTTGCTCTGGAGTAGTACTCAAGAGGTCGAAGAGGCGCCCCTGCTAAGGGCGTAGGTCGTCTAAACAACGGCGCGAGGGTTCAAATCCCTCCTACTCCGCCAAGAAAAAGCTCGTTGATTCGTTGAAATCAATGGGCTTTTTCCTTTATAAAGGAAAAATGCGGCTTGTGGAACAAAAAGGAGAAACCAATGGCGTTTGGCGTTTTGGCAGGTCAGATCACGGTGATCTTTCTGGAAGTGCTGCTGGGCTATGTAGGTGCACGCAGCGGCATCATCAAGGATCGTGACAGCAAGTTTTTGTCGGATTTTATCATGAGGCTTCTGCTGCCCTGTACCATGCTGGCTGGTGCAGCCGTGGACGGTGAGCCGGAGCTGCTCACTCAGGCAGGGGTGCTGTTCGTGCTGCTGCTGGCACTGTTTGTGGTGACCACCGGCCTGTGCCGGTTGAGCAGCTGGCTGCACCACGACACGCCGGGCAAGTATGCGGTGCTGGTGGGCACGGCGGCTATGCCCAACTGCGGCTTCATCGGCCTGCCGCTGTGCAGCGCCCTGCTGGGCACCGCGCGCGGCACTGTGTTTGCAGGCATGGCCATGGCCTCTTATAATGTATGGTTCTTTACCTATGTGGTGTGCCTGTTCCGCCCTGGCGAGAAGATCCGGCTCAAGACCTTCATCACCCCCACCAACATTGCCACAGTGGCTATGCTGGTGCTGCTGGCCACCGGCTGGCGGCTGCCCGCACCGGTGCAGCAGTTCTGCAGTGCGGTGGGCGGCTGCACCACCCCGCTGGCGCTCATGATCGTAGGTGTGCTGCTGGCAGACAGCGACATCCGTGCGCTGCTGCACACCGGTTTCCTGTACCGGGTCACCCTGCTGCGCGGCATCCTGTTCCCGCTGCTGTTCATGCTGCTGCTGTGGCTGCTGCCGCTGGACAATGTGCTGCGCACCGGCCTGTCCATCATCGCCTGCTGCCCGGCCGGCAGCCTTGCCGCTGTGCTGGCCAAGCAGACCGGCACCGAAGCGACCCTTGCCAGTCAGGCGGTGGCCCACTCCACCGTGTGTATGCTGGTCACAGTGCCTGCCATGCTGCTGCTGACCGGTGCGATGTTCCCGATGTGAGAAGCTGTAAAAAGCCCGCTGTCTTTGGACGGCGGGCTTTCTGCTGTTATAGCATAAGGTTCGTGATACCTGCTAGCACCAGCAGGTGCACCGGGTAGAACCAGTAAAAGGCTTTTTTCTGCAGCGGACTGCACGCGCCGCGCTGCCCGTTGTAGAACCAGACCAGCACAAAGGCCAGCGGCGCGGTCAGCTCGAACAAAAACAGCACCGCGCCCGCAAGGCACTGCCGCTTGCGGTCTGCGCGGGTCAGGTACAGGGTGCAGATGATGAGCACGCCGATGGCGTGGTAGTCGGTGTTGGCAGCCAGCGCCAGCGCGGCGCAGCCGCCCGCCCACACAAGCCCCTGCCAGCCGGGCAGGCCGTTTTCCTTTTCAAAGCGCTTGAGCCCTGCCATAGCCAGCACGCCCAGCGCCAGCGTCCAGTAAACGTTCTGGTGCTGCGGGGCGAACGGTGTGCGGAAAAAGGCAAGGTCAAAAGGCACCTCGCTCAGAAGGCCGAACAGCAGAAGCCGCCGGACGTATTTTTTTACATCGTGGGTGTGCAGAAAGCCCTCCACGGCCAGAAAGCAGAAGATGGGAAAGGCCAGCCGCCCGATATACCGCAGCACACGGTCTGCCGCCAGCAGGGTGCTGACCGGGATGCCACCGCAGCTGGCAGCACCGGCGGCGAGGGCCGGCAGCAGGATACCGGCTTCGATGCAGGAAGCGCCGATGTGATCAATGAGCATGGTGATGCAGGCGATGTATTTGAGCGCTGTGCCGCTGAGTCCACAGCGGACAGGGGCTTTGGCAGTCTCGGTCATAAGGAATCCCTCACTTGATAAAAAATCTACTTTTTGTGCTTTTTTAATGATACGGCGCAGGCTGGCAGGCTCCTGCGTCATCTTTGACCAAATACGCCGGAAAGGCGCATAAATCGGGCAAAAATGCTTGACAGAAAAGGCGCGGGATAGTACAATCAAGAAGATAATTGAACTATCTCAAATGAAAGATGAAAAAGATTCACAGAGAATCGGGCGTCTCCGAACCAGTAAAAACGGAAGGAGGCTTTGGGCATGACGCTTTTTTCCTACGAGATTTTTGATGCCGTGGCCCGGCAGGGCAGCTTCAACAAGGCGGCACAGCAGCTGCACCTGACCCCATCGGCCATCAGTCACGCCATTGCCGTAATGGAGGAGGAGCTGGGCTTTGCTCTGTTCAACCGCGGCAAGAACGGCGTATCCATGACCAGCTACGGCGCATCCCTGTATCCCTCTATTCGCGATGTGCTCAACAGCGACGAGGCCCTCAAGCAGAGCATCGCCCGCCTGAACGGCCTGGAAAAGGGCAAGGTGAAGCTGGGCGTATTCAACTCGGTGTGTGCTTCGCTGCTGCCGGGCCTGCTCAAAAGCTTTATGACCCACTACCCGCAGATCGAGATCGAGGTGTATCAGGGCACCTACGACGATGTGAAGGAATGGCTGCGAACCGGTCAGGTGGATATCGCGTTCCTTTCCTCCACCTGCCGTGAAGAGTTCAACCTCACCGAGCTGTTCCGCGAGCCGCTGCTGTGCATCGTGCCGCAGGACTGGCCCGAACCGGAAAACGGCGTGATGACTCCCGCCCTGATGAACGGCCAAAGCTTCGTTGTGCAGTGCGATGCCACCGATGCTGAGATGCGCCAGTTCCTGAAAAAATATAAGATCGGCACCGAGCGCCGCTGCCATGTCATCGACGACCAGTCCAACATCGCCATGGTGGAAGCAGGTCTGGGCATTTCCATCATGCCGCAGATGCTGCTGCGCGACTGCAAGGCTGCGATCAAGATCTATCCCATCGAGCCAGAGGAAGACCGTGTGGTGGGCCTGGCTGTGCAGCGCCCCGCCGCAATGGCCCCGGCAGTGGAACAGATGTTTCACCACATCGTGGACTACTGCAGGCAGATCGAGCTGAGATGAGCCGGACACCTTTATACTATACCATAAAACAGTCTGTGTGTGGAGCATGGACTGTTTTTTTATTAAGAAAGAGCGATTGTATCAGCGTGCAAAATCCGCTATACTTAGAAAAACAGGCTGGTTTTATGCAGAAGCCTTGATTGGAGCAGAAAGATGAAGACCATAAAACGACGTGCCTTTTGCAAGGCGGCAGCAGCTGCCGTGGCAGGCGTGCTGGCCCCGCACGCGGCGGCAGAGGCTTTGCTGCCGCAGGACGCACAGGCTGTGGTGGGCAGTGCGGTGCCGGAGGATTACTACTCCTTTGCCTTCCGCAGCGACCACAGCGAAACAGATCTCTCCCACGATTTTTATTATACAGATGCCTTTTTTGAGAACACGGCGCTGCAGTACAGCCACAAGCTGGCACTGGCAACGCTGGGCCTTGTGGCGGCAAGCGGCAACACCTACCAGAGCGATGCGCTTTACTGGGTGGAGGGTGAAGCGGGCCGTGAGGACAGCATTGCGGATGCCTACCAGAAGCTTGGCTTTGCCAATGCGGTCTATGCGGGCTACCAGTGCAGCCTGAACACCCCGGTGGATACCGCGGGCTGTGCTTTTGCGCAGAAAACACTGGTACAGGATGGCCAGCGCACCACCATTATTGCAGCCATGCTGCGCGGTGTCGGCTATGGTGCCGAGTGGGCCAGCAACCTGCATGTGGGCGAAGGCGGCGGGCACTATGGCTTTGTGACAGCAGCAGAGCATTTTTTTGAAGATCTGCAGGACTACCTGAAAAAAGCCGAGGCTGCAGCGGGAACGCTGGGCACCATCAAGCTCTGGCTGGGCGGCTACAGCCGCGGCGCGGCTGTGGCAAACCTGACGGCGGCGCGCATCCGGCAGCAGCTGCCGCGGATCGCGCAGGAAAATACCTTTGTTTACACCTTTGCCGCACCGGCGGCACTGACGGCAGCAGACCGCCCGGATCTGCAGGCGGACTACGACAACAACCACACTGCAGACGGCGGACTGAAAACGGATTGGGATGTAAGCAATATCTTCAACATCATTTCCAGCGGCGACATCGTGGCCCGCGTGATGCCGGAAGAGTGGGGCTACCACCGCAACGGAAACGACCGCTTTCTGCCCTCCACGGCGTACCAGAACGAGCTGGATGATCTGAGCATCATCGAGAGCCGGATGGGCGGCGTGCCGCTGCGGTTCGACCAGCTGGCCACAAAGGAAGATGTGGATTCGGTGATCGCGGCGGCTCTGGCGTTCTGCAAAAGCGCCGCAAATTACCACGAAAAATATGAAGCTGCCTTTATGGATATGCTGCAGTGTGCCTTTACCCTCTCGGAGAAAGAGGCAGCCGAGGGCGTGATCCTGGACGATGAAGCTGTGATGGAACGGCTGCGCAGCATGGAGAACATCCGCAAAATGTCGTGGACGAAGGTGCTGCGCTGCGTGATGACGGCTTCGGCCATGAGCAGACCCATTCTGGAGCAGGTGGGGGCCATTGTGCCGCTGCGGGCGCAGCAGGTGGTGGTGCCGGTGCTGGCGGTGGGTCTGTGCTACGAGGTGGAGAGCGATGTGCTGCGGATGCTGGTGTACTACATCCTCAGCCTGATGAGCGTGAACAGCCCGGCAGACAGCGTTCTGCGTGCGGCATTCTGCCACTACCCGGAAAACTACATCACCCTGATGGAATATTACGACCCCGCCGAGCACGGCATGGAAGCCTATACCCGAAAATAAAATCTCCGGAAATAAAAAAGAGGGGCTGTTGCAAAATAAAAATGCGATAGCAGCTTGCACAAAGGAATAACGCGAAATCAGAAACCCGGAACCCTTTTTGAGCCATTTTGGCCCCAAAAAGATTCCGGGTTTTGTGCTATTTGCTGGCGCAGGACCGTTCTGCTGCCCCGCCTGCGGCGTGGCCGTGCTGTTCGAGTCCTGTACCGCCCACCAAAACAAGAGCCTCTGACTTTGGTCAGGGGCTTTTTTGTTGCGTCATCCACGAACCCACGTCAGATCCGGACGGTACAGGACTCGAACAGCACGTGCCGAGCGCAGCGAAGGCAATCAAAGCCCCAGTGGGGCTTTGATTAGTGCGCGGTTCCCAACGCCTAGGAATGTCTATCGGGATGACTGCCGTTTTGTGGTGGGCGGTACAGGACGAGAACCGGAACGAGCAAAGGCAGGGTATCACCATGACGGTGGTATCCTGCCTTTTGCTTTGATATGTTTTATCAGTAGATCACAGCATCCGTTGTAGTATAGCCTTCGAGAGAATTCTCCTTGACCTGAATACAGATATAAGTGATCTCAGAATTGCTTGCAGCAAAGAACTGGCGCTTTGCCATAGGAGAAATCTTCAGCCAGTCGCCTGCTGCAAGGCTGATTTCTTCGCCATCGATAACGACCTTCCCTTTGCCGGAAAGAACACCGTAGATTTCCTCATTTGCCTTGTGGGAGTGAACAAATGGAACATTTGCTCCCGCAGGAAGCGTATTCAGGCTGATCTCCGCACCAGTCAGGGCGAGCTTTTCATGAAGCTCCGTCCGATTTTCTTTTCCAACTGTCATTTTTGTGTAGCATGCCATTGTAAGCACCTCCAATTTGATTCGCAATCTTTCATTGCCTGAGCTAAGTATAGAAGCTCACACATTCAAAAACAAGTACGCACCTTTTTGTAACTGTACACTCAAAAATGAATGTGCTATACTATACACAGAGGTGACTGATATGCGCACAAAAGAAGAACTGCCGGAATGTCCGGTTGCAACAGCAGTATCCCTGATTGGCGGAAAATGGAAACTCTTGCTTCTGCGCAATCTGAAAGAGCGTCCATGGAGATTCAATGAGTTGCAAAGAAGCATCGACGGGATCTCGCAGAAAGTTTTGACCGAGAGCTTAAGACAGATGATTGATGATGGACTTGCCTACCGCCGTGATTATCACGAGAATCCTCCCAAAGTAGAATATGGGTTGACCGATCTCGGAACGGAAATGTTACCAATTGTCAATGCACTTGCAGACTTTGGCAATTACTATAAATCAGTCGTTGATCGGTCATGATCGATATTATGAAGCAGGGTTTGGGGCTCCGCACGCCCCAACAAGAGCGCTTCGGAAACTCACAAGAGTTGAAGAGTTTTGGTGGAGCATTGTCCACAGCACTCGAACCCAACACTTCCTCACGGGTGACCGTTTTGGCATCGTCCGTGAAGTTGAAGTTGAGCACGACCCGGTCATCAAAGACGTAGACCGAGTTGACAAAGGTATCAATGATCTGCCGCTGGTGTTCCGTGCTGCCCACGTCACCCTTGCGGAATTTTTCAAGCCAGAACCGAATCCACTCACGGGTCAAGACGGGCTTTTTCAGCTCTTCTTCCAGAATGCTGGTGTTCAGAGCTTCTTTCCGGGCTTCCAGTTCGTCCAGCCGCTGCTTGGTGGTCGGGGTCAGGATGCCCTGTTCAATGGCTTCCAGAAGGTTTGCCAGCCGCTTCTCTGTATCCCGGAGCTGGTCTTTCAAAACAGGCAGTCGGGTGTTCTCCTGCTGCTGGGCTTCCATAATCAAATCTATCAGCTGTTCGATGATTTCATCGCTGAAAATCACCTTAATGGCAGTCTCCACCACGAACCGTTCCAACGGCTCTTTGCGGATAGCTTTCAGGTCGCAGTGCGCCTTGCCGTGGCGTTTGGCGTTGCCGCACTTGTAGTAATAGTAGGTGTTTCCCATGTGGCTGGTGCCGCTTTCGCCACCCATCAGGGTGCCGCACTTGCCACAGAACAGCTTGGTGGTCAGCAGATAGCTCACATCCTCTTTTGCAGGCCGACCATGGGCGATCCTGTTCTGCTCAAAACGCTGCTGCACCCGGTCAAACAGGTCCTGGTCAACAATGGCCGGAATGCCGCCCGGCGTCACAATGTCCTTGTAGCGGTATTCGCCGATATAGCGGCGGTTGCGGAAGATCTGGAAGAAGCTGTTCTTCACGAACGGCTTCCCGGTGCGGGTACGCAGACCGCGCTCGTTCAGGGATGCTGCAATCTTCTCGGCCGGTTCGCCGTCGGCATACCGGGTGAAGATCTCCTGCACGATGGGAGCCGTCTCCGGGTCGATATGGTACAGCCTGTCCTCCTTGCCAATGGTGAAACCCAGCGGCACCACACCGCCGTTGTACTTGCACTGGAGGGCGTTTTCGCGCTCACCGCGCGCCACTTTCAGGGCAAGCTCGGCGGAATAGTATTCCGCCATGCCAATCAGCATACTCTCCACCATAATGCCTTCAGGCCCCTGCGAAATGGGTTCCATGGCAGACACCAGATGGACACCGTTCTTTTCCAGCTGGTACTTGTAGTTCACGGCATCGAATCGGTTCCGGGCAAAGCGGTCCAGCTTCCAGACCAGAACTACATCGAAGATTTTCTTCGCGCTGTCCTTAATCATCCGCTGAAAGTCTGGGCGGTCATCTGTCTTGGCAGAGTAGGCACGGTCAATGTAGGTGCCGACCACGGTGATGCCGTTCTTCTCGGCGTAGTCCTTGCAGTCGCGCAGCTGTCCCTCAATGGACGCTTCACGCTGGCTGTCGGATGAATAGCGGGCGTAGATTACGGCGGTCATGGTTGCACCTCCTTGGCGTGTATTCGACTTGCCTTTATAGTATCGGGTCAAGCGCAGCTTGTCAACAATCTGCGAGCAGATTGAAATGCGAAAATTGCGAAACGCAGCGAAAAAGGTGAGAGCAAGAATCGTCCCGTGGCCACAAATTTTCAATTCTTGAAAATTCTTGCCCCTTTGGGACAGCTTCTTGTTGGGGCGTGCCTGCCCCAAACCCTGCTGGGTGATTTCATTCTTGGTGGTTGCTATATTGCTTATATGCCTTTTCAAATCCTGATTTGTTATATATGATAAATTTATAACATTCTCCGTCTTTCATGGAAATTGCTGCAACAGGAACGACCATCTGACTCCATGAAAGTTCCCTTATCTCGTTCATGGGCAATACAAGGTTGCGATACAGTGGACTGACTGTGAGCTTTTGAGTTGAATATGTAATGCTCTGTTCATCAATGTACAAACCACCGCCAATGATTCCATTACGGCATAAGCTACACACAAAAGTTTTTCCCATAATATTACCGCCTCCTATTAGTTGATGGTTGGTTAAGTTGAGTATATCATATTGATTTCCAGAAGAACACCCCTATATAGGAGATTTTAGCCGTTTTACTGCGTACGTGCGTACGAGAGATTGGTACGCACGTACGCAGCGATTGCCCCCAGTGAGCCATATAGGGGGGCGACCAAGTTCGCACAAAGCGAACTTGATCCCGCAAAACAAAAGGCAGGATACCACCGTCATGGTGATACCCTGCCTTTGTTCGTTCCTGTTTACCGTTCCGAGTAGTCCTTTCTCAGAACCTCTTGCAAACAAAAAACGTACCCGAACCCTTTTTCATAAAGAATCGGGTTCGAGTACGAACTGTATGGTGGACGGTACAGGACTCGAACCTGTGACCTCCTGCACGTCAAGCAGATGCTCTACCAGCTGAGCTAACCGTCCATATTCTGTTTTGCCGAAATCAGCTTGATTATATTACCATACCTTCTGCCAAAAAGCAAGTGCTTTTTCAAAAATTGTAAAACTTTTTTAAAGGCAGGGGCGCTGACTGCCCTTTTTACGCGCCAGCGCACATTTGGCGGCGGCAGGCGAAAGGTTTTCTGTTGCTCACACTGTTTTGTTGTGATATAATAATAAAGTTATAATAGGAATAGTATCGGAAGGTATTTGCAGCATGAGAGTTTTGGGCATCGACCCCGGCTACGCCATCGTGGGCTGGGGCGTGGTGGATTACGCAGGCAACCGGTTTGCGCCGGTGGACTTCGGTGCGGTGTGCACCGACGCGGGCGTGCCGTTCGAGCGCCGTCTGGACGAGGTGTATGCAGGCATCAAAGAGGTGATCGAGCGCACCCGGCCCGAGGTGCTTGCCATCGAAAAGCTGTTCTACCAGCACAATCAGACCACGGTCATCGGCGTGGCAGAAGCCCGCGGCGTGATCTTGCTGGCGGCAGCGCAGGCAGGCCTGCCCATCTACGAGTACACCCCCATGCAGGTCAAGCAGGCTGTTACCGGTTACGGCAAGGCCGTGAAAAAGCAGGTGCAGGAGATGACCCGCGTGCTGCTGCATCTGCCCGCCGTGCCAAAGCCGGACGATACCGCCGATGCGCTGGCAATGGCCATCACCTTCTGCCACACCAACGGCAACCAGCTCAACCGCTTTGTCCGCCGTGTGGCCGGGCCGATCTGACCCTCTCACCGGTTCCGTCCGCCTGCAGCGGCGCGGCACCGGAGTTCTCCCGAAGGGCGAGCTGAACAGAGGAAAATTGGCCGACACAGAAACTGAGAGGGCTTTAAATGATCTACTGTCTGACAGGAAAAATCGTCAAAAAAAGCATGAATGCCGTGGTGCTCAGCTGCGGCGGTGTAGGCTACTATGCCCAGTGCCCGGCCAGCGTGGCCGGGGCCTTGCCCGGCGTGGGCAAGGAAGCCACCATTTATACCGTGATGAGCATCACCGAGAACGACGTGAGCCTTTACGGCTTTGCCACCGAGCAGCAGCAGGCCTGCTTTGAGATGTTGACCGCCGTGTCTGGCGTGGGGCCTAAGGTGGGCCTTGCCATCCTGAGTGTGATGGAGCCGGACCGCGTGGCACTGGCAATCTCGGCGGGGGACCACAAGGCGTTCAAGGCGGCTTCCGGCGTGGGGCCGAAGCTTGCACAGCGCATCGTGCTGGAGCTGAAGGATAAGGTCGCCAAGGGCTTTGTGGACGGCATCTCGCTGGAGGATGTGGCAGGTGCTTCCGCCGACACACAGGCTTCTCAGGGCAGCAGTCAAGCCATAGCGGCGCTGGTGTCGCTGGGGTACAGCCAGAGCGAAGCAGCGCTTGCCGTTTCCAAGATCGACGCGGCATTGCCCGTGGAAGAGATCATCAAACTGGCCTTGCGCAGCATGGCAGGCAGGAGGTAAAGAATGCAGGACGAAACTGCGCTGTACGGCGCAAAAATGATGCAGCCCGGCATGACGGCGGCGGACAGCGAGGAAAACAACCTCCGCCCGCAGCATCTGGAAGACTATATCGGGCAGGAAAAGGTCAAGCAGAACCTGAAAATCTATCTGGAAGCTGCCAAGCGGCGCGGCGAACCGATGGACCACATCCTGCTCTACGGCCCGCCGGGCCTTGGCAAGACCACACTGGCAGGCATCATTGCCAACGAAATGGGCGTACAGATCCGTATTACCAGCGGCCCGGCCATTGAAAAGCCCGGCGACCTTGCCGCCCTGCTCACCAATCTGCAGGAGGGCGATGTACTGTTCATCGACGAGATCCACCGCCTGTCCCGTCAGGTGGAAGAGGTGCTGTATCCGGCACTGGAAGACTATGCGCTGGATATCATGATCGGCAAAGGCCCCAGCGCCCAGAGCATCCGCATCAACCTGCCGCGGTTCACGCTGGTGGGTGCCACCACCCGTGCAGGCCAGATCACCGGCCCTCTGCGCGACCGCTTTGGCGTGCTGCTCAAGCTGGAGCTGTACAGCCCGGATGAACTGAGCAAGATCATCCAGCGTTCGGCAGGCATCCTCGACCAGCCCATCACGCCGGAAGGCGCTTACGAGCTGGCCAAGCGCAGCCGCGGCACGCCCCGCGTGGCAAACCGCTTTTTGAAGCGCATCCGCGACTTTGCCACCGTGCTGGGCGACGGCATCATTGACCGGGATGTGGCCCTGATGGGCCTCAAGCGGATGGACGTGGACGCACTGGGTCTGGACGAACTGGACCGCAGTATGCTGCGTGCGATCATTGAAATGTACAACGGCGGCCCGGTGGGTCTGGAAACGCTGGCGGCGGCCCTCGGCGAGGAATCCGTCACGCTGGAAGACCTGTGTGAGCCGTATCTGATGCAGATGGGCTTTCTGACCCGGACGCCCCGGGGCCGCTGCGCAACGCGGCTGGCCTACGAACATCTGGGCCTGAAAGCGCCGGAGGCCGCTGCGCCCGAGGACAACGGGCAGCAGAGTTTGTTCTGAGATAAACGGGCTTGCCCTCTCAGTCTCACTTCGTTCGACAGCTCTCCCAAAGGGAGAGGTGGCATCGCGCAGCGATGACGGAGAGGGCGAGGATGCTTACAATATTAAAACTTGCTTCTTTCTATAGAAAGTGGGGTATTATTATGGGAAAATATTTTGGAACCGATGGTGTGCGCGGTGTTGCAGGCGCAGACCTGACCTGTGAGCTGGCAATGAAGATCGGCCGCGGCGCTGCTGCGGTGCTGACCGGCAGCACCGGCCACCGTCCGCGCATCCTGATCGGCAAGGACACCCGCCAGTCCGGCGATATGCTGGAAGCAGCCCTGACGGCCGGTCTGTGCAGCGTGGGTGCGGATGTGGAAAGTCTGGGTGTTTTGCCAACGCCCGCTGTGGCCTATCTGGTGGGCAAGTACAATGCCGATGCCGGCATCGTGATCTCTGCCTCCCACAATCCGATGGAGTTCAACGGCATCAAGATCTTTGCCGGTACCGGCTATAAGCTGCCGGACGAGGTGGAGAACCAGATCGAAGCCTACATCGACAACAATTGCGCGGGCATTGAGCTGAAGACCGGTGCCGAGGTGGGCCGTGTGTACCGCCGCGATGACGGCCTGCAGGACTATGTGGATCACCTGTATGAGTCCATCCACGGCGACCTGACCGGCCTGAGGGTTTGCATCGACTGTGCAAACGGTGCTTCTGCCGCTGTGGCGCAGAAGCTGTTCCCCCGTCTGGGCGCAAAGTGCACCTTCATCGGCATTGAGCCTGACGGCCAGAACATCAACAAGGGCGTGGGCAGCACCCATCTGGAAAATCTGGAAAAGGCTGTTGTAAAGGGCGGCTTCGACTGCGGCATTGCCTTTGACGGCGATGCCGACCGCTGCCTTGGCTGCGACGAAAAGGGTCAGGAGATGGACGGCGACAAGATCATTGCCCTGCTGGCCATGACCATGAAGGAAAAAGGCCGTCTGGACGGCGACACCGCCGTGGTTACGGTCATGTCCAATCTGGGCTTCATCAAATATATGGAGAGTCAGGGCATCAACACCGAAAAGACCGCCGTGGGCGACCGCTACGTGCTGGAAAACATGCGCGAGAACGGCTTTGCCATCGGCGGCGAGCAGAGCGGCCATGTCATCCTGCTGCACCATGCCACCACCGGCGACGGTGAGCTGACCGCCGGCAAGCTGCTCAAGCTGCTGGCTGAGAGCGGCAAGAAGATGAGCGAGCTGAACGGCATCTACGCCCAGTACCCGCAGGTGCTGGTGAATGTGACCGCCAACGCCGTCCAGAAAAAAGCTTACAAAGAGGACGAAGTTCTGGCCGGTTTCATTGAGAACGAGCAGCAGAAGCTCATGGGCATGGGCCGCGTGCTGGTGCGGGTGTCCGGCACCGAGCCGAAGATCCGCGTGATGGTGGAAGGGCAGGATCTGGACGCCATCCACCGCTGCGCCGACCGCATCGTGGATAAGATCAACAAGCGCATTCTGGGCCAGTAAGAAACGGATAAAAGAGAAGGGAGGACGCTATGCGCCCTGCAGATACCTGGAAAGACTATGAACTGCTGGATGCCACCGACGGCAACCGTCTGGAGCGCTGGGGTGAGACCATCCTCATCCGCCCGGACCCGCAGGTGGTGTGGAAAACGCCCAAGCAAAGCCCGCTATGGGCAAAGGCAGATGCTGTTTATCACCGCTCCAATCAGGGCGGCGGCGAGTGGGAGTACAAGCGCCGTCTGCCCGAAAAGTGGAAGATCAGCTGCGGCGAGGGCGAGGATAAGCTCACCCTCATCGTCAGCCCCACCGGCTTCAAGCACACCGGCGTGTTCCCGGAGCAGGCCGTCAACTGGGCATGGTACGCCAAAAAGATCCGTGCCGCAGGCCGCCCGGTAAAGGTGCTGAACCTGTTCGGCTACACCGGCGGTGCCACGCTGGCCTGTGCGGCGGCAGGTGCCACCGTCTGCCATGTGGATGCCTCCAAGGGCATCGTGGCGTGGGGTAAGGACAATGCTGCGGCAAGCGGCCTTGCCGACCGGCCCATCCGCTGGCTGGTGGACGACTGTGCCAAGTTCGTTGCCCGCGAAAAGCGCCGCGGCAACACCTACGACGGCATCATCATGGATCCGCCCAGCTACGGGCGCGGCCCCGGCGGTGAGATCTGGAAGCTGGAGGACTGCATCTACGACCTCATCAGCCAGTGCGAAGAGGTGCTGAGTGATACGCCGCTGTTTTTTGCAGTGAACAGCTACACCACAGGCCTGTCCCCGGCGGTCATGGAATATATGCTCAAGACCACGCTGGTGCCCCGCTTTGGCGGCGAGACCTCCTGCGATGAGATCGGCCTGCCGGTCTCTGCCACCGGCGGCGTGGTGCCCTGCGGCGCAACCGCCATCTGGGAAGAATAAGGAAAGAACCCTCTCAGTCGCCTTGCGGCGACAGCTCCCCCGAAAGGGGGAGCTTTATAAGAGCTTACGGTAAGATGATTAAAAGCCCTCCCTGAGAGGAAAGACTTCCCCCGCTCCGGGGGAAGATGTCACCGCAGGTGACAAAAAGGGGAATCTGGCACGGCGTCAGCCGTGACTGAGAGGGTTATACGATTCAAGAATGGGGTACAGCCTCTTTCAGAGGGGCGCACCACCAGAAAGAGAAACACAAATGGAAGAGACGATTTTAACAGCACAAAATCTGAAATTCCGCTACGACAGCGACCAGCCGATTTACGCACTGGACGGTGTCTCAACGGAAGTAAAGCGCGGCGAATTCGTGGCCGTGCTGGGTGCCAACGGCTGCGGCAAGTCCACGCTGGCAAAGCACTTCAACGCTATCCTGCTGCCGGAGAGCGGCAAGGTCTACGTGGAGGACATGGACACCGCAGACGACGACAAGCTCTATGATATCCGCCAGACCGTGGGCATGGTGTTCCAGAACCCGGACAATCAGATCGTTGCCACCGTGGTGGAGGAAGACGTTGCCTTTGCACTGGAAAACCTCGGTGTTCCGCCCGAAGAGATGCGCCGCCGCGTGGACGACTCCATGAAGATGGCCGGCATCTATGAGTACCGCGAGCGCGCACCCCACAACCTTTCCGGCGGCCAGAAGCAGCGCGTTGCCATTGCAGGCGTTGTTGCCATGCGGCCGGACTGCCTGATTTTGGACGAAGCCACCGCCATGCTGGACCCCCGGGGCCGTGAGCAGGTGATGCAGACCATCCACTACCTGAACAGGAATATGGGCATCACCGTGGTGTCCATCACCCACTACATGGAGGAAGCTGCGCAGGCAGACCGTGTGCTGGTGATGAGCAAGGGCCATGTGGTGATGGAGGGCACCCCCAAAGAGGTGTTCAGCCAGACCGAGAAGGTGCGCTCCCTGCATCTGGATGTGCCGCAGGCTGCAGAGCTGCGGGACGAGCTGGTGAAGGCCGGCATCCCGATGCCGGAGGGTATCATCGACACCGGCGAATGCGCACAGGCTCTGTACGAGCTTTTGCAGTAAGGGGGGCAGACGCAAATGGCAGATATCATCAAAGTAGAACATCTGAGCTACGTCTACAACCCCGGCATGCCCAATGCGGTCACTGCGCTGGACGACGTGAGCTTTACGGTGGAAGAGGGCGACTTTGTGGGCATCATCGGGGCCACCGGCTCCGGCAAGAGCACCCTCATCACCCACATGAACGGCCTGAACAAGCCTACCAGCGGCAAAATTTATATCGATGGCCGCGACCTGTGGGAAGATCCGGAGAAGATCCGAGACTTCCGCTTCCTCACCGGTCTGGTGTTCCAGTACCCGGAGTACCAGCTGTTCGAGGAGACCTGTTATAAAGATATCGCGTTCGGCCCCAAGAACATGGGTCTGGACGAAGCCGAGATCGACCGCCGCGTGCATGAAGCCGCCGATTTCGTGGGCCTTGACCCGGCCCTGCTGGAGCGCAGTCCCTTTGAGCTTTCCGGCGGCCAGAAGCGCCGGGTGGCCGTGGCGGGCGTTATGGCCATGAAGCCCCGCATTCTGGTGCTGGACGAGCCTGCTGCGGGCCTTGACCCGGAGGGACGGGACGACATCCTCAGCGAGGTGAAGGAGTACCACAAAAAGACCGGCACCACTGTGCTGCTGGTGTCTCATAGCATGGAGGACATTGCCAAGTACGCCAACCGCGTTCTGGTGATGAGCAACAAGAAAATTGCCATGTACGACACCGTGGAAAAAGTCTTTGCCCGCGCTCCGGAGCTGCTGGAGCTGGGGCTTTCCGTGCCGCAGGTGACGAAGATCTTCCTCAAGCTGCGGGAGATGGGCGTGGATGTGCCCGCTGATGTGTACACCATCCCCTATGCGGTCAAGATGATCTTGGAGGCCAAGCGCCGCCGGGAGGCAGGCGAGAGCCTTGTGCTCCCGCGGGAAGCAAAGAAGGAAGGAGGCGCTGCCGGATGCTGAGAGATATCACCATTGGCCAGCACTTCCCGGGCGACAGTCTGGTGCACCGGTTCGACCCGCGCCTGAAACTGGTGCTGACCATCGCCTATATCGTGCTGCTGTTTGCAGCTTCCAATCCGCTGGGCCTTGCCCTTTCCATTCTGTTCCTTGCAGCAATGTACAAGGTGGCAAAAATTCCCGGCAAAATGATCCTGAAGAGCTTAAAGCCCATCCTGCCCATCGTGATCTTCACAGCAGTGTTGAACCTGTTCTTTGTGTCAGGCGAGGGCGAACCGCTGGTGCACATCTGGTTTTTGACCATTTATGCCGAGGGTGTGCGCTATGCTGTGCTGATGGCAGTGCGCGTCATGGCGCTCATCGCGGGCACCAGCCTGCTCACCTACACCACCAGCCCCATCGTGCTCACGGATGCCATCGAGCAGCTGCTGAAGCCCTTGGGCAAACTGCACTTCCCGGTGCACGAGCTGGCGATGATGATGAGCATTGCCCTGCGGTTCATCCCCACCCTCATTGAGGAGACGGACAAAATTATGAACGCCCAGAAAGCCCGCGGTGCCCAGCTGGATACCGGCAAGATGACCGACCGGGTAAAAGCCTTGGTGCCGGTGCTCATCCCGCTGTTCATTTCGGCCTTCCGCCGCGCGGACGAGCTGGCCATGGCCATGGAATGCCGCTGCTACCGGGGCGGCGACGGCCGCACCCGCCTGAAGGTGCTGCGCTGCGAAAAGCAGGATTATATCGACCTTGCCGTGTGCATCGCCTGCTTTGCAGTGATCCTTGCCTCCCGGCTGGTGTTCCCGAATTTTTAAAACTCCCCCAGTCGCCTTCGGCGACAGCCCCCTCGAGGAGGGGGCCTTATAGCCTCCCTCTTTGAGGGAGGTGGCACGGCAAAGCCGTGACGGAAGGAGTTCCATGCAGAACTTTTTACTTACCCTTGCCTACGACGGCACCAATTACTGCGGCTTTCAGGTGCAGCCCAATGGCCGCAGCGTGGCCCAAACCTTTCAGGATGCGCTGCAGGCCGTGCTGGGTAGCCGCCCCGATATCAAGGGCTGCAGCCGCACCGATGCAGGGGTGCACGCGCTGGGCTTCAAGCTCAACTTCCACGCCGATACCCGCATCCCGGCGGCAAAGCTCCCGCTGGCGCTCAACCAACATCTGCCGCCGGACATCCGGGTGCTGGACGCGCAGGTGGTGCCGGAGGATTTCCATGCCCGGTACGCGGCCCATACCAAAACCTATCTCTACCGCATCCACAACCACCCCATCGACTCGCCTTTTGACGCGGCTTATTACACCCGGGTGCCCCGGCATCTGGACGAAGCCAGAATGCAGGCGGCGGCGCAGCAGTTCGTGGGCAGGCACGATTTTCTGGCCCTGTGCGCGGCGGGCTCTTCCGCTGCAGCCCATGGCGATACCGTGCGCACCATCACGGACTGTCATGTTACCCGCAAGGGGGACGAGATCGACATTGAAGTGACCGCCGACGGCTACCTGTACAACATGGTGCGCATTCTGGCGGGCACTTTGTGCGAAGCGGGCGCAGGCCGGCTGGACCCGGCGGAAATTCCCGCCATTCTAGAAAGCCGTGACCGCAGCCGCGCCGGGCCGACCCTGCCCGCCAAGGGCCTGTTTTTGAAGTGTGTGGAGTATGATCTGTAAGGAGAACCATTCATGAGCAAAATTCGCCGCGGCGGACATTCCGCCGAAGGGGAGACGCTTTCTGCCGGACGCGTCGAATATCTGGAAGCCGCCCGGGCCCGGGTGCGCACACGGCGCATCCGCCGCACCGTCATCATCGTAGCGGTGCTGACCATCCTTGTCCTGTTTGCCACCGGCGCAGTGGGGTCTTCCATTGCGCGCGCAAAAGACCTTGTGGATACTGCCGTCATCGCGCTGGCACCAGCCGCAGGCTGGCCGCAGCAGACCGGCATCACCGACCCGGATGCGGTGGCGCAGATGTCTGGCAGCTTTGTGGAGATGGGCGGCGACAGCTGCGTGGTATACAGTCTTGGCGGCACCCGCCTGAACAGCATCCAGAGCGGCTATGCCCGCCCAGCCATTGCTGCAGGCAAGACCCGCTTTGTGCTGTACAACCGCTCCGGCAATGAGCTTCGGGTGGAAAGCCGCACCCAGAACCTTTATACCAAAACCATGGACAGCACCATCTCGCTGTGCGCCGTGGCAGATGCCGGACAGGTGGCTGTTGTGACCGACAGCACCGACAGCGTGGCAAAGCTGACCGTTTACAATTCCAGTATGCAGCAGCAGCTGGTGTGGAACCTGACCAGTGAGCAGGGCACCCCGCTGCGCATGGCCTTTGCGCCGGACAGCCGCCGCCTTGCCGTGGCCGCTGTATCGGCGGTGGGCGGCCAGCTGACCACGAACCTTTATGTACTGCCCCTCTCGCAGGGCGACCCGGTATGCCTTGGCTCCGAGAACAGTGTGCCCCAGTGGATGGGCTGGATGTCCAACGGCTTTTTGCTGGTGCTTTATGAGAACCGCGCCGTGCTGTACAACACGAGCGGCGGCAGCGCAGGCGAACGCGCCAGCTACGATTTTGGCGGCGGCACCCTCGTCAGCGTGTCCAACACCAGTAACGGTGTGGCCCTGCTGCTGAGCAGCGGCCAGACCTGTACTGCCGTGCTGCTGGACGGGGAGCTGACCGTGGGTTACAGCGGCAGCGTGCTCTCGGCCAGCCAGATCATCCGGGCAAAGAACGACGGCTTCTACCTGCTCACCGACAGCACGGTGGAGCGCTTCAACGGTGTGGGCGAGTTCCAGTGGAGCCAGCCGCTTTCGGCCCGGCCGCAGGCACTGATCGAGGGCAGGCAGATCATGGTGCTCAGCGGCAACACGGTGCAGGTGGTCACACCGCCGGAGCAGACAGCTTCCAGCGGACAGTGAGTTTTGGGTGAGAAGATCATGCGTAAATAGCACTCTTGCGGGGAAAGTGATAAAAATAACAGGGAAAACAAGGTATGTTCAAGAATCCGTCATTTCTTTTTGATATCATATGCACGGCAGCATGGATCATTCTGGTGGTGCGCTATGCGCGCAAGGGCTTTCTTTCGTCCATTGTGCAGCTGGTGGGCAACCTGTTCAGTCTGCTGGGGGCCAAGGAGCTTTCCGCTGTCTGCGCCGGCTGGGTGTTCGAACACATGCTGGCAGGCGGCTTCCGCACCCAGATCGCAGCAAACATTGCTGCGGGCGGTGCGGTAGACCTTTCCGGCATTGCGGAAAAGTATGCGGGTTTCCTGCCTGCTTCTTTCCGCGCTTCCATCGTGGCAGCCTGCGAGCGCTCCATTGGCGCTGTGCTGGCCGATAACGCGGTGGTGCTGGCCGATTCCATTGTGGAAAACGTGCTGCAGCCGCTGCTCACACCGGTGATCACGCTGGTGCTGTTCTTCTTGTTCTACGCGCTTTTGCGCCTGCTGGTCAGTATGCTGGTCACGGTGCTGGGCCTTGTGAACAAGCTGCCGGTCATTGGCACGGTAAACCGCGGCCTTGGCTGGCTTGTGGGCGGTGCCACGGCGCTGCTGGATATCTATTTGGTGCTGTGCATCCTGTGGGGTATCATCGTCATCACAGGCGGCAACCTGAATGTGCTCAACGATACGGTGATGAGCAGCAGTCTTTACTACAAAATCTTCAATCTCTTCAACCCTTTCCTGTAAAGGGTTTTGCATAAAGGAGGAACTATGGTCTGTATTCGATGCCAGAAACGTCCGGCGATCATCTTCATCCAGCGGATGGACAATGGTCAGATGAAGCAGGAGGGCTACTGCCTGCACTGCGCCCGTGAGCTGCACATCAAGCCGGTGGACGATCTGATGAAGCAGTTCGGCATGTCGGATCAGGATCTTGATAACATGGAGAACCGCATGGAAAGCATGATGGAGGAGATGGGCGATGCAAACCCGCTCTCCATGATGATGAACATGGCGAACGGCGGCGAGGATGCTGACCCGGACAGCATGGACGAAGATCTGATCCCCGGCAGCAATGCCACCTTCCCGCTGGGCTTTACCAGCAGCGAGAAGAAAGATGGCGACAAAAAGACCGACCGCAAAAATGGCAAAAAGCCGCCTAAGCGCAAATTTTTGGATACCTATTGCGAGAATCTGACCCGCAAGGCCCGGGAAGGCAAACTGGACGATATCATTGGCCGCGACCGCGAAATTTACCGCACCATCCAGATTTTGAGCCGCCGCCAGAAGAACAACCCCTGCCTCATCGGCGAAGCCGGTGTGGGCAAGACCGCCATTGCCGAGGGCATTGCGGAGCGCATTGCCAAGGGGAATGTGCCCATCGGCCTGAAGGATAAGGAGATCTATCTGCTGGACCTCACCAGCCTTGTGGCAGGCACCCAGTTCCGCGGCCAGTTCGAGCAGCGGGTCAAGGGCCTGCTGAGCGAAGTGAAGGCCGCAGGCAACGTGATCCTGTTCATCGATGAGATCCACACCATCACCTCTGCCGGTGAGAGCGAGGGTGCCATGAACGCGGGCAATATCCTGAAGCCCGCCCTCTCCCGTGGTGAAATTCAGGTCATCGGTGCCACCACCTTCAACGAGTACCGCAAGTATATCGAGAAGGATCAGGCGCTGGAACGCCGTTTCCAGCCCGTGCGGGTGGAAGAACCCAGCGTGGCCGATACCCTTGCTGTGATGAACGGCATCAAGCACTACTACGAGCAGCACCATCATGTGCAGGTGCCTGCCGATGTGCTTTCTGCCACTGTCACCCTGAGTGAGCGCTATATCACCGACCGTTATCTGCCCGATAAGGCCATCGACCTGCTGGACGAAGCCTGCGCCTGCTGCAATCTGGCCCACCCGGTCATTTCCGAGTATCTTGGGATGCAGAAGGAGCTGGATGCCCTCAAGCAGGAAGAAGCCGAGATGGAGAATGCGGATGTGAACGAGCCCATCGACTACGAGCGCGTGGCCGAGCGCAAGACCCGCATTGCAAAACTCGAAGCCGACCTGCCCGCAAAGCAGGCCGCTGCCAGCGAGATCCAGGTGACCATGGACGATGTGGCCAAGGTCATCGAGCTGTGGACTGGCATTCCGGCGGTCAAAATTCGGGAGACCGAGTTCGCAAAGCTGGCAAACCTTGAGGGCGAGCTGAAAAAGAAGATCATCGGGCAGGACGAGGCCGTGCATCTGGTGGCGCAGGCCATCAAGCGCAGCCGCGCCGACCTTTCCGGCCGTCGCCGTCCCGCAAGCTTCATCTTTGTGGGCCCAACCGGCGTGGGCAAGACCGAGCTGGTCAAGCAGCTGGCAAATCAGCTGTTCGACGGCCCGGACCCGCTCATCCGTCTGGACATGAGCGAGTATATGGAAAAATACGCGGTGTCCCGCATGATCGGTTCGCCTCCGGGCTATGTGGGCTACGAAGAAGCCGGCCAGCTCACCGAGAAGGTGCGCCGCCGCCCCTACAGCGTGGTGCTGTTCGATGAGATCGAAAAGGCGCACCCGGATGTCATGAACATTCTGCTGCAAATTCTGGACGAGGGCAAGATCAACGATGCGCAGGGCCGCACGGTGGACTTCTCCAACACGGTCATCTGCATGACCTCCAACGCCGGCAGCAGCGACCAGAGTACCGGTGGGCTTGGCTTCAATAAGAGCGAGGAACAGCTCAGCGAGGAAAAGACCCGCAAAGCGCTGGCCCAGTTCCTGCGGCCGGAGTTCCTTGGCCGCGTGGATGAAGTGATCGCCTTCAAGCCGCTGAGCCAGCAGACGCTGGAGGGCATCGCGGCCCTGATGCTGGACGAGTACAAGCCCGGCATGGAGGCCAAGGGCATCGCCTACAGCTACACCCCGGCAGCCCTCAAGGCTCTGGTGCAAAAGAGTCAGGGCGGCAAGTTTGGTGCGCGCGATTTGCGCCGCGTGATCCGCAAGGCGGTGGAAGACCCCGCCGCCGAGCGCCTGATCGACGGCACGCTGGCATCCGGCGGCACCCTTGTGGTGGATGCCGATGAAAACGGCGAGATCATCTTGAAGTAAACAAAAAAGCCCCTGCATCCGTTTTGGAATGCAGGGGCTTTTCTGTTGTTCAGTGCTGTACGGCAAACTGGAACTTGTCGGGGCGAGGCCCCTCCATCTTGCTGCCGCAAGACCGTTCTGTCACTTAAAAGCTCCACTGGGGCTTTCATTGTTCCGCTTCGCTCCACAAACGCGAACTTGTCGGGGCGAGGCCCCTCCATCTTGCTAACGCAAGACCGTTCTGTCGCTTAAAAGCCCCACTGGGGCTTTCATTGCTCCGCTTCGCTGCGCAAACGCGAACTTGTCAGGGTGAGGCCCTTCCATCTTGCTGCCGCAAGACCGTTCAGTCGCTTAAAAGCCCCACTGGGGCTTTCATTGTTCCGCTTCGCTGCGCAAACGCGAACTTGTCAGGGTGAGGCCCCTCCATCTTGCTGCCGCAAGACCGTTCTGTCGCTTAAAAGCCCCACTGGGGCTTTCATTGTTCCACTTTGCTCCACAAACGCGAACTTGTCAGGGTGAGGCCCCTCCATCTTGCTGCGCAAGACCGTTCAGTCGCTTAAAAGCCCCACTGGGGCTTTCATTGTTCCGCTTCGCTCCACAAACGCGAATTTTCAAATTAGTCTTTGCAAATAACCTTTGAACCTTCACCATCAATTACAA
>ERZ1673739.34-NODE-34-length-191399-cov-20.424043_pt1 | contig 191399 bp, 206 predicted proteins | sample MGYA00580210_ERZ1673739 | MGnify/ENA primary metagenome ERZ1673739 (study PRJEB41218, sample SAMN15661749) | gut metagenome | host: Homo sapiens | place: Canada: London | collected 2015-08-20/2019-03-30 | study: EMG produced TPA metagenomics assembly of... | reverse complement strand
GCAGAGCAGCTGACTTGTAATCAGCAGGTTAACGGTTCGAGTCCGTTCATCGGCTCTAAGCTGAAAATCAGCTTTATAATTAAATATGGATGGGTTCCCGAGTGGCCAAAGGGGGCAGACTGTAAATCTGTTAGCTCAGCTTTCGAAGGTTCGAATCCTTCTCCATCCATTATATTATCGCGGGGTAGAGCAGCCTGGTAGCTCGTCGGGCTCATAACCCGAAGGTCGTTGGTTCAAATCCGGCCCCCGCAACTCAGTTAAGTCTGTAATCGAAATGGTTACAGGCTTTTTGCTATATATAATTATGGTTCTTTACCAAAGGGTGTGGTTTTGAACTAAAACATAAGTTTTTGGAAATGTATAATTGCTCATACATTTTATTTTTTATATCAACTAAGTCATTTTATGGCTTTGATTTTATTGTTAATACATTCAGTTTCCATGTATTCAGAGATATTTTCGTAATCTTTATCTAATAAATTTATAAATTTTTTTCAATTGTTATGTTTAATAGATAATAAAAGATTTTGATAGAGAAAATATGTATCCTTTAATAAAAAAATTACAGAACCGATAACTTAGAGATATTTAATTTTAAAAATAAATCTATGATGTGCAAATGACATATGTTAAAAATAGAATTAATAGGATATATATGACATTAAATCTCAAATTTAGTTTATAATTTGTATTAGGGAAAATTTATAGAGCATAATAATTTAGACAATATAATTTTTAAGAAATTAAAGCAATGTAATCTGAAATTAAATCTTAATTTTGGCTAATGTACAAATTTCTATTTTAACATTAAAATTATTAATTTCGCAGTCTTTTAATGCAATATTTTTTCATAAAAGAAATTACGTCATTGTTGTTATTTGTTTTGTATAAATTTATCAATAAGTCCCTAAAAGTTTCTAAATTATCTATTGGTACTTGAAAAATACCAATATTATTTTCAATTAATATTTTATTTGCAATAAGCTGTGCAACTCTCCTATTTCCGTTTATAAAAATTTTTGATTTTGCAACGAAACAGAAAAATTGAAGTGCTTTTTCTTCTGGATTGTCAATTTGGTTTAACTTATTAATTATATCGTCAAATGTGTTGTTGATAACAGGCTTGTTTGGTAGAAAATTATCATAAAATAATAAGTTACCTACAATTTTATTGTATTCTAGTAAAATTTCTAAATTGTTTGGACAGTCTAAATTATCTAAAAGAAATTGCCAAGCCTCTTTCATATTTATAATAAAGATTACTTCTTCTGCTCTTGTATTTGTTGGAGCATTGGCTAAAATAGCATATGTTTTTGGATATGTTGTTCCAAGACCTTCCAAGTTTGCACTTTTCCATATGCTATCAATAATTAATCTTTTTGCCATTTCTTTGGCTGTATCTTTCATAAAATTTTCCCTTTCAATTCAATATGGTAGATTTATTATAGATTTTTTTTGAATTACTGTCAACTTTATTTACTATCATATACCTTTAGCAGTTTTGCAAATCTAAATATTCTGATAATATTTAAAATTTATTATTATTCTTGTAATTATTTAAAAATTATATTAGGCTAAATTTAATTGTTTTTTGTAAAAATTATTATTGTAGAATTAGAGGAATATATGATAGAGATTAATATGTGGATGGATTTATTTAAGAAAGTTATATTGGAACGAGGTTATGAATACTTTGAAAGTGGAAAGATTAAAGATATTCATTGGGATAGTAATACAGTATATGGAAAAGTAAAGGGTACTGAAGAATATAATGTTTCTGCTGAAATTGATGGTGAAAATGTTGGGAAATTAAGTTGTGATTGTCCATATGCAAAAGGTCAAAAAAAGTGTAAACATATGGCTGCTTTATTATTTAAAGTATTAGGTGGAGATATATGTATTGATGATGAATACGATGACGAATATTATGATGAAATGATGATAAATACTATGAAGATTATCTATACGAATGTGACGAGGAATATAATAACGTTATTGATGATGATTATAGGATAGATGAATTAATAGATAGCCTTGATGAAGAAATTTTAAAAGATGTATTGAAATACTTATTGGAAAATAATAGTAGTGCAAGAAGAAGTTTTTTGAAATATATAAATAATGAAGATGACAATATTAATATTGAAAATTTAAAAGAAAGTATATATTGCATATTTTACGAAAATTCAGATGATGAATACATAGGGTATGATGAAGCTAGTGTTTTATGGAATGAATTAAATGATTTTATTGATAGAAAAATAGAGCCTTTAATAGAATTACAGAGATATATGGAAGCTGTTGAATTAATATTACATTTGGCAAGTTCTTTTACAGAATATGACATTGATGATTCTGATGGTGTAATTATGGGAATTTATTCGAGATGTGAGGAAATAATATCATTAGTAATTCGTTTATGTAGTGAAAAAGAAGAAGAAAAAATATTCCAAGATGTTGTCTATGAAATAGATAATAATAATGATGAATATGGCTATTATAAAGGATTTTTGGATAGATTATTATTTAATCAATTTAAGTCTGAAAAGTCGTTGAAGGAAATACTGAAAATTGTTAATTCAAGAATTAAAAGTTTATCAGGAGATAAAGAAGACAGTTTTAGTCAATTTTACTTTAAAATTATTTTATCTGCAAAGTTAAAAATAATGGAAGAACTTAATTTGCCGGATAATGAAATAGAGAAATTTTATACAGAAAATAAGTTTATGCCTGAAATCTGTGTAATGTTTGCTGACAGGCTTATAGAAAATAGAAATTATAATAGGGCAATAGAAGTTTTACGTGAAAGTGATAATCAAAATAAAGAAATAAGAGAAAAATTAAAAGAAGTATATAAGATTACAGATAATAAAGTTGAATATCAAAATATATTGTGGAATGAATTAAAAGATGATGGTATAGCAACAATAGATGTTTATAATGAATTAAAATCTACTTACAATAATAAAGAATGGCTTATACAAAGGGAAAAAGTTTTTGAATTAAAATCCTGCATTTCAATACTGCATGAATTTTACTACACTGAAAAATTGTATGATAGGCTTATGAGTTATATTGAACAGGATAGAGTGAGTATATATACAGTGGATTTATATGAGAAAACATTAAAAAAACTATATCCTGAAAGATTGCTAAAAAAATATGTAAATATTATTAATGATGAAATTAAAATGGTAAGTGATAGAAAAAAATATAAACAAATTATCAAAGTTCTTGTAAAAATGAAAGGATATGTTGGTGGGGATGAAGTAGTTGATAAAATTGCTAATGAATGGAGAAATAAATATAAAAGAAGAAAAGCATTAATTGATGAGATGAAAATTTTATAGATGTTTATATAACTTATATATGATTAAAAAAAGATTATAACTGAAATAATTACAGTTGCTTTGCTGTCAATATACAATCCTCCCCCATTGTAATCTATGCACAAAAAATAATGTTCTTACGATACATTTACATTTTTGTAAAAAAGAGGTATTGTATTAACAAGTTAAACAAAGGCGTTTGAATGACGAATAAGTCGTTCAGACGCCTTTTATTTTTGTGTTGGCATGATTGGAGGAGTTTATATGGAATATGAAGTACAGAAACATTTACATTATGCAGGAATACCAAGTTTTAATCTTTACCCTGTAACTAGAGAATTAAAAGACGATGTAGATATTACAATTATGGGTGTACCTTTTGATAGTGGCGTTACAAACCGTCCAGGTGCAAGGTCTGGCCCTAGAGCAATAAGACTTAGTTCACAGTTGACAAACTGTTTTGGTTATCCATGGGGATACAAGATTGCTGATGAGGCCAATATAGTTGATTATGGTGATGTTGGTTACTATGTAGGTGCTAACACTACAAAGGTTATGCTTGAAGAAACTTACGAAAATGCAAAGAAGATTTTTGCTTCTGGCAGCAAGTTACTTACATTAGGTGGTGACCATACAATTCCTTATGGTATGGTTAGAGCAGCTAGTGAAAAGTTTGGCAAGTTAGCATTACTCCATTTTGATTCTCATCAGGATAGTACACCAAGTACAGATGGCAATGTATCTCATGCTAATTTTGCTTATGATTTACAGGCTGAGGGTTGTATTGACCCATCTAAGTCTGCTCAGGTATTTATCCGTACAGAAATGACAGAATGTGGTTACAATATTTTCTATGCTCAGGATGCTGTATTTATGGATATGAAGGAACTTGCTGAAAAGCTTAAGAAAATTGTAGGGGATATGCCAGTATATATTACTTTCGATATTGATGCTCTTGACCCATCTGCTGCACCTGGTACTGGTACACCGGTTATTGGTGGTCCATCTTCAGCTCAGGTTAGAAAACTTTTATACAATTTAAAGGGTATTAATGTAGTTGCTGCTGACTTAGTTGAGGTTCTTCCAGCTTATGACCATAGTGAAATTACATCACTTGCAGCAGCTAATATTGCAATGGACCTTATGTATCTTATGTATGACAGAAAGTAAAGAATGGAGGAAAATATATGAAAAGATTATTGGCATTATTATTAAGTGCAACGATGGTATTAGGTTTTACAGGTTGTGGAGCAAGTTCAACAGGTGATACTGCAAAGTCTGATGGAAAAGTTCCTGAAGTAACAATTGGTACAACTTCATGGCCTACAAATATGTTCTTTTATTTAGCAAATGAAAAGGGATTTTTTGATAAAGAAGGCGTTAAGGTTAAAATTCAGGATTTCTCATCTACTACAGAAAGTACAAATGCTTTTGTAGGTGGACAGATTGATTTTTGTACATTTGCTTCATCAGAAACTGTTGCACCATATTTCCAGGGTGGAGATATTGCAGTAGTATTGGAAACAGACAAGTCTAATGGTAGTGAAGGTCTTGTAGCTAAGTCTGATATTAAGTCTGTAAAGGATTTAAAGGGAAAGAGTATTGCAACTCAGCTTTACAGTGTTGACCATATGTTTTTACTTACTTTACTTGCAGAAAACGGAATGACTGAAAAAGATGTAAACATTGTAGATATGTCTATTCAGGAATCTGGTACAGCTTTTGTAGCCGGTCAGTGTGACGCTGCTTGTATTTGGGACCCATACTTCTCTCAAGCTATTGCAAGTGGTGGTACTAAGTTGTATTCATCTTCTGATAACCCTAACTTAATTACTGATGTATTATGTACATCTAACAAGTTATGTGAAGAAAATCCTGATGTTGTAGAGGCTGTTGTAAGAGGTTTCTTCGATGCTGTTGAATACTGGAAGAGTAATCCTGACGAAGCAAATAAGTTTATGGGTGATAAGCTTGGTGTAGGCGAAGAAGAATTTAAGAAAGAAATCGAAGGTCTTATTATTACTGACCCTTCTTCTGTTAAAACTGCATTCACTCCAGCAGAAGATTATTCATACTGGGGTTATACACAGAATACTATAAGAGATTTTATGTATGAACTTGGTGTACTTAAGAACAAGGATAAAGATTGTGGCGATATGATTAATAATACATTTGTTGAAAAGATTGCTGCTGAAAAATAAAAATGTATAATTTACCCCTAAAAGGAGGACTACATAATGAAGAAAAAATTACTTGCACTTTTAATGACAATGATTATGAGTATTTCTTTATCAGCCTGTGGAGCAAGTAGTTCACAGACAGGAGAAAGTACAGCAAATGCCAATGATTCAAAGGGTCAGAAGGTAGTGTTAGGTATTAACGATTGGCCAGGAAGTTATTGGTGGCTTGCTGTAGATAAAATGGGATATTTTGATGAACAGGGTGTAGATGTAGAAGTTAAATTGTTCTCGAACTATTCTGACGGCTTGAATGCACTTAATTCAGGAAAAATTGACCTTTTTGTTCCTGCCCTTGCTGATATTATTCCTGCTTATGTAAGGGGTGCAGATACTAAAGTAATTATGGTTCAAGATTATTCAGCCGGTGCTGACGGTCTTATTGCTAAAAGTGATATTAAATCAGTTAAGGATTTAAAGGGTAAAAATGTTGCTATTGAACTTGGGGGAAGTGACCATTTATTCCTTTTAAAATGCCTTGAAAATGCAGGACTTACAACAAAAGACGTAAATTTGGTAAATATGTCAACAGGAGATGCTTCAAATGCCTTTATAAGTGGACAGGTTGACGCAGCTGCTATTTGGGAGCCTTCATTGTCAATGGCTCAGAAAGAAACTGGGGGAAATATTCTTGCAAGTACAAAAGATGCTGAATATGAAGGCTTAATTCCTGCCGTACTTGCAACAAATGGCAATGCACTTAAAACTAAGCGTGAAGAAATCAAAAAGGTTATGAAAGCATGGTTTAATGCTCGTGACGGTTATGAGAACAAATTTGATGAATTTGCCAAAGATGTTTCTTCAGGTGCTGAAGTTTCACCAGAAGAATTTAAGACACTTATGGAAGGTTGTGCCGTAAGAACCATGGACGAAAATGCTGAGGCATTTAAAGATGGCGACACTTATGTTTCATTAAAGAAATGTTCTTCAATGTTGAGCGAATTTTTATATGACAATGGCTTAATTGACAGTAAGCCTGATAACTTCGATTCTTTGTTTGATAGCTCTATTTTTGACGAAGTTTATGCTGAAATGAATAAGTAAAATTTATGAAATAACAGACTGGTTTTCACAATCAGTCTGTTATTTTGGCTTAAATAAAAATGCTTAAAGGAGAAAATTATGCACTCAGAAATTGTGGATTTATCTATTTTAATAGAAAATAATATGATTTACTATCCAGGGGACCCTGAACCAAAACTTTCAAAATATATTACATTGGAAAAAGACGGTTGTCGTGTTATGAAACTTAATATATGTACTCATACCGGCACTCATATGGATGCTCCTGCACACTTTATGAAAAATGGAAAAACTATTGATAATATAGATTTAAAAAATTGTATGGGTAAGGCTGTTGTTGTTCATCTTCCTAATTTAAAACCTTATTACGAGATTGTTCCAGAGGATTTTAATAGCCTTGAAGAACATATTAAAAATTCAAGTATAGTGCTTTTTAACACAGGCTGGATATATAAAGTCGGTACAGAAGAATTTTACAAACATCCTTATATTTCAAAGTCATCAGCACAATATTTAAAAGATTTGGGAATAAAGGCAGTGGGTGTTGATATGCTCAATGTAGATAAAACCTGTGTTGAAGGAGAACAATATACTGAAAATTCAACATCAGCTCACAATGTTTTCTTAGGTAATGATATATTAATTGTGGAAAACTTAATTAATCTTGAAAAATTAAATACAACAGGTAGCACTGTTATGTTTCTCCCTCTCAAAATAAAAGACGGTGACGGTTCACCTGTAAGAGCTGTTGCTTTTGTTTAGTACAATAAAATGTACTTGACTAGAAAATTTTGTTGAAATATAATTGAGAAAATAGCAATAGGAGGAAAGTATATGAACTGTGAGGATTTAGTCAATATTCCGTTACTAAAAAAGGGGCTAACACTTATTTCAGGGGCAAATGGTATACGAAATAACATAAGTTGGATATATTTTGCAGATTGTGTTCAATGTCTTGACGAGGAATACAATATAAGTGAACTTATTCACGGTGGGGAAATGGTTATAATAACCAATAAAAGTCTGACTGATGATGATAATAAGATTATAGACATAATAAAGGTTATGTATCCAAAGAAAATTGCAGCAGTAGTTATAAATGAAAATCAAATTTCTAAAAAGATAGCTGATTATTGCGAAGAACTTAATTTGCCACTATTTGAACTTTCAGTAGAATTGCACTTAATAGATTTTTCTCAGATTGTCTGTAAAAGGCTTATAGAGGAGGAGTCAGAAACTCATTCTCGTGAAAAGTTATTAACTTCTATATTATTTGTGGATAACTTTAACGAATATGAAGTAACAAAGAGAGCAACTCACTATGGTATTACGATTTCTGGTAAACAAGCTGTAGCCATTATAAAAACAGTAGGTTTAAATGACCCTGCCAGCATAAAAAGAATACAGAATTTAGTGGAAAATGAATTTAGATACTATGATATAAACAAATTGCTTATTTATTCTCAGTTTGAAGCTATAGTAGTTATGTTTCCTTTAGATGTATTTGGCAGAGATAGTGTTGTTCACTTCTTTGAAAAGATTGCCGACAAAATTCGTAAGGATTTTGAAATTGAGGCATATATTGGAATTGGTCTTGGATATGAATATCTTGCAGATGTTAGGGAGAGTTATACAGAAGCTAAAAGTGCATTACAGCTTATAAGTATGGAAAAGCAAAAGTATGTTTTAAGCTATAATGATATGGGTATTCACTCTCTTATATCTCAGATTAGAAGTCCTAGAACATTGGATAACTACATAAATGACAAATTAGGCAAATTAATAGAGGCAGACAAAGTTCAGGATAGTGAATTGTGTAATACCCTTAGGGCTTATATTGAAAATAATTGTAATTCCAATGCTACGGCTGAACTTTTGTTTATTCACCGTAATACAATGCGATACCGTCTTGATAAGATAGAAAAAATATTGAATGTAGATTTAGATGATTTATCTGTCTGTCTTGAACTTAAATTGGCATTTATAATATTGGATTTTAGAAATAGTCGAAAAAACTGATATGTGCATAATGCACAAGAATGATTATAGCTAAAATACATTGATATTTTAAAGGCATAAATATATAATAGCACCATAAGGAAAACAAAAAGACGAGGGCGTCGGCTTATTAAAAGTCGACGCCCTTTTTGTATAATTGAAAGGAGAAAACTATTATGAAAATGATTAAAGCTATTGTAAGACCTGAAAAGTGTGATGAGGTTTTAAATGAATTATGTGAGGCTGGTTTTAGAGCAACTACAAGATATGGTATTTTAGGCAGAGGTAAGCAGAGAGGTTTAAAAGTATCTGATGTTTACTATGATGAAATTCCAAAGGAACTTATTATGTTAGTAGTTGAAGACGAAAATGTAAACAAGGTAACAGACATTATTATTAAGTATTCAAGAACAAGTGATGGCGGTTCATTTGGTGATGGTAAGATTTTCATTTTACCGGTAGAAAAAGCGATTACTGTAAGCTCAGGAAAGGCAGAGCTATAAGGAGGAATTGGATATGAAAAATGTTATTGTATTTTTAAGACCCAATTGTTATTTCAAGACAAAGGAAGCACTTAATGAAAAAAGATTTTTTGCTATGAATACAAAAGAGGTTCTTGGCAGAGGTAAAGAACACGTTAGTTTTACTACAGGCGAAGGCAACAGTGAAGCTGATGACAAAATTTATTCAAGAACTTTTGTAGCTAAAAAGATGATTAATATAGTAGTAACAGATGATAGACTTGACGAATTAATTGACGTTATTCTTTCTGTCAACAGCCATGGTGCAGAGGGCGACGGTAAAATCTTTGTTACACCTGTAGATAGCTGTATAAGAATACATACAGGAGAAACAGATGAGGATGCCCTTATATAATTGGAGGTTTTAGTATGAAAAAGAGTAAAGGCGATTTCCGTCTTAGAAAAGATATATCAAAGCGATGTTATACCATATCAATGATAATGACATTTGTAGTGATATTTGCTCTGTGGGGAGGACTAAGTGGAAGTGGTATGGTAAAGGAACTTTTCTTACCATCTCCATTAAAGGTACTCAATGACATAGTAAGTTGTGCTAAAGATGGTTCATTGTGGGCTAATATGGGCTGGAGTATTTTCAGAATTACAATGGGCTTTGTTATTGCTGTAGTTATTGGTGTACCTCTCGGTATACTTGCAGGTAGCTTTAAAAGAGTAGATGCAGTAGTAACTCCTATTTGTGAATTTATTCGTTATATGCCAGTGCCAGCATTTGTACCACTTGTAATGGTATGGTGTGGTATTGGTGAAGGAGCTAAAATAAGTATTGTATTCCTTGGTTGTTTCTTCCAGATGGTACTTATGGTAGCCGATAATGCAAGAGCTGTATCTGATGATTTGCTTTCAGCAAGTTATACATTAGGTACAACACGATTTACAACTATTACAAAGGTATTAATACCAGCTATGGCACCTAATATGATGCTTACATTGAGAATGATGATTGGTTGGGGCTGGACATACCTTACTGTAGCCGAACTTGTAGCATCTAATTCAGGTTTAGGTTACTCTATTTTAAAGGCACAGAGATTCTTACATACTGAAAGTATTTTTTCCGGTATTCTTGTAATAGGTGTACTTGGTCTTATTACAGACAGAATTTTTGCCTTTGCGATTAAAAAGATGTTCCCATGGGCTGAATAAAGGAGATGTAAAGTATGAAAAAACAAAATATTATTTCAAATTCTGGTTCACCCTTAGAGGCTCATGTTGCCAGTAGTAAAATTATAGTAAGCCATATTGATAAGGTTTACACAAATGGCAAAAAGTCAACAAAGGCCATTGATGATGTATCAATAGACATTCAGGATAATGACTTTGTATGTATAGTAGGTCCTTCTGGTTGTGGTAAATCAACTTTACTTAGAATGCTTGCCGGTTTGGATTTTCCTACTAAGGGAGATATTGTGGTAAACGATACACCGGTAACAGGTCCTGGACCTGACAGAGGTATGGTATTCCAGAGCTATACTCTTTTTCCTTGGATGAATGTTGAAGACAACATTAAATTTGGTCTTAGAATAAAGAAATTGCCAAAGGACGAACAGCAGAGAATAGCAGACAGATACCTTGATATTATTGGATTGAGAAAATTTGCAAAATCATATCCAAAGGAATTATCCGGTGGTATGAAGCAGAGAGTTGCCATAGCAAGAGCTCTTGCTAATCAGCCTGAAGTATTGTTAATGGACGAACCTTTTGGTGCTCTTGACCCTCATACTAAATCTATGATGCAGTTGCTTATGAGAGAAATATGGGAGCAGGACCACCCAACAGTTGTGTTCATTACCCACGATATTGATGAGGCTGTTTTCTTAGCAAACAAGATTTATGTTATGTCAGCTAGACCAGGTAAGGTCGTTAAAGAAGTCAATGTATACTTAACACACAAGAGAGGCTTGGAGTTAAAGGATACACCAGAGTTTATTAAGTTGAGAAAAGACATTAATGAACTTTTATATGCTCATTCTAATGATGAGTAATGTGAGTGAATATATGAAAAAACGAGTATTGTATTGAGTATTGTATATGGATAATATATAGACCTAAAAGGAATGTAATCTTATATTTTCCGTTGCCGAAATATAAATGATGGTATATGGCAATATTAATTATATTAGAAAGGAAGTCTATTCTATGAGTATAGAGAGAATGGTATATACAGGTACGTCATATTTTGGAGAATATGCACGTAAAGAAATTATTACAGAAATAAAAAAGAGAAAATTTAATAAGGCTTTAGTTGTTACAGATGCAATGCTGGTTAAATGTGGTGTTGCAGAAAAAATTGAAAATGTACTTAAAGACGGTGGTATTTCTTATGAAATAGATGATGAAGTTAAACCTAATCCTACTATCGCTAATGTACATACAGGACTTGATAAGCTGAAAGCATCAGGGGCTGACTTTATAATTGCTGTAGGTGGTGGTTCTGTTATAGATACAGCAAAGGCTATTGCTGTTATAGCTAATAATCCGGATAACTATGATGTAGTATCATTAGAGGGTGTGGACAAGAGTAAAAATCCTCCAATGCCTATTATAGCTGTACCTACAACAGCAGGAACAGGCTCAGAAACTACAATGGATTATGTTATAACTAATACAGAGCAAAAACGTAAAATGGCTTGTATGGATTCAATGGTTGTGCCAGTTGTAGCTATATTGGATACAGACATTATGGCAAGTTTACCTTTAAAAATGACTGCTGCTACAGCTATGGACGCACTTACACACGCTGTAGAGTCATATTTGTCAAAAGGTGCTTTTGATTTTTCAGAAATGTTGTCATTAAAGGCAGTAAGTCTTATTTCAGCTAACTTTTTAAAGGTAATAAAGAACTTAAATGACTTAGAGGCAAGAAAGGCACTTGCTATGGCACAGTATATGGCAGGTATGAGTTTCACAAATGTTGGACTTGGTATAGTTCATTCAATGGCTCACCCATTAAGTGCATTTTATGATGTACCTCATGGCGTAGCTAATGCCTTGATTTTACCTTATGTATTAAAGTTCAATTCTGTTGCTTGTGAAGACAAGATGGTAACACTTGCAAAGGCTTTTGACCCTGAATTTGATGAAAGATATGGTAGCGAAGCAGCTACAGAAAGATGTATAGAACTTATTAACACATTTAACAGTGTAGCAGGATTACCTCACAAATTGAAAGATATTAATGTTAATGTGGAGGATATAGATGCCTTAGCTAGAGAGGCATTAAATGATGCAGCTACACCGGATAATAAACGAGAAGTCGATATTGAGGACTTTAAAAAGCTATACAAAACTATGTATGAATAGGATTGGTGGTTATATGGAGTATAAGAAAACATATATTAATGGTTGCTGGGTAGACGGCAATTCAGATAAAGAATTAAAGGCTGTTAATCCGTCTAATGGAGAGGTTATAGCAGTAATTAAGGAAAACAATTTAGATGATGTAAAAAGTGCTGTGGCTTCTGCAAAAAATGCTTTTTATGTTACAAGAGCGTGGCGAGATATGAGTGCTCAGGAAAGAGCTGACATCTTGTTAAAAATAGCTGATGAAGTAGAAAAGCAGGCAGAAGAACTAGCTAAAATAGAGTCTATGGATAACGGCAAGCCTTTAAGAGAGGCTGAAGCAGATGTAGATGATGCAGTGCATTGTTTCAGATATTATGCCGGACTTATAAGGACTCCTACAGGTGGAGTATATGAAGTTAATTCTAATTTTGGCAGAATGCACTCATATAGTGTTACAGAACCGGTAGGTGTATGTGCATTAATAACTCCTTGGAATTTTCCTTTCCTTATGGGAGTTTGGAAGTTAGCACCAGCATTGGCAGCTGGTAATTGCATTATTTTTAAGCCTAGTTCTGAAACTGTATTATCAACTATCAAAATGTTTGAAATTTTTGATAAAGTTGGTTTGCCGGCAGGTACAGTAAACTTGATTATTGGACCAGGTGGTTCTTTAGGCAATTATCTTGCAGAAAGCAAAGATGTAGATATGCTTACATTTACAGGCAGTACAGCTGTTGGTCAGAGTATTATGAGAGCAGCTGCATCTAATGTTAAGCGAATAGGTCTTGAACTTGGTGGAAAATCTCCAAATGTAATTTTTGCTGATGTTGACATCGAAAAAGCTGTTGAATGGGCTATGCTTGGAATATTCTTCAATCAAGGTGAAGTATGCTGTGCCGGTTCAAGAATTATTATAGAAAAATCTATTAAGGATAAGTTTGTTAAGCGATTTGCTGAAAGAGCAGAAAAAATGACTATTGGCAATTCTCTTGAAAATTACGATATGGGACCTTTGGTATCTGAAAAGCATATGAATGACGTTCTTAAGTACGTAGAGCTTGGTAAGAGCGAAGGAGCAACTCTTGTATGTGGTGGATATAGATACACAGAAGGCGAATGTGGAAAAGGCTTTTTTGTAAAGCCAACTATATTCGATAATTGTACAAGTGATATGAGAATTGTCAGAGAAGAAATTTTTGGACCTGTAGTTACTATACAGACTTTCGAAACAGAACAGGAAGCCATTGATTTAGCTAATGATACTGATTATGGTCTTGCCGGTGCAGTATTTACCAATGACGGAGCAAAGGCTTTAAGAGTAATTAAGGAAATCAGAGCCGGTATTACTTGGATTAACTGCTATAACCCTGCATTCTGTGAAGCACCTTGGGGTGGTTACAAGATGAGTGGTATAGGCAGAGAACTTGGTACTCACGGTCTTGAAGAATATTGCGAAACAAAACAAATAAATATCAATTTGGATAATGAACAGCTAGGTTGGTATAATAATTAAATGATTGTGAAATGCTTTCTATGATGGTTAAAATCTTAGAAGGCATTTTTGCTTTTTCACTTTTTTTATGGTTTAACATAGTATATATATATAATTCTGTGGAGGTCAATATGATTTTTGGTAGTACAGTAGGCTATGACAGTATATATAGTTATCCATATGAAAGTAGAAAAATTACAGTTCAGGAAATGATGGAAAATATTCCTCTTTATGATTCTGAAAAGGGAAAGAGTAGTAATGAAAAAACAAAAAATAGAAAAGTGTGTGACATTACAGAAAGCGAGTCCAAAATTGTAAAGGCTCTTTATAGCAAAATAAATAGTAAAATTGACAGTTATATTCAGAAAATTATGAATAAGTATGAATATGAAGGAAGTCCGGTGTATTCTGATGACGGCATTACCAGAGAAACTTTAGCCCAGATTATTAATCAGGTTATGGATGAAATGAAAAAGGATTTTGATGATGTAGAAGAAATAATTCTTGAGTTTGAAGGATATGAGGATTTTTCCAGAAATAATATTCTAAATATGTTAGTTGAGGCACTTGTTTTAAACGAAATTTTCCTTACACGAAGACCAAAATATAGAAGAATAAGAGATAACTATGTTTTTGTAAATGGCATTTATAGTGGCATAAGAAGAAGATAAAAATTAAGTGACTAGCATTAAGTACAAAAGCTTTTTGCTAGTCATTATTATTTTTGTGAAATAATTTTTTTAAAGTTATGTTAAACTTATAATACAAAAAATTTACGAAGGTGTAAAAAGGTATAAAAATGGAAAACAAAGAAATTTTTAGTAAATCAGCTTTAAAAGCTCTTATAATTCCACTTTTAGTAGAACAGGTTTTGGCTGTAACTGTTGGTTTATCTGACGTTATGATGGTATCTAATGTAGGTGAAGCTGCCATTTCTGGTGTTTCCCTTGTAGATATGATTAATAACCTTATGATTGCCATTTTTGCTGCCTTGGCAACAGGTGGTGCAGTTGTTACTGCCCAATGTATAGGAGCAAGACACTACGAAGAAGCGAGAAAATCTGCTAAACAACTTATTATTGTAGCCATAACACTTTCTATTGTTATTATGGCTGGCTGTCTTATATTTAACAGACATATTTTAAGGATTCTTTTTGGTAGTATAGACAATGATGTAATGCACAATGCAATGTTGTATTTTCTCATTTCATCTGCGTCTTATCCTTTCTTAGCACTTTATAATTCCTGTGCTGCTCTCTTTAGGTCAATGGGTAATTCAGCAATATCTATGAAAGTTTCAATACTTATGAATGTTATAAACATTTGTGGTAATGCCATTTTGATTTTTGTATTTAAAATGGGTGTTGAAGGTGTTGCAATTCCTTCTTTGGTTTCAAGATTTATTGCAGCTATTATAATGCTTGTACTTATAAGAAATAAAAAGAATGTTGTATATGTAGACCACCAAAATTTCAAACCAGAGTTTGGCATGATAAGGAGAATATTATATATAGCTATACCTAGTGGTATGGAAAACGGTATTTTCCAGTTTGGTAGAATTATTGTAGTAAGTATCATTTCTACATTTGGTACAGTACAGATTGCAGCCAATGCCGTATCAAACAGTATTGACGGTATGGGTACATTGTGTGGTCAGGCAATATCCCTTGCTATGATAACCGTAGTAGGTCAATGTGTAGGTGCTGGTGATTTAAAGCAAGTAAGATTGTACACTAAAAAGCTTTTGAAAATAGCTTATATTCTTACAATTTGCGTAAATTCTACTATACTTTTGACTTTGCCTTGGATATTAAAGATATTCTCTCTTTCTGATGAAACCAGAAGTTTGGCTTTTATACTTATTTGTATACATAATGGCTGTGCTATTTTACTTTGGCCATTATCATTTGTATTGCCAAATGCTTTGAGAGCTTGTAACGATGTAAAATACACAATGGTTGTATCCATATTTTCAATGTGTATGTTCCGAATAGTATTTAGTTATATTATTGGTCAGTATTTTGGTATGGGTGCAATAGGCGTATGGATTGCTATGATTATAGATTGGATTTTCAGAGTAATATTCTTTGTCTACAGATTTGTAAGTGGTAAGTGGGAAAAACTTACTTATGCAAATAGATAAAAAATATGTCACGAAATGTCATGGTACCTCCTGTATATTATTATTGATGACGAAATCATCAAAATAATATATAGGATAGTGCAAGAAATGCTTGCATTTCTTGCAGTTGATTTGAGGAAGGGACCAGCCGTGAAAAATATGGCACTAAAAACCAGTACCATATTTTTGTCCCCTCCTCGGTCGGGCAAAGCTCGACCTGTGGAATGAATTTAAGAAAACCAAGGTTTTCTTAACAACTTTCCTTAGATAATCTTAAAAATTAAGATTGTAAATCCCTCCTATGTATTATATTTGATGGCTTTATTGTCAGAAAATAATATATAGGAGGTTTTTTAATGGAAACTTTAAAATTTATGGCGAAAGGACAGAAATTAATTCGCCTTGAAATCAAGCCTGTTTATAGTGGCGTAAGGAACTATATGGAGGCAGAATTTATATTAAACCACAGTTGGTACAACATTACTCCACTGGTGGCACAGTTTAAGAAAGATGAAAAACTTTTTCACGTAACTTTAAAAAGTGGAAAGTGTACTGTGCCATGGGAGGTTCTTGAAAATGCTGGAACTATTGAAATTTCTCTTACAGGTGGAAATTTATTAGTCACAAATCCAGTAAAAGTAACTGTAAATGATTCAGGGGCAGAGGGTGGACTTGTGCCAACGGAAGCATCAAATTCTCTTTACAGTGAAATTATGGTAAAACTTAATTCCATAGAGGAGGATTGGTTAAACTGTAAATCTTTATTGGCTGAATACGAACAGAATATAAGTGATAGTGAAACAGCTGTTGAAAATAAAATTACAGATTTTGAAACAAAGTCAGATGAACTAAGTAGAAAAATTAGTGAGATTAATGTACTTGCTGAAAAGTGTAAAGAAGATAGACAAACAGCACAGGCTCTTTATGAAGAAGTTAAGGAAAAAATAGAAAATGCTAAAAATAGTATTGATACTTTGGTTGAAAAAATTACCCTTGCTGAAAGTGCGAAATCCAGTTTGGAAGAAAGTATTTCAAAGGGTGAAAATACAAAGGCTGTTTTAGATAGTACAATTACAAGTACTGAAAATATTAAATCAGAGTTGAAACTGGAGGATTGTATTTCAGAAAATGAAAGAGCTGAAAAAAATATTGAACAGCTGGAAAGTGACAATTTTAATGCTGAAGAAATATTATATGGTGTAGAGAATTTAAAAAAGCATATAGGCTATAGTGAAAATGGAAAATGTTTCTTTGCCAAATTAGATACTACAACAGGTACAGTTGTTGAGTGTTTAGACAGAGATGTAAGAAAAGTAGATTTTTCAGAGGGCTTAAATGGTATGAACGTAAATGCCATAGGTAAATACGCCTTTGCCGGCTGTAGTAATCTTATAGGAATTGAATTAGGTACAGATGTTACATCAATAGGCAAAAATGCTTTCAGTGGTAGTGGGCTTACAGAAGATATTGTAATTCCACCTTATGTTACAAGTGTTGAAAGTGGGGCTTTCAATGATATTGACAGCAAAATCTACAACCTGTCTGATGTAGAAATTACAGAAGGTACCCATTGCAACAACAATAACATTGGTGAAATTGTATCTCAAGGTAGTTTAGGTAATGACGTTACCTATGCTTTGATAGGAAAATATTTTGTTGTAAAGGGTACAGGATTTATGGATTTTAACAAAATATCTGATTACAGTGAGTATATAACAAGTATTAAAAAGGTTTATATAAAGAATGGTGTTACAGCAATATGTAGAAGTATGTTTGACGGTTGCAGTAATTTAGAAAAGATTGAAATTCCAGAAGGAGTAACAAACATAAGTAACCTTGCTTTTAACGGCTGTTCTATGTTAAGGGAAGTGAAAATACCAAATTCAGTAACTGCTATACAATCACGAGCTTTCACCGACTGTGTAAGTTTAAAGACAGTTGTATTGCCTATAGGTTTGACGGTAGTAGCAAACAATATGTTTTTAAGATGTACAGAGCTTAGTTCTGTCAATATCCCAAAGAGTGTGAAAACTATTGAATACTCAGCTTTTTATATGTGCAAGGGATTAAAGGAAATTACAATACCTGATAAGGTGACTACAATAGGAAAAGGTGCTTTTTATGGAAGTGGTCTTACTAATGTAACAATAGGCAGTGGCATTGAAGAAATAGAAGCTACAGCCTTTGGAGCAACAAAGGATTTAACAACAATAACTATTAAGAAAAGCACAGACAGCATTGAAAATGCCCCTTGGGGTGCTACAAATGCTGAAATTATATGGGAGGAATAAAGATATGACAACAAGAGAATTAAAAAGATTAATTGCAGACGAAGGAAAAGTATTACAGAACACAAAGACAGGAAAGACAGCATACTGTGTTGACGTTTTTGCTGAAAATGTGGATTTATGGAAAGAGATTGAAGATGTAACAAAAAAAGAGGTGGTGTAAATGGAAAAGATTTTTAATGATTTTTCTGTTGTAGGTGCATTTATAGGAGGAATTTTATCTTTTATATTTGGTAAACCAGACGTGCTTATTTATGCTCTTTTAGGTTTGACAGTTATTGATTTTATAACTGGACTTATAAAGGCTGTTTATACAAAGACATTGTCAAGTGAGATATGTTTTAAGGGGCTATTGAAGAAAATTACAATTTATTTGGTAGTAGCAACTGCCGTTATTGTAAATAACGTAATTGGTGGAAACATTCCCATAAGAGAAGTTGTAATTACATTTTTTATATGTAATGAAGGCTTAAGTTTATTGGAAAATGTAGCTGTTATGACACCAGTACCACAACAGCTTAAAGACGTATTTCTTCAATTAAGAAATAGAGGTGATGACTTAAATGATAAAAATAAGTAGTTATCCTGCATCAAAAGAAAATTACGGAGGAACAAGGTCTTTAAGTAATATAAAGTACATTGTTCTTCACTATACGGCCAATGACGGAGATACAGCTATGAGCAATGCAAAATACTTTGCAAGTGGTAGTAGAGGTGCATCAGCTCATTATTTTGTAGACAGCAAAAACATAGTGCAGTCTGTGAAAGACAATTTTGTTGCTTGGGCTGTAGGTGGAAATAAGTATAATGACGTTGCCAAAACTGGTGGTGGCAAATTTTATGGCAAGTGTACTAATAGCAATAGTTTAAGCATTGAAATTTGTGATGATATTAAAAACAATGCCATATATCCAACAGAGGCTACAATAAATAATGTAGTGGAATTAGTCCGTACATTAATGAAGAAATACAATATTAACATTAGTAATGTAATAAGGCATTTTGATGTGACTGGTAAAAAATGTCCTATGTACTGGTGTGGAGATAGTCAGAAAAATGCAATATGGATTAGTATAAAAAATAGAATAGTAGAGGAGGAGAAAGTTGTGAAACAGAGTATAAAAATTAATGGCAAATTAAAATCTGTTGATGCTATAAACAAAGGCAACTATACTTATATTAAGATTAGGGACTTGTCTGATATTCTCAATATTGAATATGATAAGGAAACAAAATTAATAACATTAAAAGTTAAGTAGGTTTATAGTAATATAATGTTGAAATATGCTGTCTTAAATGTTATAATTTTAATACAAATATTTAAGGGGAGGCATATATATGAAATCAAGTATTAATATATTGAGTATAATTTTAAATGTTTTTCTTATATTCGCCGTTATTGTTTTACTTTTTGATAGAGATGATGAGGAAGAATACGGAGAAGAAATTTACGATTATGATGAATAAGAAGTAGGGTGTTACCTAAGTAAAAAGGTAAACACCCTATTTTTTTTATTCAAACCAAGCCTTATATAAAAGGGCAATACCTTTTTCAATATTGTCAATTAATACAGAGCTGTAGCCTATAATGACTGAATTTTTAGGTGCTGTTGAAATGTTTTTGTAGTATTTGGAAATAGGATATACTTTTATTCCAAATTTTAAAGCAGAGGAAACAAGCTGTTCTTCTGTCATATTGTTTTTAGGAGATGCAACTAAATAAAGTCCTGCTTTTTCTCCACTTATTTCTATTTTATCGTCAAAATACTTCTTTATAGCATCTAATATTATTCTGTTTTTGTTTGTGTTGTGAGTTTTGTATCGTCTTCTGTGTCTTAACAAATATTTCTTTTCAATATATTCTGTAAAAGCATATTGGGTGATTATAGGCACAGGGTTTGAATAGTGTTCGTACAAAGTGTTATACTTTTCTGAAAATTGTGGCAACATAATAAAAAATGCAAGTCTTGAACCCGGAGAAAGAGTTACAGAGTAAGATACAGCATAAAATATCCTATTTTCTGTATCACAGGCTTTTAAAGAAGGATAATAGTCTTGAGTATAAATCAGTTCGTGACTACTATCATCTTCGATAATGTAGGAATTTGTATCATTTGCCCATTTTACCAATGCCATACGATTTTCAGCAGAAAAAGTTACACCAGTGGGAAAGTGGTGGTTAGTTTTTACACAGAGAATAGACTTTTTATATTTGTACAACTGTTCTATATCTATTCCGTCATTCGTCAAATCAACATATTCAATGTTAAATCTCTTGCGTGTTACAACCTCTTTTACGGCAGGATTAGTTGGATTTGTAAGTATGGTAGTGTATTCCTTTGGGTCGAATAAATCGTATATTATACTTAATACTTCATAAATATCCGGAGATAGTACTATATCCTCGGGGTTAGAATGTATTTTCCTAAATAGGAAGGATTTTTTCGTAATTGCGTGCTGTAAAACTGGTTCGCCATTTCTACTTGGTGTATTAAAAAAATCTCTGTTTTCCAACACTGTTAAAGTATGGGTTATACATTGACGCCAAAAATCGTGGCGAAAAAGTCTGTTTTCAGTTACTCTCCAATTAAAGTCAAATACAATATTTTTGTCTTGCTGAGGAAGTATAGTTGGAGGAGTAGTTATATTGTCGTTGTTTGTGTAATCGTTTGTAGGAGCAACGATATATCCACTTCCTCTTTTGCTTACAACCAAGCCTTCTAACACTAATTGACTATAGGCCTGGTCAACAGTATTTCGACTTACTCCTAATTCCTTTGCCAAAACTCTGGTAGGAATAAGATTGTCCCCTGTAGTAAGTTCTTTTTCCTGTATTTGGTTAAAAATTTCTTCATATATTTGCAAATATAAAGATTTTTTGCTATTTTTATCTATTAAAATCATAAAAAAATCCTCTTTTTAAAATTGGCACAGTACCAGTGAATTGGTACTGTCGAAAAAATGTAAATTGGCTGTTTTTTTGTAGATATTTATATTGTAAAATAACTTCTAAAGAAATGCAAGAAGTATTGTTGTTTTTATATTATATAGGAGATGATTATATGGATAATGTATCTAGCGAAAAGTTGTATTATTCTGTGTATGACACTTTTAATGACAAGGTTACAATAATATGTAATGATAATGCTGTTGTTGGTTTAAAAATGGGTGAAGTGTCAATAGAAAATGGTACTTGCCAAAAAACTCCTTTGATGGATAAGGCTGTAAATGAATTGAAAGAATATTTACAGGGAGAGCGTAAGTATTTTGATGTGCCACTTAAATTAGAGGGGTCAGAATATCAGAAAAAGGTTTGGAATATTATTAGAAGTATTCCTTATGGAAAGACAATTACATACAAAGATGTTGCTATTGAAATGGGAAAGAAAAAATCCTTTAGAGCCGTTGGTGGGGCAATAGGTAAAAATCCTCTTTTGATTTTTGTACCTTGCCACAGAGTAATAGGTCTTAATGGTGCTTTAACTGGATATGCCGGTGGCATTGAAAGAAAAGAAAATCTTCTTAAATTAGAGCATGCAATTTAATTTTTATGTTTTTAGAACGTAGTTTTTTAGCTACGTTCTTTTTTTGTAATGAATATTTTTGTTGTTTTATTAGAAAAATATAGTATAATAGAATTAAAGAGAAGTATCCACATATTAGGAGGGATTTTTTATGAAAGAAGAAAGAATGTTTATATTAAAAATGGTTCAAGAAGGAAAAATTACAGCTGATGAGGCTGTTAAATTGTTAGACTCTATATCTTCAAACCATAGTAAATCTGACACAATAAGACAGGTAAGAGATAAGGCAAATGGCATGCTTGAAGATGCAAAACCTGTTGTAAAGAAGTACGCAAATAAGGCAACTAGAGTTTTAAATGACGTTGTAGATGCTTTCAAGGAAGGCGTAGACAATTTTAACAATAAGCCTAAGAAGTCAGATTTTACTGATGACGTTATTGATGATGTAAGTGACCACTTTGATGATTTAGATGATGATTTTGTAGTCTATGACGGTTCCGATGATGAACCGGATATGATTGATGAAATTAAGAAAAATGCAGATGAAAAATCTCATAAAATTTCAGAAAGTGTAAAGGAAAATACTTCAGCTGTTAAGGAAACTATGAAAGAGGCTGCTAAAAGTATTAAAGAAAGTGCCAAGGATATGAAGGACACTGTGAATATTGTAGCTATGGATATAAAAGAAAAAGCTGAAAACGTAAAAGACGATATTGAAGATGCTATGAAAAAGTAAAAAGAAACACCAATGCTTGTTGTTTGAGCATTGGTGTTTTTTGTTGTAATTAAAATTTAAAAGTATCCTTTAAACCAGCCCATTTCTGGTCTTTATCGCTTAAATTAAGAGGTGTTCCGTCTGCCATTTTGTAGCTTTCAGCAGATGCAGTACCGTCATAATCACCAGTAACGCCACACCAATCAATACCGATTTCAGGGTCATTCCAAGCTAAACCACCTTCATCACCTGGGTGATAGAAGTCAGTACACTTATAGCAAAATTCTGCAATATCAGATAATACTAAAAATCCATGAGCAAAGCCTTCTGGAATATAGAACTGCTTTTTGTTTTCTTCTGTAAGCTCTACGCCAAACCACTTGCCGTATGTTTCAGAGTCACTGCGTAAATCAACGGCAACATCAAAAACAGCACCTTTTACTACTCTTACAAGTTTGCCCTGTGGATATTCTTTCTGGAAGTGTAAACCTCTTAAAACACCCTTTGTTGAGCAAGACTGATTATCCTGAACAAAGACCATATTAAGACCGGCTTCTTCCATATCACGCTGATTATATGTTTCCATAAAATAGCCTCTGGCATCACCGTGAACAGTTGGTTCGATTACACATAAACCCTCAATAGGGCATTTAGTTACTTTAATCTGTCCCATAATTATCTCCCTTATCTATTGCTGTACATTCTTTCATAGTAGTTCTGGTATTCGCCACTAATAATAGTTTCCCACCATTCTTTGTTTTCTAAATACCACTTAATAGTTTTCTTTATACCGTCAGCAAACTTAGTTTCTGGTAACCAGCCAAGTTCGTTGTGGATTTTAGTTGGGTCGATAGCGTATCTCATATCGTGACCCTTTCTGTCAGCAACAAATGTAATAAGGCTTTCAGGCTTACCAAGTTCCTTACAAATAATCTTTACAATATCAATGTTAGTCATTTCGTTGTGACCACCGATGTTATAAACTTCGCCAACTTTACCATTGTGGATAATAAGGTCAATAGCCTTGCAATGGTCTTCAACATAGAGCCAATCTCTTACGTTTTCGCCAGTGCCGTATACAGGAAGTGGCTTATCATTAAGTGCATTAGCAATCATAAGAGGTATTAACTTCTCAGGGAAGTGATATGGGCCATAGTTGTTAGAGCATCTTGAAATAGTAACAGGCAAACCAAATGTTCTGTGATATGCAAGAACTAATAAGTCGGCAGATGCCTTAGATGCACTATATGGGCTTGATGTATGAATAGGAGTTTCTTCTGTGAAGAATAAGTCAGGTCTGTCTAAAGGCAAATCGCCATAAACTTCGTCAGTAGAAACCTGATGATAACGCTTAATGCCGTACTTTCTGCAAGCATCCATCATAACCTGAGTACCGAGAATGTTCGTTTCAAGGAAAATGCTTGGGTTTTCAATAGAACGGTCAACGTGACTTTCTGCAGCAAAGTTTACTACAATGTCAGGCTTTTCTTCTTCAAATAATTTATAAACAGCTTCTCTATCTCTAATATCAGCTTTTACAAATCTAAAGTTAGGATTATCCATAACAGGTTCAAGTGTAGACAAGTTACCGGCATAAGTAAGAGCATCTAAGCAAATAATTCTGTAGTCTGGGTACTTATTGAGCATATGGAATACAAAGTTGCTACCAATAAAACCAGCACCACCTGTAACAATAATATTCATAAAAATTTCCTCCTAGTATAAATACTTGCCGTCAGCAACATTCTTTAAATGCTGACCGTAAGCAGATTTTCCGTAAAGTTTAGCAGATTCTAAAAGTTTTTCTTTTGAAATCCAACCGTTTTTATAAGCAATTTCTTCAATAGCTGAAATCATAATGCCCTGTCTGTCTTCTACAACCTTTACAAATTCAGCTGCTTCATTAAGAGCAGGTACAGTACCTGTATCAAGCCAAGCATAACCTCTGCCCAATGTAACTACATCGAGAGTGCCTTCTTCAAGATACATTCTGTTAAGGTCTGTAATTTCAAGTTCACCTCTAGCAGATGGCTTAACCTGTTTAGCCTTCTTAACAACGTCCTTGTCGTAGAAATAAAGACCTGTTACACAGTAGTTAGACTTTGGATGTTCTGGCTTTTCTTCAATAGAAATAGCCTTACCATTTTCATCAAATTCAACGATACCAAAACGTTCAGGGTCTTCAACATAGTAACCAAAAACAGTAGCACCATTTTCTTTTTTAGCTGCCTTTTTAAGGTGGTCACTTAAACCGTTACCGTAGAAAATATTATCGCCTAAAATCATAGCACAGCTATCATCACCAATAAATTCTTCACCGATAAGGAAAGCCTGAGCAAGTCCGTCTGGGCTAGGCTGTACCTTGTAGCTTAAATTAATACCAAAATTAGAACCGTCACCTAAAAGCTTTTCAAAATTAGGTAAATCAGTTGGAGTAGAAATTATGAGAATATCCTTAATTCCAGCTAACATAAGAGTTGAAAGTGGATAATAAATCATAGGTTTGTCATATACAGGCAAAAGCTGTTTGCTTGTTACCATTGTGAGTGGATAAAGGCGAGTGCCACTACCACCGGCTAAAACTATACCTTTCATACTAGAGAACCTCCTAAATATTATACAATTATAATTAGTAATATTTTATCACAATATAAATTTTTAGTCAAATTATATTATCTAAAAGATGTATTTTTGACAAAATTAATTTTATTTGATATTTTTTATAAAAATGATGAACCTTTTCTCTTTAACTATGCTCTTATATATAGACCGGTCAAAGGAGGCAAGCTATGTATGAGGAAATAATAGAAAATATGAAAAATGGAGATGAAGATGCTCTATGTAAACTGTATTCGGTTTATGCTCAATCTGCATTAAGAAGTGCATATTTAATCACCAATAATCTTCATTCTGCTCAAGATGCTGTAGAGGATACATTTATACAATGTTATAACAATATAAATAAGCTGAAAAATAATGGAGCTTTTAAAGTTTGGTTTTACAAAATACTTACTAGAAATGCCTGCAAATATGCAAAAAAGGATAATAAAAACATTCCAGTTGAGGATGAAAATATAAATGCTGGAAGTGTAAATGATGAGTATTTTTCGAGTGAAAAATATATCCGGCTTTACAATGCCATAGATAGCTTAAATGAAAAAATGAAAACTACTGTAGTTTTATTCTATTTTAACGAAATGTCTATAAAGGAAATTGCAAAAATTACAGGAAGTTTTGAGGGTACTGTAAAAACAAGACTTTTCAATGCAAGAAAAAAGTTAAAAAGATTTTTAGAAACAGATATGGAGGCTTAATATTATGAAATATGATGACGAAATAAAAAAAGCATTAAATTTAAGGGCTGAAAATGTTTCTGTAGATGGAAATATGCTTTATAGCGTTAAGAGAAAAATAAAAAATCAAAGGAGAATAGGTATGAATAAATTTAAAAAGGCTGTTATTGTTTGCTGTACAGTATTAGTAATAGGTGTAACTGGTGTTTATGGTGGTGGAAAGATAATATCCTATACTTCTTCATCAAGTAATTTAAATGAAATGAAGTACATTCCTTCAGAAAGTGAATTTACAAAAAAAGTTGGGTTTGTACCTAAATGTCCTGAAAATCTGGGTCAGTATAAATATTTATATTCTGTGCCTGTAGATAGTTCAGCAGATGATGAACAGGGAAACAGTGTAAAAAAATACAAAGAAATAAATATATCCTATGATGTTCCAAAGGGAAGTCTTTTTATGGATGTTTCTCCTTATATAACAAACGACCAAAGTCCAAAATCAGAAGAAATAAAGTACAATGATAAAATTGTTAGTTATAGTAGCTATGTATATAAGGCCGTTCCACCTGATTACAAACCTACTGAAGAAGAGAATAAAGAGATTGAAGAAGGTTCTTTGCAAATTGGCTATGGTTCAGATAAAGTAGAAGAAGAAAAGACACAATTCTTAATGTGGCAGGAGGGAGATTTACAATATCTTATTATGGATATGGGTGCAGAAATACCAAAGGACGAATTTGTCAATATGGCTAAACAGGTTATAGATATGCAATAAATATTTCTATTGATTAAAGGTAGTAGCTAACATTGTTACTGCCTTTTTTTTGCAAAATTTTATAGCAAATTATGTATTTATATGTTAGAATGAGCCTATAAATTTGTGCTTAGGTGGTGAGTTTTTATGGAAGATACTCCTATTTTAAAATTGCTATTAAAACTTTCTCCACCTGTTATGTTGGCACTTCTTATACAGTCTGTTTACAACATAGTAGACAGCTATTTTGTTGCCAAATTTTCAGGAGATGGATTAACAGCACTTTCTATTATTTATCCAATACAGCTTTTAATGTTGGCATTAGCAACAGGCACAGGAGCTGGTGTAAATATTCTCATATCCAGAATGGACGGTGTAGGAGATATTAAGTCACAAAATGATGTTGTTAAAAGTGGTATGTTTCTTGGTGCTGTAAATTTTGTAGTGTTTGCACTGTTTGGATTGCTAAGTATAAAAGGCTACTACAACATTTCTTCTAATATAGAAGGTGTCCGTAGAGAGGGTATAATGTATGGACAGATTATACTTTTGTTTTCTTTTGGTATGTTTTTAGAAGCTAACTGCACTAAAATGTTACAGGCAAAAGGAAATATGGTAGTACCAACTATAGCACAAATTGTAGGTGCTGTTATTAATGTAATTTTAGACCCTATACTTATATTTGGTAAATTTGGATTTCCACAAATGGGCATCAGAGGAGCAGGTATTGCTACAGTAATAGGTCAATGGGTGACAATGGCTATTGTATTGGTAAATGTACTTAAATACTATAAGTTTAAAGGACGTATTGACTTAAAAAGCTGTGTTAAAATTTATAAATTTGGTATTCCCTCTATTATATTACAATCTCTCTATACTTTTTATATTGTAGGGCTTAATCTTGTGCTTAAATTATTTACAGAAGATGCCGTTGCAGTGTTGGGAATTTACTATAAATTGCAAACATTTTTCTTCATACCTTTAACAGGACTTCAACAGGTTATAGTACCGGTTGTAAGTTACAACTACGGTGCAGAAAAATATAAGAGAGTAAAGCAGACATTATGGTATTCCGTTGCTATTGCTTGCTCAGTTATGCTTGTGGGTATAATAATGTTTATGGTATTCCCTAGAGAACTTATATCGATATTTTCACAACAGGAAAATGTTTTAAATATAGGTAGTTCAGCATTGAGAATTATTTCCACAAGTTTTATTCCGGCTGGTTTTGTACTTATGTTTATAGTCTATTGTCAGGGTGTAAACAGGGGCGGCTACAGTATTTTACTTACTGTACTTAGACAGGTAATATTATTTGTGCCATTGGCTTGGCTTTTCCACTACAAGGGACTTTTTTATGTATGGTTTACTTTTCCGGCAACTGAAATTATTACAGCATTAATGAGTTTTTATCTATATTTTGTAAGAGATAAAAAGAAGTAAAATAAGCTTGACTCTACAATAGTTATAGACTTTATTATGTATTATGATAAATTCTTAGAAAGGAAATTTAATTTCATGGAGAAAAAATTGACAGAGGGAAGTGTGTTTAAGGCATTATTGTTCTTTTCGTTGCCCTATTTGTTATCCTACTTTTTGCAGACATTGTATGGTATGGCTGACCTTTTTATTATAGGTCAGTACAATGGTGTTGATAGTACTACAGCTGTTTCTGTAGGTAGTCAGGTTATGAATATGTTTACAGTTATGATAGTTGGTTTGGCTATGGGTGCAACTGTAATGATAGGAAGATGTGTAGGTAGCAATGACTATAAGCAAATGGCGAAGGTAATAGGAAATACTGTTACATTTTTTATGGGCTTTTCCATTGTTTTAACAGTAGTACTTTTGTTTTTTGTAGAAAATATAGTAAGTATAGTTTCTACACCGAAGGAGGCTGTTTCTGGTACAATAACATATTTGATAATCTGCTTTATGGGCATACCTTTTATAGTAGCCTACAATATTATTAGCTCAATTTTCAGAGGTATGGGGGACTCAAAAAGCCCTATGTACTTTATAGCTGTAGCCTGTGCAGTAAATATAATTGTTGACTATATTTTTATAGGTGTTTTAAAAATTGGACCAGCAGGTGCAGCTTTAGGTACAGTATTATCTCAGGCAATAAGTGTTGTTGTGTCTTTGACAGTTATACTAAAAAGAAAAAGTGGTGTAAAACTGACTAAAAGTGACTTTAAGCCACAAAAGAATGTTTTGAGAAATGTTCTTAAAATTGGTATACCTATTTCATTGCAGGACGGTTTTATACAGGTTTCATTTATAATAATAACTATAATTGCAAATAAGCGAGGACTTAATGATTCAGCAGCAGTAGGTATTGTGGAAAAAATAATAGGTATTTTGTTCTTAGTTCCGTCTTCTATGCTTTCATCAGTTTCAGCACTTTCAGCTCAAAATATAGGTGCAGGCAAGCACAACAGAGCTTCTTTAACGTTGAGATATGCTATTTTAATAACAGCATCTTTTGGAATAGTAATGGCTATTTTGGTACAGTTTACAGCTGGCTATGCCGTTGGACTTTTCACCAACAACAGTGATGTAATAGTTTTAGGAGATGAATATCTGAGAAGTTATGTTTGGGACTGTGCTATTGCAGGCATACATTTTAGCTTTAGTGGTTATTTCTATGCCTATGGAATGTCATTTATATCATTTATACACAACTTGTTGTCTATAGTTTGTGTCAGAATACCATTTTCATATCTGTTGTCAAAAATGTATACAGATACCCTTTTCCCAATGGGTATTGCATCGCCGGCAGGTTCGGTGTTGTCTGTAATTATATGTGTAATAGCCTTTATTTGGTTTAGGAAAAATAATAAAATTAAGACAATGTAAAAATAATTATAATATAACACCCTATATTAATTTTCTTTACAGATATTAGTATAGGGTGTTATAATTTTATAAAAAGAAAAAAGGAGGGTAAATATGAAAATAACACACAGAATTATGTCTATAGCATTGGCTTTTATAATGTGTACAGGCTTAATATGCACAGTAAATGCTGATGATAATACTGGAGAAATGTATTTTAACTTTACGCAGGAAAGCAAAGAGGGGGCTATAGATGTTGGAACAATAAATGGCAAAGCACCACTTTATAACAGAGATAGAGGTTGGGGATTTGTTTCAGAAACAACAGCTATGCCAGTAAGAAAGGTAAATGTAAATAGTATTGAAGTAAAGAAAGATGGCTACAGAGTAGTTGAAAATAGTGTAGCAAAATTCAATATTACTGACAAAGACGGAAAGTTATTGGATTATACAAAGGCTACTGACTACAATTATGGCGGTATGGTATTCAGAGTAAATGTGCCGAGAGGTGGTTACAATATTCAGGTAGAAACTGCCAAAGGTAAAGATGATGCCCTTGTTTCTGTTTCTGCTACACAGACAAGTAGAATAGAAAATACAAAACAATGGGATGCAGCCGGACTTGTTAAAAATCAGCATATGGCAAAGTGGAATGGCAATGTGTGGAGCTTTGACTATTGTACTGGTAGAAGTTTTGTAGATATTGAGGTTGAGCCTAAAAGTGCAGGTAATCCTGTTGTATTGAAATCTATAAAAATTACACCTATTCCTGTAAGGGAACAAGAAGAAAAGCCAACAGTTTATCTCTTAGGTGACTCTACATTAAAATCATATCTTTTTGAAGAAGCTCCAATGAGTGGCTGGGGTCAGGTTTTTGACAGACTTTTTGATACAAGCAAAATTAATATTGTTAATTATTCTATGGGTGGTCGTTCTTTAAAAACAATGTATCAAGAGGGTAGATTAAATGATGTTCTTATGACAGGGCACAAGGGAGATTTTGTACTTGTGCAGTCTGGTCATAATGATGAAAAGAATGGAAAAGACAAGGGCGTTGTAAGTGACCCGACAGCTCGTTTTGGTACAGGCTCAACAGAAGAAATGTATAGAAATTACCTTGAAAATAGTTATATACCTGCTATAAAAGCAAGAGGTATGATACCTGTTCTCGTAACACCTATGACAAGAGTTAAAGGTGATGCAGAAGAAGGATATGTTTATGCAGATACTTTTACAACAGAAGATAGACAGTTTACAAAGGTAATGAGAGAAACAGCAAATGATAACAATGTGCCTTTAGTTGATTTAAATGTTGATAGTGTAAAATACTTAAATGAATTGGGAGTAAAAGGTGCAACAGCTGTAGTTATGTCTATTGAGGCAGGAGAAACACCGGCAAAATCTAATTCAGGCAGTTATGCCAATGGTCACCCACAGCTTAAAATAGACGGTACGCATATGAAAGAGGCTCTTACAAAGCAATATGCAAGGTTTATTGTTACTGATTTGGCTAAACTTGAAAAGGATTACAGCTATTTAAAGCCTTTAACAGATGCCTACACAAGCGATGTAAAAGATGCAATAGCCACAGGAAATTGGGATAAGGTTTATCCGGAAGTCGCAAAGGATTGTCTTACAGGAGATAATGCCTACTATAGAAATCAGATTGAAAAAATGCTCCAGCTTGGTGTAATGAGCAAGGATAGTGATGGCAACTTTAATCCACAAAATATTATGACTGTAAAGGAATATATTTCAGCCTTGACTAAAATTTATAAAATAGATGAAAGTGCTTTCAAAAATTATACTGACGGTAATCTTACAAGAGAGGTTATGGCGGCAATAAATTTAGATGCTTACAATATGAAGTTTAAGTTAAAACCAAAGTATATGACAGACTATAATGGTAATAATATTACACCTGATGACCCTAATTACGACCCTAACTTGGTAGGTACAGAGGCACAGTATTATCCTTTAGTAGGCTATAATGCTATAAAGGATAGAATAAGTGTATCTCTTAAATTTGCTGATAAGGTGAAGGAAGCCTATAATTTAGGTCTTATAAGAAGTGAAGTTGGCATAGAAAGAGGTAAGGTTCAAAATGGTTATTATATTGAACCACAGAAAGAAGTAACCAGAGCAAAAGCAGCTAAATCCCTTTATTTTATGTATGTTTTAGGTAGTGATATTCATACAGAAAATGATATAATTACAGAGTAAAACAAAAGTAACAGCAGTATTAGTAATCTTAGCAGATTACAATATTGCTGTTTTTTTATTGCTAATTCTATTAAAATTTGTAAAAAAATAATATTGAATAAAAAATCTACTATTGCTATAATAGTTGTCAAATGCAACAGTTGTAAAATGACAACTATTATATGAGGTGATTATTTGTACGAAAATTATGAAATTATAACAAAGAAAAAAAGGGATTTTTTCAATAAAAAACTTATTGATGTAAACATTTCTTTTATGGAAGGGCTTATGATTTCCTATGCTGGAAACAAACCTGACCAAAATCAAGAAACTTTGGCATCTTTATCTGGTGTGGATAAGTACAGAACTGCTAAATTTTTATCTTCTATGGAGGAAAGAGGTTTAATAGTAAGAAAAGCTAATCCTGAAAATAAAAGAGAAAAATTAGTTGCTTTAAGTGAAGACGGCAAAGAAATATATGAAAAGTTTAATAAGTGGTCTGAGGAATGGAAAGAGCTTTGCTTTAAGGATTTTAACAAAGATGAAATAAGTACATTTATGGGACTACTGGACAAAATGATTAAAAATTTAGAGTAATTTATTGAGATAGGAGAGATATTAAAATGAAGTTTATGAAGTTGGTGGCATTGGCAACAGCTGTTAGTTGTTGTCTTACTGGTTGCAGTTTTACAGGTGACGGTATTTTGGGTAAGGATAAAAAGGATATGAACATTCAAAGTACAGTTACAATGGATGAAAGTAATGTAAATGCCTTATCTTCCGGTCAGATAGAAACTGTATATGTTAAAGAGGGCGATGTGGTTAAAAAGGGTGACCCACTTGTGCTTTTAAATAGTGATAGTCTTAATGCACAAAGAGACCAAACAAAGGCGAATATTGAAAAAGCTGAGGCTGCCTTAAAGCAACAACAGGTTACAAAAGCACAGGCTGTTGCCGGCAAGGCGAAAGCACAGGCAGCAGTAGAACAGACAGAGGCAGGCAAAAGTCAGGCTGAAGCTGGAAAAAGTCAAGCAGAGGCTGCTGTAAAATCAGCACAGGCATCTTATCAGTCTGTTTTAAATGGTGCTAATGAGGAACAGCTTGAACAGTTAAAGTCAGCAGTTAAGATTGCACAGACAAATGTTGAAACTTCACAGACAGCTTTTAATGATGCAGAAACACAGTTAAATAGGTCTAAAGCACTTTATGATGCCGGTGGTATGTCAAAAGTAGATTATGACAAGTCACAGACAGCATATACAACTGCTAAGAACAATTTAGACAATGCAAATCAGAATTTGGAAATTGCCAAAAATAAATTAAAAGATACTGAAAATGGTGCAACACAGGAAAATAAAAATCAGGCTAAGGCAGGTGTTGACCAGGCACAGGCAAGTGTGGCACAGGCACAAGCCGGTGTAGCACAAGCACAGGCAAGTGTATCACAGGCTGAAGCCGGAGTTACACAGGCAGATACTTCAATAGCAGCAGCAGACACAGCTATTGAACAGGCTCAGGCATCTATTAAACAGCTTAAAATTTCTTTAAGTGATATTGAAAAGAATATTGAAAAATGTACATTAAAAGCTCCAGTTGACGGTGTTGTAACAACTGTAAATGTTAAAAAGGGTGATATGGTTACTACAGGTCTTCCTACAGTTGTAGTAACAGATACTTACAATCCTTATATTACTTGTAATATAGATGAGGATAAAATTGGAGATATTCAGCCACAGCAAAAAGTAAAAATTAAACTTTCTGCTACAGGTGATAAAACATATGAAGGAACAGTAACAACAATAAATAAACAGGCTGATTTTGCTACAAAGAAGGCATCTCAGGTAAATGGAGATTTTGATATTCTTACATATGGTATAAAGGTAGTGTTTGATGATAACCAAAGTGTTCAGCCAGTTCTTCGTGCCGGTATGACTTCATTTGTAGATTTTGGAAAGTGATGTGATAACCTATGAACATTTTTAGGTGGTTAAAAAACAAGATAGTTAAACATAGGCATATGATTATACCTATGCTTATAGTTCTCATACTTCCAAATTTAGTTGGTATACTTATTGGTTATGAATACAGTAATTATCCTTTCAAAAATGCAGACACTATAATAGTAAATCACGATGAGTCAGCTACTGCTGTTGCTCTTGTGAAAATGATAAAGGAAAATGAAACCTTTAACGTAATAAAGGAAAGTACAGAAAACAGTGATGTTGAAAAGTATATAAAAGAGGGAAAGGCTGCTGCCGGTATCATTATTCCCGAAGATTTTTCTTACAATATTACGCATGGAAAAGAAGCTAAAATAATGGTATTCAATGACGGTGCATTATCTAGCTCCGGTAGCACGGTAAGGTCTAAAATATCCGAAACCTTAGGTACAATAAAGGCAGGGTATATGATAAAAATTGCTGAAGGTACTTTCAATATGGCACCTCAGACAGCAAAATATGTGGTATCTCCTTTTGGTTACAAGACCAGAATACTGGGTAATCCAACGTCAAATATTGCAAATATGATGGTTGAAGGTGTTTTGCTTACAATGTGCCAAATGCTTTTTATGGGACAGACTGCATTTATTAGAGAAAAGAAAAGATTTAAGAACATTTTGGCTAAGGTGCTTGTTTGTGCTTTTTGGGGATTTATAAGTGCTTGTATTACAGTAATTGTGCAGACCAGAATGTTTAACACACCTTATAATGGTTCTGTATTAGCCGGTGTGTTGTTAATTGCTCTTGCGTCTTTAGGATTTAGCTTTTTGGGTATGGCTATAAGAATAGGAGCAAAACATGGTGTAGACGATGTTGTAAGTAAAGTTAGTCTTGTCAGCTTTACTATGTTGCTTTCAGGCTATACTTTCCCTGTTTTTGCTATGCCTAAATTCTTTTCATATTTGGAATACTGGATGCCTAACAGACATATTATAATACCTTTGAGAAGTATAGGTTTATTAGGTTGTAACTTAAATGATATTAAAGGCGATATTATATGGCTGATTGCCTTTGTATGTCTTATGTTCTTGTTTATGTGTTATAAATTTTATTTAAAACCTGTATTAGAACAAAAGAAAAAGGCGAAAAAGGCTTTAAAAAGCAAGGCTGAAACTCCTATAGAAATGGCAGGTGAACAGTAATTGAATTTAAGAAAAATTTTAAGACAGGAAAAACCTCTTATAATAAGCATAATTTTTACATTGCTTTTTATAGCATTAGTTATGCCTTATGTATGGAAAAGTCCTTACATAGAACACGTTTCATTTGCTGTGCTTGATGAGGATAATTCAGCACTTTCCAGAAAAATAACAGAATTGGTAAAAACAAATAATTATGTAGATGTAAATTACTATCCTAGTTCAGAAGATGACTTGGAAAAGGCAATTAAAAAAGGCAAGGTTTACGGGGGCTTAATTATTCCCAAAGACTTTAGCAAAGATGTAGCATTAAAGAAAACACCGGATTGTCTTGTTGTTGTTGACGGCAGTAATGTTATGGTAGGTGGTAATGCTTTAAACGGCTGTGCAACGGTGTTAAGTACATTAAGTGCCGGTACTGAATTAAAAATATTAGAGGGCAGTGGTATGAATCCTACATCGGCACAAACTTCACTAGGTTCTTTTACAGCTGTTGACAGAGCTGTGTATGAGCCAACAGGTGGATATACACCTAGAATGATGTATGCCCTTATGATTATGCTTGTTCAGCAAATAATGTTGATAAATTTTGTTATGCCTCTTTTTACAGAAAGAAAAAAATATTTTATTCGAGGAAGTAAAAAGGAAAATATTGAAAATATAAAAGATATATTGGTAAGAATTGCTGTTGTTTTTGTAAGCTGTATTATAATAAGTTTTGGTGCATTACTTATTGTAGGTAAAATGAGAGGCTTGCCTTTGAGAGGAAATATATTTGTCTATATTGTGCTTATGATATTGTTTATGCTTGATTGCTTAGGAATATCTATAGCAATAAGTGCTTTTGCTAAATCCGGTACAATAATCAGATGGATTTACTATATGCTTTCTACAACTATTACATTCTTCTCCGGAGCAGCATATCCATTTTATATGATGCCTGATTGGCTTAGTAAAATGTCACACATTATTATACCAATGGCAAATCTTTCTATGGCATTTAAGGCACTTAATTTAAAGGGTGTAGGCTTTAGTATTCTTATGCCGGATATAATGAACGGTATTAAATATATGGTATTCTGGTTACCTGTTGGTATTGTTCTTTATGTTTTAAGTATTTTTATAGAAAAGAAAAAGTTAAATAACAAATTAGACAATACAGAAAATTTGGTGGCAGAATAATTTTTGAGAGTTGGAGTGTTTTCCAACTCTTTTTTGTTTATTTAGATTTAAAAATTTGATATAATACAAAGAGAGGTGATTTTAGTATGAAAAATATTATTTCTTCTGCAGCAGGCAGAGAAAAAGCAGATATTGTATTAAAGAACGGTAAGATTATAGATGTATTAGGTCATAGAATAGTTGAAGGCAGTGTCGGTATTAAAGACGGCATTATTTTAGGTATAGGAAATTATGAGGGAGAAAAGGAAATAGATGTGAAGGGTGCATATATTGCTCCCGGTTTTGTAGATTGTCATATTCATATTGAGTCTACAATGGTTACACCAAGTGAATTTTCTCGCCTTGTAGCTCCATGGGGTGTTACTACTGTAATTGCAGACCCTCACGAAATAGCGAATGTGGCTGGTGAAAAGGGTTTGAAGTTTATGCTTGAAGATAGCAAAAATTCACCTGTTGATATTGAATTTATGCTTCCTTCTTGTGTACCGGCTACACCTTTTGATGATAGTGGAGCAGTAATTGACGGCGACCTTACAAAAGAGCTTTTAAGTAAGTACGATTTTAAAGGCTTAGGGGAAATGATGAATTCAGTTGGTGTTGTTAACTGTGATGAGGATATAATGAAGAAGTTGGATTGTGACTGTATAAAAGACGGACACGCTCCAATGTTAGAGGGTAAAGAGCTTAATGCCTATGTATGTGGTGGCATAAGTAATGACCACGAATGTTCAAATGAAAAAGAGGCATTGGAAAAGGTTTCAGCTGGTTTAAATATTTATATCAGACAGGGAACAGGTGCTAAAAATTTAGATGCCCTTATTGGTGCAGTAACTCCTTATAATTTACCACATTTTGCTTTCTGTACAGATGATAAGCATACAGAGGAAATTATGAAAGAGGGTACAATATCAAATTGCATAAGATTGGCAATAGAAAAAGGTTTTGACCCGATTTCAGCTTATACAATGGCATCTTACAACGGTGCTATGATGAATAGATTGTACGACAGAGGTGCTATTGCTCCAAATAGAATAGCTGATATTGTTGTTACAGAGGATATTTCAGCACAGAATATAAAGTATGTTTTCAAAAATGGTCAGCTTATAGCCAGTGACGGCAAAGTTAATTTTGAAAGAGTATCAGCTGATAGCAAAGATGTAACAGATACTGTAAATATAAAGGAAATGACATCTGAAGATTTCAAAAAGGATTTTGATAAGAATGAACCGGTAATTGAAATTGAAACAGGTTCACTTATTACAAATGCTGTTTATGCAGAAAGTAGTCAGGGACTTAGCCTTTGTGCAAATATTGAAAGATATACAGGTAAAAGTTCAATGGGCAAGTGCTTTTTAAGAGGTTTTACAGTAGAAAATGGTGCTATAGCTCAGACAATAGGTCACGATTCTCACAATATTAGTGTAATAGGTAGTGACGGAGAAAATATGGCTGTAGCTTTAAATGCTCTTGGAAAAGAGGGAGGCATAGTTGTAGTACAGGGTGGAAAAGTTATTGCAAATATGCCACTTCCTATTGGTGGATTAATGTCAGACTTGGATTATGAAACTGTTGCTAAGGAACAAAATGAAATTGTAAAGGGAGCTAAAAAGATTTGTGAAAATGGAAGTAGTACTTTACTTATGGTACTTGCCTTTGTGTCACTTTTAGTAATTCCACATATAAAATTAAATAATAGAGGTCTTTTTAATGTGGATAAGTTTGAATTCTACAAAAAATAACATTAAATTACGTTGTGCAAATTATATAAAAAAGAAAATTGTGTCAAATAATAAGTATTATTGTTTAAAACTGTTGTGGAAAAATATACCTATATACTAACAGCTTTTACACATCAGCAAAAACCCTATTTAAGGGTTATTCACAGACTTTTCCACTTTATCCACAAAAAATAAATGCACATATTGTGGAAAACCTAGAGTTATCCACAATAAAAGTGACTTATGTAAAAAGTTTGTAAGACCTTAGTAAATATAAGGGTTTTGAGATTTTGTGCAATTTTTTGTCGAAAAAAGTTTTTTCAAAAATTTTAAAAATAAAAAAAGGATTTTACAAAAAGCCATAGAATATTAATTATATAAAAAGTAGACAAGCTATTACATACATAATAGTGAAAGCTCTACATAATAAAGGAGTTGGTAGTATGCGTTATTCATTCATTGGTAAAAACATCGACATCACTGATAATTTTCAGGACAAACTTACTAAGAAACTTGGTAGAATAGAAAAGCTTTTCCCTGAAAATGCAGAGGCTACAGTTTCACTTTCTGACATTAAGTTAGATAAGAAAGCAGAAGTTACTGTAACACTTCCGAATAAACGTGTATTAAAGGCAGAAGTTATTAAGGACGATGTTATGGCCGCTATGGACGAGGTTGTTGATATCCTCGAAAGACAGATGGTTAGATATAAGAATAGACTTAATGACAAGGCTAAGAGAAGTGCAAGCTTTGCTGACGAGCTTCATGCTATTGCCCTTGCTGATGATAATTATGATGACGAAGAAGTTAAATCTTCAATCGTTCGTACTAAGCACATTCCAGTAAAGCCTATGGACCCAGAAGAAGCCGTTATGGAAATGGAAATGCTTGGTCACAATTTCTTTGTATTTATTAATGCTAATACTGAAGACTTTAGTGTTGTATACAAGAGAAAAGATGGCAATTATGCTTTAATTGAGCCAGAAGAATAATATGATTTTTAAGGAGCTGTTTATCAGCTCCTTTTTTTGTGCTAAAAATATATCTCAAAATACTATAAAATATTGAAAAATAAGATAAATCATGATAAAATAATAATATATTATATAAATTGTTATTACAACTATATGTTGTAAGTAAAGATGATGGTAATGTGTAATGTATCAAAGAGGTGGTATTTATTAAGGTTTATCATACATTGGGAGGACAGTATCTCATACATGACAAAGAATTTCCAATGGGTACTGTTGTATTAAAAATGGATAATGGAATAGAGTTGTTTTGTAAAAACTTCAATATACCACGGAGTGAAAAAATGCTGGTTACTGTATATAATCCAATAAAGAACAAATGGATTCGTTGTAAAATGAAAAATGAGTATACAGAAATTATGTGGGATTATTATAAAAAGAAAGTAAAACCTAAAAGAAAACATAAGAAAAGATTTACTCGTCGTAAAGAAAAGAAACATGGTACACAGCCTGTTAAGATACCAGAAAGTGTAAGATGGGCTATGCAACATCCTTATCAGGGGGGTGGAGTGTCACCAAGATAATATGGTTTCGAGTAATGGTAAAAATATCTATTATAAATAATGCACGGAGTTTTTTCTGTGCATTATTTTTATGTTTTACTTTATACCATAAGTAAAGTATAGAAAGCGATAAATTGGGAATGTTTTTATTTTATAGATGAAATAATACAGCATATGTAAAAATCAAATTATATTGTGCTGATTTGGAATGTATTCAGAAAATTCGACAATATTTTTACAAAATAGGAATGGATTTATAAAATACATAACAAACTACCTATATTAGAGGGTTTCAAGGCATTTTTAAATATTAAGGTTGAAAAATTTTGTGTTTTTATAAAACCGTGTCAAAAGGGCATATATACTGATTAAAATGGAAAATTGACAAAAAAAAGACTATTAAGAATAAGTAAATTTACAAATAAAACTTGCAATATACCTTGTAAATCTGTTATTATATACGAAGTATATTGTTTACTTGTAATTTTAAAAGATAACAGAGGTGTAATCAAATGGGTTTATTAGAAAAAATATTCGGCAATTACAGCGATAAAGAAATAAAGAAGATAATGCCGATAATCAAAAAGATTAATGACTTAGAGCCAAGCATTTCTCCATTAACAGATGAGGAACTTAAGGCAAAGACTCCAGAGTTTAAGGAAAGACTTGCTAATGGCGAAACACTTGATGACCTTTTACCGGAAGCATTTGCTGTTGTTCGTGAAGCAGCTAAGAGAGTTTTAGGTATGCGTCATTTCGATGTTCAGTTAATCGGTGGTGTTGTTCTTCATCAGGGTCGTATTGCTGAAATGAGAACAGGTGAAGGTAAAACTTTAGTTTCTACTTGTCCGGCTTACTTAAATGCCCTTACAGGCAACGGTGTTCATATCGTTACTGTTAATGATTACCTTGCAAAGCGTGATGCTGAATGGATGGGTAAAGTTCATGAATTCTTAGGCTTAAAGGTTGGCGTTATTCTCAACGATATGGAAAAGCCAGCTAGACAGGAAGCATATGCTTGCGATATTACTTATGCTACAAATAATGAACTTGGTTTCGACTACCTTAGAGATAACATGGTAGTTTACGAAAAGGATATGGTTCAGCGTGGTCTTAACTTTGCAATCATCGATGAAGTAGACTCTGTTCTTATTGATGAAGCAAGAACTCCACTTATTATTTCTGGTCAGTCAGACAAGTCTACAAAGTTATATGAACTTGCAGACGGTTTTGTAAAGAGCCTTAAAAAGGGTAGACTTTTAAATGAAGATGAAGCACTTAACCCATTAATTCGTGAAGAATTAAAGGAAGAAGGCGACTTCGTTGTTGATGAAAAGTTAAAGACTTGTACTCTTACTCAGCAGGGTGTTGAAAAGGCTGAAAGATTTTTCGCTATTGAAAACCTTTCTGACCCACAGAATATGGAAATTCAGCACCATATTAACAATGCCTTAAAGGCAAATAACACTATGGCACTTGATAAGGATTACGTTGTAAAAGACGGCGAAATCGTTATCGTTGATACATTTACAGGTCGTATGATGCCAGGTAGAAGATATTCAGATGGTCTTCATCAGGCTATTGAAGCTAAGGAACACGTTGAAGTACAGAGAGAAAGTAAAACTCTTGCTACAATTACATTCCAGAACTTCTTCAACAAGTATGCTAAGAAAAGTGGTATGACTGGTACTGCTCAGACAGAAGAACAGGAATTCCGTTCAATCTACGGTATGGACGTTGTTTGTATTCCAACTAACAGACCTGTTCAGAGAAAAGACCTTCCAGATATTGTTTATCAGACAGAAGATGCTAAGTTCAGAGCTGTTGTAGCAGATGTTAAGAAGGCTTACGAAGTAGGTCAGCCTGTACTTGTTGGTACAGTAAATATTGAAGTATCTGAAAGACTTAGTAAGATGTTCAAAATGGAAGGTATTAAGCATCAGGTATTAAATGCTAAGTACCACGAAAAGGAAGCTGAAATCGTTGCTCTTGCCGGCGAAAAGGGTGCAGTAACTATTGCAACTAATATGGCAGGTAGAGGTACAGATATTAAGCTCGGCGAAGGCGTTATTGAACTTGGTGGTCTTAAGATTGTTGGTACAGAAAGACACGAATCAAGACGTATTGATAACCAGTTAAGAGGTCGTGCTGGTCGTCAGGGTGACCCAGGTGAATCTCGTTTCTATCTTTCTATGGAAGATGACCTTATGAGATTATTCGGTTCTGAAAAGACTGCTGCTATGATTAAGAAACTTGGTCTTCCAGAAGATGAACCTATTGAAGCAGGTATCCTTACTAAGGCTATTGAAAATGCTCAGAAGAAGGTTGAAGGTAACAACTTCTCAGCTAGAAAGAGATTGCTTGACTATGACCAGGTAATGAATGAACAGAGAGAGCTTATCTATGCTCAGAGAAAGGAAGTTCTTACTGGCGAAAACCTCAAGGAAGAAATTATGAGTATGACTAAGGAAGTTATTACTCGTATTGTTGATGCTTGCTGTGGTACAGATGAAGACCCAACAACTTGGAATATGGATGAGTTAAATGCTCAGTTAAAGCCAGAATTTGATTTTACTGAACAGTTTGAATTATCTAAGGAAGATATTCAGCTTATTACAAAGGAAAAGCTTGTTGATAGAATTTTTGAAGCTGCAAAGGCTAAGTATGACGCTAGAGAAGAAGAATTTGGTGCTGAAATTATCAGAGAACTTGAAAGAGTTATCACTCTTAGAGTTGTAGATAGCAAGTGGATGGATCACATTGACGATATGGATAGAATGCGTCAGGGTATCGCCCTCCGTTCTTACGGTCAGAGAGACCCATTAGTTGAATATCAGTTCATCAGCTACGATATGTTTGATGAATTAAGGAGAAATATTCAGACTGATATTGTTCGTGGTATGTTCCACGTTAGAGTTATGACTGCTCCTGAAAGAGAACAGGTTGCACAGCCAACTTCAACTAATATGGACGATTCTTCTGTAAGCAAGCCAAAGGTAAGAAAAGAAGAAAAGATTGGCAGAAATGACCTTTGTCCATGTGGCAGTGGCTTGAAGTATAAGAACTGCTGTGGTAAGGATAAATAATATAAATTATTAAAATATACCCTGTGGCTTTATGTCACAGGGCATAAATATTTATAAAAAGGATGTGAAAAAATTTATGATATTTGAACTTGACCAGATGGCAACAGAAATGGCAGGCTATCATAAAAATTTAGAGGAAATGGGGAACTCACTTTGACATCCCTAATTCTATTGAAAGGGTTGCAGAGTTAGAGGAAATTGCCGGAGACCCAGAGTTTTGGAATGATATGGAAAAGGCTCAAGGTATTCTTCAGCAAACTAAACAATTAAAAGATAAAATTGAGGGCTATAATTCCCTTGTAAGTCAGTATGAAGATTTAATGACTATTATTGAAATGGGTAATGAAGAAGACGATGCCAGTATGGTAGCAGAGGCAGAAGAAGTTAAGAAGAACTTTTTAGAAAAGTTTGAAGAACTTAGAATTTCTACACTTCTTACTGGTCCTTATGACAAAAACAATGCCATTGTTACACTTCACCCTGGTGCTGGTGGTACAGAAGCCTGTGACTGGGTTTCTATGCTCTACAGAATGTATAGTCGTTGGGTAGAAAAGCAGGGCTATGGTTTTGAACTTTTAGATTACCTTGATGGTGATGAAGCCGGTATTAAGTCTGTTACATTTATGGTAAAGGGCGAAAATGCTTTTGGTTATTTAAAGAGTGAAAAGGGCGTACACCGTCTTGTTAGAATTTCACCTTTTGACTCAAGTGGTAGAAGACATACTTCTTTCGCTAGTTGCGAAGTTATGCCTGAACTTGATGATACTATTGAAGTTGACATTAATCCAGATGATATTAAAATGGATGTTTTCAGAGCTAGTGGCGCTGGTGGTCAGCATATTAATAAAACATCTTCTGCTGTACGTTTAACACATATTCCTACAGGTATTGTTGTTTCTTGTCAGAATGAAAGAAGTCAGTTCCAGAATAAAGATATGTGTATGAAAATGTTAAAGGCTAAACTCTATGAATTAAAACTTAAAGAGAGAGGCGAACTTCTTGAAGGTATTCGTGGCGAAGTTAAAGACAATGCTTGGGGTAGTCAGATAAGAAGTTATGTTTTCCACCCTTACAATATGGTAAAAGACCATAGAACAAGTGCTGAAACAGGTAATGTTCAGGCTGTTATGGACGGTGGAATTGATATGTTTATTAATGCTTACTTAAAGTGGATTAATGAACTTGATACAACTGAGGAATAATGTTATAAATTTGAGCTGAACGGATAACTGTTCAGCTTAAATTATGTATGGAGATTTTTTATGAGAGAACTAACAATAGACAAGGGAACAAAGGGTCAAAGATTAGATAAATTCTTAATGAAATATATGAATAAAGCACCTAAATCTTTTGTCTACAAAATGCTTAGAAAAAAGAATATAAAGCTTAACTCTAAAAAGGCAGAGGGAAACGAAATGCTTTCTGACGGAGATAAGGTACAGCTTTTCTTATCAGAAGATACTCTTGAAAAATTTATGGAGGCAAAGGTTGTTGAAAAAGCAGAACAGACTTTTTTAGTAGCCTATGAGGACGAAAATGTGCTTGTTGTAAGTAAGCCGGTAGGTTTACTTGTTCATCCGGATAAGGAAAACAGAACAGGTACTTTAAATGACCAGCTTTTGTATTACTTAAATAAAAAAGGTGAATATTCTCCCTCAACAGAGTCAGTTTTTACACCTTCAATTTGTAACAGATTGGACAGAAATACAAGTGGTTTGGTTGTAATGGGTAAAAATCTTGAGGCTGTCCAAGAACTTAATGAAATGTTCCGTAACAGGGAAATTGATAAATATTATTTAACAGCTGTAAAGGGTGTTGTAAAGGAAGCAGGGTCTATAGAGGGCTACCATACAAAGACTAATGACAATATTGCATCATTTTCTAAGAGAGAAGTTCCCAATAGCACATATGTTTCTACAAAGTATAGACCTATTGCTGTAAAAGACGGCTATACACTTTTAGAAGTAAAATTGGAAACAGGAAAATCTCATCAAATCAGAGTTTGTTTACAGTCTTTAGGTTATTACGTTGTAGGTGATAATAAATACGGAAACATTGAGGCTAATAGATTTTTCAGAGATAAATTTAAATTAAGAAATCAATTTTTGCATAGTTATAAACTTGTTTTCAGAAAAAATACAGGTGCTTTAGCCTATTTAAATGGCAAGGAAGTTATAGGTGGAATGAGTGTAACATTCAATAACATTTACAAATATTTTAGAACTTGAAAAATTAAATGTAAATAAATACTATTGTAATTATTAAGAAAAAGTGATACTATTGAAGTGAAGTATTTAAGAAGGGAAATTTTTATAATGAAAGCTATTATTCTCGTTGCTGGATATGCAACTCGTCTTTATCCACTTACAAAAAATACACCTAAGCCACTTCTTCAGGTTGGGGGAAAGGCTATTATTGATTATATAGTTGAAGAAATTAATACACTTGATGCTGTAGATGAAATTTATGTAGTAAGTAATCATAAATTTGCAAATAATTTTGAGGAATGGGCTAAGGAAATAAACAATGTAAAGCCTATTACTGTAATTGATGACGGTACATCAACTGAAGATACAAGACGCGGTGCTATTGGGGATATTCAGTATACAATAGAACAGGGCAATATTGATGATGATGTTGTTATTATTGCCGGAGATAACTTGTTTACATATGCTTTGAAGGAATATTATGATTTCTATAAAATGAAAAATGCTGACTGTGTTTGCGTAAAGCAGTTTGATGATATGGAAATGATTAAACAACTTGGCGTAGCTCTTTTAGATGAAAACAACAAGGTAATTGACCTTGAGGAAAAACCTCAGAATCCAAAGAGCAACAAGGCTGCTTTTGCTACATATATGTATACAAAGGAAACTGTACCTATGATTAAGAAGTATCTTGAAAGTGGCAATATGCCAGATGCACCGGGATATTTCCTTCAGTGGTTACATAAGAAAAAGCCGGTTTATGCCTATGTTATGAATGGTGAATGTTATGATGTAGGTACATTAAAGGCACTTGAAGAAGTAAGACGTATTTACGGAAATTAAAAATAAAAGAATTGGGAGGGAAACCTCCCTTTTTTAGTGTAAGAGGTGTTGTATGAAAAGATTAGATATATATACAGACGGTGCTTGTTCCGGTAATCCTGGGGCAGGTGGCTTTGGAATAGTTATGCTCTATAAAGGTGTAAGAAAAGAAATAAGCGAGGGCTATAAGAAAACTACAAATAACAGAATGGAAACTTTGGCTGTAATAAAAGCTCTTGAGGCTTTAAAAGAACCTTGTGAGGTTACTCTTTATAGCGATTCAAAGTATGTTGTGGACTCTATAACTAAGGGTTGGGTTCAAAAATGGAAAAAAAATAATTGGGTGAAGAGTGATAAAAAGAAAGCTTTAAACATAGATTTGTGGGAAAGACTTTTGCCTTTGTTAGAAAAGCATAATGTAAATTTTGTTTGGGTAAAGGGCCACGCAGATACTGTAGAAAATGAAAGATGTGATTTTTTAGCAAGAGAAGCTATAGCATCTGGAAATTTATTAGATGATGTAAACTATAAATAAATTTTTGAATAAAATGAAAAATGACAATGTGGAGAGCATTGTCATTTTCCGGAGTATTGTATATGAATAATAGAGTCTAGCGATTTCTCTACGTCCATTATTATACAATAAAAGGAATAAAAATAAAAGGGGTAATTTACAGTTTCTTTGTAAATTTTTTATGAATAAGTATACCAATGTACTGTGGTTATTGTGTAAAATATATTATTAAAGCGTTGTAAATTGATGTTTTATTTGTATTTTATACATAAAAAATATTTTAAGTTGACATAAGGGTATATATTGTGTAAAATTAACATTGGTGTCGATATTTAATAAAATATTAATATATTTGTTAGAAGGGGTTAAGTTTTATGAATGAATTTGAAAAATTAAGGGAAAAATACAATATTAAATTGCCGGGTAAAGGTTACCTCTTTGTTAAAAGGGTTATGGATATTGTGTGTTCAGCTTTTGCTTTAATTGTCCTTTCACCAATATTGTTAATTACTGCTTTGGCTATTAAATTAGAATCCCCAGGTCCGGCTGTTTTTGTTCAAAAAAGAGTTGGCGTAAATGGTAAGGAATTTAATATGTATAAATTCCGTAGTATGTGTATGGATGCAGAAGAAAAATTGAAGAAAATTCAGCACAAAAATGAAACAGAAGGTCCAACATTTAAAATGCAGGAAGACCCTAGAATTACTAAAGTTGGTCACTTTATCAGAAAGTATAGTATTGATGAACTTTTACAGCTTGTAAATATATTAAAGGGTGATATGTCAATTATCGGACCTAGACCGGCACTTCCAAGAGAAGTTGCACAGTATGGAGAATTTGATAAACTTAGACTTCTTGTTAAGCCGGGTTTAAGTTGTTATTGGCAGATAAGTGGCAGAAGTGATATTCCTTTTGACGAATGGATGAAATTAGATGTAAAATACATAAGGGAAATGAATTTATTAACTGATATAAAAATTATTTTACTTACATTTCCGGCAGTCATAAAAGGTGACGGAGCATATTAATATTACGATTAAGCATAGACTTTGTTCTGTGCTTTTTTTGTGCATATTTTGGAATTGTATGTGTACTTATTTTGTGCTAATATCAATTTGAGGGGTGGTATTATGATAAATTTCATAAAAAAAGTGCTAAGAAGGCTATTGATTATTTTTCTGAATATCGTGCTTTTAATAAGTATCATATTTGTAATGAGTAAGGGTAGGGAATTTAGAAAAATTCAAAGATATGTTTCAGAAGTAATAGATGTAAATGTTTTAGATGGGGAACTTTTGGTAAATTATGATGACCATGGTGGTTTTCTTGGAGATGGAGAAACATTTATAAAAATAAAAATGCCAAATAACAGATGCCTAGATGTAATGAAAACAAATCCAAAATGGTTGCCTTTGCCTTTTTCTAGTAATATTTCTCGTGTAGTATATGGAATTGAATCAAAAGAATTTTCTGCTTCGTCAATGATTCGTTATCACGATAGTGACGAGGTACTTATTCCTCCAATTAAAAATGGATATTATTACTTTTTTGATAGGCATACGGAAAGTAAAAATCCCAAAGATGATACAGAACTTTTCAATAGGTGTTCCTATAATTTTACTCTTGTGATTTATGATACAGATGAAAGAATGCTCTACTTTATATATTATGACACATAAAAAAAGACTATCTAATTGAGATAAAACTCTTTTAGATAGTCTTTTATAGTGAACCGAAAGATAAATCGGACACATGAAATGTGGCTTTCAACGAAGTTGAAAGTTCTGACCAGTGAACCGAAAGATAAATCGGACACATGAAATGTGGCTTTCAACGAAGTTGAAAGTTCTGACCAGTGAACCGAAAGATAAATCGGACACATGAAGTGTGGCTTTCAACGGAGTTGAAAGTTCTGACCAATGAATCGGAAAGATAAATCCGATGGCTTGTTTACAAGCCACATTTTGCAGATAAAATGTTCTGAATTATCTTACACTACTACCAGAAGTTACTTTATCCTTTGGCTTATTTGTAGATTTCTTATTTGTGGTTCTGTTTTGTTCTCTCTGATTTTCGTTGACATCAGTATCATCGTTACCACCAAATATTTTATCAAAAAATCCTTGCTTTTCTTCGGTAGTTGTTTCACTTTGTTCTTCTGTTACTGTAACTATATTAAAGGTAATATCTTCACTTCTAGGTACAGCTTCAGTTGAAATTTCTGCGTCAGTAGGATTTTTAGTTTTGTGATTTATAAAGGCTACTTCTACAGCTGTAGCAATGACAGCAAGAAACATTATTCCGAAAATACCGATAAGACCGACTTTTGTCCAAAAACCAGCATCTTTAAATGTGCTAAAGCTAAATTTAGCCTTTTTCTTATACTTTTTGCGATTTCTTTCCCATTTTCTAGGAGTTTCTGGATTTTTTAATTCTTCATAGAATGCTGTTACATTTTTTGTTCTATGTTCAGGGTGCAAATTAAGTGCGTTAAACATAGCATTTTCAATGTTCTTTTTGATATTTATGCCCATTAATGTTGGGGCAACAAGAGTATCAGCTTTTAATCTATGTACAGCAGATGTAGGCTTTTCTTTAGAAATCATTTCGTAGAAAACAGCACCAACAGAGTAAACATCAGCCGATAAATCAAGTCTTGTATTTTTCTCATACTGCTCTAAAGGAGAATAACCATCGTTGCAGTCTGTATCTAAATAGGGACTTAAATAACCACTAAAGCTAAAGTCTGTTAATATAATAGAAGTATCTTTTTTGCTTATATAAAGTGTTTCTGGAGTTATGTTACCGTGGATAATACCCTTTTTCTGTATCTTATTTAATGACCTTAAAATGAGTATGAGTACACGTCTTGCATAGTCACCAGAAAGTTTTAAATCATTATATATTAAATTTTTGACCATTATGCCGTCTACAATTTCACGGACGCAGTAATAAGTGTTGTTTTGTTCAAAACCACCTATTACATCTGCATTTGGCATATCTTTTAAATCTATACATTCATCTCTGAATGCTGCAAGACCTCTTACAAAAATATGAGAAGTCTTTTTGTTTTCAGGTTCAACATTTAAGTCTTCTGTTCTTTCTGAAAGAAATGCAGGAAAATATTCATTTATAATAACTTTTTTGTTTTCTTCTTTATCCCATGCCATATATGCAATAAAAACTTCTGTTTCCCTTATTGCATAACCAATAATATATCTATCTGCTAAAATTGTTTCCGGAGGTAAATGATACTCGGCTCTAGGTGTGTTGTCATAAACTGTACCACAGGCTGGACACTTTTCCTCGGAAGCTGGTAAATCATTCATACAATTAAAGCATTTTTTCATATTTAAACCTCCTAAAAGTCCAATAGTTGCAAACATTATCCATTATATAATCTAAATAGAAAAAATACAAGAAAAATATCAAAAAAATCTCCTTTTTAATGTATTCGTAATTAATTTTAGTAAATAAATTTCTAACTTTTTTTATTTAGATAAATATATAATATATTAAATGATTGCAATATTGAAATTATGAAATTGAAAATGGACAAATTTAGTGATATAATTTATACAATAATATTTTGGGGGAAAATGGAATGAATAAGAAAATACTTTTGACGATTGCCATGGTAATGGTGTTTATTTCTGCTATAGTTGTTGCTACTACGAAGGATAAAAATCAAGAGCGAATAAGTGATATAAATGATTATTCAAGGGCTTATATTAATAATCGTCAAGCAAGGGTAAATAAAGAGAAAGAAAATAGGGATAAATTAGTTGAAAAGTTAAAAGGCGTTGTATGTTGGGGAGGCTCAAATACTGCCGGAGAAGGTTCTACCAGCTACATTGATTTTCTTTATGAAGATTTGAAAAATTTGGGATATGATTTGCCGGTAGAAAATAAAGGAATTAAAAATGAAAGCTCTGTTGATATTTTGGGACGACAGGGGTCAATACCTATTGTTGTAAGTGAAAGTGCAGAAATTGAAAATTCCAACAATGCTATTAATCCTATTAAAGTAAAATCAAGTAATGGTATGGCGACTAATATATTATGTGGAAATAAAAATCCGGGAGTTAATCCTTGTGTAATCAATGGAGTAAAGGGAACTCTTTTTGGCGAAACTGATGAAAAAGATATAACAAAAACATCAACTTTTTATTTCCAAAGAGAAAATAGTGGTGAAAAAGTGGTTATACCAGCTGGAGCTGTAGTGCAGACTGAAGGTTCAGATTCAAAGTATAAAGATTACATAAATATTATGTGGCTTGAAAGAAAAGGCTGGTCTACACCTAAAGAATTGATTGAACAAGAACAAAAATTTGTAAAGTCCATAAATGGAAAATATATTATTATTGGTTTAGCTGACGGTGACGATGAAACAAACAAAGAAGTCGATAGACTAATGGAAAAAACATTTGGGGACAAGTATATTAATCCTAGAAAACTTTTGGTAGAATACAGCAAACAAAAAATGGACAAGAATACAACAGAATACAATCGAGAAAAAATATCAAAAGGTATGATACCAAGTGACCTTGCAGACAATGACGGTTTATTAAGCGTTACGGGCTACAAGGTACTTAGTGAAAGTATTTGTAAAAAGATTAATTCTCTTGGATATTTGAATTAGCAGAAATTTCTTCTACTATTTCTCTGATTGTCTTTCCTTGACAATCAATAGTTAAATTAGCATATTTTTTATAAAGAGGTGTTCTTTCGTTGTAAAGGTCTTTAAGGGTTTGACCTTTCTTGATTGTAACACCTCTTTCTTCTAAGTTGCCTAATCTCTGTTCTATTTCTTCGTATGGTAAATTTAAGTAAACAACAGTGCCTATTGAGTCAAAATGCTCCATAGCTTCTTTACCATAAATTGCACTTCCCCCTGTAGCTATTACACTATTTTGGGGGTTAAGGCTTTTATTTACATCATTTTCTATTTTTTCAAATCCGTCTGTTCCGTATTCATTTATTAATTCCTGTAGAATTTTTTTGTATCTATTCTGTATTACAATATCCGAATCAATAAACTCATATCCTAATTTTTTGGCTAAAACAACGCCGATAGTGCTTTTGCCAGCACCTGGCATACCGATTAATATAATGTTATTCATATGTGGACACTCCTTAAATATTGAATTTAATAAAATAATAATCTAAAAAAAGGTTTTTTGCAAGCTGTTTTAATCATTTTAAGTAAATATATTTTATATTGAAAATATAAGGGGAATACTGTATAATGAAACTATAATAATCTAAAAAAAGGTTTTTTGCAAGCTGTCTTAATTATTTTAAGTAAATATATTTTATATTGAAAATATAAGGGAAATACTGTATAATGAAACTATCAATAGAAAATGGGAAGGAATTTAGTTATGGAAGACAATACAGTACAAGTAGATTTGAAGGGGGCAGTGAAGGTAGTTTTGGATAATGCTGTTGTAATAATAGCCATTACCTTGATTTTTGCTACTGTAAGCCTTATTTTTACCAAAGTTTGTATACCTAAAAAGTACACATCTTCAGTATCGCTTTATGTAATGAACAATAAAGCAACTCAAAATACAGGCGAAATTTTATCAAGTGATATTAGTGCATCACAGATGCTTGTAAATACTTATGCCGTTATTTTAAGTGATAATTTGGTTATGGAAGATATTGGAAAAATATTGCTTAAGAAATATGGTGAAAAAGGTCTTGAGGGTATTCTCCCGGTTTTAGATAGTGAACAGGGAAAATATATTCCATCAGGTAGTATAGCAAGTTGTATTTCTATGGGTTCAGTAAATGATACAGAAGTATTACAGATAAGAGCTACTACAAGAGACCCACAGGTTTCAGTAGATGTTTGTTTGGCTATGTCTGAAGTAGCACCGGAGGTCTTATCAAATATTATGGGTGTTGCTTATGTAAATCCTATAGGATATCCTGAACTTCCTAGTGGCAGTTCTTCTCCGAATGTATCTAAAAATGTTATTTTAGGTGGATTTTTTGGTTTTGTTCTTTCAATAGGTCTTGTTTTTGCCCTTAAATTTTTAAATAATACTGTTGACGACGAAGAAACTTTGAGAAATAAGTTTGGAATACCTGTTTTAGGTGAAATACCAGTATATACTGCTAATGAAAGTGAGGGGGCTAACAATGTTTAATTTTCTGAAATCAAAAATAAATAAGGCCGGAAACATACAACGTCCATTTAAGTCTTCTGAGAACCAAGAGGAAAGAACAACTATTCTTGGTATAAAGAACTTTCAGGTTATTGAATCCTATAAACAGCTTAGAACAAATGTTATGTTTGCTATGTCTGCAAAGGATGTCAATGTTGTAGAATTTTCAAGCTCTTTCCCAGGAGAGGGAAAATCTATTACTTCGGCGAATATGGCTATTGCTATGGCACAGACAGGTGCAAAAGTCCTTTTAATAGATTGTGATTTGAGAAAATCAGTACAGCATAAAGTTTTTAAAGTTAGTAATAAAGTTGGTTTATCTTCAATTTTGGGTAAGATGGCAACATTAGAAGATGTTGTACATAAGAATGTTGCAGAAAATTTAGATTTAATAACAGGTGGTCCGGTACCTCCTAATCCTTCGGAGCTTATTGCTTCTAAACATATGGAGGAATTTATAGGTAAGGTAAAGGAAGTTTATGATTATGTAATTATAGATACACCACCTATAAATATTGTTTCTGATGCTTTAGAGCTTTCACAGTATACAGGTGGTCTTGTACTTGTTACCAGACAGGGTATTACTACTTATGATGATGTGAAAAGTTCTTTACAGAGTGCCAAATTCCTTAATGTAAATATATTGGGTCTTATAATAAATGGTGTTAAAGAAGAAAAATTCAAAAGCTATGGCAAGTATGGAAAATACGGAAAATACGGCAAATATAAAAAATATAGCAAGTATGGAAGCTATAGCTATAAATAAATTAATGTTTTGGTATCAGGCATAAGGCTTTTTGTTGGGATTATACGATGAGGTGATTTTTGTGAATATAAAAAGTGGGCTTTTTTTCGGAGGGGCTTTGGTTATGGCAGTTGTTATATTCTGTATGTCAAGTTTTAATGGAACAAAGTCATCCCAACAGAGCTGGAGCTTAGTTAAACCAGTAGTAAGATATTTAGCCAGCAAATGTAGTGTTGAAACTACTACAAAGGTAGTGAATTCTGATAATGCAATCAACAGAGAGGCAGAAACAGAGATTACCACAAAATCTAGCATAAATATTTTTAGATTTGAAAAGAATAGCAAAGGAAGAATAATACTTTCAAAAGAACAATGGAGAGCTATAACACAGGGGATTAACAAGTTTGCCAGAAAAAGTGCTCATGTGTTTATGTATTTTCTTTTGACACTTTTTTTAATTGCTGGATTTAGTAATATAAATTCAAAGTTGAGTAATTATTATATATTATTTTCACTACTTTGTAATCTTGTTTATGCAGTTACTGATGAAGTACACCAAATATTTACTGATAGAACGTCTACAGTCAGTGATGTATTTATTGATTTATTTGGAGGATTGGTATCTGTAGCAGTGTATATTCTTGTAAAAAAATCTTTAATAAAAAAAGAGATGAGGAAAATACAAAATGAACAGTAGTTTTGAAGTCTTTTTAAATATGTTAATATCCTATTTGAATGGGAAAAAATTTAATACAGAGCTTAAAATAAACTGGAACGATATTGTTAAACTTGCTGAGATACATAATGTACAGGGTATGATTTATATAGCTTTGCAAAATTCTTCTCTTGAAATTCCGTCAGAAGTGTTGAATACGTTAAATAAAGCGTTTGTTACAACGGTAACCTATTCTGTACAGCAGGAAATGGAAATGGAACGAGTTAAAAGTGCCTTTAAGAAAGCCAATGTAGATATGGTTCTTATGAAGGGCTATCTTATCAAAAAATATTATCCTAGTAGTGAGCTTAGAACTATGGGAGATGTTGATTTTCTCATAAGAGCTGAAGATAGGCAGAAAAGTGATGAAGTTCTAAAGAGTATTGGTTTTGAGTTTGTTGAAAAAGAATCAGGGGCAAGTGTCTGGAACTATATTAAAGGCAATGTTCTGTTGGAAGTCCATACTTCTATTATTTATCAACAGCTTTTCTTGGGTATAGATTATAGCAAGTATTTTAGCAATGTTTTTAACTACATAGAAGAAAAATCTCCTAACATATACGAGATGAAGCCGGAGTATCATTTTATTTATGTTTTGGTGCATTTTGCAAAACATCTTTACAGAGTTGGTTCTGGAATAAGAATGGTTATGGATGTTGTGGTGCTTCTTAATAAATATGGCAAGGATTATGATTGGGACTTTATATGGAAAGAGCTGGGAGATATAAAACTTTTAGATTTTACAAAAAGGCTTTTCTGTATGTGCTATAAATATTTTGATTGCTATGTTCCTGAAAATTGTAAAAATGGTAATGATAAGGTGTCAGAAGCGTTTATGGTGTATGTTCTTAAAGCTGGTATATTTGGTCAATACAATAGAGATTCCTATTCTGTAAAGTTTAATTTAACAGAAGATGAAGATAAAACTAAAAAGATACAGTACAGAGTTAAAAATCTGTTACAGATACTTTTCCCTGATTATGATACTATGTATGGTTGGTTTGCTTGGTTCAGAGGTAAACCGAAGTGGTATTTACCTATTGGCTGGGTAAGAAGATGGATTGTAAACTGGAAATATAAGAGAGAATCCATTTTTCAAAAGCTTAAAGGGGCAGTTATTGCCAATGAAGATAGTTTAGAACATAACGAAATAATGAAGAAAATAGGGCTATTCAAATAGGAGGATATAATTATGAAGGTTGTTTTATTAGCAGGTGGATTTGGTACAAGAATTTCAGAGGAGAGCCATTTAAAGCCAAAGCCTATGGTTGAAATTGGCGAGAAGCCAATACTTTGGCATATTATGAAACTTTATTCATATTATGGTTTTAATGAGTTTGTTGTTTGTGCAGGTTACAAACAGCATATTATAAAGGAATGGTTTGCAGATTATTATCTCCATAACAGTGATATTACATTTGATTTCACAGACGGAAATAATATGATTGTACATACTAATCAGGCTGAACCTTGGAAGGTAACTATTGTTGATACAGGTCTTAACACTATGACAGGTGGTAGAATTAAGAGAGTAAAGGATTACATTGGTGATGAACCTTTCTTCCTCACTTATGGTGACGGTGTATCAAATGTAAATATTAAAAAATTACTTGAATTCCATAAAGAATCAGGCAAGAAGGCTACACTTACAGCAGTAAAACTTGAAGGTAGATTTGGTGTCCTTGATATTGATAAGGACAATGGAATTAACTCTTTCAGAGAAAAGAGCCGAGATGATATGGGCTGGATAAACGGTGGTTTTATGGTTCTTGAACCAAGTGTAATAGATTATATTGCTGATGATACTACTGTATTTGAAAGAGAACCTCTTGAAAAACTTGCTAATACTGGTGAACTTATGAGTTATAAGCATAGTGGTTTCTGGCAGTGTATGGATACTATGCGTGACAAGGAAAAACTTGAAAAACTTTGGGCTAGCAACGAAGCTCCATGGAAAGTTTGGTAATTGACGGAGGCTATTATGTTTGATTTGAGTTTTTATAAGGGCAAAAAGGTTTTAGTTACTGGACATACAGGATTTAAAGGCTCTTGGATGTGCAAGGTTTTGACTAATATGGGAGCAGAGGTAGCAGGTTATTCTCTTAATCCTCCTACAAACCCATCACTTTTTGAAATTGCTGAAATTGAAAAAGATATTAAGTCATATATTGGGGATATTCGTGATTTAAAGAAATTGAAGGCTGTTTTTGATGAATTTCAGCCGGAAATTGTACTTCATCTTGCTGCCCAGCCAATAGTTAGAGATAGTTATAAGGACCCGGTTTATACTTACGAAACAAATGTTATGGGTACTGTAAATATATTGGAATGTGTCAGAAATAGTGAGAGTGTAAAATCATTCCTTAATGTTACTACTGATAAAGTATATGAAAATAAGGAATGGTGTTGGGGATATAGAGAAAATGAACCTTTAGATGGTTATGACCCTTACTCTAACAGCAAATCTTGTTCTGAGCTTGTAACTCATAGTTATAAAAATTCTTTCTTTAAGGATAGCGATATTGCTATTTCAACAGCTAGAGCCGGTAATGTTATTGGTGGTGGCGATTTTGCTAATGACAGAATTGTACCTGATTGTATAAGAGCTGCTAAAAAGAAGGAAGATATTATTGTAAGAAATCCTCATTCTACAAGACCTTATCAGCATGTTCTTGAACCTGTATATGCTTATCTTATGATTGCTGCAAAACAGTACGAAGATGGCAAATATGCCGGTTATTACAATGTTGGTCCTGATGACGTTGACTGCTTTACAACAGGCAATCTTGTAGACTTGTTTATAAGCAAATGGGGCGAAGGTATGAAATGGATTGATAAGTTTGACGGAGGTCCTCACGAGGCTAATTTCCTTAAATTGGATTGTTCTAAACTTAAAAGCACATTTGGTTGGAAACCTCATTGGAATTTAGATACTGCCATTGAAATGACTGTGGAATGGACTAAGTGCTGGCTTAGTGGTGGCAATATAAGAGAATGTATGGACAAGGAAATTGAAAAATTTCTCTCTGAATAATGGAGTAAAACAATGATAATTAAAACACTTGAACCTTTAAGTGAAATAAATTTAAAAAAAATAGAAGATGCAACAGGTATAAAGCCGGAATATGTTAGTAGAGAAAATATTAGTGATGAAACACTTGGTTGTGCTGACGTTATTATTACAAGGGATAGAGATTTTAAAAGTGAAGTATTGGAAAAATGCCATAATTTAAAGTTTCTATTTGTTGTCAGTGCAGGTGTGGAAAAACTTCCCTTTGATTTACTAAAAGAAAAAAATGTGGTAGTTGCAAATTCCGGAGATTTAAGTGCTGAGGCTATGGCAGAACATACAATAGGTGTTATGCTTATGTTTAGTGCTAAACTTTTGCTCAGTGTAAACAATCAGAGAAAGAAATTTTGGCAAAAGTATGTTATGAACGATACTTTATACAATAAAAATCTTCTTGTTGCAGGTGCTGGCAAAATAGGCAGATGTATAGCTTCAAAAGCTAAGGCATTTAATATGAATGTTGTTGGCGTAAAGAAAGAGCCTACAGAACTTCAAAATTTTGATAAGGTAGTAGCTACTGAAAAGTTATCAGAATATGTGGCTTGGGCAGATTATGTGGTTTGTACTTTGCCATTGACAAGTGAAACAGAAAAAATATTTAACTACGATATGTTCTGTAAAATGAATTCAGAAGGTATTTTTATAAATATTTCAAGGGGTAAACTTGTTGATGAAAATGAAATCATAAAGGCACTTGAAGAAAAGGCTATTAAAGGTGCAGCTTTAGATGTTTTTGATGTTGAACCTTTACCGAAAGATAGTCCTTTGTGGGATATGGAAAATGTTATTGTAACAACTCATTCATCAGGAAGAATAGAAAACTTTATAGATAAAACAATTCCTGTTTTTATAGACAGTTTTGAAAGTTTTACAAAGGATAAAAAACCTAAAACGGTTATTGATTTGGATAAAAGATACTAGGGGGTGTTGGTATGGGCAAAGTAACCTTAATGGACTGTACACTTCGTGATGGTGGATATGTAAATAAATGGAACTTTGGAAATCAATGTATTCGTAATATTATAAATGGGCTTGAAGAAAGTAATTTAGATATTATAGAACTTGGTTTTATGCGTGATTTGGAATATAACAAAGAGGACAGCCTTTTTCCTTCTACAAGGCATATTGATGAACTTATTTCTAATAGAAACGGCAAGACGAAGTATGCTGCCATTGTTGAAATGGCTAATTATTTTCCTCTTGAAAAATTAGAGCCTTATCATCAGGGTGGACTTGATATTATAAGATATTCATTTTGGAAAAGACTTATTGATGATGCCTTTGATTATTCTAAGAAAATAATTGATAAGGGTTATAAGTTAAGTGTTCAGCCTACAAGAGTTGAACAGTATTCACCTTCTGATTTTGAGGAAATGATAAAAAGATTTGGAAGTCTTAATCCATATGCTATATATATTGTTGATACTTTTGGACTTTTGACAAAGAGTCAACTTTATAAATATGCTGAAATAGCAGATAAGTATTTAGGAAAAGGTATTCTTTTAGGATACCATGCCCATAACAATATGCAACAGGCTTTTTCAAATGCAACTTCATTGCTGGAAATGAACCTTGACCATGATGTAATATTAGATGCTAGTATTTTTGGTATGGGTAGAGGTGCCGGTAATTTGAATTTGGAGCTTATTGCTAGTTACCTTAATGCAGAAAATGGAGCTAATTATAACATTCCTAAAATATATGAATTATTCGATAAGAATATAAAACCAATATATAATGAATATAGTTGGGGATATTCTATACCATATTTTATAGCAGCATCATTGGAGTGTAATCCAAACTATGCAAGCTATTATATAAATAATACAGACCTTACAAATGAGGAAATTTACAGAGTTTTATCAACTGTTGAAGGCAGTGATAAGTACCTTTACTCAAATGAAAAGGCAGAAAATTTTATGAAAGAAATAATTAAAAAGAGGTAGGTATGGGAAAGAAATATTACGGACTGGATATTGGAAAATTCATATGTGCTTTACTTATTATATCTTCTCACTTTGCTAGTGAATGGGGTCATTTTTCTAAAAGTGTGGATATGCTTTTTTCAATTTACATTATTGCAGTACCTTTTTTCTTCGCAGTAAGTGGCTTCTTGCTTTTCAATAAAATAGAAAACATAGATGCTACACAGCATAAAGGTGTTTTAATTAAATATTTGAAAAAGATTGTGTTAATGTACTTAATGTGGTCTGTAATATACATTGCTTTTAATGTTGCTACATTTTGTAAATTTGGTGTTACGTCTCAGGAAGTTATTGGCTATATACATCAATGTATAGTTTACTCTACATATGATACAATATGGTTTTTACCAGCCTTGGGTGTTGGTGTTGTAATGGTATATTTTATGAGGAAAGTAATGTCCTTTAAAAATATAATGATAGTAGCAATTGTATTTTATATAATCGGCATACTTGGCGTAACTTATAGTGGCTTAATGGTAAAAAGCGAGCTTTTAAGCACTATCTACGGTGCTTATGAAAAAGTTTTCCTTACTACAAGAAATGGTTTTTTCAACGGTTTTCCTTTTGTAGCACTTGGAGCTTATATAGCTTATGAAGTAAACCATGGTAAGTATAAAAAAGCAAATTTAAAGTATGCTGCTTTATGTGCTGTGTTTGGTATATTGTTTGTTGCAGAGGCTTTTGCTACAAAGAAGTTGTTGTCTGCACCAAATGCTAATACAGTATTTATGCTTTTACCTTTTGTATATTTTGCAGTTAAATTTTTATTGGGAGTGAACATACCAGACAACAAAATTTGTTATGTTTTAAGAAAATTGAGTACGACGATGTTTTTATCTCAAAGAATTTTTCTTACAGCATTGCCGGTATTGTTCCCTAATTCAGTATTTGAAAATTTACTTAGTTTTAATTCCTTCGGAGGATTGATATATATTATTGTAATAACAATAGCTTTTTCAGCTTTGTTGACCTTCTTGGGAAATCACAATAAAATAGTTAGACTTATGGTCTAGTTTCGGAGGGATTTTTATGTATGTTGTTTATCACAGTAGCGATAGTTTTGTAGGAGTTACTTGTGTTTCTATTGCTTCTTTATTAGAAAATAATAAGGATATGGATAAAATAGAAATATTTTATATAAGCAAGGGAATATCAGAAGAAAATAAAAAAATAGTTACAGATTTTGTTGAAAAATATGGTAGAAAAATTAGCTTTATAGAAATGCCTAATTGGTCAGAAAAATATAGTGTAAATCTTTCAACAACATTGAAACGCTGGCTTGGAATGGGATATAATAGATTATTTATAACAGAACTTTTGCCGGATTATGTGGATAAGGTTTTATACTTAGATTCTGATACAGTAGTTGACGGTTCTCTTAATTTATTGTGGAATTTAGACATAGGTAATAATTATATGGCTGGTGTTGATGATTGTTTAAGTGGTACATATCGTAAACTTGTAGACATACCTGAAAATGGTACATATTGCAATAGTGGTGTGCTTATTTTAAACTTAAATAAATTCAGACAGGATAATGTAATTCAGAAATTCTTAGATTTTATAGTTGCACATAAAGGTTTTATTGTGTTTAATGAGCAGAGTATTTTAAACTCAGTATTTGCAGGAAAGGTTTATATTCTTCCTTTGAAGTATAATGTGTATACTCTTGTATTTACGTTTAAGAGAAATGAACTTATGAAATTGAGAATACCACATAACTATTCTTATTCTGAAAAAGAATACGAATTGGCTAAAAATAAGCCTATTATAGTGCACTGTACAGGATGTTTTATGATTGCCAACAGACCTTGGATTGAAAATAGTGACCATCCTTATAAAGATAAATATATGTATTACAGAGAATTGACACCTTACAAGGACTTACCTTTAGATAAGGATAATAGAGGTAAGATGTCAAGAATTTACTGTAAGGTATGCAATGCCTTGCCGAAGTTTGTGACAATAGGAATTGTAAAGGTGTTATATAATTATATAAGACCGATTATGTTTGAAAATAAAAGAAAGAAACATATTAAGGGATAGTGGTGGTTATTATGAAACAATATACAATTAATGGCAGGTTTTTTGCAAAGAAACTTTCAGGTCAGGAAAGATTTGCCAGAGAAATGATAGCTGAATTGGATAAGATATGTAAACCAGGGGAGTTTGAGATTGTTACTCCTGAATATGCAAAGGATATTCCAGAATATAAAAATATAAAAGTTATAAAGTATGGCAAAGTAAAGAGCCATTTTTGGGAACAGATTAATTTATGGTGGTATTTAGTTAAGAATAAAAAGACAGGTGTAAATTTGTGTACTACTTGTCCTCTATTAAAGCCGGACATAAATACAATTCACGATATTAGTATGACTGTTAATAAGCAGTGGTACAATAACTTGTATGGCAGAATGTCAAGAATTTGGCATGAATTTATGAAGTTTACAACTTTCCACTTTGCAAAGAAAGTTTTTACTGTTTCAGAATTTTCAAAAAGTGAAATGATAAGAGTGTTTAAGGCTGACCCTGATAAAATTTGTGTTTTGGGCAATGGCTGGCAACATTACAATAGAGTTGGTACAGATGAAACAATTTTTGAAAGAGTACCACGTCTTAAACGCAAGGAATATTATTTTGCTGCAAGTTCTCTTACACCTCAGAAAAACTTTAAGTGGCTTAAAGAAGTTGCTCAGAAAAATCCGGATTGTACTTTTGCCATTGCTGGTAAAATTGAAGGATTATCTACAGCTAATGATATGGATAAAAAGTTAGATAATGTTATTTATTTAGGCTTTGTATCTGATGAAGAAATGAAAACACTTATGGCAAATTGTAAGGCTTTTATTCATCCTGCTTTGTATGAGGGCTTTGGTATTACTCCAATGGAAGCTATGTCAGTAGGGGCTGAGCTTATAATCTCAAATGCAGCTTGTTTACCTGAAATATATGGAAAATCATCACATTACATTGACCCACATAACTCAGATGTTGATTTAGACAAACTTTTAAGTGAGCCAGTCGAGTCAGCTGATAAGGTACTTAATAACTACAGTTGGGAAAAATTTGCTAAAAAGTTCTACAATGAACTTATGGAAATGAACTAAAAGGAGAAGGCTATGAAAAAGATAGGAATATTAACATATCACGCTTGTTTTAACTACGGTGCTTGTTTACAGGCTTACGCATTACAAAGGTCTATTATGAAAATACAGCCGGACTGTGAAATAATTGATTATCAGTCAAAGACACTTAGAAATATTTGTGATGTATTTTCTAAAAAGCCTGACAACAAAAAGGAAATAATAAAGAATATTACTCGTTTTCCTTACAGAAGTCAGCTTTTAAAAAGACAGGCAATGTTTGAGGACTTTATTAATAATGACCTTATTATTAGCAAAAGATGTACTACAGAAGCAGATGTTGAAAAGCAGGCTGAACAGTATGAATGTATAGTATGTGGTAGTGACCAGACTTGGAATCTTGAACCATCAATAAGATATTGCAATGAAGTATATTACTTAAACTTCCCTAAAAAGCAGAGAAGAGTAACTTATGCAACATCTTTTGGTCAGTGGGTTGAAAAGTTACCTCAGAGAGAAGATGAAGTTCTTCCTTGGATAAAGACATACGACTGTCTTTCAATGAGAGAAGAAAGTGGTGTTGAATATTTACGCAATAAGGGCTTTGAATGTGAACACGTTTTAGACCCTACACTTCTTTTAGATGTTGATGAGTATGACAAAATATGTGATGCTCCAATTATGAATGAACCTTATGTGCTTATGTTCTCTTGGAACTGTGCTAAGGAAGTTATTGAAGTGGCTAAGGCTGCTGCAAAGAAGTTGAATTGCAAACTTATAAATATTGTTGCACCTCCAAGAGCTTTATTCTCAGGTGTAGAAAGAAAGTTAGATGTAGGTCCAAAGCAGTTTTTAAGTCTTGTAAAAAATGCTGAATTTGTAGTTACAAATTCTTTCCATGGAACAGTATTTTCTTCTATTTATGGAAAGCAGTTTGCATCTGTTATTTCAGGTAAGATTGATAAAAGACGTCAGTCACTTATGCACCAGTTAGGTTTGGAAAATAACTTAATTAAGCCGGAAGATTTTGACTTAAATAAGATTGCAAAAACTGATTTCTCAAATGTTCATCAGAACATTCAAAATGTTAGAAAGACATCTTTAGATTACTTAAATAAGGCTATAACATTCTAGGAAGTGTAAATATGATTAAATTTGATTTTAATAAAAATTGTTGTGGATGTACTGCCTGCAAAAATTCTTGCCCAACAGCAGCAATACAGATGACAGAAAATTCTGAAGGCTTTTTGCTTCCTGTTGTGGATAAAACAAAGTGTGTAGACTGTGGCAAATGTGACACGGTCTGTCCATTTTTGAATTCTGAAAATGGCGAAAAGGTTCAGCTTTTGAAGTCTAAAACTTATTTGTATTACTTAAAAGATGAAAAAATACGAATGAATAGTGCTTCAGGTGGTGCTTTTTATGGTATTGCAGAACAGTTTGTGGAAAACGGTGGATATGTTTGTGGTTGTGTATGGGATAATGATTTAGAAGCCTGTCATATAGTTTCAGACAAAATTGATGACGTTTTAAGAATGCAAAGTTCTAAGTATACACAAAGCAATATGAAAAATTGTTATAGTGAAATAAAAGAACTTTTAAAAGCTGAAAAGAAAGTTTTCTTTACAGGAACAGCCTGTCAGGTAGCCGGTTTAAAGGGCTATTTGGGAAAAGAATATGACAATCTTCTTTGTGCTGCAATCATATGTCATGGTGTTCCTTCACCAAAGGTTTGGAGAAAGTACAAAAATGCTCTTGAAAAGCGTTTTGGTGGAAAAATGACAAACGTAAATATGAGAGATAAGGAAAAGTTTGGATATACTAAGTCAGCTTGTAAATATGAATTTGATAACGGTAAGATTGTTCAATGGGAAACATATTTAAGAGATTTGTATTGTTTCTGCTTTACAGACGATTTATTTATCAGAAATTCCTGTTTAGATTGTCGATATAAGGGTAATAATTCCTCAGCTGATATTATATTAGGCGATTATTACAAAAATATAGAGGGTTCAGGCAATGCCGGTGTTGGTGTTGTAATTTGCCTTAATGAAAAGGGTAATAATACAATCACCAATGTCAAAAATGCACATGTTGTGGAATTTGATAATGATGAATTTATAAAGAAGAATAATATGTTATGGAATTCTACAAGTGGTAATCCAAACAGAGAAAAGTTCTTTAAGGATTTTGATAATGCAGAAATTATAAAGTGCATAAAAAAATATATCCCTTTTAGATTTAAAGTTAAAGTTGTGCTTAATAAAATGGGTATCTTTAGATTAGTTAGAAAAATGATTGGAAAAGGATAATTTTGGCATTTAATTTTGGAGGAAATATGAAAAGAATTATAGTTGTTATGTCTACATACAACGGTGCCGATTGTTTAGAAAAACAAATTGAATCTATTTTTGCCCAAAAGGGTGTTGAGGTAAGTTGTCTGGTGAGAGATGATGGCTCAACAGACAACACCTTGAAAGTTTTAGAAAAATGCAAAGATAGATTTGGTGCAATAGAAATTCTAAAAGGCGAAAATGTAGGTTGGAGAAAAAGTTTTTTACTTGCTTTAAAAAATGCTGATGAGGCAGATTATTATGCTTTTTCAGACCAGGATGATATTTGGTTTGAAGATAAATTGATTAAGTCAATTACTGAGCTGGAAAAGCATAATAGTGATAGACCATTAATGTTCCATTGTAATAGAGTAAGTTGCGATGAAAATTTAGTGCCTATTAAACCGGCTCCTAAGCTGGCTAAGCCTCTTAATAAGAAAAATGCCATTGTTCAGGAATTTGCTCAAGGCTGTTCAATAGTTATGAATAAAGTAGCAAAGGAACTTGTAACAAAAGGTATACCTAAGTGTGATGTACCACACGATATGTGGACTGGAATGGTTTGTTACTATTTTGGAGAAGTATATTATAGCAGTGAACCTTTATTCTATCACATAAATCACGGAACAAATGCTTCCGGTGCAGGTCATATACATAAAAGTCGATTTGGCAGATTGAAAAGATTAAACAAGTTTGGCTGTTATCCAAATGTAGCTAAAGATATGTTGGATATATATGGTGAACTTTTAACAGAAGAAGATAAGCAATTTTTGACTACAGCAGTAAATGTAAGAAATAGCTTTGCCTGTAGATTGAAGTTAATTTTTGATTTAGAGTTTCGTAGAAAGTTTTTGTGTGGAACACTTAGTTTAAAATATTCTGTTTTAATGGGAAAATTTTAATAGTGAAAATAGTGAATCGGAAAGAAATCCGACGACTTAACTTGTTAAGTTGCAAATTAACGCAGTTAATTTGTTCTGACAATGAATCAGAAAGATAAATCTGACGACTTAACTTGTTAAGTCGCAAATTAACGCAGTTAATTTGTTCTGACAGTGAATCGGAAAGAAAAGTCTGATGGCTTAAATGGTAAAGACACAAGTTTATTGTGCCGAATTACCAAAAAAATAAAATTGGAGCAACATTATGGATTTAAGAAAGAAGTTTAAAAATAATATATTTTTTGCCTTTGGTGCACAGACAGTATCTATGCTTATGAGCATAATGATGTCGTTATTTGTACCGAAGCTTTTAAATGTCACAAATTTTGGATATTGGCAGTTGTTTATATTCTACTATGGATATGTAGGCTTTTTCCACTTTGGTTTAAATGACGGTGTTTATTTAAAGTACGGTGGTGTAGAGTATAATAAGCTGGATAAGGACCTTATTGGTTCTCAGTTTAAAATGGGTGCATTTTTCCAAAGTATATTTGCATTATTGATTATGCTTTTTGCTTTTTTCTTTATTAAGGATAATAATCGACAGTTTGTTTTGTATGCAACTGCTATTGTTCTTGTAATAAATAATGTTGCTCTTTATTTAGGTTATGTTTTTCAAGCATGTAATGAAACAAAGTTGTTTTCAATTTCAGTTATTATAGATAAGCTCATTTTCCTTATTACATTGTTATTCTTCCTTGTTGTAAGAGTTGATGACTTTAGAGTTTATGTTTGTTTGTATTTATTTAGCAAAACAGTTTCTTTATTATATTGTATGTATAAGGGAAAGGAAATAGTTTTTTGTAAGTGCTTGCCATTTTTAAAAACATTGTTTGAAATGACTGGCAATATAAAAATTGGTATAAACCTTATGCTTGCAAATATTGCCAGTACACTTATTATAGGCTCAGCTAGATTTATAATAGACGGAAAATGGGGAATTGAAATGTTTGGTCAGTTCTCTCTTTCCATATCAATGATAAATTTCGTGCTTTTATTTTTAGGTCAGGTAAGTATGGTATTGTTCCCAATGCTCAGACAGGTAGATGAAAAAAATCAGTCTAAGTTTTATTTAGGTATAAGAGATGCTTTAAGTTTGTTTTTGCCTTTAGCATTTGTGGCATATATTCCTTTAAGATTTGCTTTGGGTCTTTGGTTGCCACAGTATGATGACAGCCTTGTATTTTTGGGAATATTGTTGCCAATATGCACCTTTAATGGTAAAATGAATTTGTTATGTATTACTTACTTAAAGGTTTTTAGAAAAGAAAAAAGTTTACTTTACATAAATTTGGTTAGTATGGTAGTTAGCTGTATATTTGCTTGGATTGGGGCTTATGTCTTCAATAGTATTTTGGCAGTTGCAGTGTTATTGGTTCTTTCTATAGCTTTGAGAAGTTTTGTTTCGGAAGTATATGTGGCAAATATTATGAAGTTTAATATTACAAAGGATATTATTCTGGAAACTTTGATGGTTTGCGTATTTATGTCTGCATCATATTTCTTGAAAAATCATTTGTGGTATGCCTTTGGAGTAACATTATTGGCTTACGCATTGTTTGTAGTACTTAATTACAAAAAGCTCAATGTTTTAAAAATGGTTCTAAAGAGAAAATAACAAGAGTATAAATGATATTCTGTTTATTTGTATAATTATTAACCTTAAGAAAAAAGGAGAATAAAAAAATGGATGTATATAGCAACATGAATAGTATAAAAAAAGAAAAGACTAAGGTTTTCCTAGGAGTGTTTTTTTTCTGCTTTTGTATATTTGCAAAAATGAAGGGTAGTTTCCAAATATGGGCAGCAGGAGTAATTTTTTTATTACTAGGTGTTATTGCAGTAAATGATTTAAAAATTTCTATAAAAATTAATAAAAGACAAGTCTTGACCTTTGTTGCTTGGTTGGTTTTTTGTATTTCTTATGTTTTGACATCGAATATCAATGAAGCTTTAAATGGTATAATACAGATGACGATGTTTTTTTTAATTATAGTCTATGGTAAGTTTATTGCTGATACATATGGAGAATTAGCAGTAGAAAAAATGTTTATGGGAATTTGTAATATTATTTTTATTACTGCTTTATATGGTATTTTCGAATATTTAACATCAAGCAATCCATTAAAAGTTTTCTTTTATGTTCAGAAAGAGTTGCTTAATAACGATAATAGCCGTACGATGTCAATATATCTTCATCCTATTTATTTTTCACAGGTACTTGTTATTGGAATTTGTATAAATTATTTTTTCAATAAATCTTATACAAAAAAGATTATATATTATTTTGCATTAATATTTGCTCTTTACACAACAAAGACAAGAGGAGCTTGGCTTGCTTTTGGTGTTTTACTCACAGTTGTTTTTATAAATTGGATAGTAAGAAAACATAGAATAAATTCAATGAATATATTTTTAGGATTATTGTCAATAGCAGGATTAGTAATATTAAATTTAAAATTTGGTATTATTGCAAATATAGTTCAAAGATTTGAAGAGTTAGATGGTGGTGCATCTTTCGGACAAAGAGCAGAAGCGATAAATTACATTATGGATAGATTTAATCATTCATCTATATTAGGAAAATTTATTGGTCATGGCGTATTGGGAACATATCATGAATTAAGTAAAGTAACATTCTTCTATCAAAACTTTGTTGCAACAGATAATCAATGGGTATCTTGGATTTATAATAATGGTATAATTTTTGTACTTTTTGTTATTGCATTTACGATATATGCAGTAAAAATATTCTTTGAAACAAATGATAATATTACAAAATTTATGGTTATAATTTATTTAGTTTATTTAGGGCTAAGTTTTTTTGTAGAGATTGGTTCAGCTTTTGCAGGAAATTTGTTTTTGTTTATTCCAATAGGATACTTGTTGAATAAAGAGATAAAGAAAGAAAAGGTAAATTTGAATGGAAAATAAAAGAGTTGTATGGCTTGATGCACTAAAGGGGTTTGCTATATTTTTAGTTGTACTTGGTCATTGTATTGAGAGAGTAAAAACTGGTAATAGTACTAATCCGATTTTGGAACAGACAGATATTTTCATATATGGTTTCCATATGATGTTATTCTTTATGATTTCCGGATATATTTATGGATTAAAGGAAAATAAAAGAAACACACCTGAACCATTTTGGCATTTTACAAAAGTAAAACTTATAGATTATGGTATACCTTATTTGATTTTTGCAGTATTGGTTTGGGGAGGAAAATTCATATTTTCTGCCTTTGTAAAATTTCAAGTTTCAATTAAGGATTTATTGCTTGTGTTTGTAAATCCTGTTGCATTCACTTGGTTTTTATACATATTGCTTTGGGTATCAGTTATTGTAAAAGCTTTGGATTTGTTAGTAAAGGATAGAAAAAAAGTCTGGTTTATTACACTTATTATGGTTGTAGTAGGTATGATATTTAAGACTGATATAAAACTTGTAGACAGAGTATTACTCTATACTATAGCTTATTATACAGGAACATTAATTTCAAGTGACTTTGAGAATAAGGTATGTAAAAATAAGTTGTTGTTGGCTGTTTTAGCAGTGCTATTTATTGGCTTTAGTATAGGCAGAGGCTTTGTTGGAAAGCAAGATACTACACTTATGGCAGTAACAGGTGTTACAGGCTCTGTATTGTTTATGGTAGCTTTCTCTAAAATAGGAGAATTAAAGAATATTGTATATAAGACATTAATTTTCTTTGGGGAAATAACAATTTTTATATACATTCTTCATCCGGTATTTTTAAGTGCTATGAAGGTAGCTCTTGCCAAAGTTGGTATAACAAATATTCCTTTACGTCTTGTGTTGCTTTTAATAGTAGGTTTTGTTTGCCCTATAATTTATTATCTTGTATCAAAGAAGATATGGATACTTGATGCCGTTTTCAGACCAAGAAGATATATGAAAAAAGATATATAGTATTTCGTGAAAGGAAAAATCTATGGCTAACAGTAAGCGAATTGAAAGTTTGGATATAGCAAAAGGCATTGGTATACTGATTGTTGTACTTGGTCACGTTTTAAGAGCAGATGATGTTTTTTTGAAAAAATTTATTTTTTCATTTCATATGCCTTTGTTTTTAATACAGAAAATAAAAAAGGTAAAGGACTTATAGGAAGTGAGCTTAAACTTTTATCATCATACATTGTCTATGGATTATTATATCTGTTGATAAATATACCTATTGGCGTTATAAGTAAAAGCTTTAGTTTGTGGGAAGCCTTTATGGGGTTTTATCAGCTTATAGTGTTGTATGGCAGAGGTCCTTTGTGGTTCTTGACAGCTTTAATGTTTGCACATATGGGATGCAAAATATTGAAAAAATACTTTGATGATAATTGGGCATTTATAGTTAGCCTTGCTTTGTTGTTATTGTCAGAGATTATAAGAGCTGTTATTAAACCAATGGAAAGTGCAGGAATGTGGCAAATATTATACTATCCTTTGGAAACTTTAACTAGAGGATTTGGGTATACATTTTTTGTTCAAGTAGGCTGTTGCTTTAAAAATCAGTTCTTTAATGCCAGCAAAAATATAAAACAAAATACATTAAATTTAAAATGGGTTGGTATATGTGCATTAATGTTTTGTATGATAATTGTTAATGTTTTATGTGTTCTATTCTTTAGTGGATATGATACTTATACATTGGCAGATGTAAATGTAAAGGATTTAACATATGTACCGGTTTTAATAATAATGGCTATAACAGGAAGTGTAAGTGTATTGGGATTATCATTACTGCTTTCTAAGTGGAAGTTTACAGTAAAGATTTTTTCTTACTTTGGTATAAATTCATTATTTATTATGGCAACTCATTTGCAGTTTTATTTATGTGCTGTTGGCAAAAAGATAAGCAGTATGACAGTAAATTCCCTGCTTGTTTCTTTCTTAATTGTAGTTATTATAGAAGTTGTTCTTATAAAAGTTTTAGATAGACCAATTAAATATTTAACAAATAAAACTAGTGATATTTTAAAAAGAGCATTTAGCTTGTAGTATGTTTAGGAGGTAATTCAATGAATACATATGGTGTAATTATGGCAGGTGGAGGCGGTACTCGTTTCTGGCCTATGAGTAGACAGGAAATGCCTAAACAGCTTTTGAATTTAAGTGGCAAGGAAACTATGGTAAATGAAACTATAGATAGAATTGGTCAGGTAATTGATAAAAAGGATATATTTATTGTAACAAATGTTTGCCAGTGGAAACCTATGGCTGATGTTACAAAGGGTAGAATTGAGCCTAAGAAAATTTTAGCAGAACCGGCAGCAAGAAATACTGCAGCTTGTATTGGCTATGCTGCCATGGAAATAATTAAAAAGTATGGTGACGGTGTAATGTGTGTATTCCCAGCCGACCATTATATTAAGGACGAAAAGGGCTTTGCAGAAATTTTAAGTAAGGCTATTAATGTGGCTGAAAATGAAGATAAATTGGTTACAATAGGCATTACACCAACATTTCCGGCGACAGGCTATGGCTACATAGAATTTAATAAAAATGAAGATAGTGTAGCTAAAAAGGTTATCCAGTTTGTAGAAAAGCCTAATTTGGAACTTGCAAAGGAATATGTTGCAAAGGGTAGCTTTGCTTGGAATAGTGGTATGTTTGTTTGGAGAGCATCTGTTATTCTCAATAAGTTTAAAGAACTTTTGCCAGATGTTTACCAGTGTATTGTAAAAATCGGCGATGCTATGGGTACACCTGATGAAGAAAAGGTTATAAATGAAGTTTATCCTGTTATTCCTAAGATTTCAGTTGACTACGGTATTATGGAAAAGGCCGACAATGTTGTTGTTATAGACGGTGAATTTGGCTGGAATGATGTTGGCAGTTGGGATACTTTAGGTGTAATGTATAACGAAGACGAAAATGGAAATATTTCCAAAGGCGAAAATATAATGCTTGATACTAAGAATAGTGTTGTTTTTGGAAATAAGCGTTTAATTGCTACAATAGGTCTTGATAATATTGTTGTTGTAGAAACAGACGATGCAATATTGGTATGTGATAAGAATAAGGCACAGTCTGTAAAAGATGTTGTGGATATACTTAAAGAAAGAAAATTGGATAAGTATTTGTAAAATTTGCCTCCTTGAAAAAGGAGGCTTTTTTTGTTGATATATATTATATCAATATATTATGGTAAAATGAAATGCTTTATGTTATAATTAACTATAACTAGAAATTTAAGGAGGAAAAAGTATGAAGTGTATAGTCTTGGCTGGTGGTAATGGGGGAAGCCTTTGGCCTATATCACGAAAAGAATTTCCTCAACAATTTGTAGAAATTAGAGAGGGTAGGTCTGTTTTCCAAGAAAATATTGCAAAAAATATGCCCTATTGTGATGAATTTTATATTTTCACAAATGAGGCATATAGATTTATAGTTGAGGGGCAGTTAGAAGTTTTTCAGGAATTAAAATATAAATTATTTTTAGAAAAAGAGCCGGTAAATACTACATTACCGGTTATATTAGGCTGTATGTCAGCTCATTTTGGTGAGAGAGTTTTAGTTATTGGTTGTAATGGTATTATAGATGCAGGTAATTACACAAACTGTGTTGTTAAAGCTAAAAAAATGGCTGATGAAAGTAGTTGTGTAATGTTTGGTGTACCTATAGAAAAGTATTCTAAACAATATGGCTATATAAACGAAAACAACGGAAATGTAGAACTTTTTGTGGAAAAACCAAGTGAAAATTTGTTAAAAAAGCTTATAAATAATGGTAATTGGCTTTGGAATGTTGATATGTATCTTATGAATACTAAGGTGTTTTTAAGTCAATTAAAAGAAAATTTTTCTGACATATATTTTGAGTCTGAAAAGATATTTAATCAGCTTTTAAATGAAGAAAATATTTATTTTATACCGGAGAATATAAATACAGCAACAATATTTAAAAGTTTTGAGAGAAACATAATTGAAAATATAGATGATTTAAAATGTGTGGAAATAAAAAACATACAATGGTATCAGTTAAATGATTATGAATCCTTAGCTTTAGTGGCGAAAGATGAGGAACTTAACAACGTAATATATAACGAAACAACTAATACAACGGTAATAAACCATAGTGAAGATAAACTGGTTGTGGTAAATGGAACAGAAGATATTGTTGTTGTAAATACTGACGATGCAGTTTATATTAAAAGTAAAAATGCAAAACACAATATAAAGGATTTTATAGTCAACGTTAAGAAAAAGTTTGGAAAATATACTGATAGATTGCATTTGTATTACAGAGCATGGGGAACTTATCAAATCCTTAGTGAGGGTTTGGGATATAAGGTAAAAAAGGTTACAGTTTTTCCAAATAAGAAAATGAGTTTGCATAAGCACAGCTATAGAAGTGAGCATTGGAGTGTAGTTGAAGGTGTGGCACTTATAGAGCTTGAAGGAATAACAATGGAGTTTGAAGCTGGGGAGAATGTATATGTTCCGGCTGAGGCTTACCACCGTATTTCAAATGAATCTAACGAAAACGTTGTAATTATTGAAGTTGAAATTGGTGATTACCTTAATGAACAGGATATAGTATCTAAAAACTACAAAGACCTTGGAGATGTTAGTAAAGAGATTATAAAACTTTCACCGGTATTTAAGGACTATCTTTGGGGAGGTAACAGATTAGTTACAGAATTTGATAAAAACTGTGATTATGATGTAGTTGCTGAAAGTTGGGAGTTATCTGCTCATAAAGCCGGAAATTCAATAGTTACAAACGGAAGATATAAAGGTCTTGAATTTGGAAAATACTTAGAACAAATTGAAGATGATGTTGTAGGTTGGAAGTGTGTAGCATTTGAACAATTTCCTATGTTAATAAAGTTTATTGATGCTAAAAAGCCACTTTCTATTCAGGTGCACCCAGACGATGATTTTGCTATGTCTGTGGAAAAAGAATATGGCAAAAACGAAATGTGGTACATAATGGACTGTGATGAAGATGCCTTTGTATACTGTGGATTTAAGGAAGATATTACAAAGGAAGAAATAAAAACCAGAATAGAAAATCATACTATTACAGATGTTCTTAATAAGATATATGTAAAGAAGGGTGATGCAATTTATATTCCGGCTGGTACAGTCCATGCCATAGGTAGTGGCATACTTATATGTGAAATACAACAAAGCTCAAATTCTACATATAGATTATATGATTATGACAGAAAAGATAAAGACGGAAATCTAAGAGAACTTCATATTGAAAAGGCTTTGCAGGTAATAAATACAAATAAATATAAACCTTTTATATCTAAGTATTCAGAAGAAAAAAATGACGGATACAGTAAAAAAACAGTTTGTTCTTGCAAATATTTCCAAGTTTTTGTATATGATGTAAAAGATGATGTGGAATTTTATGTTGATAGAGCATCATTTAACGCCCTTGTATTTTTAGATGGTTTTGGAATTGTAAGCAATGGAGAAGTGGAAATTGTATTTAAAAAGGGTGATACTTTCTTCCTTCCGGCAGGCATTGGTAATGTAAAGGTTCAGGGTGAGTGTAAATTCATTGTAGCAAATGTATAGGAGGTGCTAAAATGGATTATAGTATGGCTGTAATTTGGCTGATAATTGCTGTAGCTTGTGGTCTTATAGAGGCAGGAACAATAGCACTTGTCAGTGTATGGTTTGTGATTGGTGCTGTAGTTTCATTTTTTATGGCATTGATTTTTCCGGAAAGTATACTGCTTCAAATATTTGTATTTATATTATTTTCAATATTGTCACTTGTATTCATAAGACCTGTGGCTAAAAAATATGTTGATAAATATACGAAGGGAGGAAATATTAACAGTAAAGTAAACAAAACCGGTGTCGTCATACAGGAGATAAAAAAAGGCGAAAAAGGTAGGGTTAAAATAGGAGATGTTGAATGGCTTGCTATAAGCAATGAAGACATTTCTAGGGGAACAAAAGTCAGGATAACTAATGTAGATGGAAATACATTATTTGTTGAAAAGGTAGAGGAGGTTTAATTATGATAATTTTATTCTTATTTTTCTTAATAATTGTAGTAGTAGTTGCTGCCAGTTGTGTTAAAATTGTGCCACAGGCTAGAGCTTATGTAGTTGAATTTTTAGGTGCATATAAAACAACTTGGCAGACAGGTTTGTATTTTAAAATACCTTTCTTTGAAAGAGTAGCCAAAAATGTTACTTTAAAGGAACAGGTTATTGATTTTCCACCACAGCCGGTTATTACAAAGGATAATGTAACAATGCAGATTGATACAGTAATATTCTTTCAGGTTACAGACCCTAAGTTATTTACTTACGGCGTAGAAAACCCTATTATTGCTATTGAAAATCTTACATCAACTACATTGAGAAATATTATTGGCGATATGGAACTTGATGAAACACTTACTTCAAGAGAAACTATAAACTCTAAAATGGTTATGACTCTTGACGAGGCTACAGACCCTTGGGGCATTAAGGTAAACAGAGTTGAGCTTAAGAACATTATGCCACCGGCTGCTATTCAGGAATCTATGGAAAAGCAGATGAAGGCAGAAAGAGAAAGACGAGAATCTATACTTATTGCAGAGGGTGAAAAGAAGTCAACTGTACTTGTGGCAGAAGGTAAAAAGGAATCTGCAATTCTTGAAGCAGAGGCTGAAAAACAGGCTGCAATATTAAAGGCAGAAGCAGAAAGAGAAAAGATGATAAAAGAGGCTGAAGGTGAGGCAGAAGCTATTTTAAAGGTACAGAGAGCTAATGCTGAGGGTATACGAATGTTAAAAGAGGCTGGTGCAGACGAAAGTGTACTTACTTTAAAGAGTCTTGAGGCACTTGCTAATATGGCAAACGGTAATGCAACAAAGATTATAGTTCCATCTAATATTCAGGGTATTGCAGGACTTGCTACTTCTCTTAAAGAAATTATGGACGAAAAATAAAAAATACGTTTTTAAGTGGTGTAGATTTTTCTATGCCACTTTTTTTGTTAACCTAAAATGTAAAAAATGTTGACAATTTGGTGTATATCGTCATATAATCACTATATGAAAAGTGATATATATTTTAAGAGGGGAAAAATATGAGGTATTTAGAAAATGTTAATCAGTCAATTACTGAAAAAAGGGAGATAGTAATTGAAACAGCTTTTAAATTATTTGCAGAGAATAAAATTGAACCAGTGACGATGACCGTTGTGGCTGATAATTGTAATATGGGTGTTGCAAGTATATATCGCTATTTTGGGACGAAAAAAGAACTTGTAATAGCTGTCGCTGCTAAAAAATGGAGAGAATATTATAGCGAATTACAAAAATATTATAAAGAGCTAAACGTAGATAAAATGACTGCTGCACAGGAGTTGGAATTTTATATAGACAGATATATTGATTTATATAATGAAAATAACGATTTGTTGAATTTTAATGCTAATTTTGGCATATATATTGGCTCAGAAGATACAACAAAAGACGAAATGAGGCCATATAACAGTATAATAGATAAATTTGTAAATAGATTTCATATGCTGTACAAGAAAGCACAGGACGATAAAACAATACGTACAGACATTTCAGAGAGAAGTATATTATACAACATAATGTATACTATGATGTCAGCCTTGAGTAAGTATTCTACAAATATAATACATAGTGCGGACCAAGATAGAAATTACGAAAAAGAGATTTGCCAGCTAAAAGATATGTATTTGGAATATTATTGTAGAAAATAATTTGTATAGTACCATTTATAGGATAAAAGTAGTGATATAATAAAAACATAAAGGGAAAAGGCTACTGAAAATAGAGAGAAGGCTGGTATTATGAAAAAATTTTTGATTGTTATTTGTTTAATAATTTTAATGATTGGTATTGGTATTGTCTGTAAGTATAGCTTTAATACCTACAATCCTTATGAAACAAAATGTGTTGAGCCAGAGTGCAATAATGAGAGAGTTGAGGAAAGTATTTATTGCAAAGACCATAAGCCAAGTAAAGAAGATGCTGAATTAGATGACTGTTTACACGATATGGTTCCTTATGTAGAAGATACTACGGAGGAAAATACAAAAGAAACAACTACTTATTCTTACTATAATAGCAGTGGCTCAAGTTCTTACAGTAGTAGCTCAAATTCCTATGGTGGCTCAAGTTCCTACAGTGGTAGTTCTTCAAGTTCTCCATATAAATCTTATGATGAAGGATACGAGGCTGTATATGATGATGACGACTATGATTGGGACAGATATAATAGCGATTCAGACTATGCCGACGGTGTAGATGATGCTTTAGATGAATTAGACGATTAATTAAATGTGAAAGACTGGATAATTGGCATAGAGGCTGTTTATCTAGTCTTTTTATTGTGCAAAAATTGTTGACATAAATAATTTGTACTAGCTATATATTAATAATGTTAAAGCTATTGACATACTTACATTTTTCGACTATGATTTTATTGAAAATATTTTATCGATAAGGTTGTGATATGTTGACATTAAAAGATTTGCCAATAGGAAAAACAGCCACAGTTAAAACTGTTGGTGGTGACGGTTCTTTAAGACAACATTTGTTGGATATGGGTATTATTCCAGAGGCTGATGTTACTATGGTTAAGTATGCACCAATGGGTGACCCAGTAGAACTTAGAATACATAGTTATGAACTTACTTTGCGTTTGGCAGACGCAGAAAGAATAGAAATAGAAAATATAAGAGATGCAAAGACAGAAAAGCATACTTCAATACCTAGAAGTGACAAGAAGAATATTCCTCATCCCGGACTTGGTGAAGGGGGAAAGTACCATACAAAGGAAACAGAAAATCCACTTCCAGAGGGTACAGTACTGACTTTTGCACTGGCAGGAAATCAGAATTGTGGAAAAACTACACTTTTTAACCAGCTTACAGGTTCTAATCAGCATGTTGGTAATTTCCCTGGGGTTACTGTTGACAGAAAAGACGGTGCAATAAAGGAGCATAGCGATACACTTATTACTGATTTGCCGGGAATTTATTCTATGTCGCCATATTCCAGTGAGGAAATAGTGACAAGAGAGTTTATATTAAATGAACGTCCAAAGGGTATTATTAATATTGTAGATGCTACAAATATTGAAAGAAACTTAAATCTTACACTACAGCTTATGGAATTAGATATTCCAATGGTACTTGCCCTTAATATGATGGACGAGGTTTGGAAGAATGGTGGATATATCCACGTAAATGAAATGGAACAAATGCTGGGAATACCTGTCGTACCTATTTCAGCAGCTAAAAATGAGGGTATAGCAGAACTTGTTGACCACGCATTACATGTTGCAAAATATCAGGAAAAGCCGGGTAGAAAAGATTTTTGTGATGTAAATGACCATAATGGTGCTGTTCATAGATGCTTGCACTCTATAATGCACTTAATTGAGGACCACGCAAAGGCTGCCGGTATTCCTATTCGCTTTGCTGCCAGCAAATTGGCAGAGGGAGATAGTTTAATACTTCAAAGGCTTAAATTAGACCAAAATGAGCAGGAAACTCTTGAGCATATTATTCAGCAAATGGAAAGTGAAAGAGGTTTAGATAGGGCAGCATCAATTGCTGATATGAGATATAGCCTTATTGACAAGGTTTGTAAAGAAGTAGTGGAAAAACCTCACGAAAGTAAGGAACATAAAAGAAGTCAGAAAATAGATAAAATACTTACAGGCAAATATACAGCTATACCTTCATTTATAGTTATTATGGGTATAGTATTTTGGCTTACATTTAATGTTATAGGTGCAGGACTTTCAGATTTACTGAATATATGTATTGAATGGATTACAGGCATTGTAGATAATGGACTTACAATATGGGACATAAATCCAGTTGTCCATTCCTTGATTATTGATGGTATATTTACTGGTGTAGGCAGTGTATTAGGCTTTTTACCAGTTATTGTAACATTGTTCTTCTTCCTTTCTTTACTTGAAGATAGTGGCTATATGGCTAGAGTGGCCTTTGTAATGGACAAGTTGTTGAGAAAAATCGGACTTTCAGGTAGAAGTATAGTACCTATGCTTATAGGCTTTGGTTGTACTGTTCCAGGGGTTATGGCAAGCCGTACATTGCCGTCTGAAAGAGATAGAAAAATTACAATACTCTTGACACCTTTTATGAGCTGTTCTGCTAAGTTGCCTATATACGGGCTTTTTACAGCTGCATTTTTCCCTAAATATGGTGCAATAGTAATGGTGTCACTTTACTTCATTGGTATATTTATGGGTATAGTTTCAGCCTCTGTTATGAGAAAAACTATGTTTAAGGGTGATGCAGTTCCTTTTGTAATGGAATTGCCTAACTATCGTATGCCAGGGGCAAAAAATGTTACTCAATTACTTTGGGAAAAGGCTAAGGACTTTTTACAAAGAGCATTTACAGTAATATTTGTTGCTACAATTGTGATTTGGTTCTTACAGACTTTTGATGTTAGATTTAATGTAGTTAGTGATTCTCAGCACAGTATACTTGCTATTATTGCTGGTATTGTTGCCCCTGTTTTCAAGCCTTTAGGTTTTGGGGATTGGAGAATATCTACTGCTCTTATTACAGGATTTATGGCTAAGGAAAGCGTTGTTTCAACACTTACTGTACTTTTAGGAAATACAGAGGGAATAACAGCACTTCTTACTCCTTTAACAGCCTTTAGCTTGCTTGTTTTCTGTCTTCTCTATACTCCTTGTGTTGCTGCTATAGCATCTATAAAGAGAGAATTAGGTGGTAAATATGCAGTATTTGTTGTAGTAGCTCAATGCGTAGTAGCTTGGCTTTGTGCCGGTATTGTACATATTATTGGGGCTTTTATAGGAGTGATGTAAATGAATATACAGAGTATAATAATTTTAGCTGTAATAATACTTGTCTGTTTTTTGATTTGTAGAAATTTATATAAGAAAAGTAAAAATGGCGAATTTTCTTGTGGTGGGAATTGTAGCTGTTGTGGAAAAAAGTGTAATAAGTAAAAAAAGCCATTGTTGAAATTTTTCAACAATGGCTTTTAGTGAATTGTTTATTTCTTTAAAGCATCTTCGTAAATAGATTTCAATTTTTTACCAACTTCTTTAATATCTCTTTCTTTTGCTATATTATAGCCACCCTCAACTACACTTGGCAATTTGTTTTCAAGTATGCCTGTAATTTTAGTTTCAAATTCAGAAAGAGTTTTTGCCTTGTAAACATCTTTACTGTCTGTGAGCCAACCCTCATATACAGGAATATCCCTGATAAGTGTTGGGATTTTCATAGCTAAAGCCTCAAGTATAACGATACCTTCAGTTTCTTCCTTTGACATAAAAAGGAAAAGGTCACTGTTGTTGTAGGCATCTTTTAATTCGGCTTTACTGATATATCCAGGGAATGAAAGGTTAGGCAATTTTGTTTTGACAGCCTTTCTAATTTTAGCTGGAACAGTGTATAAATTAGACTCGCCATACCATACAAAATCGTATTGTGGCATTCTTTTAGCAAGCTCTACAAAATCAGTTATACCTTTTCTGTCAATCCATAAACCGGCAGACATAATGACTTTTCTGCCTTTATGCTTTTTCTTAAATTCTTCACGCATTTCTTCATTGCGTGTGTAGTAGTTGGTATCAATACCATTTGATAAAACTCTTATATCCTTTGTTATTCCATAGGATTGAAGAAGTTTTTTAGAGTAAATACTAGGGGTAATAATAATATCACCGGAATTGTAACACTTCATTATCCACCAAGCAAAAAGTCCGTCAACAAGATTAGAACCAATGTAGGAATTTCTAAAATCCTGTCTTGTAGAGTGTGCGTGGTAGACAACTTTTTTGCCTAATTTATGAGCCTCCTTTGCTAATTCATAGCTTTTAGGAAATATTGTATTAATATGTACAACGTCTGCATTTTCAAGATTATCAACTAATTCTATATCATTGAAGGCAGCAGCTTTTTTTGGTGGTAAATAGCTCTGCCTACACCACTTTTTTCAATCATTTTTTGCATTCCCGAATACAAAAAAACTTTCATTTTTATCTCCCCTAACGTATAAAGTTTATTAAATAAGTATAGAATTTAGTTAATGCAAAACTATACATAAAAATGGCAAGAGGTTTGCCCAAAAGAATTATTATTGTAAATTTGCTTAATTTCATATCTGTAATGCCGGCAAGATAGCATAAAAAGTCATCTGGAGCAACTGGACTAAATATGAGTAAAGCAAAAAGAATAGTGAATTTTCGGCTATTCATAAAAGGACTGTATTTGTTGTAGAATTTTTCAGAAGTTACACGTCTTACAAATTCTCGCCCATAAGCTCTGGCAATAAGAAATGCCCATATAGACCCACCACAAATACCTACGTAATTATATATAAATCCCATTACTGGTCCAAAAAATATAACACCAAAAAGACAGCCTATTGAACCAGGTAGTATAGGGATAACAACCTGTATTGCTTGCAAAGCAACAAACATAATAGGAGCCCATACACCACAGCTTTTTAATAAGGCTTCAAGTTTGCTTTTGTCAGTAAAAACACCCTGAGTATATCCATATATGCTGAGAAGTATGATAATAACTGTACTTACAAGACCTATTATGTTTTGTTTAGCAACTACCCAATCTATAAATTTTCTCAAATCAATCACCTATGTTATTTATAATTAACGGAATTTTTTTCGTTAAATTTTTTAATGGTGTTTTTGTAAAGTTCAGCAACATTTTCTCCAAAGGCTTTACTGGAAAATTTATCTTTTACAGGTAAGGCATTTGCAATCATATCTTCTCGATTACATTTGTCTGAAAAGAAAAAGTTTAAAAACTCTGCAAAATCATCTTCGTTTGTATATTGAAAACCATTTTTGTAGTTTATAAGTACACCGTCAAGGCAAGCATCTTTTCTGCAAAGGGCAGGTACACCATTTGCCAAAGCTTCAAAATATGTAAGTCCTTGTGCTTCACTTGTAGAGGAACAAATGAAAAGGTCTGCAAGCTGGTAGTAGGCATTTACACTGTCCATTGGTACAAGACCTGTAAATATAACATTGTTTTTGATACTGCTTTTTTTGACATGTTTTTCTAGTCTATCTCTGTCAGGACCGTCACCTACTATAAGAAATGTAAACTTGTTCAGATGACAATTTTCAATTAATTTAATAGTTTCGTCTATGTTTTTTTCTCGTGCTAATCTGCCTAGAAAAAGTAAAACTGTGTTATCTTCTGGAATACCTAAGGAATGTTTCATTTCTGAAAGGGTATTCTTATCTACAGGGCTACTACATTTTTGCAAATCAAGACCTGTTGGAATAACAGTTATAGGTGGTTTAACCTTATATGAAGTCAAAATATCCTTTACCTTTTCAGTAGGGGCAATAATAGCCTGTGTATGCTTTAATATCTTACGAGAAAGAGTTTCAACTATTTCCTTACCAATTGTATGGCTTGGGGAAAAATAGTGAGTATAATCTTCGTAAACGGTATGGTAGGTATGAACTAAAGGTATTCTAAGTTTTTTTGCTATTCTGTTTGCAAAAAAGAAAGTGCTGAATTCGCATTGTGAATGTATAATATCCGGTTTCCATTTCACAATTTTGTTGACAACACTTCTGCACATACCAAACATTATTCTTGCGTTGGGATAGATTTTACCAGCACTTATAGAACGAAGTATGTATACATCATTTTCCCTAACTATGCCTGTTTGATTTAGAGTAAGAACTCTGACCTCGTGTCCCTGTTGTTCCAGTGCTGACTTTAATGTCATTACAGAACGAACAACGCCATTAGTATTAGGCTTATAAAAATCGGTAGTTATTAAAACCTTCAAGGAAAACCCTCCCAGCAATAATATCATTTATTATTTCAAACATTACAAAAGCCCTTATTGAGAAAATGGCATTGTATTTACGTCATTGTAAAGCTAAAATAAAATTTACGCAGGCTTGTAATAGATGAGAAATAACCACCATTAACACTAAGTCTGTGAATTAGGTATATTATAATTCATAGAATATTTTTTGTCAATTAATTAAGAATTAAATATATATAAATTAGAGTTAAATTTAGGGGATAAAAATATATTAAATTTTATTTTCGAAACCATTTTTTCATTGTGTTTAATACCTTTACCAACTGTTCTTCTGTAATAATATAAGGTACCATAGCATAAAGATAATTGAGAAATGGTCGACTAAACACACCATTTTCAAAAGCAAATTGTTGATAACCTTTTAATACACAAGGGTCATATACTTCAATACAAACACAACCTCCCATAATTCTAATTTCTTTTATTCTTTTGTCTTCAAAATCTTTTAATTCTCGCCTAGTAATTTCTTCTATTTTATGTATTTTTGAAATATAGTTTTGATTTTCAAATAATTCAATAGATTTTAAGGACACACTACAAGCAAGAGCATTTCCCATAAAGGTTGGACCGTGCATAAGTGCGTGACTTGGATTGTTGTCATAGAAACCATTATAGACCTTTGTATTTGCAACTGTAACAGCATGACCTATGTAACCTCCGGTTAAAGCTTTTCCTAACACAAGTATATCTGGGGTTACTAAATCGGCAACAAAGCGATTTCCTGTTCTTCCAAAGCCTGTTGCAACTTCATCAAAAATTAATAGTACACCATATTTATTACAAAGTTCTCTTGCACGAACTAAGAAAGAAATATCATACATACGCATACCACCGGCACCTTGAAGTAAAGGTTCAACAATGAAACAGTTTAATTTTTCGTGATTTTCTTCAAAGGCTTTTTCGAGAGCATTTATTTCTGTGGGAATATGAATTACATTTTTGCTTTTACCATAGGCTTTTAGAACAAAATGATAATCTTCATCATCGCCTACTTCCATAGTCTTAAAAGTATCACCGTGATATGCGTGCTCAAGAGCAAGCACCATAGTTCTGTTTTCATCACCTTTATTCATAAAATACTGCAATGCCATTTTAAGGGCGACTTCAACAGCTACACTTCCGGAATCAGAGAAAAAACAATAGTTTAAATCAGCAGGTAACCACTCTGCTAGTTTTTTGGATAATTTTTCTACAGGTTCGTGAGTTAATCCACCAAGCATTATGTGTGAAAAATTTTCAGCTTGTGTTGTAATGGCTTTTGTTAATTCAGGGTGTTTATAGCCGTGTATTACACTCCACCAAGAGGATACAGAATCTATGAGTTTGTTATTTTCGGTGCAGAGATATACTCCATCAGCATTTACTATTTTGTAAGGTTGTTTCATTGTTTTCATTTGTTCATAGGGATACCAAATCATTGAATACTCCTCCTATTCGTATAGCTTTTCTAATTCTTCAAATGTAATATTTATGTCAGTATCTCCATCTTTGACACAGGCAATAACCTTTGAACCTGTTATGTATTCACACATTTTAATATTATCTTCGTGTAGAATGTTTCCTGGAATATAGTGGTTAAATATTATTCCCTTTAGAGGAATATTATGATTTTTCATATATTCAGCAGTAAGACCTACACCATTAATAGTGCCAAGACCGGCATCGGCAACCATTATACAGCCAAGATTACAAGCCTTAATAACATCTGGTAACATTATTTTATTTTCTTCAAATGTAATAGGACAGAGTATACCTCCTGAACCTTCTATTGTTATATAATCATATTTGCTACACAAATCTTCATATCCCTTAAGTACAATATCCATTTTTACAGGATTACCTTCTATTTTTGATGCAAGATGTGGAGAAAGGGCGTTTTCATATATATATGGACACATACTGTCTATAGGCTGTTCTGTACCGGAGATGTATTTTACATAGGAAGCATCTCCGGCAATTAGAGAACCATCATAACAGCGAATATTTCCACTCATTGCAGCTTTGTAATAGGCAGATTTATTTCCTTTTTGTCTAAGTTTTTTTACTATAAGTGCAGATACGTAGGTTTTGCCTATATCAGTACCAGTACCTGTTATAAATATACTTTTGCTCATATGTTGTATCCTTTCTTTTTAATAATTGGGACAAGTCGATTTCCAAGTATTGCCCCTAAAATACAAAGTAAAATATCTCCAGGGACTGCCAAAATAAAACAGTATAAAAATAATGGCCAAAGTCCTATAGGTGTGCCTAAATAAAAGTTGCTCATAATATAGTAGTATACCATTCCAAAAAGATAAACTATTGCAAGACCTATAAAGTTAGCACATAAAAGCCTTTTTATTGTAGGTTCTGAATTTTTGTTTGCAATAGTTCCTGTAATATAAGAAGCTATAGCAAAGCCAATAATATAACCAAAACTAGGTTTAAATATATAAGCAAAACCACCACCTTCAGCAAATATAGGTAGGCCTATAAGTCCAAGAAAAATATATATTACTACAGCACGAAAACCGTCTTTTCCTCCCAAAAGTATGCCGGCAAGCATAGTAAAAAGAAATTGAAGTGTAAATGGAACAATAGGTACAGGAATTTTTATAAATGCTCCAGCTGCAATCATAGCTACAAACATTGACGTTAATATCATTTTTCTAGTGTTCAAAAAATCTCTCCTTTTTTATAAATTGATGATTTTCATATTAGCACAATAAAAATTAATTGTCAACTATATAAATACTTATGGTTAACAATTAAGGCATAAAAAAACTCGGCTGTTAACCGAGCTTTTTGCTTTGTGACAATATAAGTCCACCTAATGTAAGGCAAATACCTACAATAGTCATAAATGTTATGTTTTCTTTTAACACTATTGCAGAAGCAACTGTTGTAATAACAGGAGAGAGGTATATGTAAACACTTGTTTTTACTACACCTAATTTTTCTTGAGCTATGCTCCAAGTTGTATAGCAGGTAGCTGATGCTAGAAAACTGAGAAACAGTATGTTGCCCAATATTTTTATGTTTGTAAATACGGATAAATCCAATGGTCCATTGTGCAAAGCTATGGGAATAAGAAAAATTACACCGTACATAAATATTCTTCGTGTTGTTTGAAGTATGTTATAGTTAAATGTACTTATTTTCTTTAGTGTAACGGAATAAAATGCCCAAACAATAGTAGCCATTAAGGCTAAGAAATCTCCCAAAGGACTAAAATGAACACTTGTAAAATCCTTTATTCCAATTATACATATACCAATTATAGCAAGTACAAAACCAATAAAGAAACTTATCTTTGGCAAAGGTTCTTTCAGAAAAATGACAGAACAAATAGCAACAAAGAAAGGCACAACAGAAACTATTATTCCTACATTTGATGCCATTGTGTACAAAAGGGCAATGTTTTCAAACAAGAAATAAAGTGTAACTCCAAAGAGTCCTGCTAATATGAAATAAATTTCTTTTTTTATATTGTTTATAATTAATGGCTTTGGTTTGAACACCCAAAGGGTAATATATCCTAGAAAAAATCGAATTATAACAAGCTGTGCCGGTGTCATATACTGTAATATTATTTTAGAAGATACAAATGTCGTACTCCATACAAATACAGTAAAAAACGCAAGCAAATGACCTATGACATTTTTATTCATTTTGACACCTCCTAAAAAAAGAATTTTAACACATAAAAACTAATTTTACAATATTTGTAATAAATTGACTATAAAAATAATATGTGATAGAATAAAAGAAAAATGGGGTGTTTTTATGGATGAAAATAATGTAAATCAGACTGTAAATGAAAGCACAGTACCAGAGCAACCTAAGTTAGGCTGGAACTGGGGAGCATTTATGTTTAACTGGATTTGGGGTGTAGGTAACAGATGTTATTTACCTTTACTAAGCCTTGTACCTTTCGTAGGTTTTATTTGGGCATTTGTATGTGGTGCTTGTGGCAACAAATGGGCGTGGCAAAACGGATATTTTAAAACACCAGAAGAATTTAATAAAACTCAAAGCACATGGAGCAGAGCCGGTTTAATTGCCTTTATAATTTGTGTAGCTTTAACTGTAATGTATATTCTTCTTTTTGCTCTTTTTATTGCTATAGCTGTTTTGAGTAATGGTTTTCATAATTTATAAAAAATGCTTCCGACTTAAAAAGTCGGAAGCATTTTTTACTGAACATTCTTTAATTCATAACCGGCATCTTCAATAACTGCCTTAAATTCTGCATCTGAAATATCCTTTGATAATTCAACAGTAGCGTTTTTGTTTTCAAGACTTACTTCAACAGAAGTAACACCGTCCATAGCCTTTAAAGCCTTTTCAACGTGAGCCTGACAATGACCACACATCATACCTTCAATAGATAATACCTTTTTCATTTTTTCATTCTCCTTTTTAACTTCAATTACAGTTTCTTCAACCTTTCCAGAAGACTTGTATGTCTTAAATCTTCTTAATCTTAAAGCATTTGTTACAACGCAGATACTACTTAAACTCATTGCAGCAGCACCAAACATAGGGCTTAACTTTATACCCCATATAGGGTATAACACACCGGCTGCAACAGGAATACCAATACAGTTGTAGAAAAATGCCCAGAAAAGATTTTCTTTAATATTTTTAATAACTGCTTTACTTAATTTTACTGCACTTACGGCGTCAAGTAAATCATTTCTTACAAGAACTGCGTCAGCACTTTCAATGGCTACGTCTGTACCGGCACCAATGGCAATACCAACATCAGCCTTTGCAAGAGCAGGAGCATCATTTATACCATCGCCAATCATTGCGACACAATGTCCTTCATCTTGTAATCTTCTAATTTCTTTTTCCTTATCCTCTGGAAGTACCTGAGCAATAACTTTTGGAATATTAAGTCGCTTTTGTATTGCCTTTGCTGTTCTTTCGTTATCGCCAGTAAGCATTACTGTGGAAATACCCATTTTTGTAAATTCTTCAATGGCTTTTCTTGAAGTTTCCTTTTCAACATCGGCTACAGCAATAATACCAATTACATTGTTGTCCTTGGCAAAAATAAGAGGTGTTTTACCTTCGTCAGCAAGGCTGTTAATTTGTGGTTCAATTTTTGAAATATCAATATTATTTTCTTTCATAAAGGCTCTGTTACCACCTAAAATAGTGGAATTACCAGAAGTAGCCTTTACACCTTTACCAAATACAGCCTCAAAGTTTTCAACACTTTCAGAAGAAATATTGTTATCCTTACAATATTTTACAATAGCCTCAGCAAGAGGGTGTTCACTATTTTTTTCAAGGGAAATGGCATAAGTTAATAGACTGTTTTTGTCTATATACTCAACAATATCTGTAACCTTTGGCTTACCCTCTGTAATAGTACCTGTCTTATCCATAACAACTGTATCAATCTTATGAGCAGTTTCAAGGGCTTCGCCGGACTTTATAAGAATACCGTTTTCAGCACCCTTACCGGTACCAACCATTATAGCAACGGGAGTTGCAAGACCAAGAGAACAAGGACAAGATATAACCAAAACTGTTATGCCGGCTGAAAGGGCAAATTCAAATGATGCACCACTTATAAGCCATACAATAATTGTAACAAGGGCTATAGTCATTACAACAGGAACAAATATACCGGCAATTTTATCAGCCATTCTGGCAATAGGAGCTTTACTTGAACTAGCTTCTTCTACTAATTTAATAATCTGATTTATAGTAGAGTTTTCACCAACTTTTACGGCTCTGATTTTAATAAAGCCGTTTTTGTTTATAGATGCAGAAACAACATTGTCACCAACCTGCTTTTCAACAGGAATACTTTCACCGGTTATGGCACTTTGGTCAACACTTGTGCTACCTTCTACAATTACACCGTCAACAGCTATGCTTTCACCAGGGCGAATAATAACTATATCGCCAACAACAAGCTGTTCAACAGGTACTGTCATAACCTGACCGTTTCTTTCGATTTCAGCCTCTTTTGGTGCAAGGGCAACAAGTTTTTCAATAGCCTTGCTAGTTTTCTTCTTAGAACGGCTTTCAAGGTACTTACCAAGGGTAATAAGTGTAACAATCATACCGGCAGATTCAAAATATAAATCCATACTGTATGTGCCTACAAGGTCCATATTACCATGACCAAGTCCCCAGCTCATTCTGAAAAGAGCAAATATGCCGTAGAACATTGATGCACTTGAACCAACGGCAATAAGTGTATCCATATTTGGACTTAAATGGAAAAGGTTTTTGTAACCTCTTATATAGTAAATTCTGTTAAGATACAATATTGGCAATACAATTAAAAACTGTGCAAAGGCAAATGTAATTGCATTTTCATTTCCCCAAAATATGTTCTGGAACCATTGAGGAATAGGGAAACCAGTTTTTGCAATCATATGGCTCATAGATATAGACATAAGGAATAAAAGGAATACAAAAGAGTAAACCAATCTATGGAGCATTTCGTCTTTTTCATTGTTCTTTTCTGATTTGGCAGAACTAGAAGTGGCATCAGAACCACCAATACCATAGCCAGCATTTACAACAGCGTTTTCAATATCAGTTGAAGATAAAATACTGTCATCATATTCTACTTGCATTGAGTTTGTGAGTAAGTTTACAGAGGCTTTTTCCATACCTTTAAGAGAAGAAACTGCCTTTTCAACTCTACTGGAACAAGCAGAACAAGTCATACCTGTAACAGTATATTTTTCTTTTTTCATTAAATATCACCTACTTCATTATTTTTTGAATTGTGTTTAGAAGTTCATCAACAACTTCATCATTCCCGCTTTTAATATCATCAACTACACAAGTTTTTATGTGTTGAGAAAGGAGAATTTTATTGAAACTGTTTAAGGCACTTTGTACGGCAGAAACCTGAGTAAGTATATCTACACAGTATCTATCGCTTTCTACCATATTTTTGATACCCCTTACCTGACCCTCAATTTTGTTAAGACGGGTAATAAGTGCTTTGTATTCAGCAGTATCACGATGTTTAGTTTTACCAGTGTTGCAACAACATTTATCCATTGTTTTACCTCCTTTATACCCATAGGGGGTATATGTTTATTATAGCATTACTTGTTGATTTGTCAATTGGAAAATTTCTCAATAAGGAAAATAATAAAAAAGAGATAGGCGAACCTATCTCAAATAATTATAAATAATTTAAATTTTTAAAGTAGTTGCAAACTTGACATAGTTTGTTATAAGTGATAATATAATAATAACCTTACAGGGTGGTGCTAGCACCCTGCAAGACAATAATAAACATTATGTATTTTAGTAGCATTTAGTTACAAATATCATAATGAATAATATTGTGAGTAATGTTTGTATTAAAGCCCTGAGTATGAGGGCTTTTTTACTTTTATTACCCATTATTATCACCTCCAAAGAATCATAATCCTAAGATTAGGCGATGTCCTTGTCAGCATAGATATAATATCAAAATATTGTTATTTAGTCAATATTTTTACTTCACTTCACAACAGCTAAAAAGCTCATTAACAGCATTTTTAAAATCCCTTACATTTTTAGCTTTCTTTATTTTTTTAGCTATTTTATCACAGTCAGTGAACGAGTCTATCATATATACAAATACTTCTTTCATTTTGTGAAGTAAAGGAGTATCTCCGGAGAGTATTTCCTGATAATCATTGAACATTTTTTCATAAAATTTGTATAAATCATCTTTGTTTAATTTCTTGATACCCTTTATTTCACAGGCTAAGGCTGGATTTGAAATTATACCCCTCCCCACCATAATAGTATCTGTATTTGGAAATTCTTTTATAAAATTGTTGTAGTCCTTTACTGTGAAAATATCTCCATTGTAGCATAACTTGTGTTTGGTATTTTCAATAGCATACTTATACATATCCCAATTAGGTGTGTTTTTGTACATATCCTTTCTGGTTCTAGGGTGTATAATAAGCTCTGTAAGTGGGTATTGGTTATATATTTCCAAAAGTCTGTAGAATTCCTCTGGGCTTTCTTTGCCTATACGTGTTTTAATCGAAATATTGTAGTCACTTTTGTATATTTCATCTAAAAACTTGTCTAACTCATCAGGATATGCTAAAAATCCAGAACCCCTGCCTTTTGAAACTACTGTTCCAGAAGGGCAACCTAAGTTTAAATTGAATTCTGTATAACCGTACTGTTCTAAAGTTTTGCACATTACAATGAAACCGTCAGCAGAATTTGTTAATATCTGAGGTACAAGGTTCATACCCTTGTTATTTTCAGGCAAAATATCTCTTGTTACTTTGGTGTTTAAAATACCTTGTTCGTTAGGTGCAATAAAAGGTGTAAAATACTTGTCTATACCTCCAAAGTAGGTGTGTTGGCTTTCTCTGTATATGTTGTTTGTAATTCCCTCAAGGGGTGCTAAGTATATTTCCATTTTCATATTCTCCTTTGTGTTGTAGGCATGATAACATAAATATAGATTTATGTAAATAAAAATAATTGCTACTGTTTTTTAAGGAATTATGGAGATAGTACAGAGTTTTAATACTAAATATTAAACAATATTTTTGTATTAATTATGTGAAAATTAACGAAAATAAAATACACTCTTGACCTTATTAAAATAAGGGAGTAAAACTAAAGTAAAGATTGTTCTAGGGAGTGATTTGTATGAAAAAAGTTCTGATTATTGTTTCAAGTCCGAGAGAAAATGGCAATTCTGATAGACTTTGCAGACAGTTTGCAAAGGGTGCAGAAGAAACAGGAAATAAGGTAGAAACTATATATCTGAGAGATAAAAAAATTAATTTCTGTAAAGGCTGTAGTGTTTGTCGTACAACTCACAGATGTGTTCAAGACGATGATATGGCAGAAATACTTGATAAGGTAGTAAAGGCAGATGTTATTGTACTTTCAACACCAGTATATTTCTACATAATGAATGGTCAAATGAAAACATTTATAGATAGATGTTTGCCAAGATATGAAGAAATTTCAAATAAGGAATTTTACTTCATTTGTACTTCTGTAGACCCAGACAGAGCAGTTATTGAAAAGACCCTTAGTGGTTTGAGAGATTTTACAGATGATTGCCTTGATAACTGTATTGAAAGAGGAGTTATTTGTGGCATAGATACAGCAGTAAAGGGTGCTATTGAAGATACTCCGGCTTACGAGCGAGCCTATGAAATAGCTAAGAATATATGATAATCAAAAGAGCTGACACATTGTGCCAGCTCTTTTCAGAGTGTCAAAAAAGCTAATTTTAGAAAATAATTTGCAATTTTCGACAAATGTATTTGCATATTTTTTTCAGATTATCAAAGGAAAGTTGTTGAGAAAACCTTGGTTTTCTTAAACTAATTCCGGAACGGTGAACCGAAAGATAAATCGGACACACGAAGTGTGGCTTTCAACAAAGTTGAAAGTTCTGACCAGAGCTTTGCCCGAATGTAGGGCTGGTCATAAATTACTTTGTAATTTATTGCTCGCCTATGCAACCTAGAGGGGACAAAAATATGGTACTGGTTTTTAGTGCCATATTTTTCACGGCACGAATCGGAAAGGAGTCCGATAAATTGCATAGCAATTTACATTTAGCTTGCTAAATGTTCTGCTGGTCCCTACCTTAGACTAACTGCAAGAAATGCAAGCATTTCTTTTTAGGCTGTCGGCTTTATCGACAGCCTAAAAAGAGCTGACACATTGTGCCGGCTCTTTTTGTAGTGAATTATAAAATGTAAATTTTCTAACTTTTACATTGAAATAATTATTCAGCTTCTTCCCAGTTGTGATATACGTTCTTTACGTCATCGTCTTCGTCAAGAAGGTCAAGAAGTCTGTTCATTTTCTTAATATCTTCTTCATCAGTAAGAGAAGTATAAGTCTGAGGAATCATAGTAACAGATGCTTCAGCCATAGGAATACCAGCCTTTTCAAGAGCTTCTCTTACCTGTGAAAAGTCTTCAGGGTTTGTAATGATTTCGATACCGTCATCTTCAATAGAAATATCTTCAGCACCGGCTTCAATAGCAATCATTTCAAGTTCGTCTGTGTCAATATCTTCTTCTGTAGTGTCAATAATAATCTGACCCTTTTCGTCAAACATAAAGCTTACACAGCCACTTGTACCCATATTTCCGCCACCCTTTGTAAAGGCACTTCTTACATTGGCTGCAGAACGGTTTTTATTGTCTGTAAGAGTTTCAACGATAACAGCGATACCCTTAGGACCATAACCTTCATATGTAATTGCTTCGTAGTTTACAGCTTCAAGGTTGCCGGCTGCTTTCTTAATAGCCTTGTCAATAGTATCGTTAGGCATATTGTTAGACTTTGCCTTAGCAATAGCATCTCTTAATCTTGAGTTACTTGCTGGGTCTGGACCGCCTGCCTTTACAGCAACTGCAAGTTCACGACCAATAACTGTGAAAACTTTGCCCTTAGCAGCATCGTTCTTTTCCTTCTTGTGCTTAATATTGGCAAACTTAGAATGTCCGCTCATTTTATTACCTCCAGTAAAAATAAAGTTATCATATCATCTAATTTTACCACTACATAGATAAATTTTCAATAATTTTTTTCTCACTTGAAAATATTCGAACTTTTTTTCGATTGACTGTTGCAATTTATTCCTCTGTTGTGTTATACTATTTCAAAAGCAAGTCGAAAGGAGTAATGGTTTTGAAGGCAGAAATTCTTGCAGTAGGTACAGAGATTTTGTTGGGAGATATTGTAAATACTAATGCTCAGTTTTTGGCTAAGGAATTAGCCAATATGGGCATAACTGTTCAGCATCAGGCTGTTGTGGGAGATAATCCTCAAAGGCTTAAAGAGGCTATGGAACAGGCACTTTCCAGAAGTGATATTCTTATTACAAGTGGTGGACTTGGACCAACACAAGACGATATTACTAAGGAAATGGCTGCCGAAGTATTTGGCAAAAAAATGTATCTTCATCAGGAGAGTATGGATAGACTGAAAGAACATTTCAAGGGCAGATATATGGCAGAAACAAATAATAAACAAGCCTATATGCCAGAGGGGTCTATAGTCCTTAAGAATAATAATGGTACAGCTCCCGGCTGTATTATAGAAGAAAACGGCAAAATTATTATTGTTCTCCCAGGACCTCCACGAGAAATAAAGCCTATGTTTACTGAAAGTGTTATTCCTTTCCTTGCAGAAAAGACAAATTGCACACTTTTAAGTAAAGAAATTCACGTTGTTCAAGTAGGCGAAAGCAGAGCATCAGAAATAATGGACGATATTATTAAAAATAGTACAAATCCTACAGTTGCTCCTTACGCAAAAGATAATGAAATGCTTTTCAGAGTTACAGCAAGAGGTAAAGATAAAGCAGAATGTGAAAAAATTATGGAGCCGGTTGTAAATGAAATTTACAATAGACTTGGCGACTATATTTACGGCGAAGACGATGAAACCCTTGTATCTTCAATTATGAAAATACTTGAGGAGAGAAAATGGACTTTGTCAACAGCTGAAAGCTGTACCGGTGGTATGGTTGCATCAAGAATTGTTGACTATGCCGGAGCATCAAAAGCATTTGTAAATGGTATGGTAACTTATACAAATGAGAGTAAGTCCCGTTTATTGGATGTTAAATGTGATACATTAGAGAAGTGGGGAGCAGTTTCTTCTCAAACAGCAGAGGAAATGTGCCTTGGTGTTGCAAAAGTGAGCAATACAAATGTAGGTATTAGTACAACAGGTGTTGCCGGTCCTGGTGGTGGAACTGTTGAAAAGCCGGTAGGTCTTGTGTATATCGGTGTAGCAATTAATGGCAAGGCTACAGTAGAAAGACTTGATATTCACCTAGGCTTAAGAAATAGAATAAGAAGTTATGCAACAGCAAGAGTGTTGGCTCTTTTAAGACAGGAATTATTAAAAAGCAAGTAAATCTTAGGAGGAAAATATGAAAAACAACAGTACTGAAATTAATGAGGCAAAAAATCAGGCCTTACAGACAGCAATAAGTCAGATTGAAAAGAACTTTGGTAAAGGCTCAATTATGCGTCTTGGTGAAGATGCTGCAGATAAAAGTGTTGAAAGTGTGCCAACAGGTTCTCTTTCTCTTGATATTGCCCTTGGTATAGGTGGTGTGCCTAGAGGTAGAATTATTGAAGTATATGGTCCAGAAAGTGGTGGTAAAACAACACTTGCACTCCATATGGTAGCAGAAGTTCAGAAGGCAAATGGTATTGCAGGCTTCATTGATGCAGAACACGCCCTTGACCCTTCATATGCTGCTAAACTTGGCGTAGATATTAACAATCTCTATGTTTCGCAGCCTGACGATGGTGAACAGGCTCTTGATATTGCTGAAGCAATGGTTCGTTCAGGTGCTATGGATATTATTGTTATAGACTCTGTTGCAGCCCTTGTTCCTAGAGTAGAAATTGACGGTGAAATGAGTGACAATAACGTAGGTTTACAGGCAAGACTTATGAGTAAGGCTCTTAGAAAACTTACAGCTATTGCATCAAAGAGTAATTGTATTATTATATTTATCAACCAGTTAAGAGAAAAGATTGGCGTTATGTTTGGTAATCCGGAAACTACAACTGGTGGTAAGGCTCTTAAATTCTATGCTTCTGTCAGAATAGAAGTAAGAAAGGGCGAAGCTATTAAAAATGGTACTGAAATTATAGGTAATAAAACAAAGGCTAAAATTGTTAAAAACAAGGTAGCACCTCCTTTTAGAACAGCTGAATTTGATATTATGTACGGTTTGGGTATAAGTCATGTTGGAGAAATAGTTGACTTAGGTGCAAATCTTGATATAATACAAAAGGGAGGCGCTTGGTATAGCTACGGCGATGCCAGAATAGGTCAGGGTCGTGAAAATGCAAAACAGTATTTAACTGAAAATCCTGATATAGCTCTCGAAATTGAAAATAGAATTCGTGAACACTATGGTCTTGAACCTGTTATTGACTATATTCCAACAGGTGAAGAAGTAGCAGAAAGCGAAACTGAAAAAGTAGAAGAATAATTTGGAAAGCTGATTGATATGAAAAATTTAACTAAAAAGCAAAAAGGTATTTTATTTATAATCTTGGCAGCTATGTTTTTTGCCCTTATGAATTGTTTTGTAAGACTTTCGGGAGATTTGCCAACGGTGCAAAAGAGTTTCTTCCGTAATCTTGTAGCTGTTTTTGTAGCATTTGTTGTACTTATGAGGGCAGGAGTTGGCTTTAGTTATAGATGGGAAGATATGCCACTTCTTTTAACTCGTTCAATAATGGGTACAATGGGTATTTTGGGTAATTTCTATGCAGTAGACCACTTGAATATTGCCGATGCTTCAATGCTCAATAAGTTGTCACCTTTCTTTGCAGTTATTTTTTCAATATTTATATTAAAGGAAAAGCCAAAGGTTTTTCAGGTGTTAGGTGTTATTATTGCCTTTACAGGTAGTTTGTTTATAATAAAGCCTAGTATGGACTTTAGCCACACTGTTCCGGCCGTAGTTGGTATGATAGGTGGCTTAGGTGCAGGTGTTGCCTATACTTGTGTTAGAGCTTTAGGTAATAGGGGAGTTAAAGGACCTCTTATTGTGTTCTTCTTCTCTGCTTTTAGCTGTGTTGTAGTATTGCCATACTTGATATTTAACTATCATCACATGGAATGGTGGCAGTTAGGCTCTCTTTTACTTGCCGGTATAGCAGCTGCTGGTGGTCAGTTCTCTATTACTGCTGCCTATACAAATGCTCCTGCTAAGGAAATTTCAGTTTATGACTATTCACAGGTAATATTTGCTGCGATTTTGGGATTTTTCTTCTTTGCCCAAATTCCGGATATTTATTCTGTTCTTGGATATATTATAATCTGTGGTATTTCAATAATTATGTTTATATATAACGGAAAAGAAGATAAAAAAGAAAATGTGTAAAAAGAGGCTGTTTAGGATTTTCCTAAACAGCCTTTTTCTATATTATATATTAGTACATTGTTTTATCCATATTGTCGTATTCTTTGAAAAGCTCAAGACATTCTTTTCTGCCGGTTTCCAAAGTTTCAATACCTTCTTTTTCGCCCTTTAATACAGCAAAGAAGTCGCTATCTCTAAAGCCAATGCTTTCTGCATCTTTAATAGTACAGCCATAGTAAACCTTTTCAATGTTTGCCCACATAATAGCAGCAGAACACATTGGGCAAGGAGCTGATGTAGTATAAAGTGTGCAACCAAAAAGGTCAAAAGTATTAAGGTTCTTGCAAGCATCGTGAATTGCCATTATTTCACCGTGGTTAGTTGGGTCTTTTTTGCTAACAACACAGTTGTGACCTTTACCTACAATTTTACCGTCTTTTACAATAACAGCACCAAAAGGACCACCGTCGCCTTTTCTTATACCCTCATAAGCTTCATCAATAGCTATTTTCATAAATTTGTCCATTTTTAAATCCTCCTACTTTATTTGCTTTTGTTTTTTTGTATTTCGTAACATACTTTGCCTGTAATGCAACTTGGCAATAGTTTAGACGCAACGGCAGAAAATTTGCCTACTATACCAGGGACAATTACAGTTTTTTTCTGAAACATTTTTCTTATAGCATATTTTGCTACATAGTCACTTGTTAATGGTTTCATACTAAAACTTACGCCGGCTCTTTTATTAAAACCTGTATCTACAGGACCAGGGCATAAAGCACAAATATGAACATTGGAATTTTCATGTTCAAGCTCTTGCTTTATTGACTGCGTAAGTCTTAAAACATAGGCTTTGCTTGCGTAGTATGTTGCCATAAGAGGACCTACACAAAAGCCGGCAAGAGAGGCAGTATTCAATATATAACCTCTGTTTTTCTGTCTGAAATCTCTCAAATAGAGTTTTGTCAAAATCTGAACAGCTTTAATATTAAGGTCAATTAAATTCAGTTCGTTGTTAAGGTCGCTTTTGTAAAACTCGCCAAAAGCACCAAAACCGGCATTATTTACAAGAATATCAATATTAATTCCCTTTGTCTTTTTATGGAGTAAAAAACAATTTTCCGGCTTGCTTAAATCCAAAGCCAAAACTTTAACCTTTGTATTTAACTTTTTGGCAAGTGTGCATAAAGCCTGTTGGTTTCTTGCTACAAGAATAAGTCTGTAACCTCTTTTTGCAAATTCCAAAGCCATAGAACGACCTATGCCACTTGTAGCACCTGTAATTAAAGCAGTAGTCATTATAGTTTACCTCCTTAAAAATGCCATAATTTTTTCTCGCTGGTTATTATGAGGATTTTTCAGTACAAAGTCAAGAGCTTTTGCTAAATATTCTCCAACTTCTTTTCCATGGTCAATGCCTAATTCCTTTAAATCGTTTCCATTTATGGCAAGAGATTTTAGATTACAGCAATCTCCGGCTGAAATTATTTCGTTGTACATTTCTTTTGCCTTTGATATATCTATACCTTTAACAGCACCCATGATTTCTATTTCGTGTTCTGTATTTTCACCTAAAATACTGATGAGTTTACGAAGTGAATATTTGTCTGTTATTTCAAAGTCAATGTGTTTTACAAGCTGTGAAGTAATTTTGTTTGTTTTGTTATCAGTTCTGAAACGGTGAAGTATTTTTTTTACATTGTCACTGTCCAATGTGTGGAAAACATAGGCAAGACGTACACAAATATCTTTACTTAATGTGTTTATAGTGCTGTAAGAAATGGATTTATCCTCAATTATTTGTTCTAATTCCGGCAAGAAATAAGGCAACATACCACTTTCATATAAAAGCTCAAGTCTTTCGTTGTGGTCAGAAATAATGAGTTTGAAAAATTCTTCTCTTATTCTTTCAATGCTTATGTTTTTAATAAGATGTGCATTTTCTTTAAGGGCAAGCATAGTATTTTCTTCTATTGAAAAATCAAGCTGTGCAGAAAAACGCAATGCTCTCATCATTCTTAAAGCATCTTCCTGAAATCTTTTAGATGGCTCGCCTACACCTTTTATTATAGCCTTTTTTATATCTTCCATACCACCAAACATATCTACATAACCTCTTTGGTCGTTGTAGGCAATGGCATTTACGGTAAAATCTCGGCGACTTAAATCTCCTGCCAATTTATCTGTAAAAATAACCTGTTCAGGGTGTCTATTGTCTTTGTATTCTCCGTCAATTCTGTAGGTAGTAAGTTCGTAACCTATTTTGTCAATAATAACTGTTACAGTACCATGTTCTATACCTGTGTCTACTGTATGAGGAAAAATGGCTTTTACTTCTTCTGGAAGTGCAGATGTTGTAATGTCGTAATCGTGAGGTGGAATAGCCATAAGATAATCTCTTACGCACCCACCTACGATGTACCCTTCGTAGCCATTTTTGTTAAGTTCTGAAATTATAAATTTTACCTGTTCTGGTAGTTGCATAAAAGCACTCCTTTAGTGATTTTTGTCATTATGAATTGTACCATATATAAACATTTTCTTCAAGTTTTGTAATTCAATATGCACTTGATAAATAGCTGAAAAAACGATATAATTATAACATAAAGAGAGTTTTACTGCTAATAATTCGGCAGTTTAAATAAAGTAGGTAGGAAGGTGTTTAAATGGCTAAGATTTTAGTTGTTGATGATGAAGCTAGTATTGTTACTATGCTTGCTTATAATCTAAAAAAAGAGGGCTATGACGTTGTTACAGCAGAGGACGGCGAAGTTGCCCTTGAAAAATTTGAAAGTGAAAACCCTGATTTATTGTTACTTGATATTATGATGCCTAAAATGGACGGATATGAAGTATGTCGTAAGATTAGGGAAAAAAGTAATGTGCCTATTATTATGCTTACAGCAAGAGCTGATGAAGTGGATAAGGTTGTAGGTCTTGAAATGGGTGCAGACGATTATGTTACAAAGCCTTTTGGCAACAGAGAACTTATTGCAAGAGTAAAGGCAAACCTCCGTCGTTCAGATATTGCCCCTGTGACAAATAATGAAAAAGACGGAAATAATCAAGTTTATGGCGATTTGAATATTGACTTTGACAGATATGAAGTTACAAAGAGAGGAGAAGTTATAAATCTTACTTTAAGAGAATTTGAACTTCTTACTTTCCTTGCTACTCAGACTCCTACAATTTTCACAAGAGAAAACTTGCTTGAAAAAGTATGGGGATACGAATATTTTGGCGATGTCAGAGCAGTAGACGTTACTATAAGACGATTGAGAGAAAAGATTGAAGATGACCCAAGTAAGCCAAAGTATATTGTAACAAAAAGAGGTGTAGGGTACTACTTTAATTGCTAAAGTTTTACCTATTTTACAGGTGATAGTATGAAAAGTATTCGTTGGAAACTGGTTTTTATGTATTTGTCATTGGTATTTATGGTGCTTATTTTGACAGGTACTTACATCGTAATCAGTACAGAGAATAGAGAAAAAAATAAGGCAAAAGAAGAATTAAGACAATGTGCCGTATATATTAATGAACAGGTTGTTGAACAGTACGACAGCAGATACTTTCAGAATAGTCTTGTAAATCTGTCTATAGTCAGTTCATCTCTCAAAAATGTTACAGGGCATATTTTGGATAACAAGGGGAATACTATAGCTTCCTCAACTGCCAGAGATGAAAATTCTTTCCAAAAGTATAATGATTCAGCTATTATAACAGCTCTTAATGGGGAAGAAAGTTTTCAGGACAAGGGGAGAGCTGTAGATGCCAATGAACAGGTAACAAGGGTTATGTCCTATGCTTATCCTGTCACAGATGACGGTGGACAGGTTGAGTATGTTATTTATGTTCAGATGGACGCAGAGAGTTTCTACACAAGTATTAATCAGACTATAAGAACAATCTTAATTAGTGTGGTTATAGCTATAGTGTTTACAATTATTTTGGGCTTTCTTTTTGCAAATACAATTACAAAGCCTATTTCTGTTCTTACTAAAAAGGCCAATATGATGGCAAAAGGTCATTTGGAACAGAAGGTAAGTGTAAAAGGTAATGATGAAATAGGTCAGTTGACACGTTCGTTCAATACAATGGCGAAGGAATTGAGAAAAACAGTTGCAGAAATTGACGAACAGAGAAACCGTCTTGAAATTATACTTATGAATATGACAGACGGCGTTATGGCTTTTGATGAAAGAGGTCAGCTTATACACGTTAATACAGCTGCCTACGATATGCTGGAAATTGATGATTTGAATATTTCTTTTAAGTGGCTTTTGAAAAAATTAGGGCTTAAATTAAAGGATATAAAGCAGGATTCAATTTATGAAATGACGGTAAATGAAAATGGAAAATATATTTCTACTTCTATTATTTCATACTCAGTAAAGCACGATTACAACAGTTTTATTGTAGTTCTCCACGATGTCACTAAGCATAGACAGCTTGATGATATGCGTAAAGAGTTTGTTGCCAATGTAAGTCACGAAATTGGTACTCCACTTACTACAATAAAGGGCTATTCAGAATTGCTCTTAGACGGTGCTATTGACGATAAGTCTGTAGCTATGGATTTCTTAAAAGAAATAAATGTTGCAGCTGATAGAATGAAGTTGTTAAGAGATGACCTTTTGGATTTATCACGTTTTGACACAAGAGTTAATAAGTTCAATAAGGAAAGAACTGACTTGGTTGAAATTGCAAGAGGTTGTATAAGACAGAATAAGGTTGTTGCAGAGGGTAGAGAACAGAAAATTGTATTTGATGACCCACTTATTCCTATGTATATTTATGCTGATGTGGCAAGAGTAAATCAGGTTATAACAAATATTATTTCTAATGCTATGAAATATAGTGATAAAGGCTCAGTTATTAAAATTTCAATGGGAGCGACAAGAAGTGTCTATATGCTTTCTATTTCTGATAATGGTATTGGTATGCCACCAGAGGCTCTCGATAGAATTTTTGATAGATTTTATAGAGTTGATAAAGCAAGAAGTCGTTCAATGGGTGGTAATGGTCTTGGGCTGTCTATTGCGAAGGAAATTATGGACGCCCACAGTGGTAGCATAGATGTAGTAAGTCAGTTAGGACAGGGAACAACAATGGTATTAAAGTTTCCGAAGGTGAAGTAACCACTGTGGCGATGTACGCAACGAGCCGAAGACCTCCTGCCGAAGGCAGTCGGTCACGGCAGTCGCCAAATAAGTTCAAGAATAAAAGGCGAGGTAAATGTAAGAAGAACTTACAAAACCTCGCTTTTAAACCTTGAACTTGCTCGGCTCGTAGCTTGCGTGGAGATTATGGACGCCCACAGTGGTAGCATAGATGTAGTAAGCCAGTTGGGACAGGGAACAACAATGGTATTAAAGTTTCCGAAGGTGAAATAAAAAAAGGTTTCAAGCGAATAAAAATGCTTGAAACCTATTTTTGTATTATTTCAAATACAAAGCATCATTACGAGAAAGAAGATATACACAATATTGGTTCATACTTATACCCTCTTTTTTTGAGTGTTCAGCTAATGAACGGTGCAGACTACGAGGTATTCTAAGTTTAAACTGACCAGAATATTTCTCTAAGTTATTTGGTTCTTGAATTTCTATACCAGATTCGAGGGCAGCTTCAATCCAAGCCTTTTTTGCATCATTTGCATTTGCTATAGCTGTTTCTATTGTTTCACCACAAGTAATACAACCAGGAAGGTCAGGGTAAGAAACGACATAGCCACCTTCGTCTTTATCTTCTACAATTTCCATTTTGTAAGGTAATGCCATATAATAATTAATATTTTTCATTATTATTCACCTCATTTTCTATGACACAATATTATATGTGGTATTATATATGGTGTCAATATTTTTTCTATAATTTATGCTACAACCGATTTATCACATTTTTTTAAAACCACTGCTAAAACTGCTGATAAAATTCTAGCAAGAGAAATGCTCCACCACACCATAATTTGACCACCAAAGAAAGGTGGAAGAACAAGGAGGAAAATAAGCATTAAAATAGGTTCTATATATGTTAATATATATGAATAAATACTTTTTTCGGAGGCATAAAAACCAGCAGTGATTATACGGTTTATACCTATAAAAGGAATTGCTATTAAAAATATAGGGAATACCTCACCGGTATAATGAACAACAAAATCTGATGCACCAAGTAATTTTCCCACGTCAAAACGTACCATATAAAGTGTTAATATGCCAAGAGCAGAAAGAAAAAGTGCAAAAATTAATGCTATTTTTTGTATATATTTTAAATCCTGAGTTTTTCCCTCTCCATAGTATTTACTGATTAATGGCTGACTTCCGTCACCAACACCTTGAAGTATCAAGTAAACAATTACTATAACATAGGAAATACAAGCGTAACTAGCTATTGCTTCTTCTCCACCGTAAAAAACGGAAAAACGGTTTATAAGTATAAGTGAAAAATTAGGAGATAAATCAAGTCCAAAAGGTGCAACACCTATTTTTATAATAGGTTTCCATATATTTAATGCCTTGTTTCCATATGTTTTGAAAGTGATACCTTTTTTCTTTATAAGGTACATAAGTCCTACAACCAAAGCTATAGCCTGACCGAAAACAGTTGCTAAACCAGCACCAAAAGTACCTAAATTCATCTGCCATATAAAAATATAGTCGAATACAATGTTTGAAGTAAAGCCCAGTATCATAGTTATTATGGAAAAATAAGCTCCACCTAAATTTCTAATTAAAGGGATAAAGGCTGTACTGAAAATTTGTAAAAATGACCCCAGAACTATAACATCTATATATGTTTTGCCTTGAGTTAATACTTCTCCTTCAGCACCAAGAAGTCTTAAAAGTGGTTCAGAAAAGACATACAAAAGTATAGTACACAAAAGGCTGACAATAGCCAATAACTGCATTGTGCCACCAATAAAAGCCTTTGCCTTTTCATTATTATTTTCAGCTTTTTCAATGGAATATCTTACAGAACCACCCATACCTATGCCTATACCCAGAGCTTGAATAAGTGCAGAAATAGGGTAAGCTATGTTTATTGATGAAAGACCTATATCTCCTATACTGTTGCCTACAAAAAATCCGTCTACAATGGAGTAAATACCCGTTAAAGTAAAGGATATTATTGTAGGAATAACATATTTGAAAAATTCTTTATTTCTATTCATTTCGTACTCCCTCTCGGAATAGCCTTACAAATTCTTCCAGCCCATCATTCATACTATCTGCTTTTTCTTTTCCCATTTGGCTAAGAGTATAAAATTCCAATTTTTTTAACTTCAAAACAATATTGCCCATAACTTCTTCGCCTTTTTTTGTAAGTCGAATAATTTTGTTTCTTTTGTCTTTAGGATGTTGTAAGAGAGTTATATATTCTTTCTTCTCAAAATCTCTCAAAATTGTATTTACAGTTTGCTTTGGTATAAACCATTTGTGGCTTATACTGCTTGGGGTACAGTTTTCCCTGTTGCTATAAATACTTTCCATAACCATAACAACATTGTTAGATAACCCCTGCTGTTTAGCCCAGTCTTCATATATAGCAATACTTTCTCTCCATAAATAGTAAAATCTGTCCAGTTCCTTCGTTAATGATAAATTATCCATACTAAACCTCCAATAGTATCATTTCGTACTAAAATGATTATAGTATGAAATGGTACTATTGTCAATGGATTAAATACTTAAGAAAATATTATATCTTACAAATTTTCTTTAATTTGCATATTGACATTGAGTTCACTCCAAGTGTTAAACTATTATTGAAAAGAAAAATACGTGACTTAAACAATAACTGTTAAATTCACAATTAGTGTGTTAGAATGAAAAGAGGAAAAGACAATGAAAAATATACTTGTAATTTCATCAAGTCCTAGAAGAAACGGAAATTCTGATTTATTGTGTGATGAATTTATTAAGGGTGCTTTAGAGGCAGGGAATAAGGTTGAAAAAGTTTTTTTAGCTGACAAGAAGATTAATGTCTGTCTTGGCTGTGGTGCTTGCTACAACACCAGTAAATGTGTTCAGAAAGATGATATGGCTGAATTAAATGACAAAATGGTAGATGCTGATGTAATTGTTTTAGCAACACCAGTGTATTTTTACTCAATGGCAGGACAGCTTAAAGTATTTATTGACCGTTGTGTGCCAAGATACACAGAAATGGCAAATAAAGAATTTTACTTTATTCTTACAGCTGCCGATACTAATGAAAAAATGCTTAACAGAACTGTTGAAGCAATCAGAGGTTTTACAGAAGATTGTTTACCAAACGCAGTTGAAAAGGGCATAATCTATGGTGTTGGTGCTTGGAATAAGGGCGAAATAAAAAATACAAAGGCTTTCAAAGAGGCTTTTGAATTAGGAAAAAATGCTTAATAAAAAAAGAGGTGCTTTTAATATGAAATATAATGACAGAAGTGAGTTTGAAAAGGTAGATTCTTTTGGTATTGGTGCTCCAAACGATGCTTATGCACAGTATTTTATTGGTAATTCTTTTTTAAAAACATTAACAGAGTTTGGCAAAGCTCCAGTATTTATGGCAAATGTAACTTTTGAACCAAAGTGCAGAAATAATTGGCATATTCATCACGCAACAAGTGGTGGTGGTCAGATTTTAGTCTGTACTGCCGGTGAAGGTTGGTATCAGGAGGAAGGTAAAGAGGCTGTTAGCCTTACACCTGGTACAGTAATTACTATTCTAGCAGAAGTTAAGCATTGGCATGGTGCTAAAAAGGATAGTTGGTTTAGTCATATAGCTGTTGAATGTCCAGGAGAAAACTGTAAGAATGAATGGTGCGAACCTGTAACTGATGAGGAATATGACAAGCTCTCATAATTTTAAGGAGTTGATTTTATGACTATTTCAGAAGTTAGTAAAAAGTATGACATAACAGCAGATACTTTGCGTTATTATGAAAGAATAGGTCTTATACCACCGGTACCTAGAACTAAAAGTGGCTTAAGAGATTATGATGAATCTTCTTGTAATTGGGTAAATTTCATAAAATGTATGAGAAGTGCCGGACTTCAGATAGAGGCTTTGATAGAGTATGTAAAGCTTTTCCAAATGGGAGATGAAACCATTGAGGCAAGAAAGCAGTTACTTATTGAGCAGAAAGAGCTATTGGAGGAAAAGCAAAGAGAAATAGCCTCTACTCTCGACAGACTTAACTATAAAATAGAAAATTACGATAGAATTGTTAAAAATAAAAAAATGTAATATTTGATGATTAGCTATTCTGTTAAAAAGCAGGATAGCTTTTTTGTAGTGAATCGGAAAGATAAATCCGATGACTTAACAAGTTAAGTCACAAATTGACAAAGTTAATTTGTTCTGAATAGTGAATCGGAAAGATAAATCCGATGACTTAACAAGTTAAGTCACAAATTAACGAAGTTAATTTGTTCTGAATATAATAATGTTTTTTAGTGTAATTTATAAAAGTAAATGTATAAAATTAAATATGGCTATAATAAAAGAATATAAAATATGTATATATGAATAAATTGTGAATATATATACTTGTGTCAAAAATGTTGTTAAATTATGTATTTTATAAGAAAATTTTAAAAAAGTCTTTGACTTTTCTTAATTAAATTAATGAAAGTATAATTTCAAAGTAATAATTTATATTACATTTAAAATTATTTTATTATAATTATTCCATAGTTATTTAATATGAAAAATGTTAAAAAAGTCTTTAAAATAACGGGTTTTAGAAATATAAAATAAAAAAGTTTATAAAAAGGATACATAGAAAAAATTTTATTAACTTAAATAAAAAAGAATTTATATTGTTTCTTTTAAAATCTTAAAATTTAGCGTATATATTTTTTTAATTCTAATGTTGTATACTAGTACCTCTATGAATTAACTATGTTTTATAAAAAAACATATAGAAAATTGTTAAAATTAGACATTGTAAAATTTATATTAAGGTTGTATAATGCAGGTAAGAGATATTACAAATAAGTTTATGTAATGTAATATCCATTTATAATTCTGGAAAAATGGGAAATTCAGAATTAGCTAAAGTTTATTCAAAACGGGGGGATTATTGTATGAAAAAACTTTTAGCACTTGTATTGACTTTTTTAATGAGTGCAAACTTGGTATTGTCGGTTTATGCCGGTGATGATGTTGGTGTTTCTACTCAAATAGATTATGAAGATATTGCCGGTAAATTGGATAGCACTTCAGAATCTACAACTGAAACTACAGAAATTACCACAGAAACTACAACGGAAAATGTAGTTGTAGAAGACGAAACAGAAACAACTACCTTAGTGGAATCGGAAGAAGATAACACATATGTGTGGGATTTAAGTTCAGACCGTACTAAAGACTCAGAAGAAAATGGACTTAAATTTGTAAATGGTGGTTTTACTGTTGCCGGTGGTGCTAAAATTGATGGTGTTCAGTTTAGCAACAGTATTACAGCTATAGCAAATAATGCAGGTATTGAGTTTACTCCTACATCAAAAGGTAAGTTTACTATTGCTTATAAAATAAGTAAAGGTAAAACAGGTTACATATTTGACGAAACAGTGTCAAACAAAACAGGTGGTAGTTTATATAAAAAATCTACATTTGATGTTGAAAATGGTAAAACCTATAAGGCGTATGTAAGTGGCTCTAAAATTCAGATTTACTACTTAGAATTTGTAGCAGAACAGGGAGAATCTGAGTCAACTACAGAAGGCACTACAGAATTTACAACAGAAACTACTACACAGTCACCTGTAGAATGGCCGGCAACAGAAGATGCTACATACTGGGACTTTAGTACAGACAAATATGCAGAGGGAGCTCCTGCCGGTGATGACAATGGTCTTATTATAGGCGAAAAAATGTCACCTAAAAATAGTTCTGTTGACGGAAAATATGTACAGGGTTCTACTAATCCAACTGTTAGAAACAGAGTTCCAAGTGCTGGTTCGTATTATGCCTTCACTGCCCCAACAGACGGTACATTTTATGTAAAAGTTGGTTTAGGTGGTGGAAAAACATCTTACATATGCAATAATGAAGTTTATAATGATAAGTCAAAGGATTTAATTTTTGAAGGAGCTTATAAACTTGAGGCAGGTAAGACATATTATGTGTATTCAGTTACTTCTAAGATAAAAGCTTTTAAATTTGCCTTTGTTTCAGGTGGAACAGAGGGTGAAAGTACAGAGATAACAAACGGTATTTTCACAGTAACAGATAGCAATAATAATGTTACTCAGTGTATGACTTTCCTTGAGGCTGTTACAGCTGCAAATGGTAGAACAGCAACAATTACATTAAATGAAGACTATTACATTAACTCAAATGATATTTCAAATGACAGTAATAGTTATAGTTATGGTGACAAATCCAGAGCACCTTTGATTTCGGGAATTAATACTAAGGTTACTCTTGTATCTAACGGCAAAAGACACTCTATTATTAGAGATACTTCAGATTATACTAAAACTATAACAGTACAGGTAAATCCTTGGTATAAGTATGAAGAAACATATATTTTGGAAAACTTTATAGTGGTTTCAGATGGTGCAGAACTTAATATTGGTAGTGATAACTATAATGAGGGTGTAATTTTTGATGGTGGTTTTAAGTACGATTATGATAATCAGAAGTTAAATCCTGTTATAGATGGAACTAATAAGGGTTCTGACTTTGGTGCATTTATCGGTGTTAAGGGTGGTAAGGTTGTTTTAAATAACAAAGTATCACTTGTAAGAAATTATTCAGTAAATCATAGTGTTGCGTGGAAAGCGATTGACTATGCTGTAATCAATCCTTTAGGTTCTGGTTCAGAGATTGAAATAAATGGTGCTGATATTGCATATAATCACGGTACAGGTATATTGTGTGCCAGCAATGACTGTAAAATTACAGTTAAAAAGACTGATATTTACTACAATGAAACAGTTGGTGAAAAGGGAGCAATCACTCTTAGTGATAGTGCAGATAATCTTTTGTTTTATCCTACATCAGACGCCCAAATAAGGTCAAATAAGAACTATGTTTATGTTTATGGTCAGGATAGTACAGAATTATCAAATTATCTTTCTGACATATATACATCTACAGCAATTTATCTTGATGGTAGTGTAGAAATTGGTGAGATTTGTTTGAACCAGACACAAACACCAATTTATTTTAAAGAAAGTGACAGACATAAAAATACAATTGCTGTTTCATCATATTATTATAGCTTAGGTAGCTCAACTCTTGATATTAATGTTGATGTTCCTGCTGATTCAGAGTATGCAAATGAAGAAGAAATGATAAAGTATGACCCAGGTATAATAGTTAAATCTCAGAGTGGTTACTACTATAGAGTAAGAGCAACAGGAGTTTCAAATGGTTTAGAGAATGATACTAAAACTATAAAATTCAGCAATATATTGAGAGATGTAATTATATATAGAGAAAATAATAATATTGGTGAAGACAGTGCAAGATACGGGTTTGTAGTTGCAGGAGCATTTAGCTGGGGATATGCAAACGAAGAACGTGAAGAAGCTGAAAAGAGAAAATGGGATGCTGTCGGCTTTGACGTTGTTTCCAGTGAAGATGAAAACTTTGACCCATCTTCTGCAGAACCATTGTTTGTAAATACGAATGTAGCTTACTATGATGGTTTTATCTGGGGCAATGAAACTATACTTCCAGCAGAAGATACAGAAGGTGAAAATATGTATTTTGTTGAAAATCCTATAACAGGCTGGGCTCTTGACGGAAGATGTTCACCTGTTCTTAACGGAGATATGCAAAATTCTGCTTATTGGGCAGAACGTGCTAAGGGTGTTTTTGGCTTTGAAGTTAAGAATTTATCAGCTAATATAAAGTTTTATGTTAGAAAGCACTATATAGCATCTGCTGAAAATACAGATGGTGATTACATCACAGATTGGATTTTTATTAACACACCTTCTCTTTATACTACAAGTTATGCAGATATAGTAGATGATTAAAATAAGCATTAAAATAGGGGGATATATAGAATTATGAAACGGGAATATGTTACACCAGAAATTAGCATAACTAATTTTGATATTTGTGATAAGACAAATTATGTTAGTATTAGTGCCAACTATGGTTTTTCCGGTAAAAATAAGTATAGTACAGTAAATCGTTTAAATTCTTAATTTAAAAAATATAAAGACTCTGTTTAGCCGATTGGGAAGACTGAACAGAGTCTTTTTTTTATAGAAAGAAGAAAAGGGTATATTTTTAAAATATACCCTCTGAACAGAGTCTTTTTTATAAGTAAATTTACTTTATATTTACAACATTGTTAATAGCTGAATAAAAAGATACACCATTTGCACGGAGTACGTCTAGGCTGTATATTGTAATGGTATTTATATATGTATTTACGCCGTTTGAATTAATAGAGCCTGAAGCATTTAATATATAATATTTGCCATTAACCTTGCCTAAATAGAGCATTTCGTGTCCTTTAAATTGCAATATTGCTCCTGCTGGAGTATTGTCAAGAACTACTGACTTTTCGTAATCAGTCATATTTGCCACACTTTGTGCAGTAGGAATTTTGCTTTGTGTAGAAACATCTCTTGGTAACTTAAATCCAAAGCAACTATACACTGACATTACTAATTCTGAACAATCTCGAGAATTAAGAGAACCACCCCAGCCATATCTGTTGCCTAAATATTTAAAGGCTAGGTCTAAAGTGTTTTTTCTAGTGTAATCTAAGTAACCAACATGTACATCTCGGTTTACAGGTACAAGAGCTAATTTTGTACCATAACTACCGTCAGAGTTTCTTACAGGTATCTTAACAGTGTAATTAAACCAGTTTGTTCTATAGTAGTTATAGTGCAAATTTTCCTGCTTAACAAGCTCTAGTTTTGTACCCATACCCAGAAATTTTTCGGATAAGCTTGAATCTACTTCGTCTTTTTCAAGACGGATATTAGGTGCTGTAACAACAATAAAGTCTTTTAGATTTTTAGCATTTAACCATTCTTCTCGACTTTGGCATATTGCTATATCATTGTTGGAAACCCAGCCGTTGTAATAATCACATCTTATATATGAGAATTTCTTATCGGCTGTTTGGAAGTATACTACAACAGGTGTATTAACTTCCATTGAAGTTGCAGAATTTTCATTCCAATCCCATTGGTCTTTACGCCATGACCAATTTGCAGAATCCGGCTGGTATTTGAGAACTGTTCTATTTACAACAATGCCATATTTTAAAGTCATACTGATAGAAACATCACTATTTTTAATATTGTTTCTAATATTCTGTATATAATCTTTAGACATAACATTTCCGTTTATGTAAAATGTGTTGTTTAATGTAAAGTTAGAAAGGTTGTTTACCATTTCTACACCATTAAAATTTTCATTAACACATTCAAGGTTTGCCATATTTGTTCCGGAAGTGTTAATTATGCTTTTATTAAAATTTTCAATATCACTGCTGTTCATAATGATTTTGTCTGGTTCAGCAATTTTGGAAGTCCAGTAACTTGAATTGCACATTTCAGGTGAAACTGAATTAGCAACATTGTAGCCTGTATCTGCCATAGCAGACGTTGAAAACAAATTAAAAATAATAAATGTTGATAAAAATGCTTTAAATAACCTTCTCTTTTTCATAGGCAACCTCCTTTAATTTAGGGAAATTAATTTAATTACAATATTATTATAACATATAAATAGCAACAACATAGCAACAAATTACAAAAATGCCAATATTGAAAATATGTAAATAAGGGGAGGCTTTATGTTCATAAAAAAATACCCATTTCCACAACAAGGAAACGGGCATTTTTTCTATTTTTCTATAATGCTATAATCTCTATCGCTGAAATAGCTATCTTTTAATCCTTCTGTAACGTATATTTTACCGTCAGTTGTAATAAACACAGCTTGGAAATCCTGATTTTCTCTCCAATATTCCGTAGCTTTATCAAGTCCCATTACAAATAAGGCTGTTGAAAGGCCGTCGCCCTCAATACCTTTATCAGTTACTATAGTTACAGAACTTAAACCACTTGTTGCCGGCTTTCCTGTCTTAGGGTCAACGATGTGTTCATAAGTTACACCGTCTTTAACAAAGTATCTTTGATAACCACCGGAAGTTATAACAGCTTTGTCAGATACCTTTACACCACCAACATATTTATTTTGGTCAAAAGGGTCTTGTATGGCAACTTTCCAAAGATTGCCGTCAGGCTTTGTTCCTAAAGTTTGAACATTACCACCTAATGAGATAATTGCTGATGTTACTCCTTCGTCTTTGAGGAGTTTTATAACAGTATCAGATGTATAACCTTTGGCAATACCACCTAAATCCACTTGTGTTTCTTTAGGCTTAGAAATAACATTATCTTTGATTGATACCTTGCTATAGTCTACAGTTTTTAAGGCATTTTTTATCTCATCATCTGTAGGTACATAGAATTTTTGATTATAGAAACCCCATAAATCCATAACAGGAGCAATAGTAATATCAAATGCACCACTTGTCTTTTTACCAATATTAAGTGCTGTTTCAACAATATAAGCTGTTTCATCAGTAAGTTTAGTTTCTTCATTGTTGTTTACGGCATATATTTCACTTTCCTGACTTCCACGCCTTAATTCTTTATCTATTTCATTAATTTTCTTTTCAGCATCGTTTAAAACATCGGAATTATCAGTATAGGCTGTTAAATCCATAATTGTATCCATAGCATATACAGTTTTCTTTTGTTCTTGAATTTTACCTGAACTACAGCCTGTAAGTAGCAATGAACCTACAAGTAATGGAAGTAGAATTTTCTTTGAAAACAATCTCATCTCAAGTACCTTTCTGTTGTTGTATAAATTTAGTTAGAAGTAGCTAACTACACCTAAAACAATCTATCATATTATTAAATTAATGTCAACAGTTTGGCATAAATTTAAACAATAATTAAGGGTGTGCAAATCTGCACACCCTCTCTAAACTAATATAATTTATTCAGCAACTGTTTCGCTTTCAGTTACTTCTTCAACAATAGTTTCAGCAGTAGCTTCTTCTGTAGTTTCCTCAGTTACTTCTTCAGTAGTTTCTTCTGTTCCAGCAACAGTAGTTTCATCTACTACTACAGCCTTAGTTTCGTCAACTTCCGGTAAAGCAACAGCAATTACATCAGTTATATCTGCTGCATTGTCCTTTACAACATCTTCGAAAACTGTAGTATTGTTTTCTGTTTCAGTAACAACTGCTTTTTCTTCGTTGTTTTCTTCAGCAGTTGTGCTAACTGCGTCAGCAGGAGCATAGTGTACAGATGCAGTCATACCTAACTTGTCAGCATCGTTGTAGTCTAAAGTAGGGAATGTTACAGTATACTGTGTATCTTTCTTGAGGCTGTCCTTAACATTTTCAAAAGTAAGTGTAAGAACATTACCGTTTACAACAACCTTACCATTTTCAGCTACAGTATTTCTGCCTTCGCCGATAGTAATATTAGCAGTACCGTTAGCAACAGCATTTACAAGGCTTTCAGCATATACAGCATTGTTAATATCGTAGTTTAATACTAAATCAGTACCGTTTGTAATTTCGTTTACATCATCGTCATCACCCTGCATTTTAAGAGGAGAGTCAATGTCAAATCTAGCACTAGATTCGAGAACAACGTCCTTGTAACCGTCAGCAACTAAAGTAATTCTGTACTTACCATTGCCAAATGCCTTAAATCTATCGTAGCTGTTAGTTACAGCAACTTCAACAACAGGACCGTGGTTAGGAGAAATCCATAAGTCAGATGCAAACTTAGCACCGGCAACAACAGGAGTAGCAGTACCGTCTTCGCCTAAGTATTCAATCTTAGCACCCTGAACATTGTAAATATAATCCTTAAATTCACCAACCTTACCGGCAACAGCTTCATCAGTATTAATATTCTTATGAGCTGGGTCATCAGCTTTCATATTTGCATAATCATCGAAGTAAACAAGGAAAGTAACATCGCCAAATCTCTTAGCATACTTTGTGTTTACAGTGAATTTATTGTTATCGTTTGTATTAGCTTCAGAATAGTTACCAACATTCTTTACAGAAACATTGTCGTTGACAACTCTCTTGCCGTAAAGACCGTTAGCATTTAATTCCTTGTAAGCATAAACATTGCTTTCATTTAAATCGGCATCAAAGTTTAAAGATGCAATTTCGTCAGAAACTTTCTGAGCCTGTGCTTCGTAGCCAGAAACATTCTTTAAGATTTCAGCATTAACAGCCATATCCTTAGAAACAGCTACAACAACATCCTTAATACCAGTAGCAGTTATTTTACCATTGCTACCTCTGTTAGAAGAACCGTCATAACCAAAGTCAGCCTTTGCATTGTCAGGTCTTACAATAGTATAAGCACCATTTTCGTACTTAATAGAACTAGAGAAAGGAGCCATTTCACCGTTGCTGTTTAAAGCATTAACAGCCTGCTTAAATGATAATCTACCTAAACCGTAACCAGTAGTAGCTCTTGAAACAGCATCGTACATACCGGCATCAGTGTCAGCACCATTAGCAGCATACTTATCATCAGCACTCTGAGTAGCAGTATAGCTGTCAGGAATTTCAGCTACAGCACCGTTCTTAGCAAATTCAGTAGAAAGAGTACCATTGAAACCATCACTTGTTTCAGCATACCAGTATTCGCCATAAGTTAAAGTCTTTTTAGCAAACTTGTAACCAGAAAGGGCATTATCGCTGTATTTAACAATAGTCTTTTCAGCATTTACAGCAGTAGGTGTAACAGCAGTACCATTGAAAGTAAATGTATAATCAGACATTGGTTTTTCAAGTGTAGCTACGTAGTAGTCAGCACCGTCAACAGTTACCTTGTCCTTTGTTTCAAGGGCGATAGTGGTTGTTTCATCAGCAGGAGCATAGTGTACAGATGCTGTCATACCTAACTTGTCAGCATCATTGTAATCTAAAGTAGGGAATGTTACAGTATACTGTGTATCTTTCTTGAGGCTGTCCTTAACATTTTCAAAAGTAAGTGTAAGAACATTACCGTTTACAACAACCTTACCATTTTCAGCTACAGTATTTCTGCCTTCGCCGATAGTAATATTAGCAGTACCGTTAGCAACAGCATTTACAAGGCTTTCAGCATATACAGCATTGTTAATATCGTAGTTTAATACTAAATCAGTACCGTTTGTAATTTCGTTTACATCATCGTCATCACCCTGCATTTTAAGAGGAGAGTCAATGTCAAATCTAGCACTAGATTCGAGAACAACGTCCTTGTAACCGTCAGCAACTAAAGTAATTCTGTACTTACCATTGCCAAATGCCTTAAATCTATCGTAGCTGTTAGTTACAGCAACTTCAACAACAGGACCGTGGTTAGGAGAAATCCATAAGTCAGATGCAAACTTAGCACCGGCAACAACAGGAGTAGCAGTACCGTCTTCGCCTAAGTATTCAATCTTAGCACCCTGAACATTGTAAATATAATCCTTAAATTCACCAACCTTACCGGCAACAGCTTCATCAGTATTAATATTCTTATGAGCTGGGTCATCAGCTTTCATATTTGCATAATCATCGAAGTAAACAAGGAAAGTAACATCGCCAAATCTCTTAGCATACTTTGTGTTTACAGTAAATTTATTGTCATCATTTGTGTTAGCTTCAGAATAGTTACCAACATTCTTTACAGAAACATTGTCATTAACAACTCTCTTGCCGTAAAGACCATTAGCATTTAATTCCTTGTAAGCATAAACATTGTTTTCATTTAAATCAGCATCAAAGTTTAAAGATGCAATTTCATCAGAAACCTTCTGAGCCTGTGCTTCGTAGCCAGAAATATTCTTTAAGATTTCAGCATTAACAGCCATATCCTTAGAAACAGCAACAACAACGTCCTTAATACCGGTAGCAGTTATTTTACCGTTGCTACCTCTGTTAGAAGAACCGTCATAGCCAAAGTCAGTCTTTGCATTGTCAGGTCTTACAACAGTGTAATCACCATTTTCGTACTTAATAGAGCTAGAGAAAGGAGCCATTTCGCCATTGCTGTTTAAAGCATTAACAGCCTGAGTAAATGATAATCTACCTAAACCGTAACCGGTAGTAGCTCTTGAAACAGCATCGTACATACCGGCATCAGTGTCAGCACCAGTAGCTGCATACTTATCGTCAGCACTCTGAGTAGCAGTATAGCTGTCAGGAATTTCAGCTACAGCACCGTTCTTAGCAAATTCAGTAGAAAGAGTACCGTTGAAACCGTCGCTAGTTTCAGCATACCAGTATTCGCCGTAAGTTAAAGTCTTTTTAGCAAACTTGTAACCAGAAAGGGCATTGTCGCTGTACTTAACAATAGTCTTTTCAGCATTTACAGCAGTAGGTGTAACAGCAGTACCGTTGAAAGTAAATGTGTAATCAGACATTGGCTTTTCAAGTGTAGCAACATAGTAGTCAGCACCGTCAACTGTTACCTTGTTCTGACTTTCAAGAGCAACAGCTGTAGTAGTTTCAGTAGTTGCTTCAGTAGTTGTTTCTGTAGTAGCCTCTGTTGTCTTAGTATTTGACTTCTTGCTACTGCTTGAAGATGATGAACCACCACCAGCAGCCTTTAATGAGTTTTTGCCAACGAAAGTAGTAGTTTCAGTTGAACTTTCTTCTGTAGTGTCTACAGTAGTATCTTCTGCATCAGTAGTTATTTCTGTACTTTCTTCATCAGCACCAAATTTATTCTGGCAGTTATATAAAAGCTGTGCAAATTCTTCTCTAGTAATGTTGTTCTTTGGATTTAATTTACCATTACTACCGTTTACAATATCATTTTCAACTAAAGCTGAAACAGCATTTACAGCCCAGCTTGAAACATCTGAACCGTCAGTAAAAGCTGAAAGATTAGCATTTTCGCCAGTAAGGTCATATGCTCTAGCGATTATTGCCATTACTTCTTCTCTAGTAATGTTGTCATTTGGTCTGAGCTTGTTGTCCGAACCCTTGAAAAGACCAGCATCTACAGCCTTAGCTAAATCATCATAGTACCATTGACTAGCATTAACATCAGTATAAGAACTAAGGTCTGCCTTGTTTTCTAACTTTAATACTCTTGCAAATATAGATGCTACCTGAGCTCTAGTTGCAAGACCTTGAGGGTTTAATTTACCGTTACTACCCTTAATGTAACCGTTGTTTACTGCATAAGTCATAGCAGCATTAGACCAACCAGTAGGCATATCTGAATAATCTTCTGCAAAAGTCTGCATTGAAGATGCCATCATAGTAAGAACTATGCCTAAAGAAAGCACTCTCTTTTTCATATTTTCCTCCTTTAAATAGTTAGCAAAAGCTAACAACACATCAAAAAAATAAATGCCTATTTCTAAGCATTTTGTTATTAAAAGTAGAAAAAATTTCAAAAACTAAAAGTTGTTTTTAATATTTTTTCTACTAAAAATTTGATTAAATGATACAATATTTAATTAATGTATGTCAACCAGCTTTTTGATGTTTTATTTTCAATTACTGTAGTATAGTATATAATTTACCTTTATTGAAAAATCTTATCAATTTCGAAGAAAAATTTTAATTATGCTTGTATTTTGTTCCAAGTCTTTTTATTAAAAGCTGTGCTACAATACCTGTAAATATACCGGATACAATACCAGATATAAAAAGAAGTGGAAAATAGAAAACTATACGCCAAGTACCGGTTAATATAATAGCAACAATAATCTGCCCCAAGTTATGGCCAATAGCGCCGAAGGCACTTATTACCCATAGCTTGTCCTTCTTTAAAAATAAAGAGAAAAGGGACATTACAGCAAAACTGAAAATACCACCGGCTATGCTGTATAAAAAGGAAGTCATTTGACCGGCAAATATACTGCTTATAACTATACGAAGTATAAGAACAGTAAAGGCGTCTTTCTTGTTGTAGAGTAGTATTATTACAAGGGTAATAATATTTGAAAGTCCCATTTTTATTCCTGGTATAGGAGTAAGAGGTGGAAGTTGTAATTCCAAAACAAATATGATTATTGCTATTGTTAAAAGAACAGATAATTGAGTTAATCTTCTGACATTGTAGCCTGTTGAATTATTTGTTTCCTGCGATTGCATCAAAGTCACTCTCCTTATCCACTATTGTAATTGACAATCTATGTGGTAAACACACTATAGGGATTACACTGTCAGAAATATAGCCAGTATTTACACATATTTTATCAGCACAGTCAGCATCAATAATGGCAATTTTTCCTTGTTCTACTCTTATTGTGTTGCTGTGTCCGTCACTTGTTTTAATTTCAAATTCGTAAGGGTCTTTTACAGCGTTTAAGTCTATTTCTTTTATTATTTTACCGTTTTGGCGAATAACAGCATTTTTATGTTCTCCACCAACATTGTTCATTACTATCCATACTATAGCTGAAACAATGCAGAGAACAGCAAAAATAATAATCCATTTTAAATTTTCTTTCATATATTATCAATCCTCATTGTTAGCATTGACTAACATTCTATCATTACTAAAAATCAATGTCAATATTTATAACTATGTTTATGATTATAATTAAAAAAATATTGACAAGAAAGTTCAAGTGATGTAGACTTAGTTAGCAAAAACTAATTAAGTTGTAATAAGCTAATTATGTAAGGAGAATTGTATATGCGTTTAGGTTTAACAGAGTTAATATTTATTTTCGGCATTATTTTAATTGTGTTTGGTCCTACAAAGTTACCTACATTAGGTAAGTCTATGGGCGAGGCTATTAAAAATTTCAAAGATGGACTTAATAAAGTTGAAGTAAAAGATGAAAACACAAATGAAACAAAATAATGATGGAGCAATGCCAATTACTTCCCATTTATTGGAACTGAGAAAAAGGCTTGTAATAATATTTTTGACGGTATTAGTATTTTCGTTTATTTCCTTTTTGTTTTCAGAGGATTTAATAAAAAATCTTATGTCATTGTCAAAAGGTTATAAATTTATATACAACACACCGGAAGCATTAATAATTCAAAGTCTTAAACTTGCTATAATGTCAGGAATTGTGCTGTCTAGTCCAGTTATATTTTTTAATATTTGGATGTTTGTTTCCCCAGCTCTTAAATTTACTGAAAGAGTAGTAATAACTATTATTTTTACATTGGGAGTGGTTTTATTTTTAATGGGTTGTATCTTTGCATACTACATAATAATTCCCTTTGTGCTTAAATTCTTTGTTGAGTCAAACTCTATATCAGAACTTCAAGCCTATGTTACTTTGGAGGGGTACATATCCATAATTGTAAGTTTCTTTATAGCCTTTGGACTTGTGTTTGAATTACCGGTAGTTTTGCTTTGCCTTGATATAGCAGGAATAGCAAGACGAAAAACTTTTGTAAATATGAGAAAATTTGCAATAGTTATTATTTGTATTGTGTCAGGTATTATTACACCACCTGATGTATTTTCTCTTATTGTTACAGCAATTCCAATGGTTATTTTATTTGAATTAAGTCTTTTTATAATGTATTTATATGAGAAAATCACGAAAAAGAACTAAAAAACACCTGTACTGAATTTGTTTCCAGTACAGGTGTTTTTCTATCTCTTTGTATAATAAGTGTGCAAATATTTGTGGGCAGTGTTTGAACAAGGTAGAGTAAGATACTTTTCGTATATAGCCTTAAGGCTCGAATTTTCGTGACATTTTCTGATTTTGTTACTTCTGTCACTTTCGTAAAGACCTTTACTTCTCAATGTTGTGTTACCACTGTATAAAGGTGTACCACCACCACCTACACAGCCACCAGGGCAAGCCATAATTTCTATAAATGTATATGGGCTTGTACCGTTTTTAACTTCGTCTAATACTTTTTCAGCATTTTTAATACCGTTTACAACACAGGCTTTTATAGTTTGGTCCTTTATTTTAATTTCAGTATGCTTTATACCGTCACTACCACGCAACTGCTTAAATTCAACGTCAGTAAGTATTTCTCCGGTCATAAGTTCGTACATACTTCTTATGGCAGCCTCTGTAACACCACCACTTGCACCGAATATTCTGCCAGCACCTGATGTATTTCCGAATAATGAATCGTATTCGCTGTCTTGAAGTTTTGCAAGATTTATGCCTTTTGACCTTAAAAGCTTTGCATATTCTCTTACAGTAAGAACAGCATCTACATCACGACCACCCTCTGTATACATTTCAGGTCTTAGTGCCTCGTGCTTTTTAGCTGTACAAGGCATAACAGCTATGTGATATATGTTATCCTTTCCAAGATAGTTTTTAATAAGTGCACCTAACATTTGCTGAGGTGACTTGCAACTTGAAATATTGTCAAAAAGGCTAGGATAATTAAGTTCAGCATAGTTTATCCAACCAGGGCAACAAGATGTAATCATAGGAAGAACGCCACCGGTTTTAATTCTAGTTATAAGTTCTGTAACTTCCTCCATTATTGTAATGTCAGCACCGAAATCTGTTCTGAAAACATAATCACCCAGCATTTTAGCTGATGTAGCAATTTTGCCGGAAACATTTTCTCCGGACAAAAGACCAAATTCTTCGCCTAAAATGTTTTGTGAAGATGGTGCAAACTGCCATACTATTGTTTTTCCACTGTTTAAAGCTGTTGTTACCTTTTGAAGTGCATCGTTTTCGGCAATAGCACCGGTAGGACAGACCTTACTACATTGACCACAACCAATGCACTTAGTTTGGCTCAAATCGTATCCACCAATGGTGTCAGAGTATGTTTTGCCATTTTCAGTTTTTAATTCTAATATGTTTATGGCTTGAGTATTTTTACAGACATCAACACATTGACCACAGCCAATACACTTTGAAATATCTCTTATTATGGCATTACTTGAAGTATCGGCAACAGTTGAAACTGTAGATTCTGTATCTACAAGAGTATCACCAAATACATTTTTACCAAAAGCCCATAGAGATGCAAAGCCAGCAGCATTTATAGCTCCTAACTTTAGAAACTCTCGCCTTGATATATTTTTACTCATATATTACCTCCGTTAGAAAACTAGCATAATTACATAGTTTGCCTATGCTAACTTAATATATTTTAACTATTCTTAATACCTATGTCAATATTGCTTAATCAATAAAACTTCTCAATTAGTCGTGTTGACATAACAAATTTATTATACTATACTCTAGTGTGGTTACTATTAGATAACTAGGTTAGTACAACCTAACCTAAATTCAGAAATGGTTTATTTAATATAGATGTTTTATATTAAAAAACTAAATATAATATATTTAAAAGGAGGAATATTAAAATGCTGTTTAAAAATAAAAAAATGAGCAGAATAGTTGCTTTATTATTAACAGCAGCCTTGAGTTTTTCCACTAATTCTTTTGTTTTTGCTGGAGAAAATTCAAGTTCAGTTCTTTTAGGTGATGTCAATGGAGATGGCATAGTAAATTCAGATGATGCGTCATTAGCACTTAGTTATGTACTTAAGCCTAACGAGGTACAGGGCTTTAATGCCGATGTAGCAGATGTAAATGGAAATGATGTTATTGACTCTGTAGACGTTGCGTTAATTTTACAAAAGGCTTTAGACTCTAGTTTTAAGTTCCCTATTGAAACTGAACCTACAGTAACAAATGTTACAAACTGGAAGGAATTTAAGACAGCTGCTGCAACTGCAAAGGAAGGCGATACAATAAGTCTTTCAAATGATATTTCAGCAGACGGTTCAGCAATATTTGATGTAGACGGCGTATCAGGTGCAACACTTGTAGTAAGAGAAAAGAATGTAACAATTCTTGGTAACGGACATACAGTAAAGTCAGACGGTACTAACACATTTACATTTGATTTTGACGGCGGGGCTAATGAAACAGCCGGCACTTCAGGTGCAAAGGGTGTTAATGTTAAGGACCTTACTATTGACGGTGCAAGCTTTAAGAATAAAATCGGTGGTGGTATGTTCCTTGAAGCCGGTGCAGATGTTACACTTACAAATGTAACAATGAAGAATTGTAATGCAGGTGCTACATCAGCATTTAATGGTGGTGGTGCAGTTTATGTAAACTACCATAGAGGAGAAACTCCAACACTTACAGCTGTTAATTCAACTTTCGAAAATAATAGCGTAGGCGACGGTACAACTGGTCGTGGTGGTGCGATTTACGGTTCTACAGGTAATGTAGTATTAGAAAATTGTACTTTCAAGGGCAACAAGGCAGGCTACGGTGGTGCAGTTGCTATGGACGGTAAACTTGTAAATTCAGGTGAAGAAGTAAATGGTTCACTTTCAGTAACTGATTGTACATTTGTTGACAATGACGGTGTCAATGGTGGCGATGATATTTACATTTATGAAGGTACATCAGCAGGCAAGAAGGGTAAGGTTCTTACTTCAAATATTGATGTTAAAAATATCTCGGGTACTTTTAGTGGCGAAACTACTGATGATTTCAAGGATTATGATGTTGTTTACTCAAGATATTACGCAGATACATATGTTGGCGATAAGACAAAGGCAGCACCAAAATTTGATGGTGTAACTGTTCACGATATTACATTCCCAACACAGGATAGAGATACCCTTGAAGTTCCTACTACAACAACAGAAACAACAACTACTACAACTGAGAGTACAACAGAAACAACTACACAGACAACAACAACTACTACAACTGAGACAACAACAGAAACAACAACAACAACTACTACAGAAACAACAGAAGCAACAACTGCTGTATATAAGGGTAGCGAAACAGTTGAAGTGTATGGTTACGATGTTAAGGTAGCTGTAGCAGTAGACGGAGATGGCAAGATTATTTCTGTCTTAGATGATAACACAGATACACAGGATATGTTTAATGAAATGTTCTATAGCAAGGCTATAGCTATGTTTAAGAATTTCATAGGCAAGACAGCTAGTGAACTTGATGATGTAGATGGTATATCATCAGCAACATATTCTTCAAATGCTATAAGAGAAGCTGTTAAGAATGCTCTTAGCTCTATTCCAGCATCATTAGACCTTTCTTCTAACTTTGTATCAGGTGGTGCTGTAAATGCAAATAGTAGCTTTGCTGAAGTTGCATTAAAGAGTAGTAATGATAGTGCCAATATATTCTATACAACAGACGGCACAGAACCTAATAAAAATTCAAATAAGTATGACGGTAGCATAAAATTGACTGCTGCTGATATAACTTCATCATCAAAAAAAGTGGTGGACTGATTACTTTAAAAGCAATAGCTGTAAAGGATAATGCAAAATCTTCTGTTTTGGAGCAAAAAGTAATTTTTGCTGACGAATTAGACGGAAAATATGAAGACGGTACATATGGCAGTCCTTTGAGAAGTTATGTTGGAAAGGATACAGTTTCAGTAACAGTATCTGACGGATTAATAAGGTCTATAAATGTAAAGCCTGTTTCAGGAGAAGCAGACCAAGACCTTATTGACGAATTGCTTATTAACCAGTGTAGAGATATTAACTATAGTAGTCAAAATCAAGACTATGTAAATAGAATTTACGAGGTCTTGTATGGTCATTTTGAAAACGATAGTTCAGAGCCTACAATTCCGGAAATAAGCTATACAAAAAATAATGACATAATAACAGTTACTATTACAGGTGGAAGTAATGTGTATTACTCTGTTGATGGCTCAACACCATCAGTGTTGTACACAAAGCCTGTAGTTATAAACACTTCTGATTATAGTAATGTGGATAAAATCAGAGTGCGTGCTGTAGCTGTTGACGGTAATCAGTCCTCCGAAGAAAAACAGTTGGATATTTATACAAATACCAATGATATATTAAATTCAATAAGTTTTTACCAGAAAGCTTTTGAATAAAAGGCATTAAAAAAATCACTCCGAATAAAATAGTTTCGGGGTGATTTTTTATGTTACAAAAATTAAAAACAGTAGTAAAAAAGTTGCTAAACAATAAGAAAGTTCCGGTTGTTACCCTTGGAATAGTAGCACTTTTAATTTTAACTGCCGGACTTTTTACACCAATGACACAACCAACAACGGCATCAAAGAAAAAATTGCCTATATACTGCGTAGATACACAGGGTAAAAAACAGGTTTCTATATCCTTTGATGCTGCTTGGGGAGCAGGTAGGTGGGGAAGGAATAGTTGTAACAATTTTTATTAAACAATAAACACCTTAAAACTAAACCCAACCTCAACACTTCTTTCGCTACCCCTCTCAGACACATATATTTTATCCACCATATTGAACAGCAATTCCCTATTTATTTCTGTAATTTCCTTATGCTTTAGGATATTTTCAAGCCAAACATTGTAATCACTATGTTGATTTTCTTTATTTTTTATTTGTTCTTCTATATTTGAAATTTGTTTTTTTAGTGTTTCTATTTCTTTTTTATTTTCTGTGTCAAACTCTTTAAAATCCTCTATATTAATAATATTTTCTGAAAGGTATTTTAGCATAGTTTTTCTTTTGTTGTAGCAAAGGCATAGTTTTTCATTTAGATTATTTATAGTATTTTTTTGTTTGTTTTCTTTCTCTTTTAAGCTATTAGTTTTTATATATTCACAGGTTTCGTTGTCTAAGGCTTGTTTCATAATTTTATTTATTTCTTTTATCAAAATTTCATCTAGTTCAGATTCTTTTATAGAGTGAATGGTACAATTTTGTTTTCCCAATTTCGAATATGTACTACACTTAAAAGTTATATATCTACTGCCGTCCTTTTTAGGCTTGCTTAAAAATTTATTCATAGCTTTACCACATTCTTTACAAAACAAAATACCTGTATATTTTGACAGATTTTCAGCTGTTTCAATATGGACTCTTTTTGTTTCAAGCATATTTTGAACTATATTAAAAGTTTCGTTGTCTATGATAGGTTGATGTGCATTTTCAAAAACATACCAAGCATCTTTAGGAACTTGTATTTTTTTATGAATGTTGTAGGCTTTTATTTCTGTTTTATGCTGTACCATTGAGCCGGTGTATACAGGGTTTGAAAGTATTTTATGTATAGTAGAATAGGTCCAATAGATGGTTTTTGTCAGCTTATTTGAGTTTACATAATTTAATTTTTGTACTTCTCTTTTATACATAGTGGGATTTAGAATACCTTCGTTATTTAAGGTCTTGGCAATGGTGAGTTTACCGGCACCAGATAAGTACATATTAAAAATTCTCTTTACGATTTGTGAGGCGTATTCATCAATAACAAGTCTATTTTTATTTTCTGTAGATTTATTGTAGCCGTAAGGAGCATATGAGCCTATGAAATCTCCCTTTTTCATTTTTGCACTTTGTGCAGAACGTACTTTTTTAGAAATATCGGCACAGTAATAGTCATTTAGTAGCAGTTTAAAAGATGTACTTAAACCATCACTTTTACCTGAATCAAAGCTATCGAAGTTATCTGTAATTGCAATAAAACGTATATTTTTTACCACAAACTCTTTTTTTATTAGGTTCAGGGTTTCTATTTGTTCTCTGCCTATTCGAGATAAGTCCTTTACAATTATGGCATTTATTTTGCCCATATTAATATCTGACATCATTTCTGTAAAGGCAGCTCTGTCATAGGTCATACCGGAAATACCATCATCAATATATGTATTAACTAATTCAAATTCATTTTTGTGTTCATTTATATAGCTTTCTATTATCAGCTTTTGATTGTCTATACTTTCAGACTGCTGGTTTAAGTCATCGTGAGAAATTCGGCAGTAAATGGCTGTTTTAAATTTATACATTTATTCACATTCTTTCAATAAAAATTAATTAATATTCTCATACTTTGCTTTTATAGCACTAAGTAAACAATCTTTAAATTCATTTTTTCCATAGGTGACTTTGACTATAAAATTTTTTTTGCTTTTACTCACAAAATCTACCACCTTTAATCCTATGTTAAAAGATATTAATAAAGGGCTTGTCAATATGAATAATATAATTAATAGATAATTTATTTAATAAATAAAAAAATAAGTGATAAAAAATATTTGCAAATTACAATAATTTAGTGTATCATAAAACAAATTGATTAATGTTTATGCGATGAGGCTATGTTTTTGAAACATAGTCTTTTTTTATGGAAGTTAATATGTTCTAAAATGAAAAGAGGGTGCTGTATGCATAAATTGGAAACTAACGATTGGCTTGTTTTAAACAATATCATTTATAAAATATATACTACTAAAGATTTTGATAAAATGAGAAGTGAGTTAATGGAAAGACTAAAACTTCTTTTGGATTTTGATAGTGGAGATTTTTTTCTTAGTGGGGAAGATAATAAGCTATGTAATCCAGTTACATTTAACTGTGAGGCAAATCGTACAGAACTTTATGACGATATAGATTACAGTAGAGGCGTAATGTATAGTGGAAAAACTATGGTGTACAGGGAAACGGATATTATCTCTGATGAAGTAAGAATTAAGACTGATTATTATAAAAATGTGTATCAACCTAATGGCTGGCATTATGCTATACAGGTTATACTTGCGGCAAATAAAAAGTTTTTGGGTGTAATTACACTGTACAGAAATATAGGAAAAGATAATTTCAAATATGATGATATATTTCTTTTGGATATGCTGAAAGAACATCTTTCATTTAGACTTAACCAAGAAAAAAAGGGTAGAGAAATAGGTCATGGAAAATTAAGTGTAGTTGAGGCTACAGAAAAATACCAACTAACTAAAAGAGAGTCTACTATATTACAGCTATTGTTAGATGGACTGGAAAATGATGAAATATGTGATGAATTATCAATATCTGTAAATACTTTAAAAAAGCATGTTTTGAATATTTATAAGAAATTGAACATCAATAATAGAGTTCAGATGTTTAAGATGATTAGAGAGGGAAAGTAATTATAAAAAATATGTCGAAATTATTTGTATTGGTTAAAAATACTTATTTTGGGTTATAAAATTTATTAAAATTAATTATTGTAAAGAATTTTACATTAGAGTATAAATAATGTATAAGATTTATTTAGCAACGGAGCATATTCATATTAAAATATATGCTCCGTTTTTAATGAATCGGAAAGATAAATCCGATGGCTTGTTTACATGCCACAAATTAACGAAGTTAATTTGTTCTGAATTTTTTTAATGTAATGGAGCATATTTTGTATATGTTCCTTTTTTTGTTTTTAAAGGAGTGATTTTTAATGAAGGAATTAGTAATGATTATTAGACCGGAAAAACTTGAAACAGTAAAGAGTATTTTAGATGAATACCATTGTGGTGGTATGACAATTTCCAGTGTTATGGGTTGTGGTACTCAGAAGGGGTCTCTTGAAGAAGTTGTAAACGAAATAAAAGGTCTTAAAACTACAATAAATCTTTTGCCTAAAATTAGAATTGAGGCTGTTGTAGCTGATGAGCAGGTTGAGGAGATAATTACACAAATAAGAGAAAAGGTTGCAACCGGTCACGTTGGTGACGGTAAGATTTTCATTAGAAATATTGAAGATGCTGTAAGAATTAGAACAGGTGAGAGAGGTAATAAAGCTCTTTAAAAAAGTTACGAGGTGAGTGATTTGAATGAGGATAGAAAGGTTATTGTAGAGATAAAGAATGTAAACAAGATTTATGGTGGCACAATCAGACAGGTATGGGTAGAACAGGTACAATGTGGAGATGTGAATACGAGGGTGTTACACCGGATATTATGACATTTGGTAAGGCTTTCGGTGGTGGTGTAATGCCTATTACAGGTATTATTTGTCGTCCTCCAATGTGGACTCAGGAACTTGTTGATAACCCATGGTTACTTGGTTCTCCAACATTTGGTGGTAATCCGGTATGCTGTTCAGCAGCTATTGCTACAATTAAATATATGGTTGACCACGATATTCCAGGTCAGTGCAAGGCAAAGGGTGAAATTCTCAAAAAGGGTCTTGAAGAATTAGAGGATAAGTATCCTACAATTATTGATGATGTAAGAGGTACAGGATTAATGCTTGCTATGGAATTTTGTGAAAGCGAAGTAGGCTATAGTGTTGCAAAGGGTATGTTTGCAAGGGGAGTAATTACAGCAGGTACTTTGGTTAATGCTAAGTGTATACGTTTTGAGCCGGCTGCAGTTATTACAGAAGAACAGATTAAGGCTGTTATTGAAAGACTTGATTCTGCACTTGCAGACACAAAAAAGGAATTTAATTTATAATATTTAGGCTAAAAAGAGGTGGTTTATATGAAGACAAATAATCCTTTATCAATTTTTATGATAGTTGTTGCCACAGTTATATGGGGAGGGGCTTTCGTAGTTGTTAAAGATGGTTTATCTTATATATCACCTCTTTGGCAACTTTCCTTAAGAATGATAGTTGCATCAGTTGTTATGTTAATTGTATTCTTTCCTAGATTGAGAAAAATAAGTAGGAGAGAGTTTAGAGAAGGTATTATAATAGGAATATTTTTTGCTTTAGCCCTTGTATTTCAAAATATAGGCTCTGTATATGTATCAGCTGGCAAAGCATCTTTTATGACAGTTAGTTATGTAGCCTTTGTTCCTATTATAGGAATGGTATTTTTTAAACAGAAAATACATATTATAAGACTAATAAGTATGGTGTTGTGTTTTATAGGTGTTGGGTTGTTAACACTTACGGAAAAATTTACAGTAAATTGGTTTGATACTATTCTTATTATATGTGGCTTTTTCTATGGTTGTCATATTGTGGCGATAGACAAAATTAACAGAGATAGTGATTTAGTAACAATACATTTAATTCAAGTTGTTACAGCTACAGTTATTTCAACTGTATTAGCATTAATTTTTGAACCATTAAGTGGTATTCAATTTAATAATCAAAGTGTTTCAGGATTACTTTACTGTGGTGTTCTTGAAGTTTGTATTGGATTTTTATTACAGTTAAAGGGACAAAGGGGTACCGGCTCATTTTTAGCAGGTATCCTTTTTTCTATGGAGTGTATTTACGCTGGAATTTTTGGAATTATATTTATGGGAGATAGTTTTACTTTTAAAATGGCGTTAGGTTGTGTGCTTATTTTTTGCTCAGCTATTGTGGAGGCTGTTGGGTCTAGTATAATGGAAAGGAGATTGGAAAATGGATATTAAGAAAAATTTTATAGATGGAAAATGGGTAGATGGTACTTTAGGAAGAAACATTGAGGTAGTTAATCCAGCTACCGGTGAGGTTATTGCTCTTGTATCTGAGTCAAGTGTAGATGATGTAAAAAAGGCTATATTGGCAGCAAAAAAATCTTTTTACGTTACAAGAGAGTGGAGAGATATAGATTCTCAGACAAGAGCAGATATTATACTTAAAATAGCAGATTTAATTGAGGAACATGCAGATGAGTTGGTAATGATGGATACTCTTGATAATGGTAAGCCATTAAGGGAGACAGAAGGAGATATTGCCGACGGTGTACATACATTCAGATACTATGCAGGGCTTATTAAAGCTCCTTACGGTGGAGGTTATGGTGTAAATGATGGATTTGGAAAAATGCACTCTTACGAAACTAGAGAACCAGTGGGTGTGTGTGCCCAGATTACACCATGGAATTATCCTTTTCTTATGAGTGTGTGGAAAGTTGCTCCAGCTATTGCAGCCGGTAATTCTATTGTTTTAAAACCAAGTCCTAAAGCTCCTCTTTCAACTATAAGACTTTTTGAGCTAATGGAGGAGGCAGGTAGGCCAGCCGGTTCTATAAACTTAGTACAAGGTGATGCTGAAGTTGGTACAGAAATGGGTCTTAATAAAGATGTAGATATGATAACATTTACAGGAAGTACAAAGGTTGGTCAGAGTCTTATGCGTTCAGCTGCTGAAAATGTAAAGAAAATTGGTCTTGAATTGGGTGGAAAATCACCTAATGTTATTTTTGCTGATGCAGATATGGACGGTGCAGTTGAATGGGCAATGATAGGTATTTTCTTTAATCAGGGTGAAGTTTGTTCTGCAGGTTCAAGAATTATTATAGAAAAGTCTATAAAAGATGAGTTTGTAGAAAAATTAGCTAAAAAGGCAAAGGCTATGACTATTGGTAATGGTGTAAATAACCCTGATTTGGGTCCGTTGATTACGGAACAGCATATGGAAAGAGTTTTAAACTATATTCAGTCAGGTATTGATGAAGGTGCAACTTTAGTTTGTGGAGGTAAAAGATATACAGAGGGTGAATGTGCAAAAGGCTACTTTGTAGAGCCAACTATTTTTGATAACTGTACTCCAAATATGAAGATTGTTCAGGAGGAGATATTTGGACCGGTTGTTACAATTCAGACATTTGAAACAGAACAGGAGGCCATCGATATGGCTAATGATACGCCCTATGGTCTTGCCGGTGCAGTATTTACAAGCGATATAACAAGAGCCCATAGAGTGATAAGTGAGATTAGAGCAGGCATAACTTGGATAAATTGCTTTAATCCTACTTATAATGAAGCACCTTGGGGTGGTTATAAAATGAGTGGCATTGGTAGAGAATTAGGTGTCCATGGTCTTGAAGAATATCAAGAAATTAAACAGGTAAATATTAACCTTAATCCAGGTGTTGTAGGTTGGTATGAACATTAATATTGTAATGGCGAAATGCTCCGAGTTATTAAATTCGGAGCATTTTTAGGTGCAAAAATTAAAAAATACTATTCAAAAATGAATTTTTATGCTATACTGAATAAATATTAATAAAAAATGTCAATATTATTGCTGATTGCATCTATTCATATTTGAATATTTGAACTTTTATGCCAAAATACCTTTATTGACAGCATTTTTTCTTTGTGATAGTATTCTTGCAAACAAAGGAAAGTTGTTGATTTTTGATATATTAAATGGGAGGTTTTAAGTATGAGTAGTTATCAGCCACCAAGTGCATCAGGTTCACCAAGATTTTGTAATATGGGCAATTTTATGAGATTACCTCACGCTGAAAATGCAGAGGGTCTTGACTTTGCTATTGTAGGTATTCCTTTTGATACAGCAGCATCATTTAGAGCAGGTGCTAGATTTGGTCCTAATGGTATTAGAAACATTTCAGCTATGATTAAACCTAATAATGTAGCTATGGGTGTTAATATTATGGACGAGTTAAAGGGTGCAGACTTAGGTGATGTACCGGTTATTCCTGATTATATTCACGAAACCTATGCAGCTATAGAAAATACTCTTACTGGTGTATTGAATGAAGGTGCTGTTCCTATTTCTTTAGGTGGTGACCATGCCATTACATTGGGAGAATTAAGAGCTATTTACAAGAAACATGGTAAGGTTGCTCTTGTTCACTTTGATTCACACCTTGATTTGTGTGATACAGTTTTTGGTCAAAAGTATAACCACGGTACACCATTTAGACGTGCTATGGAGGAAGGCTTAATTGACCCATCTCACTCTATTCAGATTGGTATGAGAGGTTCTTTATATGACCCAGATGATTTTAAGATTGCAGCTGACTTAGGTTTTAAGGTTATACCTGGTGATGAACTTCACACAATGACACCGGTTGAACTTGCTAAGGCAATTAAGGATAGAGTAGGAGATATGAAAGTATTCCTTACTTTTGATATTGACTTTGTTGACCCGGCATATGCTCCAGGTACTGGTACTCCGGAGGTTGGAGGCTTTACTTCTTTTGAAGCATTGCAGTACATAAGAAATATTAAGGATTTAAACTTTACAGGTTTTGATATTGTAGAGGTTGCTCCTCCTTATGACCATTCAGAAATTACTGCATATATGGGGGCAAATTTAGCTTTTGAATTTATGTCAATACTTGCATACCAAAAGAAAAAAGGTATGAGATAACAATATATTTTTTGTAAGCAAAGACGCTACTTTTTGAAGTAGTGTCTTTTTTTTAATTTTAATGAATCGGAAAGATAAATCCGATGGCTTGTTAACAAGCCACATTTTGCAAAGTAAAATGTTCTGACAATGAACCGAAAGATAAATCGGATAGCTTGAATAATCAAGGCACAAATTAACAAAGTTGATTTGTTCTGAATATAACTAATGATTTTAAGGAGGAAATGTTTATGAAGAAATTTATTAAGAAGATTATGGCGATTGCTACTGTAGGTGTTTTAAGTGTTGCCTGTTTTTCAGGTTGTGGTTCAACAGCATCAACTGGAAGCGAAGGTTCAACAGAGGTTACAGCATCAGGAAGTGATGAAACTCTTACACTTGATGCAATTAAGGCAAAGGGTAAACTTTCTGTAGCGACAGAGGCTGCTTATGAACCTTTTGAATATATGGAAGGTGACGAAATAGTTGGTTATAATGCTGACTTGTTCCATAAAATTGCTGATGATTTAGGTGTTGAACTTGATTATCAGGATTTACCGTTTCAGGGTATTTTAGCCGGTCTTGATGCAAAGAAATACGATATGGTTGGTGCTACATTAGGTATTACTGCTGAAAGAGCTGCTAAGTATACAATGACTTATCCAGTTGAAAGAGGTACTAATGTATTCTTAAAGAGAAAAGGTGACGATTCAATAAAAACTATTGAAGATATGAATGGTAAGGTTGTAGGTACACAGACTGCTTGCTATAACGAAACAGATACTAAGGCATATAATGAAAAGCTTAAATCTGAAGGCAAGGAAGGTTATACAGAATTAAAAACTTACGATTCATTCCCAGAAGCATATATGGAATTAAAGAATGGTCAGATTGACTTAGTTGCACAGAACTATGCAAGTGCATCAGCTATTGTAATGAAAAATCCAGATGATTATGAAATTATTAAGGACGCAAATGGTCAGGCTGCTATGGTAGGTGATGAAGAAACTTGGTTAGGCTGGGCTGTTCGTAAGCAGGATACAGAATTATCTGACTATATTAATTCTGAAATTAAGAAATTTAAGGAAGATGGTACACTTGCTGAATTACAGAATAAGTGGTTTGGTGAAACTGTTGATAATCTTCCAGAAAGTGACTATGTAAGAAACAACTAATGAAAATTTATTGAGAGGTGATTATAAATGGAAGGATTTAATTTAGTAATGCACTATATGCCATATTTACTTAAAGGTTTGTTAAATACAGTTGTAGTGTCAGTATGTGCCATTTTAATTGCCCTGTGTGTAGGTCTTCTTCTTTCTGTTTTAAGATTAAGCGGTAATCGTTTTATAACAGCTATTGTAAATATTTATATTAGCTTTGTTAGAGGAACTCCTTTACTTGTACAGATATTTATTATATTTTACGCATTGGCAATGGTAGGACCAAACATACCTGCCTTTGCCACAGGCGTAATTGCACTTAGCTTAAACAGTGGTGGCTTTATGGCAGAGATTATAAGAGGTGGACTTACTGCTATACCTAAGGGACAGTATGAATCTGCTGTTGCTTTGGGTATGAGCAAAACAAAAACACTCTTTAGAATAATATTTCCTCAGGTGTTTAGAATAGTTGTTCCTCAGCTTACAAGTGAGTTTATAAATGTAATTAAGGTTTCACCTATGCTTTCTGTAATATCTATTGTAGAACTTACAAGAACAGCTCAAAGACTTTATAAACAGACTTATGAGCCTATACCATTTTTTATTGCTATAGCTGTACTTTATTTTATAGTATGTGCAGGGCTTGAAGAAATTGTAAAAAGACAGAAAAGAAAAAAGAAGCTCATTCATTAAAGGAGGGAAACTATGGATAATTTAAGTCATATTATGGAAATAGCTATTCCCTTACTTTTACAGGGTATAGGAAATACAATAATTGTATCATTTTCTGCTATTTTAATTTCAATATTTGCAGGCTTTTGTATTGGTCTAATGTGCATATGTAATAATAGCATTTTGAATAAAATAGCAAAGGCGTATATAAAAATATTCAGATGTACACCGTTTATGGTTCAGGTTTATTTAGCTTATTATGTTCCACCAAGTTTTGGAATTAAAATTCCGGCTTTAATAGTAGGGATAATAATACTTAGTATGTACACATCAGCCTACGTTGCTGTTATATTTGAAAGTGGCATTACTTCTTTGCCAAAGGGTCAGCAAGAGGCTTGTGTAGCTATGAATATACCTTGGTTTAAAATGGTAAGAAGAATATTGTTACCACAGATTTATGGTATTATATTGCCTCCATTGACAGGTCAGTTTTTGCAGACTGTTAAGGACTCATCAGTTTTATCAGTTATTACTGTAGCAGAGCTTACAATGATGACTAATAAGGCTATTGGTATAACATTTAGTCCTTTAGAGGTGTATTTATGCACAGCAGTATTTTATTGGGTATTGAATTTAGTTATAGAGTTTGTATCTAAATTTTATGAAAAGAGAGCATTTAAGTTTTCAGCGTAGGAGGTGTGAGTTATGGCAAAAGATAATGTAATTATAAAGGCAATAGGTGTTGGAAAAAGTTATGGCGACCTTGAAGTTCTTAAAGATATAAATATGATAGTTAAGGAAGGCGAGGTTGTCAGTATTGTTGGACCTAGTGGTTCTGGTAAAAGTACATTTTTGAGATGCCTTAATTATCTTGAAAGCATAAATAAAGGTGAAATAACAATATATAATGATGTTTTAAAGGGTGGTAGTGGTACAGTAGTCAGAAAACATAACGAAACTACTGCTAAAAAGATTAGACAAAATGTTGGAATGGTTTTTCAGCAATTTAATTTGTGGCCACACAAAACTGTACTTGAAAATGTTATTGAAACACCTGTACAGGTTAAAAAGGTAAAGAAAGAAGATGCAATAAAAAAAGCAGAAGAACTTCTTAGAAAAGTAGGTATGTATGAAAGAAAAGATTACTATCCATCTCAGCTTTCTGGTGGACAGCAACAGAGAGTTGCAATAGCTAGAGCTTTGGCTGTTGAGCCTAATGTAATGCTTTTTGATGAACCTACTTCTGCCCTAGACCCAGAGTTTGTAGGGGAGGTTTTGGAAGTAATGAAGGGGCTTGCCAAAGACGGTATGACAATGATAATTGTTACCCACGAAATGGGTTTTGCATCTGAAGTTTCAGACAGAGTATGTTTTATGGACGGTGGATATGTAATAGAAGAAGATACACCGGAAAATCTTTTCAGAAATCCAAAGACAGATAGAGCAAAGCAGTTCTTCTCTAAGATTTTAAATGTATAAGTTTTGATTACCAAGGGAGGTGAGTTGATGGAAAAAGAAACCATAATGTTTCTTGATGCTATGCACCAAGGGCTTACTATTTCTGATAATAATGGAAATTTAGTGTATATAAATGATAGTGCAGCAGAATATTTTGGAATAAATAAAAGAGAGGCTGTTGGCAAAAGTGCAGATTACTTTGAGCAGACAGGTAAATTTGTTCCATCAATAACCAAAATGGTAATGGAACAGAATAAAACAGTAAAAGCTATACAGAAGGATATTAAAGGACGGGAGCTTTTGGGTACAGGTGTGCCTATATACGATGAAGGAAAGCTAAAATATATTGCCTGTTTTTCTGCATGGGATTTGTTTACACCTGATGATTTAAGGGAAAGATATGAAGAATTAAAAGAAGTTAATAATAGATTATCTAAAGAACTTGAAGATTTAAGAAAAACTAATCAAATTAATTACGACATTATTGCCGAAAGTAAAATAATGCAGGACAATGTTAAACTTATTACTAAAATTGCTGACACAAAAACACCGGTGTATATATGGGGTCCGGAGGGCTGTGGAAAAAGGTCTATAGCTAAGGAACTTCATAAAATAAGTAAGTGTAATAACGAACCAATGGAGGTAATAAATTGTAGTTTGTTTTCAGGTGAAATTATAGATACCACATTATTTGGTAATGACCAACAGATGGGATTAATTGATATTGTTGGTAAAGGAACTGTTATTGTAGAAAATATTGAAAATATGACTGGCTACATACAGTTAAAGCTGAGAAATACTATGAAAGAAAAAGATACCAGATTTGTAATCACGTCTAAGTATTCATTAGAACAGCTGTACAAGGAAAATAGCATTATTTCAGACCTGTATTATACATTGTCTGTTATAAAAATAGAAATTCCACCTATTAATGAAAGAATAGATGATTTAAAAAAGTATATACTTATGTATTTAGATGAATTCAATAAAAAATATAATAGGAATATTACATTGATGCCAAAGGCATATAGTGCTTTATTAAGCTATAAGTGGCCGGATAATATAAGTCAAGTTAAAGCTATAATGGAAAGAATAGTTTTAATGGCAGATAATGAAAAAGTAAACGTGTACGATTTACCTAAGGAAATAACATCTTTTTCAAAAGAGAATTTTAGCGATAGATTTTCATTAAAAGAGGAGATGGAATCTTTTGAAAAGGAATTGATTATACATGCCTATGATAAGTATAAAACAACTGTTGCAGTTGCAAAGGCTTTGGGAATAAGTCAGGCTTCTGCTGTCAGACGACTTCAAAAGTATATTAGTGGTTATGGTAAGTAGTTGAAAGGAAGTAATGGTTATGGTTAAGTATAAGCCGGCAGACTCACAGGAGTCACCAAGATTTTCAGGTATTAAGACTTTTATGAGAATGGAATATAAAAAGACGACAGAAGATATTGACTTTGCTGTTGTTGGTATACCTCTTGATTGGTGCACTACATATCGTTCAGGTACGAGATTTGGTCCAAGTGCAATCAGGGATATATCTTCTCTTACAAAGCCTTATAATCCGGTGCTAGATGTAAATATATTTGACTATTGTTCTGGTGTAGATTATGGTGATGTTAAGACAATTCCGGGATATACTGAGGATTCCTATGAAGAAATAGAAAAAAGTTTTGCACCATTATTCCAGAAAGGGGTTATACCTATTGCTATGGGTGGTGACCACTCAGTTACATTACCGGAACTAAGAGCTTGTTATAAAGCCTATGGCAAAGTTGCTCTTATTCATTTTGATTCACATTATGATACATGGTCAGAATATTTTGGTAAGGCATATAATCACGGAACACCTTTTAAACACGCAGCTGATGAAGGACTTATTGATACATCAAAGTCAATTCAGGTTGGCATGAGAGGTGGTTTGTATACCAATGCTGACACTAAAATGAGCGAAAAGTTGGGCTTTAAGGTGATTACAGCTAATAAATGTCATAAAATGACTATGGAAGAAATAGTTGAACAAATTAAGGAAAGAGTAGGTAATATGAAAGTGTTCCTGACTTTCGATATTGATTTCCTTGACCCTGCCTATGCTCCGGGTACAGGTACTCCGGAAGTAGGAGGCTTTACAACAGCTCAAGCTCTTGAGTTGGTTAGAGGACTTAAAGATTTGGATATTGTAGGCTATGATGTTGTTGAAGTAGCACCACAGTATGATAGTGGAAATATAACAGCTTTTGCTGCTGCAAATTTAATGACAGAATTTATGGCTCATATAGCTTATAAGAAGAAGTGTAAGGAATGAATTGAATTATATAATCTATTTTAGCGTAGTGTTTTAATAATGCTACACTAATTTTTTTCTTTAGAAGTTTGTGTAATTACCCTCTTTCTCCATCTACCGGCTCCTTGGGGAGCAGAAGACACAGATACTTTGCTAGACATATTGAAGAAAAATGATGTCAAAGCCACTTTCTTTTTATGTGGGTACTGGGTAGATAAATATCCGGAGGAAGTAAAGAAAATATATAATGACGGTCACGACATTGGAAACCACAGTAACACACATCCTCATGGTTCAAAATTATCACTGGAGGAGAATAAGGAGAATATACAGGGGTGTCACGATAAGATTAAAAACTTGTTAGGTATAGATGCAAACCTGTATAGACCACCTTTTGGAGAGTACAATGATACTGTACTAGATGCAGCAAAGGCTTGTGGTTACTATGCTATACAGTGGGATGTGGAACTATTAGAAACAAAATATACAAAAAATGGGCGTATCAGTACGCCCATTTAATATGTATACGGTCCTTATAAACATAGACCTTATCTATAAGTGTTTTAGCAACATCTCTTTTTGCTTCTATATCCCAACTATCCCAACCGTCAAGGTTTGGAATTTTCAACTCAACATCTTTAGTGACATTAAGTTTATTTATTTTGTCAAGTGTTTGTTTTTTCTTGTTATCTAACTCCTCTATCTTTTTGTTTGCGTATTCCATCAGTGTAGTGTTTGCTACAGCAAGGTTATTAACTATATTTTCTATATCTTTTTCGATTTGTACAAGTTCGGCTTTAAGACTGTTTATCTCCTGTCTATTATCATTTTCTATATCTTTAATTTTACAATCGCTAAAGTTTTCCACATAATTAATCATTTTTTGGTGCACAAGTTCTTCTATGTCAGACACATAATGGGTAACAACTTCTGCGTCACACATTTTTATAGCTCGCCCTGAGCAATTAAAGTATTTTGTTTCTTTATATGTTTTTACTGTCATAGCTCTGCCACAGTACCCACATTTAATTAATCCGGTCAACCAAGTATGCTTGCCTTTGCCATTGTTTTTTATCTGTATATTCTTATCTAGTTTGTACTGACATTTAAGCCATAAGTCAGATGGAATAACTCCTGAATGAAACCCTACAGCAATGTGATGGTCTTTTAGGTTGTTGTATTTATTAGCTCCTCTGTCACGCTTGCCATATACATTCAGTCCGTTTACGCCGTTAAATAAGCTAACATCACTCTCTATTACACAGCCTTTGGCTACATAATAATTATAAATATCTACATCAGCCTGTACATATGCCGGACTGTGCAACATTCGTGATAATTTGATATTGTTCCACATTACATTTAGTTTTTCAGTCAAATCACTAGCTATATTACCCAAAGATTTATCTGTGTTAGCGTATTCATAAAAAATTTGTTTTACAAGTTCAATATCGTCATTTTGTTGTATCGTTGCGACTTTCTTTCCACCAATGGTGGTTTTTGTGTTGCTGTACCCGAAAGGTGCAATACCACCACCCCAAGCACCTGTTTCACCTCGTTGGTAATAGTTGTCTTTAACTCTTTCGGCGATAGTTTCTCGTTCTAGCTGTGCAAAAACCATAACTATATAAAGCATAGCCTTACCAACAGGGGTTGATGTATCGAATTTTTCGCTTGCTGAAATAAAGCTAACATTATGCTTTTGTAATATATCTATTATATTGGCAAAGTCTAGCACAGAACGGCTTATACGGTCCAACCTGTACACAACAATAGTGTCAATATTTCCTTGTTTAACATCTGCCATAAGATTTTGAAAAGCTGGACGGTCAGTGTTTTTGCCGGAAAAGCCTTTATCCTTATATATTTTAAACTCCAATCCTTGAGTTTTTATTTCTTTTTGACACATTTCTACCTGTGTTTCAATAGATATAGAATCTTTCTTATCTATAGATTGCCTTGTATATATAGCTATCATATTATATCACTCCTTATAAAAAATATGTTTTTGGGTATAAAAATAACACCTTGCAAGGCAGGTGTTATTTGTGATATAATATCTTTGTTGGTGTATTATATCAGGGCATCTGCCTTGTATGGTACTTTGACAATCCTTTATTGGTAGCATTGGATTGTCAGTGTAGGTCCTCTGTTGGTAGCAGGGGACTTTTTTATTAATAGTTTTTGTTTACAATCGAACAAAATTTTGATATAATGATATAGGAGGTAGGTGATTTAGAATGGTATCAAAAATTAAATCAACAGTTAAAAAGTTCTCCTATATCATTATGCCGTTGTTGGTTTTAATAATCTGTTTAAAAGTTAACAGTTCGAAATATAATTTCTTTAACCAAACGATGTATGAAAAAATGGAAGTATTGGCAGGCATATCAGGAACCATTGCATCCATACTTATTGCAATACTAACTATATATATATCACTATCTAATAACGACAAGATAAAAAGACTAAAGCAAACAGAACACACGAAAATTCTTATAAATAATATAGCTATGGGCATATTTTTATTTTTTTTATATATAATATTTTGGATTGTAAATTTTCCTAGTTTTTACACAATGATTGTATTCCTATGTGCTTTAAGTAATCTAATTGTAACAATATATTATGTTGTAGTAATATCAAGAAGCATATGATTCAATTTTTTGAATTTCAGTTTTTAATTTATCCCTTATCCAATAAAAATGTTCTAAATCTTGTTCATTGATTTGGATAAGGACATTTCTTATATAAATAGATTCATAAAAATTAATAACCTCATCTAGTCCGTAATCGTTTTTTGCAACTATCTCAAATTTTTCCCATACTCTATCTCTTTTTGAAATTTTAGTCAAAAGTTTATTAACAAATTTTTCTGTATTGCCGCATTCTTTAAAAGAAATTTTAAGTTTTGCATTTTTTATTTCTACATTTCCTTCCAACACATCTGCAAGTTTACTTATTTCAGAGCTTTTTGTTAAATCTGGCACATATTTAATATTAAGTGCAGTAAATTTATTATAACTTTTCAATGCTTTTTCGATGTCATTTATTTTTAAAGCAGGTATTTCTATATGCACTTGCGGAAATGCCTTACTATAAATATAAGAAGAAATATGTTCATTTATCTTAGATATTTTTTTATTGCCAAGTACCGCTAGTATATTTTGTGTAAAATCTATATAAATAAATGTATAAGTCTCTAATTGCTGAGTTGCTTGAAAATGTAGGGGTTTAGTTTTATTTGTTCCTTTATCTCTAACCTGCAATAGTTTTGTTGTAGACATATTTTCCTCTTTAGAACATTTTGCAAAAATATATTCATCTGTATATTCAATAATTTCCATTAAAATTTTAGAATCTTCCGATTCTAAAGAATAATTATCTACATCAGGAAATGCAATTTTGAACATTTCATTTGTCTTGCTATTTATATCATCGCTACAATATTTCAATGTTGGTTGTGGAATAATTTTGTAGAATTTAATTACTTTACTAATAGATTCTCCCATATATTTCCTCCTTAGTATCATTAGTATTTTTTGTCGAAAAATGTCGAATTATTGTATATATTTTTTAAGTAACATTTTTTGACAAAATAATACATATTTGTTATAATATTTTTGGAGGATTGTTAGGCTTTATAAAATCTTCTACATAGGCATTAGGTACCGGTACTATCTAATGCCTTTTTATGTATTCACTAAACTGTCTATATACCCGCCTTTCAAGTGGGTGTCTGTTAAACATATTCCTTTTTTCTAGTTCTAATAGCCTTTCGTATCGTATTTCAGCTGATAGCATAGATACATTGCATATTCTAGCTATATCTTCACTAGACTTAATATTCAAGTTGTGTAAGACGATTGCCGGCATTAGCAAATCTCTTGCGAATACATTAGCCTGCTGTTCTCTTACATCTAATACATCATATTCGGTGTTTCTATGTAAAGTTTCGCCGTTAGCCAAATGTCCTAGTAAAATGTGTCCTATTTCATGTGCAAGTGTAAATCTAGCTCTATATATTGGCTTTTTGTCGTTGTAGTAGATGACTGGTTTGCAATCTATTAATCTACTAAAGCCATCTTCGTTAGGTGAGCTGTGCCTATTAATATAATCACTTTCAGAATACCGTATAAGATATATCCCATAATGATTAATTATCTTTGCTAAATTTACAGAAAACTCTCTAATGTCACACTCAATTAAAACTTTCCAAGCCAAATTTCTCGCTATTTTGTAATCGTAATATTCCATATATTTCTCCTTTATAATCAATTTTCAAATTAATTATAAAAAAGAGAAATGTATATTACATTAGTGAACTATTTCCAAAAATGGAAAAATATAACTATAAATCTGTAGGGGGTTTATAGTTTTCTAAATCCTTGCGAACTGCGTCATCATCAGAAACAATTTCAAGCTTAGAGTTGCCTCTAGCAGCTGCTAAAGTTATCTTTTCTTTATTAGAAGATTTTTTTAACTCACTTGAATATGTATTTTTTGCCATATCAAGTGTTTGCAATATATAATTCTGCCCGTCTGGGTTTAAAGACCTAAACGATTGAACAATATCAAATTCTTCTTTATTGCATTTTAATATGTATTCTCCATAAACAAGATAATCAAGAGTCACATCAAAAAAGTCAGCAATTTTCTTTAATGTAGATAATCCAACATTTTCAGTTCCTCTTGTATAAAAATTTTTTAGGGTAGTATATGGAATGTTACTTTCTTTTGACAGAACGCTTATATTTTTAATATTGTTCTTTAACATAAGTTGTTCCAAATTGTCTAAGAAATTCATTTTGTCACCTCCTACACTAATAATAACATATAGGAATAAAAAGTCAAGTATAAAATTACTCATTTAAGTAAAAAATTACTCAAATTAGTAAAAATTATACTTGACATATACTCAATATAGTGATATTATACTATTGAAACAACTCAATAGAGTAAAAAAATAGAAGGAGGTAATATCATGTATAAAAATTTAGAAGCTGAATTGGCCAGAAATGGTATATCTAAAAATTCATTAGCTAAAACATTAAACCTTTCTCAAAAAGGATTATATTTAAAATTATCCGGAGAAACAGACTTTACATTGACAGAAGTAATGAAGATAAAATCTTTATTTAAAGGATTAACTTTAGAATACTTATTTAATGTTTCAAAAGACGAAATTGCGTAGGAGTAGGAAAAGTGAAAGTATATAAAGATATGCTGATTAAAATTGGCAAAAAAGAATATTTGGTTTGTTATAAGACAAAATTAGGTTTTGTATCAGAAATTCGTGTAAGTGAAATTACAAACAAGCGACAACTTGACAGCACAAAAACATATGTTTGCTCAACCAGAAAAGTACAGGTTGAATTAATAAAAGCCAGTACATTTAAGGACTGGCTTAGGTATTACTTATTTAAGATGAGATATAAGCTGAGAAAGTAGAACTGGTATTGAATAATCGATTGCTGAACTTAGTCCTTTATCAGTTATATTTTTAACAAATGTTTTTAACCTATCGAGTGTATTTGTATTAGGCTTAGATTGAAGCTCTTTTAACAGTTGACAAACTAATTCTTTATGTTCCGGACACATATCAGACTTTTGTATGTTGTTATATATTGAAGAATAATTGTCTGATATTGTATTGTTTGAACCATTAACAAGAATGCTGTTATCTCCCTGAGTTACAGAAATATTTGCAAATTTTTGAAAGTTATTTTCGTAGAAATCTACTCCTTTTTCTGTAGGACAAAAGGTAAAGAAACCTAAACAACTTACATTTTGCTTAACAAAACCATTATCTTTTAGATAGTCATATGCACGAATTAGTTTATCACAGCTATATTTTTTTAAAATAATATCATTTGTGCCACATGAGCTATCCAAAAATATTGTTGCTTCATCACCATCGTTATAAGCAGTACAAGCTAAAGTTAAAACATCTTTTTGTATTTGATTCATAAATGTATATCCTTTCTATTATGTATTTCAATAGTACAGTGCTGATAGTTGAATTATAACACAAAATAGAAAGAGGTAAAAGAATAATATTAGGAGGTGGAAAGATGGAACGAGAAAAAGCTAATGTAATAGATATTAAAGTTTCAACAACGGAACTAGATACTGCTATAGAAAAGGCAGAACGCCTTATAATACTTTTAACTGAGGCAAACAAATTGGCTGAGAGTTTTTGCAAGTAACTACTAGGACAATCAGCATTTATCATAATATGAAGAGAGGTGATTAATATGCAAAAATACAAATGTACTGAGGAAAGACCTGTTTACAAGAGTGAAGAGGAGGAAAAAGAGGCATTAGGCAGAGGGTTATATACTCTCAACAAACGCATATTGCCTTATCTGCAGAAGAAAGAGGTGTATAAATGACGATACTGTTACTGATTGCAGTTATCTTTATAGCTGCTAATTTGGTTTATTGAGAGGAGATGAAAATATGGGATGGACAAAAGCTGATGACGAAAAGCTGAGATTGTTAGATTATTGCGGTGTTACTGTTAGTGATATGGCCAAAATCTTAGGAGTTACATACAACTCCGTAAATAGCAGGATTGAGAAAATAGGCATAAAAGCAAGTACACAAATCCCAAATGAAGGTACTTTTAGTGAAGAAAGATTGGCTATGCCGGAAATAAGAGAGAACATCTGTTTACTGTATATGGTCCATCTAAAAGAGGGAGACAGCGTGGCATATGTAGCCAAGGCTTGTGGGTTTAGACGAAGTCAGGTAGAGAGCTGTTTAGCAGAGTGCCTAGCAGATGGGACTTATGGAAGAGTGTTACAGAGAGTTAATAATCACAATTTGAAGGGGGGACAGATATGAAAAATTTATTTACGAAATTAAGGATTTGCTTATTCGGAACACAAGTAGTTGTGCTCAGCAAGGAAGAAGCTAATCGTATGAAAAGGAGATGTGTCAGGTGGGAGTAAAGAAAAAGTCCTCTGCTGCAACAGAGGACCATACATAAACACATTTGGAAATATATTTACAGCTAAATTATAGAACATAGAAAGGAAAAAGTCAAATGGTTATTAATTGTGAAAATGTATTATGTATTTTTAATGCAGAGAAAAATTGTATTAAAGACTGTGTAAGTTTAAACAATGAGGCTTGTTGTAGCAACAGTATTGTCATTACCGAAACAGAGAAAAACAGGCTAAAAGATTATTACTGTAATTGCATTGTTAATAAGGTAAATGAAGAAACAACAAAGTTGCAAGCACGAAATGAAGAACTTCAAAAAGAGGCTGACAACAAAGATAAAGTTCTTGCTGATTTAAAGCAGAAACAGGTTGAGCATAAAACAGCAAATGACATATTGTCAAACGCAAGGGAAAAGGTCTGAGCATTAAATCTGTTTCTGAAATTACAGGCATTGCAAAGACAACACTTTACAATAGGTTAAAATCGGCAGGACTTATAGACAAGAAGAAAGCTAAACTGGAGGGTTTTTAATGATTAAAGCAAAATTCGACTTACAGAGAACTACAAAAGGCACTTATGTATATACAGAAACAGGTGGAACTGATGCAATCAGAACACTATACATAAGAAAGACGGCACTGCCTAAACAGGTAAAGAAGATTGTTGTTGAGGTTAAGGAGGAGGAATAATGTCTACATTATACGAATTAACAGAGGAGCTAGACCAGTTGCAGGATATGATAGATGACCCAGACTGCCCTGTATCTACAGAATGCTTGAAAGACACTTTTGAAAGTTTAGATTTGGAGTTTAAGGAAAAAATTAACGGGTACGGAAAGCTTGCCAAGAACACAAAGGCTTGTATAGATGCTATTGCTAACGAGCAAAGGAGATTGGCAAAAAAGAAAAAGTCGCTTGAAAATAAATTAGACAACTTAAAAGAGGCTGTCGCTGGAGCCATGTTAGCCACAGGCAGAGAAAAGATGAAAACAGAATTATTTTCTCTCTATGGTTTAAAGGTTGATAAATTAGTAGTAGGGGCTAGTGACCAAGTTCCTGATGAATATAAAAAAGAAAGCATTTCTTTAGTTGCTGACAAGGATAAAATCAGACAGGCTTTAGACGATGGAGAAGTTTTAGGGTTTGCCAGATATTCGGCATCTGTAACAATAAGGTAATTTATGTCACGATATGTCATGTAGCCTATGCTACTATATTTCAGAAAGGAGTTTTTAATGTGGGAACACCTGTATTGATAATGGGTAAAAGTGGCTCCGGAAAGAGTACAAGCCTTAGAAATTTTGGCGAAAATGAAATACTCTTAATTAATGTAAGTCGAAAGCCGTTACCCTTTAGAAAAAGATTTAATACAGCTATAAACACGGACAAATATAGCGAAATTGCCAGAGCAATGACAAAATTAAATTGTGAAAATCCTAAGGTCAAAACGGTTGTAATAGATGACGCAGGATATTTAATAACAAATATGTTTATGCGTGGACATTCTGCAAAGGGTACGGGAAATGCTATATTTGGTTTTTATAACGACATCGCCGACAGGTTCTGGAGGATGATTGACTACATTTATACACTTCCACAAGATGTTATTGTGTATATCCTTATGCACGAAGAATGCAACGATATGGGAGAGTATAAACCAAAGACTATAGGCAAGATACTTGATGAAAAGGTGTGTCTTGAGGGTATGTTTACAATCGTGTTGAGATGTATAACTCAAGACGGGAAACATTACTTTAAAACCAAAACAGACGGAACAGATGTGTCAAAAAGCCCACCGGATATGTTTAGCAGTGAACTTATTGACAATGATTTGAAAGCTGTTGACACAGCTATAAGAGAATATTATGAATTAGGAGGAATTTTAAAATGAAGAAACCAAACAATTATGATGAATACCAGTTAGGTGGAGGTAAAAGACTTTCTGCTGGAGGATATATTTGCAAGATTATGCAGGTAGAAGAAACAAAATCCAAAGCCGGTAAAGAAATGGTAACAATTTCTTTAGATATTGCAGAGGGTGAATACAAAGGTCTTTATACAGAAAAATATAAGAGCAACACCAATGCAAACAAAAAGTGGGGCTGTATAGTTTATGCCCTTACAGAAGGCGAATACATAAACACATTTTTAGGCTTTTGTAAGAGCGTTGAAGCAAGCAATGGCGTAGGAATAAACTGGGGCGATAATTTTGGAGCTCAGTTTAAAGGTAAGACAGTAGGTGCTGTGTTTGGTGAAGAAGAATTTCAGGGCAATAATGGGGTTGCTACTGCTGTAAAAGTAAGATTTTTCTTGCCTACAGCAGATATAGTAAGCGATAACTTTACTGTACCGGAAAAGAAATGCTTACAGCCACAGCCTACGACTGATACTAACGGATTCTTCCCGGCTACTGATGTAGACGATGATGACTTGCCATTTTAAGGTTGTGATTAAGTGAATTTACATAGCGTAGTTAATTGTTTTAGCAACCCCAAAAGGCTAAGTTCAAGCTCGTATCAGGTATCTTGCCCTTGTCACAATGATAAAGAAAACTCACTTACAATAACAGAAAAGGGCAACAAAATACTGATGTACTGTCACGCCGGTTGCAACACAAGGGATATTTTAAGTGCTGTTGGTTTAACAATGGCAGACTTAAATAACGGTGTACAAGTAGAAACTAGCAACTGGAAGTCAAAACTGGAAAAGCATTTAGGCAAGCTAGAAGCTGTTTATAATTATGGAGACTACTTAAAGTTGCGTTTCGAAGGTAAAAAAATGCTTTTCGGGACACTTCAAAATGGTGAATTTGTTAAGGGTATTGATGGTATACCTCGTACCCTTTACAACCTAGATGCAGTTAAAAAGGCTATAAAGAATGGCTATCCCGTCTATATTGTAGAGGGAGAAAAAGATGTTGATACCCTAAAAAACTTTGGATACACAGCAACAACTGCCGGTGGAGCAAGTGACTGGCGAAAAGAATACGCAAGTTACTTTAGAGGTGCAAGGGTTGTTATACTTCCAGATAATGACGATGCAGGGCGAAACTTGTGTAAAATAATAAAAAAAGATTTAAGAAATGTTGCTTCTGCTATTAAGGTAGTAACAACTTCAAATGAGCCAAAAGGCGATGTGACAGACTACTTTAATGAAGGTAATTCAGTAGATGATTTTAAAGGATTATTAAAATCACTACCCTATGAATGGGCAGACTGGCTTATAGTAAATAAAGAAGTTCCGGTAAAAGTAAATGCTGACAAATTGGCAAGGGCAATAACAGAAAATTTAAGTTATGTAATGCTTAAAAGACAAGGTTATGATATTGCTGATTTCTATGTATATGATAATGGCGTTTATAAGAAGTGTAGTAAGCAGGAATTTAAGAGCTACATAAAAAGTTATATTCCTATAGGCTTAGCAAGTGACACTATTCTTAATAATATTTATAATCTTGTAGGTTGTAGTGGAGAAAATGTTTATGAGTTTGATTATGCTGACAGTAATGAAAGTGTTATAAATTTACAAAATGGTCTTTTAGACCTAAAGAAAGGCGAGCTTGTACAACATAGTGCTGATTGTATAAGTACAATACAGCTTAACTGTAAATATGACAAAAACGCACAAGCACCTGTTTTTATGAAGTTTGTTAAGAAGCTATGCTCTGATAAAAGTGGAGTTGTAGATAATGAAAAACTTATGTTGTTGCAAGAATGGACAGGCTTGTTGCTTTCAAATATAACAATAAATAGGGTTAAAAAGTGCCTTGTGTTGTATTCGGCATTAGGCAATACAGGTAAAAGTGTTTTTCTGAACCTTATTTGTAGGATATTAGGTGGAGAACATACCATAAATATACCTATTCAAAATATGTCTGATAGGTTTGCACTGTCGGACTTGTATGGTAAAAGGCTTGACGTAGTAGGCGACCAACAGGCTGATGCAATAGAGAATAGCAGTGGTTTTAAACAGCTTACAGGTGGCGATAGAGTAAAAGTAGAATTTAAAGGAAAACAATCCTTTGATTGGGTTTTCCGAGGAGGTATACTTGTTTCCTGCAATGACCTGCCATACTTCGCTGATGACAAGGGTGGCCATATTTTCGAAAGAATGACAATACTCCCCTGTGATAGTCCAGTTGCTGTTGAAGAACGAGACGGTGGACTTATTGACAAGATAACGAAAGAAGTTGACGGTGTTTTCCTCTGGGCTTTAGATGGCTTAATTAGACTTAATAAAAATAGATATAAATTCACAGATTGTCAGGCAAGCAAGGCGATATTGAATGAATATCGTGCAAACCTTGACACCGTTTATAGATTTTTAGACGAATGTTTTGAAATTACTGATGAAAAAGCAGACAGAATAAAGAAAACCGACTTTGAAGCACAGTATCAGAAATGGTGCGTTGTTAATGATTTTAAGGCTTTAAATAAAAGAAATATTAAAGAGCGTGCAGAGAAGAACGGTATAGGCTGTGTGAAATACTATGGAATATATTGTTATACAGGCTTAAAGGAAAAGGAAAAAGAAATTGAATTTTTTGAAATGCCTGAAAGTGAAGCTAAAGACGAACAGCTTCCTATTGAGTTTACAGAAAATTCATAAGGGCAAAAATAGCCCTGCTAAGGGAATGTTAAGGGCATAAAAAGGGCGTAAAAAATCCAGTAATTACTAGGGTAAGGGCAAAAAGGGCAATATATTTTAAATATAAATATATTAAAATAATAAAATATATATAAATAGAAAATATACCCCTTTTGCCCTTAATAATGAAAAATAGCCTTGTAATGTCAGTAATTACTGGTGTTTTAGAGTTTATGTATTTTGCCCTTAAATTTGCCCTTATTTGCCCTTAAAGAAAATGAGGTGAAATAATGTTAAAAAGTAATAAAGCAAACGGTAACGAATTAGAGCGAATATTTGCAGAGGCTTTGTCTGTTAAAGGTCGTTGGGTACACAGGGTGCAGGACAACGCTAACGGACAGCCTTTTGATATTATATCTATAAGGAATAATATCGCATTTGTTTACGATTGTAAAGACTGTAAAAATGATATTTTTGTTTTTAATAGAATAGAAGATAATCAAAGACTTGCTTTTAATAGTTTTTTGTATTGTGGGAATATAGGTTGCTATATTGCTGTAAGGTTTAAGTCAGCAAGTGATAAGGTTTATTTGTTGCGTTATGAGTTTATAAAAGAATGGGAAGCACAAGGCAAGAAACAGATAAGTTACAAGGAGGTAGAGAATGGACACATATGTGACTATGTCGAATGTGGTCAGTATACAAAATCCTCCCGATAGCCTTTTAATTTATTGTAGGGATGATTTAAAAGTAAATAACCCAGATTACCTTACAAGAGTAAGAATGGGATTGTGGGCAGGAGATACATCTCCAGTAATGTACTTATACAAGTACCACAAAAGCAAAAGCCTATTGCAAATTCCAATAGGCTTATATGATGAGGTAAGGGGGTTTTTAGACCCTAGACATTTAAAGTATCTTATAGATTTAAGCGATACGGAAAAGGCAGATATAAACGCCAAAATACCACTTTATGATTACCAAGAAAAGGCCGTAAACGAGATGATAAAAGCTAGATACGGCATTCTGCAAAGTAAGGCAGGGAGTGGCAAAACACAGATGGGTATTGCTCTAGCTTGTAGATTAGGGTATAGGACCTTGTGGCTTACACATACGCAAGACCTTTTAAAACAAAGCTACAACAGAGCCTTGCAGTACCTTCCTAAAGAAAAGCTAGGAAAGATTACAGAAGGTAAGGTAGAGTTAGGAGAAATTACTTTTGCTACTGTACAGACAATGTGTAAGCTCAATTTACATAATTACAAATACTGCTTTAATACCGTTATTGTGGACGAGTGCCACAGGGTATCCGGCACGCCAGCCAAAAGTACACAGTTTAGCAAGGTTCTTACATCTTTAGCTGCAAGACATAAGTATGGCCTTAGTGCTACACTACATAGAGCAGACGGACTAGAAAGGTGTATGTATGCACAGCTAGGTAATGTGGCTTATAAGGTGCCAGATACAGCCGTAAGTGACAAGGTTATGACCGTTAAGGTGAAAAAGATTGATACTAGAATAACCTATGATGATATTAAGGGCTGTTATGACACAGACGGTACTTTAATATACAGTAAATTCTTAACATCGTTAGGCGAGTGCCAAAAACGCAATGAGGTTATAAGAAACATCGTTAATAACTTAAATGACAGGCAGGTGCTTATATTAAGTGATAGAGTAGGACATTTAAGGCTTTTAAAGGATATGCTAAATGGAGCAGAACTTCTTGTAGGCAGTACAAACGCAAAGGAAAGAGAGCAGATTATAAACAATGCAAAAGCCGGAAAGGTGAAAGTGATTTTAAGTACTTTTGCCCTAGCTAAAGAGGGTTTGGACATACCTTGTTTAACCGATTTGATTATGGCTACTCCCGTCAAAGACTTTGCCATTGTGGTACAAGCAGTTGGTAGAGTTGCTAGGGTGGCTAAAGATAAGCCACAGCCGGTTGTCTATGACCTTGTAGACGATATAAATAAATGCCACAAAATGTTCTTACAAAGGGTAAGACATTATAAAAGAAGTGGGTGTATTATATGCCAGTAGAAGTTGTTGCCGTCTGGATGCCTGACAAGGATTTTTGTTATAGCTTTGTGGTTGTTACCACGGGTAACAAAGTGCTTATGGAAAGGGAAAAAGAATATCCTGATTTAAAAGAGTTTATGGAGTACCTTATAAGGGTATTTAACAACAATAAACGCTTTGACTGGGAAAAGATATTTATATGTAAAAAGGGTTGTTTTGTATATATGTTAGGAAGGGATTTGAAAAATGACAAGAGGTATAGAAGTTATAATTAACAGCATAGCCAAACACTACGACTTTAAAAACAGGAGTATATTGTTAATTGAAGAAATGTCAGAATTGACAAAAGCTATTACAAAATATACTAGAGTTGAAGCCGGCGGGAAAGATATGTCTGTAAAGATTAATAAAGCAAAGGCAAGAAAAAATATTGTTGAAGAAATGGCTGACACGCTGATAATGATTAAAGAAGTCCAAAAACTTTTAGAAATAACCGATTCTGAAATTGACAAAGTTGTGGTAGAAAAGTTGGTACGGTCTTTGAATTTGATAAGGCAAGAATAATATTAATGAAAAGAGGTTTTGAGATTGAAAAAAAAAGCTGACTGGTACATGAAAAAGTTGGTTGAATTGGAGAGTAATGAGAATGAAAATTGATTGCGGATATACTGAAAATTATTTGAAAGAGCAAAATAGGATGACAGGGAATTGTGAGATAGATTGTAAAGATTGCCCGATTAGTGATAACAACAACAAGACCAACTTGCCATGTGGAGAGTTTGAAAGAACGTATCCTGACGAAGCGATAAAAATCGTACAAAAATGGTCTGACGAACATCAGGTGGAAACAAGGGCAGAGCATTTTTTAAAAATGTACCCTAATGCTCGAATGCACAATAACGGTCACCCTAATGCTTGCGTTAAGAATTTGGATAATAATGTTTCGTGTGAAGTATGCTTAAATGGTTGCAAAAAGTGTTGGGATAAACCGTACGAGGACGGCGAGTTTTAGCTTGAACCTGTCGGAAATTCCGACAAGTAAAAGTAAAAAGCCCTCCGGCAAGCGAACCAAAGAGCGACCAAGATGAGTACACAAAACATTATAAATGGGTTGCTTAGGTTTGTCAAGGAGGGTGTCATGGAGAAAGAAGATTTAAAAAAATATTTGGCTTTAGTAAGAGAAGTTGACGATATAAGAAAAAGAATATTACAACTTGAAGAAAATATGTATACTGTAAAAGCTGTTGGTATGGACGGTATGCCAAAAGGAAACTGTGTAAATGATAGTATAGGGAACATTGTTGCAAGGGTGAATGACCTTAGAAGCGAGTATTTAAAGCAATATGATTTGGCTCTCTGCGAATTGTACAAAATAGAAAGAGCAATTGAAAAGTTAGAAGATTTAACTGAGCGACAGTTGATGCGTAAGAGATATATTGAAGGCAAGAGGTGGGAAGATATATGTGTAGAACTTAATTATAGTTGGAGGCAGATACATAGAATTCATTCAAAAATTTTAAAAACAATGAAAGGTGGCACACAATGACACACTATTCTGTGTTATTATGTTAGGGTAGAAAAGGTTAAAAAACTTTTGATACATTCTCCTTTCTGTGATTAAATACAGATATTAAAAAAGCACTTTAACTAGGTGGCTACGGCTACTATTGGTTACTGTGCTTTTTTGTTTATAGAAAATGCTAGGAGGTGGCATTAATGAACTTATGTGATGAAAGGCAGGTGTTTTGATGAATCATAGCAAATTAGCAATTGAAGTTGTTGCAACATTGATAAGTGAAAAAACAAGCATCAATCAAAAAATAGCTGCAACAATACTGATGAAAATTCTTTTTACAGATGAAGAAAGAAAAATGATTCTTGAAGACCCTGACTTATATCCTTTTAGCAGGAATGATTCAAGGGTCAGAACATGGACGAAACAAATCATTTCAAAAGGTAAATGTGAAAAATGCGGTGCAACTGAAAACCTTGAAGCACATCATATCATTAAATGGGCAGATTATCCAAAAGGAAGAGTTGATTTAGAAAATGGAATGTGTCTTTGTCATAAATGTCATACAGAAGAACACAAGAATGACCAGTCATATTTTATGATGAAGTCAAAAGAAAGTAGGTGTTCAGCGTGACGCCAAGACAAGAAAAGTTTTGCCTTGAATATGCTGCATCAGGTAACGCGTACCACTCAGCACTTAATGCAGGATATAGTGAAAACTATGCAAAAGGCAATGTCAGCAAATTGTTGGAAAATGAGAGTGTAAAAAAACGATTGCAGGAACTGAAAGAAAAAGCGGAATCTGAAAAGATTGCTGATATTAAAGAAATGCAAGAAAAACTGACTGCAATCATTAGACAAGATACAACAGAAGATGTGATTGTGGTTGAAGGTACAGGCGATGGTTGTTCTGTAGCGAGAATTATGCAAAAGAAACCTTCTTTCAAAGAAGTTGTCAGTGCAATCAATACGCTCGGAAAGATGCAGGGGGCATTCGCTGATAATATCAATTTATCACTTGAACCAGTTATGATTGTGAATGACCTGAAAGAATAATAGGTGATGTCATGAAGGTATCATTGCAGGAAGCAGTTGGCAAGGGTTACAAAGACTTTTGGAATTTCACGGGAAGATACAGAGTATGCAAAGGCTCACGAGCAAGTAAAAAATCTAAGACGACAGCACTTAATTTTATTTACAGGATAATGAAGTACCAACAAGCCAACTTGCTTGTTGTAAGAAAAGTATTCGGTACTTTAAAAGATAGTTGCTATACAGAGCTTAAATGGGCTATTCACAGATTTGGTGTGGATAGCCTTTTTGATTGTAAGATGTCTCCGTTGGAAATTACTTATAAGCCAACTGGTCAGAAGATATATTTTAGAGGACTTGATGACCCACTTAAAATTACTTCTATAACAGTAGATGTAGGTTGCTTGTGTTGGCTATGGATAGAGGAAGCGTACGAAATTGATTCAGAAGATGACTTTAATATGCTTGATGAAAGTATAAGAGGTGTAACACCTCCAGGCTTGTTTAAGCAGATTACTATTACATTAAACCCTTGGAATGAACATCACTGGATAAAAAAGCGTTTTTTTGACACAGAAGATAATAACGTAATGGCTAAGTCAACAAACTATATGTGTAATGAATGGCTTGACGAAAGCGATTTAAAAGTGTTTGAAGATATGAAAAGGAACAACCCTCGTCGTTATCAAGTTGCTGGTTTAGGAAACTGGGGTATTACAGATGGCTTGGTTTATGAAAACTGGCAGGAAAGGTTGTTTACTGTTGAGGAAATTACGAAAATGCCGGGAATCGAAAGTACATTTGGCTTGGATTTTGGTTATACCAACGACCCAACAGCCTTATTCTGTGGACTTATAGATGTTAAAGGTAAAGTCTTGTATGTGTTCGATGAAATATACGAGAGAGGGCTTAGTAATGAAAAGATAGCCCAAAAGATAAGAGAAAAAGGCTATAGTAAAGAAATTATTACAGCTGATTCCTCCGAACCAAAATCTATAGACAGGCTTAGGGAGTTGGGAATAAGACGTATTAAGCCAGCTCGAAAAGGCAAGGATAGTATAAACAATGGCATTGATTTTTTGCAAGGTTTTGAAATATTGATACATCCTAAATGTCAAAATTTCATAAAAGAAATTGGTTCGTACTGTTGGGATAAAAACAAAGAAGGTAAGAGTATAAATGTTCCCGTTGATGTGAATAATCACTTGATGGACGCTATGAGGTATGCCGTAGAGGGTTACACAAGAGGTAGGACATTTAGTTTTGAATAGAGGTGATAAAGATTGTTTAATTTTCAGTTTCCGGGGTGGCTGACCCCGTACATGAATGACATTATCCGTAAAGGAGCAGAAAGCAGATTAACGGATATGGACTATGTGTCTAGGGAGATAACCCGTTTCTTATCCAGTCCGCGCCGAGCCGACATGCTAACAGGCAACAGATACTATACAGGTGTACACGATATATTGCACCACAAAAAAATGGTTATTGGTGAAGGTGGAGAACCCACTCCAGTTACTAACCTGCCAAACGACAGGCTTGTAAATAACCAGTATGGCAAGTTGGTTGACCAAAAAGTTAATTACTTGTTAGGTAAGGAAATATTGTTTAACGCAAAAGACGAAACCTATTCAGAAATACTTAACAACAAAATTTTTGACGCTAAGTTTGACAATCTGATACAGGAAATTGGCGAAGATAGCCTAAATTGTGGTATTGGCTGGATATACATAGGATATAACGAAATGGGCGAGTTAAGCATGCAGAGAATAAAGCCTTGGCAATTAATTCCTTGCTGGGATGATGAAGCTCACACCATATTAAATTATGCTATTCGAATATATCCTGTTTCTTATTACGAAGGCAAGACCGAAAAGGAAGCATTAAAAATTGAAATATATGAAGAAAAAGGCATTACCAAGTTAGTAAAAACCGACGGGCAGATATTGCCTGACGGCATAAACTGGCGAGTGCCTTATTTTTATAACAATGAACAGCCTCTTGGTTGGGATAAGATACCTCTTATTCCTTTTAGGGCAAACAGAAACGAATTGCCGTTGCTAAAAAAAGTTAAGAGCCTGCAAGATGCTTTAAACCTTATGTATAGTAATTACACTAACAATATGCAAGAAGACCCTAGAAATACCATTTTGGTATTAAAAAACTATGACGGTGAAGATTTGGGAGAGTTTAGACAGAATTTGTCTACTTACGGTGCTGTTAAGGTACGAACTGCTGATGGTTCGCAAGGTGGGGTTGAAACACTATCTATACAGGTAAATGCTGAAAATTACAAGGTTATTATCGATTTGCTCAAAAAGGCAATAATTGAAAATGCAATGGGATACGATGCTAAAGACGATAGGCTTAGTGGCAATGCAAACCAAATGAACATACAGAGTATGTACTCAGATATTGACCTTGATGCTAACAAAATGGAAACAGAATACAAGGCATCTTTACAGAGGTTATTGTGGTTTGTTAACGCTTATTTATCCCAGACAGGTCAGGGGAATTTTGATGAAGATGTTGAGATTGTGTTTAACCGTGATGTGCTTATAAATGAGGGCGAGGCAATAGATAACTGCGTTAAGTCATTAGGTGTTTTAAGCAAAGAAACTGTTGTTAAAAACCACCCTTGGGTTAATGATGTCAGTGCTGAAATGGAGCTTATACAAAAGCAAAATGACGAGGAATACAGCATTAAACTTGACAACATAGGCTGGTGACAGCATTGGCGAAGAATAGTGATTACTGGGCAAAGAGGGCTGTTGAAAATGAAAACAACGCAAGAACTACAGCTCAAGCAGGTAAAGACGAGATTGAAAAGATATTTTTAACAACCAGAATAAGGCTTCAAAAAGAAATTGAATATTGGTGGTATAGGTTTGCTCAAAATAATGGTCTGACTGTCGCAGAAGCTAAAAAACTAATGACGAAAAAAGAGTTGGACGAGCTTAACTGGGATGTAGAAGAATATATCAGAAAAGGTATTGAGGCTGCTATTACTCAAGTGCCTGATGTAGAAAAACAACTCGAGAATGCCAGTGCAAAATTCCATATTAGTAGGCTTAACGCCCTTAAAATACAGGTGTTGTCTATTTGTAATGAATTGTTTACCGATACCAATAAAACAGTAAAAGAGTGTATGAAAAAGGTATATGAGGATACATATTATAAAACAGCATACAATATTCAAACAGGTATCGGTGTGTATTCTAACTTTTCAAAAATCGACGAAAATTTGCTTGAAAAAATTATTTCAAAACCTTGGGCAGATGACGGTAGCAACTTCTCCGAAAGAATATGGGGAAAGTACAGACCACAGCTAGTAAACAGGATACATAAGGACTTAATAGATTGTGTATCACGCGGAAGAAACCCTAACGAGTATTCAGAAGCTCTTGCAAAAGATTTTAAAGTTAGTTTAAAGCAGGCAGGGGATTTAATGCTAAGTGAATACAATTATTTTAACGAGCAAGCTACACAGGATTGTCTGAATGAATTAGATGTCGAAGAATACGAAATACTTGGCACTCTTGACGGCGTTACTTGTGCTACCTGTGGTGGTTTGGACGGCAAGCACTACCCACTTAAAGATGCTGTAATTGGTGTTAATTCTCCACCATTCCACCCACGATGCAGATGTACTACTATTCCATATTTTGACGATGAATTTACTGAAAATGAGGAAAGAGCCTACAGGGGAGAGGACGGGAAAACTCACTACACTAAGGCTAAGACATACGAAGAATGGAAAAAGGAATTTGTTAAGGAGAAAGGTCAAGACGCTTGGGATTTATATGAAAAAGGTTCAAAATACCGTAATTCAGATAATGAACAGTACCAGAATTATAAAGATATTTTGGGTAAAAATGCTCCTGAAAGTCTTGAAGAATTTCAGAAAATAAAGTATACTAATAAGGAAGAGTGGAAAAATTTAAAACTATGTTATAATGATAAGAATTTACAAAACGAAATTCGTGAAAGCTACAATCTTAATATACTTGAGGGTAAGCAAGGAAAGCATATTTTAGGACATAATAATTATATTGAAGGTAGAAGTTATTTAACTGTTTCGATTAATGAGGCACAGGATATAGTTAATAAATATGCTGGTACAGGTCAAATATTAAGAGACAGAAATAATAAATGGACGAATAAGGAACTTATAGATGTTGGAGAAAATGTGGGTATTGCATTAAATTTAAACGGTGATAGGAAACCTACATCAAAGATAATTATACATTACAGTAAAAATGGTATACATATTGTTCCTACTGATAGAAAATTAAAAGGGAGTAAAGAATTATGACGGAAAAGGAATTAAGTTCATATCAGGGAAAAAAAATAAGAATTCATTGTACTGATAGTAGTATAATTGAAGGTTTTTGTTGTTTATTTGTTAGGGCAATTGATAACGAACCTGAGATTCCTGCAATTGGTATTGAAACAAAAAACTATGAAAGAGGTATAGTTGAAATCACTCTACCTGAGATAGAAACTATAGAAATAATGAGATAAAGCACTTTTGAAGTTGATTCAAGGGTGCTTTTTTGATGAAAAGGAGAGAAAAATTATGCAGACATTTTTATTTTGTTTATACATTCTTAAAGAGATTAGTTCTATAATTTTATTTTTAGCCGTTGCCGGTTCAATTGTATACGCATACTACAGGGACCATAAAATTATTGAAGAAATTAAAAAATAAAGACAAATAAAAGTTACAGGCAAGTTAGCAGACACAATAAATTAGCAGATTAGGACAGTTTAAAGCTGTCCTTTTTTGTTGCTAAGAAAGTTAAATGTAAGGAGGAAAATATATGAAAAAGATTTTAACATTGGAAGAAACTGCAAAAATGATGTTGAGTGAAGATTATAAGGAAAGATTTAAGGCTGAATATTATCAGTTAGTTAATAGGTATGAAGCTCTTAAGTCAATGATGGAAAAATGGGATGCTGGTACTTTAGATTTCAAGCCGGCTTCTTCAAGAGCTATTTATAGTATTCAGATTGACGCAATGGAAAGATATATTGTTGTACTTGAATTAAGAGCCAGTACTGAAAAAATAGATTTGTCGAAGTAATGAAGTAATAGCCAGTTAATCGCATACTGAAAGGATGTGATTCCGTTGGGTTAGATTAATAAAACAAAAATACAAATGTAACTATAAATAATTTAGTCAGCAAGGGGAATGGGTGTAACAGCCTATTCCTTTTTTATATTTGCCCTGAATATGGCGTAAAACTATTCAAGCATTTTAACATAAGAGGTGAAACCTCGTAAAAAATCGTATTGGAGGAATGAGCAAGAATGAAAAGAAATTTTTTAGAAGACTTAGGTCTTGAAAAAGAAGTGGTTGACAAAATTATGGCTGAAAACGGCAAGGATATTGAGAATGCCAAGGCTAATTATGACGAGCTAAAGGCTGAATTAAAGACAGCTAATGCTACAATAGCTGATAGAGATAATCAGTTAAAAGAGCTTAAAAATAGTGCAAAAGGTAATGAAGATTTAACTGCTAAGATTGCTGAACTTGAAAAGCAGAACAAAGATGAAGCTAAAAATCATAAAGCAGAAATTGAAAGTCTTAAAATTAATAATGCCATTGATAAAGCTCTTGCTACCTTCAAAGCTAAAACACCTAAAGCTGTTAAAGCAATGCTTGATATGGAAAATATTAAGTTTGACGAAGACGGCAACATTACAGGTATTGATGAGCAGGTAAAGGCTATTGCTGAAGCAGAAGATACAAAGTATATGTTTGATAGTGCTACACCTAACTTCAAGGGGACTGTGCCTGGATATGGTGCAGATGATGTGAACCCAGAGACTGATAAAATGACCTATAGTCAAATGTGTGCTTACTTGGAGGATAATCCAGGAGCAACGATTTAAAAGGAGGAGTAATAAATGAAATTTGATAGTAAGACGTTTAATCCACAGGCTTTTGGTAAGTATGTGGAGAGAATTCCACAGCTTAAAAAGAACGAGCTTATTAAAAGTGGAGCTTTAAAAGGAAATACTGAAATTAGAAATGCTTTTAGTTCGCAGACTGGTACAGCTTATGCGATATTACCTATGTATGGACTACTTGATGGTGAGGTTTTAAACTACGACGGTCAGAATGATATTACAGCAACAACTACAACAACATATGAAAGAGGTGTAGTGGTTACCGGTAGAGCTAAGGCTTGGACTGAAGGTGACTTCGCTGTTGACATTACCGGTGGCGTTGATTTTATGGATAATGTTGCACAGCAGGTATCAGAATACTTTGACGGTGTTGACCAGGACACATTGCTTGCAATCCTCGAGGGTATCTTCAACATGACTGGTACAGAGAATAAAAAGTTTGTAGACCAGCATACATATGATATTACATCTATTGATGATGGTATGACAGGTCCAGCAACTCTCAATAGTGCTATTCAGAAAGCCGGTGGCGATAATAAGAGCAAGTTCACAATGGTTATTATGCACTCAACTGTTGCAACTAATCTTGAAAATCTCAAACTTTTAGCTTATTTAAAGCAGACAGATAGTAACGGTATTGAAAGAGAACTTGGACTTGCAACTTGGAATGGCAGAACTGTTATTGTTGATGACGATATGCCTACATCTGAAGTAGCTGAGTCTAAGAGTGGTGCTGGTGACGGTTATACTAAGTATGTAACATATGTACTTGGTACAGGTGCTTTTGACTATGAAAATATCGGTGCTAAAGTACCTTTTGAAATGAACAGAGACCCTAAGACACACGGTGGTCAGGATACTTTATATGCCAGACAGAGAAAGTGCTATGCCCCTTACGGTATTAGTTACACTAAGAAGAAACAAGCCACCTTATCTCCTACAGATACAGAACTAAAAGACGGTAGCAACTGGGAGCTTGTAAACGACGGTAACGGCAAGACAATAAATCATAAGGCTATTCCTATTGCTAGAATTATTTCAAAGGGCTGATAATATGGTTACAAGTAAACAGGTAGCAAACAACATGAAATTGTTAGGCTACAATATCCCTGACGGGGAGAATGAGATTTTAGAAGTCTTAATTGACGAGGTCAGGGATTATATTTTAAATTATTGCAACATTAAAGAAGTGCCTGCCGAACTTAACTCTTGTTGGGTAAGTCTTGTGTGCCAAAAATATTTGCAAAATAAACTTGCTTTAGGGGATATGGAAGGAGTGGAGAATGGAAATATTTCTTCCATATCCGAAGGCGAGACAAGCATAAGTTATGACAATAGCAATAGTAGTGTTGCTAGAATGCAGAAGCTGATTGACAAGCTAGGGAAAGTAGAAAATCAGCTTGTTGGATTTAGAAAGGTGAAGTGGTAATATGGTCAATCCTTTTGATGTTATGAGGAAACAGCTTGAGAAGATGTATTTTGGTAAATGTGATGTTTACGAATATGTAAAAATCAAAAATGAACAAACTAAAATAACTTCGCATAAAGAAAAGCTTGTTTACAGTAATATCCCTTGTAGGTTATCGTATGGTAAAAGCCCCGCAAATACTATAAATGATGGAGCAGAACTAGCCCAAACCATAAAGCTTTTTATGGCTCCGGATATAGTTATAAACGCAGGGTCTAAGATTGTTGTTACTCAAAACAATAGAACAGAAGCTTACAGTAATTCCGGAAAAAGCAAAGTCTATAATTCGCATCAAGAAATAGAGCTTGAAATATTTAAGGAGTGGTCATAATGCCGGTAGATATATCTCAGCTTAAAGAGTTTTCTAAAAAAATAGACAATTTACCTAAAGTCGTAAACTCAGGCAAAATTGCTGACGACACCCTAAAGGAACTTGGAGCCAGGATGTTACGAATGGTAAAAGAAAGGACTCCTGTAGGAAAAAGTCAAACCACAACTGTTCTAAGGTGGAGACGAGGCAAAGATGGCAGTGTTAGTATTATGAAAAATAAAGACGGCACAGCTAAAACAAAGGAAGTAACAACATATACAGGGGGAACTTTAAGAAGAAACTGGAAAATAAGCAAGATTATTAAAGATGGGGATAATCACTACTTAATAATATATAACAACATATATTATGCTTCTTATGTTGAGTTTGGGCATAGACAACAACCTGGGAGGTTTGTTCCTGTTCTTGGAAAAAGGTTAAAAGTTGGATATGTTAAAGGACATTATATGATGACAAATTCAGTAAGAGAAATTGAAAAAGTTGCAACAAGGTTGGCAGAAAAAAATATGAAGCGCAGATTTGATGAGGTTTTCAAATGATAGATGTAATAAGTGAAATTATTAAAGGAATTGCGATTAAGTTAGATTCTCTCTTTGAAAATGTAGAAATATATACAGAAAATGTTCCACAAGGTCTTAATACACCTTGTTTTTTTATTTCTTGTATAAATCACAATACTGACTTACTACTAAATGAAACTAAAATAAAAGAAACGACTTTTGATATTACATATATGGCAACTGAAAACACATCAACTCCCAACGCCGAACTAGATAAGGTATTGGGAGTAATCTCTGATGGTTTATTAAGCATAACTGCTTTAGATAAGACTTTTAAAGCTAGAAATGTAGAGATACAAAAGTTTGATAAAGAATTGCATTTTATTGTTAGTTATAATTTTATTAGGTTGGCCGACAAGGAAAAGCCATATATGGAAAATTTAAAGAAAGAGGTGAAGGCAAATGGCTGAAACAGAAAATAAATCGATAGTAAAAGAAGATACTTTTACTAAAGAACAGTTGTTAAGCAGCAGAAAGTACAAAAATTGTACAGATGTATTAAGTTTTTTATTGGACGATAAAACCCAATATACTTTCAGTGAAGTGGATGAACTCATTAAAAAATTTTATAAAGGGGGTAAATCATAATGGCTTTAGGCGGAGGAAATTTTACAACACAGAACAAAGTATTGCCAGGAAGCTACATTAATTTTGTTAGCACATCGAACAATGCTAATGTTTTTGGAGAAAGAGGCATAGGTGCTATGTGTTTTTCTAGCGATTGGTTAGCACAGGGTGCTGTAACAGAAATTACAGCAGAAGACTTTTTAACAAACTCTACTAAAATATTAGGTCACGACTACGGTGATGACAGTATGTTAGTTTTAAGAGAGTTTTTTAAGAACGGTAGCAAATTATATGCTTACAACCTTAACGGCGGTGGTGTAAAGGCTAACAATGCTTACTGCACAGCAAAAAATGCAGGTACTAGAGGTAACGATTTAAAGACTGTTATTGCAAAGAATGTAGATAACACAAACTTGTACGATGTAAGCACATATTTAAGCACAATACTTGTAGATAAACAGACAGTAGCAACAGCTAAGGACCTTGTAGGTAACGACTTTGTTACATTTCAGCCTAGCGCAAGTCTTGCCGTAACAGCCGGTACAAACCTTACAGGAGGTACAAACGGTACTTTTAACGAAACACAGGTAGCACAGAACTTTATTAACGCATTAGAACCTTACAGCTTTAATGGCTTATGCGTTGTAACAGACAATAGTTCTGTAAACAGCCTTTTAGCGGCGTACACAAAGAGAATGCGTGATAGTGTAGGCAAGAAGTTTCAGGCTGTTGTGTTTGATACTGACAACAATTATGACTACGAGGGTGTTATCGTAGTACCTAACCAGTCTGACGAGGATGACGGCGTTATTGTAGCTTGGGTGTTAGGTGCGGTCGCAGGCTGTGAGATTAATAAAAGTTTAACCAATACTGTATATAACGGGGAATTGGATATTGATGTTAATTATACACAGTCAAGTCTTGAAGATTTTATAGGTGATGGGTTATTCACTTTTCATAAAGTTGGAAGTGAGGTAAGGGTTCTTGAAGACATTAACAGCCTTAAATCTACAACTATTGAAAAAAGTAATATATTTAAGAATAACCAGACTGTTAGGGTTTGCGACCAGATTGCCACAGATATTGCAGAAATCTTTAATACCTATTACTTAGGTAAAGTCCAAAATGATGATATGGGAAGAACTGCATTTAGAGGAGATATAATAAATCACCATAATGTTTTGGTTGGCAAAAGAGCCATAGAAGCATTTAATAGTGAAGATATACAGATTACACAAGGCAATGAAAAAGGTTCTGTCGTTGTTAATGAAACTATTACAATAATTAACACAATGGACAAGCTTTACATGACAGTAAAGGTTAATTAGGAGGTGAAAAAATTATGGGTAAAGTATTATCCCTAAAAGCAATAGATACCATTAACGGTGCTATGGGTAGGTGTTATGCCAAAATTAATGGTTCGCTTGAAGAAATGATTTATGCGACAAAGGTAAACGCAGATGTTGAAAAAAACATGAAGGAAATTCCTGTTTTAGGATATAACGGACAAAAAAACAAAAGTACCGGCTGGAAAGGAACAGGAACTATAACTGCTTATTACATTACCAGTCTGTTCAGAAAACTTATGCTTGAGTATATGAATACGGGCAAGGATTTTTACATGGACCTTTACATTGAAAATGAAGACCCTAGTTCTGGTACAGGAAAGCAGAAGATTTGGCTCAAGAATGTAACAATAACAAAAGTTACTTTGGCAATGCTTGATGTTACAAATACAGAATTAAACGAAGAAATGCCTTTTGTATTCGATGGTGCAGAATTAATAGAAGGTTTTGATATAGTATATGGTGAATAATCGGAGGTAAAAAAATATGAATTTTCAGGAATTTTTAAATAGAAGCGAAAGCACAAGAGATGTAACTAAAAAAGTAATAGTTGGCGACAGATTTAAGGACGAAAATGGCAAAGATTACGCGTTTACAATAAAAGCTATCAGTATTAATAAGATGGAAGAATTTCGCAGACAGGCGACAATAACTAATTCTAAAGGTTTATTTGAATTTAGCGCTGGTAAATTTAATTCTAAACTTGCTATCGAATGTTGCAAATACCCTAACTTTAAAGACGCTAAGAGTATAGAAGAAAGAGGTTTACATACTCCGGAAGAATATTTAAGAGATGTACTTCTTCCAGGAGAAATTGAAGCATTAGGTATGGCTATACAGAATACTTGCGGTTACAATGTGTCAGTAAACGAACTTATTGAAACATCAAAAAACTAATAACGGGAGGTGACAAAGACGCAAATCTTTGTTATTATGCCTTGCACAAATGGCATAAACTCCCGAACGAAATAATGTCCCTCTCCCGCGAAGAGAGGGCTTTTTTGTGGGCAGCTATGATTGTACTAGCGGAAAAGAAAAGGAAGTGATATTGTGAGTGAAGTTAGAACTAAAATAACAGTAACGGACGGTGTCACTTCTACCGTCAGACGAATGCAGAACTCAGTATCTGGTTTGATAACTAAAGTTGTACAGCTCGATAAGGAGTTTGATAAGGCTTTTAACCTTGGAAGATTTGGGAACACAAATCAAACTTTACAATCAACTAACAGTAACATGCAAGCTATCACTGATAGCACAAAAGCTTTCGAAGAACAGTTAAACAGAATAAGGGAAGATATTCAAGGAATAAGGGACATACAAGGAACATTAGCTCAATCCCAAAATAGTTTTAATGCTTCTTTAGGCTCTAGTGCAAGTGGAGCTAACGCACTACTAAGTACGATGAAAAAGATTGTAACTGTTGCCGCAACGGGTTACGGAGCAAAAAATCTAATAGATAAGTCCGACACATGGACAAATATGCAGGCTAGACTTAGACTTAATACTGATACAGACGGAGAAAGAGATGTACTTCAGTTACAAGCATATCAGGCAGCCCTTAGAAGCCGTGGTGATTATAAAACTACAGCAGATTCAATAGCTAAATTAGGTCTACTTGCGGGAGATGCTTTTAATAGCAATACAGAAACCGTTTTATTTGCCGAACTCATGAACAAAAGTTTCAAACTTAGTGGTGCAAGTACAGAAGAAAAAAATGCAGGTATGTATCAGCTTACACAGGCTATGGCTTCTGGTAAATTACAGGGCGATGAATTTAGGAGTATTATGGAAAATGCTCCAATGTTAGCACAAGCAATAGCAGACTACACAGGAAAGACAAAGGGTGACTTGAAAGAAATGTCAGCCGATGGTGCTATTACAGCTGACATTATAAAAGGAGCTTTATTTAATGCTGCTGATGATATAAATAGTAAATTTGAAACAATGCCAATGACATTTGCGGATTCGTGGACTAATGTTGTTACACAAGCTCAACAATCATTTTCAGGGCTATACGAGCAAATGAATAATATGCTCAACTCTGATGTGGGACAAGGTGTGTTTAGTGGGATAATTGATGCAATTAAGACGGCCGAACAGTATGGGCAGTTATTCCTAAGTACATTAAATGCTGGATTTATTGTTGCTGGTCCGGGAATTGATGCTGCAGCGAATAGTGCGGCAAACTTCACTAAACAAATGTTCGGAGCAACAGGTGTTGTAGGAAGTTTTGTGAAAAACATTTCAAGGCTTGTAAGTTCTCAAGGTTTCGCAGATAGCTTAAATATAGTTGGTGGTACTATTATTACTATAGGTAATGCAATTAATTTTGTAATGACTGTTGCAACACCTCTTTTACCTTTAATTACTGGTATATATGTAGCGTTTAAGACATACAATACAATTTACCCTATATTAAATACAGTTTCTACTGGTATAGTTGGGGTTGTGACTTCTACAATATCATTAAAAAACGCATTGACGGGAGCAGCAACGGCTCAAAGCGGGTTAAATGCAGCTATGAACGCAAATCCATATTTGCTTGTAGCTAGTGCAGTGGCGAAAGTAATTGCTATGTTAGTTTCACTTATAGCTACTATAAAAGCTGTTAATGCAGCTGCTGGGTTAGCGGCTGATAGTCAAACACAAGCATCTTTAGAAGCTATACAGTATAAAGATAAGCATGGGGTTAGTTTAGCGACAGCCCAGCAGATAGTTAGTACCAAAAAGACATATAATGACCAAATAGATGGGTTAAATGATGATATTAAGGACCTAAAAGAAAAAAGAAATAAGCTCCAAACAAGGTATGGTACATTATTTGGAGATTCTGGAAACTTATCTGTGACTGCAATGACAGCTCAAGACAATTATGTAAATAAACAATTAAGCGTTATCGACAAACAAATATCTGAAAAAAATAAACAAATAAATACTTTAAGAAATGCTAGATATGAAGAAACTTTAAACGCTGAAAATGCTGACAAGGCTAACCAAAAAGCTATTGCGGAGTTAAACAAGATAAGTACAAATCCTAGCGATTACATATCTAACAGTGGAATGAATATCGGTGGAGACGGAAAAGATAAAAAGGCAGATGTAGGAACTGTTGACGAAGTAAATAAGATTAATGATACTGTAGATATAGCTAGTGAGGACCTTAAATATATGAGAGAGCTTGCCGAGCAAGAGATTATTAATCAATTTACATCAAAGTTGATACAGCCCAATATAAATGTTACCTTTGGAGAAGTAACTCAAACTGCTGATGTAGATGCTGTAGTTAAACAAATTACAACAGGACTTGTTGACAGTTTAAACAATAGCTCTGATTTAGTACATATATAATATTGACATATTTTATATGCTTTGATATTATAAAACATATAATATATATCTATTTATATATGAAGGAGGGCGTCTATGGAAAAAAATAAAACCGGAGAAAATTTAATTATATTTGGTTCTGTTGTTGCTGTATTATTACTTATTATTTTTATTGTTGTTTCATTTTTTAATGGCTACGGACCACAGAATTTTACAACAACTACTACAACTGAAGCGACAACAACTGAAACTACTACAGAAACAACTACTATGGCTTTTTTAAGCGCTGGGGATAGTGGGATTGTAAGTAAATCACAGGTTGTTCTTAATCGCATTGAATGTGCCAAAGAATTACACGATGATAGTGGCTATTACAAAATAACAGCTGATGATAATTGCAAGTACATCCTTGTATACATAACAATAAAGAATATAGGCAAAGAAGCAACTTCTTTTAGGTGGATAAATAATGATTTCTATTGCCAGTTAAATACTTCTGATGGACTTGAGTATTCTCCTTCTTCATTTTTTCCTTATGTAGGTGACAGTTTAGAAAATATGAGCTTAAATCCGCTAGAAGAAAGGAAAGGTTTTGTTGGTTTCTCTGTTCCCGATGAAGTAATTAATTCAGGTAGGGAGCTATACTTTGTGTGTGATGGATATCCTGATGAGGTTAGATTTAAAATAAGATAATAGCTATAAAAGAGCAGTTTTAAAACTGCTCTTTTATTATGCAAAAAAGGGGGTGATTAACAATGTACAGATTTATCTTCCAAAAAGATGTTGGTGAAAATACAGAAGAAATTGAGTTTCCTCTTGCTCCAAAACAGTTTAAAACGGTAGTAGGAAACAAAAACAAGACTTATGAATTAGTGTCTGTTGGAGAAGTAAATGTTCCTAAAGATATTGGACTTAGAACATTTACTTTTGAAGTACTGTTGCCTAAAAACGATGTTTTAGTAACTGGAACAAAATATTATGTCGAAGACGATGCAATTAAAAATTGGACTAAAATGCAGTTTAAAGAACCTATATGGTATTTAAACAGATTAAGAGAATTAAAGGCCAATAAAACTCCTTTTTTCTTAATAATCATAAGGCAAATGAGAGATGGATACAACAATGACGGGAGCATAAAGATAAAGCAACTCTTTGGTGGAAATTTAAAAGTTACTCTTGAAAGCTATACTGTAGAAGAAAATGCTGGCGAAGAAGGAGATTTTTGGGTAAACATAACACTTAAAGAATATAGAGAAGTCGGTGTACTAAAAAAGCTTGAAAATACTGGGAAAGTAAACGATGACGGTAAAACAGAAATTGTTGAAAACATAGATAGGAAAGATACAATGACCTTAGTTGATACATATACAGTCCAAAAGGGAGATACTCTCTGGGGAATTGCAAAAAAACAATTAAACGATGGAAGTATGTATTCTTATCTAGCCAAAATCAATAAGATTGAGGACCCAAACTCTATAAAGGTAGGACAGGTATTAAAGCTTAAAGAACCAGAAATGCACGAACCAACAATAAACGAAGGTAGCTTTACAGCAACTAGTAACGGGAGTGTTACATTTAATGAAGAAAACAGCGACCACACTTATACAGTAAGCTCTACATATCCAATTAATTAAGGAGTGATAAAATGAGCACACAGGTTGAAAAATTAATTAACTGGGCAAACGCTTATGTAAACAAAGAAAAATTCCCTCACGCCAATTCTAAAAGCGATATGTGGAAAGCAAAAGACAGTTGTCAAGGTTTTGTTGCATCTGCATATTACGCAGCAGGAATAAACAAGGTATACACCAGTTACAATACGGCAGCACAAGCAAGAAAGGCATGGGGCAGTAACAGTTTAACTTGGAAAAATGGTAAGATAGATTATAGCAAAATCCCAACAGGAGCTTGTATATATTCTCAGGCCGGTAAAGACACAAGAGGGCATGTTTCTTTGTATATTGGAAACGGCTATATTATAGAAGCCGGAACAGACACAATCCAAAAAGTGTTGCTTAATGATACTTTAAGTGGGCGAACATATTATAGTTGGGGATATAATGGAAACACTAAGCCGGGAGGCTCTGTTACTGGAGGTCTTACAAGTATAAAACAATACTTAGGCGAATTTACTTTAACAGCATATTGTTCTTGTAAGATTTGTTGTGGAAATTATAGCCCAGAAGTGACCGGAAAGAAAAGCACGACAGCAAGCGGAACTACCCCTAAAGCAGGAAGAACTGTAGCTGTAGATAAATCTGTTATCCCACTTGGTAGTAAATTAGAAATTTTAGGTAAAAATTATGTAGCCGAAGATGTTGGCGGGGCAATAAAAGGAAATAGAATTGATATTTATTTTGACAAGCATTCAGAAGCTGTAAAATTTGGTAAACAAGTAGCAGATGTATACATATTAAAAGATGATATAGATACTCCCGGCTCCAATAGCACTATAAGCTTCAACTTAAACAAAAAAAGCTTAGAGAACTTACCAAAATTTAACAAAGCAGAAAAAGCGAAAATTGTTTGCGATGAAGGAAATAAGGGCGTTTGTTTAAAGATAATACACGAATCTACAATATATACAGTTACAGATGTATGTAAGGACAAGATAACCCTTTATTCAAAAAGGGGAGCCAATCCAGCTAAATTGACATTTAGCATTTTAAGAAGTGCATTAACAAATAATAGTATAAACTTTACAGAAGGTGATGCTGTAGCTCTTATGTACGATGATGTTAAAATGTTTTGGGGATATATTTTTAGTAAACAAAGAACTAAAGAACAGGTTATTACAGTAGTTGCGTATGACCAAACAAGATACTTAAAAAACAAAGAAACTTATTGCTACGACGGGAAGACTGCAACAGAAGTTATTAAAATGATAGCTAATGACTATAGGCTGCAATTAGGAGCTTTAGCTGACACAGAGTATGTAATTTGTAATCGTGTTGAAGATGATAAAACCTTATGGGATATTATATACAATGCTTTAGATTTTACACAAATATATAGCGGGAAAGGCTTTGTTTTTTATGATGACTTTGGAAGCCTAACATTGAAAAGCTATGATGATTTAAGAGTTCCTCTGGCTTTGGTTGACGATGATAATACCCTGATAGACTTTAACTATAAAACTGATATTGATACAAATACCTACAATAGAGTTGTAATGTACCGTGACAATGAAACAACTTTGTGTAGAGATGTTTATATTTCTCAAGATAGTTTGAATGAAATAAAATGGGGTGTTTTGCAGTATACTCAAAGAGCATCCGATAGCTATACAGAGAACCAGATACAAGATTTATGTGATAGGACTTTGGCACTATATAATAGAAAGAAAAGAACTTTTAGCATAGAAGATGCCGGCAACGCAAATGTAAGAGCTGGTGTTGGTGTTTGGGTAAACATTAAGGATGTTGGTGAAGAAATAAATGCAGGCTTTGTTGTAGAAAGTTGTACACATACATTCGAAAACGGAAGATTTACAATGAAGTTAGAGTTAGGAAGTGATAATTATGGAACTAGCTGACGCAATTAAAAGTGCAATAATTGAAGTAATGAAAGCAACAAACCCTTGTGATTGCGTTGTAGGAAAAGTTGAAAGCTTATCTCCTATAAGTGTAAGAATAAGTGAAAAAATTACATTAAAAAACGGAAATTTAAAGTTTTGTAAAGGAGTTGTAGACTTAAAGGTAGACGACGAAATCTTATGTATCAGAAAGTCTGGAGGACAGATTTTCTATGTTGTAGATAAGGTGGTAGATAAATATGATACCGACTAATGGCATTATTGGAAACGCGGTTAAAATAGAATATTCTAACACAACTTATGGAATAGACTTTGTAAACAAAGTTGTAAAAAGCAATATTGACAATATAGAAGCATTAAAGCAATCTATATACATTATGTTAAATGTGGAAAGGTATGATTTCTTAATATACAATCACAATTACGGTATAGAATTAAAAAATTTATTCGGAAAGGATATGCAACTTGTTTGCTCTGTTCTGGAAAGGCGTATTAGAGATTGTTTGTCTGTTGATAATAGAATTAGCGATTTGTCTGACTTTGAATTTACTATATATAGAAATACATTAAAAGTAACATTTACGGTATCAAGCATATTCGGAAAACACGAGCAGGAGGTGAAAATAAATGTTTGAAGAAATGACATTTGAATACATATTAAACAGAGCCTTGTCAGCAGTACCTAACAGTATTGATAAACGACAAGGTTCTATTATTTATGATGCGATTGCTCCAGCTTGTGCTGAATTAGCTCAAATTTACATACAGCTCGACTACATTTTAAATTGTGCTTTTGCAGATACAGCTACAAGAAAATTTTTATTATTAAAGGCTAAAGAAATAGGAATTGAACCTAAAGCGTCTAGTCCTGCAACTATCAAAGTTAAATTTAATACGGCTGTCAGTATAAATGATAGATTCAGTCTTAACGGTTTAACTTATTTTGTTACGGACCTTATAGACGACGATGAACATTCTTATAATCTGCAATGCGAAACCAACGGTACAATAGGAAATGACATTACTGGGAAAATGCTCCCTGTTGAAACAATAACAGGGCTTACAGATATTACTGTTATTGAATTGTCTATTGCAGGTGAAGATGAGGAAGATACAGAAGCGTTTAGAGCAAGGTACTTCGAGACTGTAAACAACTCAGCCTTTGGAGGCAACAAAGCACAGTATAAGCAATGGGTAAAAGCTATATATGGTGTTGGGCAATGTAAGATTATTCGTGCTGTAGACGGTGGGGGAACGGTAGGAGTGGTTATAACATCTGCCGAAAATGATGAAGTTAGTACAGAACTTGTAAAGAGTGTAAAAGAAATATTAGACCCTGTTAAAACAGAAGGCCAAGGTGACGGACTAGCCCCCGTGGGTCACGTTGTTTCCGTTGCTGGCGTTGATTTAAAAGGCGTGACGATTAATATAGATTGGTTACTTGCTAACGGTGCCGACGAGGCAACAGTAACCGTACAAGCTAACGAAATTATTAAGGATTATATCAAAGAAGTTAATGCTAAATGGGAAGATAATACAAACCTTACTATAAGCAGTTACCAGCTTGTTGCTAGGCTAGCAGAAATCACAGAAATACAAGATATTGCAAGCCTTACATTTGGCGACGATACAACTAGAACATTAGAAGCCAAAGAGAATGAAATTTTCAATTTTGAAACATTGGTTATAAAGGAGGCGTAGGTATGAGAATAATAGAATATTTACCTTCCGTTTTATCTGAAATTAGAGAGTTTAAAATCTTAGGTGAATCTGAAGATTTACAATTAAACAACTTAAAGTCTGAGATTAACAGCCTTACAAATGAGCTTTTTGTGACTACTGCCGAAAGGGTTGGCCTAGACAGGTGGGAAAAGATTTTAAACATTACCAACTCTAGTACAGATGTGGAGTTTAGAAGATTTAGGATTTTAAGTCGTTTAAACTCTTTCGGACTTACATTAAATCAGCGACTTTCGTCTATTGTAGGTTCAGGTAATTACAAGGTCGATTATTACTTTAAAGAGTATAGGCTAAAAGTTTCTTTAACTTTAGATACAAAAGAGTACGAAAAAGAAGTAAGGCGAATGTTAGACGAGGTTGTTCCTGCAAATTTGATAATAGACTTCGGACTTCTATATAACACACATGAGATATTAGGTAGATTTACACACGAACAATTAAGTAAATATACGCATCAAAAATTAAGGGAAGATGCAGTATTGAACAAGTAGGAGGTGGAGAAAATGGTATATATTGAGTTTAAAGCAACAGGGTCAAATTTGAGAAGAACGGATTTAAACAAAGTTGTAGCGTATACCCAGAACGAATTGAGTGCTAGATTTAGTCTTAATTCAGATTGGGACGACCTTAACCCTATTGTGGCCGTTTTTAGCAAAGACGGAGGAACTTGTTACGATATGGTCTTAGACGATAACAAGGAATGTATTGTGCCTTGGGAGGTTCTGTCAGGCAAGGGTGTTTTAACTGTATCTTTGGTAGGTGGTAACACTCTTACAAGTACAGAAGTAGAAATAAATGTGTTGGGAACCGGTCAGCTCGGTGGGCTTACATCACAGCCGAGTGATACATTATATAGACAGTTACTGTCTAAGTACAACGAAGTCGAAGCCGACTGGGAGAGTTGCAAATCTCTATTGGATACATACAAAAGTGAAGTATCTGCAAGCACGAGCGCTATAGACGAAACAAGAGAGAATGCAGTCAGTGAACTTACACAGATACAAGATAATGTAAATAGCTTGCTAGATGAGTGTAAAACAAATCTGAGTGAAGCTAAAGAAGTATACGACAAGTCTGTAGAGTTGCTTAATAGTATAGCCCTTAACAGTAAATATCTTGCAAACGAGGGGCTTGTGATAGGGGCAGTAGAAAAGTGTAATGTAATAACTGCTGTATCTTCGGAAGAAACTTTGTCTTATATCGACCTTGCACATGAGATTATTTATAATAGCACAAATAATGGAGTAGATATTTATACAGACAGTGCAGATACAATAACACAGTTATTAAGTGAAAGTAATGTTAATTATGTAAATTTAGGAGGTGTAGCTTAGTGAAGAAATTAGGAAAAAACGCACTGGCAAATTTAACTTTAGATGCAAGCTGTAGAATAGACTTGGGCTCTATGGTTACAGCTATCGACAGTAGTAATTATAGTGCAGAGATTGAGTGGGGATTCAATCATGATAATCCCATTCAAGACGATGATGTTTTTAGAGCACAGAAAAGTGTTGTTACTGATGCCATAGAAGCAGATGAAAACACAACCACAAAAAGCACTTTTTCATTTGATTATAATAATATTCAAAGTGAAAAATTAATATTACAAAAAAGAATTAATGGAAATGATATTGTATCTGTTATGGCTGTAGACACTCAAAGCAACGGGACTACAAGTTCAATAACAACACAAGAAGAAAGAAGTAAGATAACTGGAATATACATTCCATACGGAATACAGCAAATTTACAGTTATTGTTTTTCCCAGACTAATATTGAATCTATAAATATTCCTAATAGTGTAACGGTTATAAGGCAAGGTGTATTTTGTAATTGTAAAACACTTAAAAGTGTTACTGTTCCAGATAGCGTAACGACCATAGGGGGATATGCTTTCGCATATTGTAATAGCTTAACGAGAGTATTATTACCTGACACCTTAAATAACAATAATATTGGAGACCAAATGTTTAGAGAATGCTCCAATTTAACAAGTGTAACACTCCCTAGCAACTTAACACGTATGCCACAAATGTTTTTTCATTCTTGTAAAGCATTAACAAAAATCAATATTCCTGATAGTGTAACATTCATCGGAAATAATGCTTTTGGGCAATGTGTCAGCTTAACGGAAATCGTTTTACCAAATAGACTAGAAAATATAGATAATAATGCTTTTCGTGGATGTAGTAGCTTAAAGGATATAACTATCCCTAATAGTGTAACAAGTATAGGAGATAATGCGTTTGCAGGTTGCACTAATTTAACAAACATTTATATTGACAACGTAGAAGGTAGTTTAGATACATCTAATTTTGGTGCGCCAAATGCAGAAATAGAATGGTTAAGAAAAAATTGACAGGAGGAATAAAAAGATGAAAACAAGAGATTTAAAAAGATTAATTGCAGACGATGGAAATGTTTTAAAAAATACAGAAACAAACAGAACAGCTTATTGTGTTGATGTTTTTGCAGAAAATGCTGATAAATGGAAAGAAGTCAAGGATAAAGAACAGGAGGAATAAGTATGGCAAACAAAACTTCAACTCTTGGACTTACAAAGCCATTAAAGACGGAAGACTACAACGTAGACGATTTTAATAACAATGCTGACAAGTTAGATGCGTTTGCAAAAATTACAGATACAAATATCGCAAGTCTGGAAGCAGACATAGATAATCATTCACATGTTTTAAGTGGAACAGGGATAAAAGGTGTTTTGCCTGTCAGCAAGGGTGGTACGGGGGCTGCAACAGCCTCTGTTGCTGCTAAAAATCTTGGGCTAGAAGGGTTGGCTAAAACATGCTATGTCGTAGCGGCAAGTAACAGCGACGAGAATTTAAAAAGATATGCTGATTTTTTATGTACTGGCGAAAATAACAGTGGAAATTATATATTAAAAGTTATTAACGAAGTGCCTGACAATTCAACTTTATATTTTCTTCCCGGAACTTATAACATAAATCACATATTTTTGACGGTAAATAAACCTATAACACTAACTGGAGCAGGAAATGGTAGCACAGAATTTGTCCTTTTGGGTGGGGCTTGCGTTAGAATCGGTACCGAAAAAGAGATTAATAACGTGTGTATTAAAAATATTACATTAAAAAGCAAGAGAAGCGAAGCGTATGTTGGAGCGAGTTTAATACGTATTGACGATGTTAATAAACTTAGGATAGAAAATGTAACGCTAGAAGAAACGATTCCTTCGAAGACTGCTAATGTTACTGCCCCGGCCACAATAATAATAAAGAATTCTGCGAAAAATATGATTATGACTGGTTGTAGAATAAAGACAAATTATAGTGATTTTTATAATAGCTATTATGCTGTTGATGTGCAATCCGAAACAGCTAACAGTATGATAATTGGAAGTACATTAGTAGGTTCAGACGGGTTTAGATTTAACGTCAAAAGTAAAGAGAATACTAGCTATGAGCAGTTTGGAAATTTAGATTTTCAGCTGTATATAGATGGAGTAAAGCAAACTAAGGAGGCAGAATAAAATGGAAAAATTTTTTAACATTACATCAGTTGTTGTGGGAGTAGGCGGTGGCTTACTCTCTTTTATATTTGGTGGTTTAGATGTGCTTATTTATGCACTTTTAGGTTTAACAGTTATTGATTTTATAACTGGACTTATAAAAGCTGTTTATACAAAAACTCTTTCAAGTGAAATTTGCTTTAAAGGGTTGTTAAAAAAGATAACAATTTATTTAGTTGTTGCAACAGCTGTTATTGTTAATAACGTAATTGGTGGCAACATTCCAATTCGTGAAGTGGTTATTACATTTTTCATATGTAATGAGGGTTTAAGTTTATTGGAAAATGTAGCAGTTATGACACCAGTACCAGAACAGTTAAAAAATGTATTATTACAGCTTAGAGATAGTAAAAACAAGGAGTGATGCAAGATGAACATAACAAATGATTACTTACCAATTGGCAAATATCATAGACCTGGCACAAAAATTAAGCCAACAAAAATAGCAGTACACTATGTAGGCAATGCCGGCAGTTCAGCCAAAGGCAACCGAAATTATTTTGCAAATTGTTCTAATTATGTAAGTTCGCATTACATAATCGGCTTAAATGGTGAAATACTTAGACTTATCCCCGAAAACGAAATAAGCTATTGTACGAACCAGGCTAACAGCTATACTATCTCAATCGAGTGCTGTCACCCAGACAGAACTGGAAAATTTAATGATAAAACATTAGAGACATTGATTGAATTGTGTGCAGATATTTGTAAGCGATACGGCTTTAACCCACTTACGGATATTGTTAGACATTATGATGTTACAAAAAAGGCTTGCCCGTTATGGTGGGCGCCTAACGGTCCTAACAAGAGTGCAAACGCTGATTTTATTGCATTTAAAAACAGCGTTAAAAATAAAATTTTAGGGGAGGAAAAAATTGTGAAGCAGAATATAAAAATTAATGGTAAAATCAAGACCGTAGATGCTATAAATAAAGACGGCTATACTTACATTAAGATTAGAGACTTGTTAGATATTGTGAGTATCGGTTACGACAAGGAGACTAAGTTAATTAGTGTAAGTGTAAAGTAGATATACAGTTATTTAAGGGGTGTGGGTGTGGCTTTGGCTACACCCCCAAAAAATAGATAAATTTATATATAATTGTAACATTATACTTAGACTGGATAAAAATAATTTACAAAAATTTATTGCTTTTGTTTTTTTAATGTTATAATGTTCTAAGAAGAATGTTGTGACAAGGTGGATAAGTATGATGAGAGAAATAAAATTAAATAGGGCATATAGGCATTTTAAGGGAAATGTGTATTATGTACATCTTTTAGCTGAATCAAGTGAAACAGGCGAAAGAATGGTGGTTTATCAAGCTATGTATCCACCGTATAAGATATATGTAAGACCTTTACATATGTTTATGAGTGAGGTGGATAAAGAAAAATATCCAAACTCTCAGCAGAGTTTTAGATTTGAACTTGTTTGATGATGCAATTTTACTATATTTAAAGGAGTGTGTAATTATGATTTTGTCATATAATGACATAAAAGATAGAGTAGAAAAGTATAAAAATTATGGAGATGTATATGAAAATAACAACCCAAAGGTGTTAATAGAAAAATTTAATAAAAAAAATTTACAGTCAGCTTCATATGACATATCAATTGGCAGTGAGTTTATGGTACAAAATAAAACAATAGCTACTATTGATTTGTCTTCAAAAGCGGAGATAGAAAAGGTTTTTGTGAAAAAAAGTATACACGATGACTATATTATAGAACCAAATGAGTTTATTTTGGTTATGATTGATGAAAAAATCAATATGCCAGATGATTTATCTGCGAGCGTTAGACCAAGGACTTCATTTAATAAATTAGGTTTAGTATTAACAAATCAACATATAAATCCATCTTATTCAGGTAATTTGTATGTCGGTTTAAAGAATGTATCAAATAACGCTTATATTATAAAACCTGGCTTAAAGATAGGCCAGATTATTTTTGAAACATTGTCTTCAGAGATACCAGAAGAATTTTTGTATAGGAATAAGAAAGATTCGAAATATCAAAATGAAGGAAGAGAATATATACATTCAAAAGTGTATAATGAATTCAAAAAAGAAAATTTGGAGGAAGCTTTGAAAATTATTAAAGAAGAAATGGCAAGTGAGTAATTATGGAAAATTATGAGAATTTTGATAAAATTTTAAGAAGTTATGCAGATAAACTTGTTAAAGAAAGGGGAGATATTGGCAAGAGTGATGCCGATAAAGAAGAAGTAAAAAAGATTATATATGACTGGTGTAAGGATAAAGTGAGAGAGGAAATAATCGAAAGTGAAAGAAAAAGTTTAAAAAAGGAAATAAAGGCTGATTTTTTAAAAAAAATGGAAAAACAAATGAGAAAAATTCAATTAGAATCATTTAGAAAAATTTTATTAGAGACTATGTTTTTAGGTGTGGTAACGGGATGCCTTGCAAACCAGTTTACAGAAATCATTTCTGCGGTAAAAAGAATTTCAGGGTTTTCATTATTAGCAACTATATTAATTGTTTTGATTTTTTCGATTATACTTGGGTTGGTTGTATTTTTTATTTATTCCGAAAAATGTTATAATATTTTTATAAAAAAAGATTTAGATAAAATAGAAAAAATAGACTGGTAAAATACAAATTGATTTTTGTATATTTTGTTTCTAACGGCGACAGTATCGATTGGAAGGAATTAGGTATTCAAGCTGAAATTGATAAGGTGTTAAATCACAAGCATTTGGGAAATGGTTCAATAATTCTTTTCCACAATGATGCAAAGTACACACCTGAGTGTTTAGATACTATTATTAAGGGGCTTAAAGAGAAAGGTTTTGAGATAGTGCCTATAAGCCAGTTAATACATAAGGATAATTACTATATGGACGTTGAGGGAAGACAAATTTTAAATAGCTAAATTGTTTTTATAGACTTAGGTTTTTGCCTAGGTCTATTTTAAGGTAAATCGGAAAGATAAATCTGATGACTTATAAACAAATAAAACTTTTTAAAACGTATTGACTTGGAGTTAGGTTCAAGAAGTATAATGATGTTGAAAAGTAGGTTTAGAATTTAAAATGTAACAGTATAAATGTTTCTTATTGAGGGATAATTTTTTTTGTTAGATTTAAAGGAAAACAAGTGGAAAGAATTTAGAGTTATTTAAACAGAGAAAACCTCCTTTGCTTTTGAAAGGAGGTTTTAAATAGTGAAGCGGAAAGATAAATCCGATGGCTTGCTTATCAAGCCACAAATTAACGCAGTTAATTTGTTCTGAATAGTGAATCGGAAAGATAAATCCGATGGCTTGTTTATCAAGCCACAAATTAACGCAGTTAATTTGTTCTGAATAGTGAAGCGGAAAGATAAATCCGATGGCTTGTTTATCAAGCCATAAATTAACGCAGTTAATTTGTTCTGAATTCAATATTTTCCTAACGGAAGTTCCAGACCGTTGTTTAACATAATATCTTCGTTTAGTAATATGTCGTGAGGACTTCCGTCGGCTACAATTTTTCCATTACTTAGTACAATTACCCTTTGGCATATTTCCATAGCCATATCTAAATCGTGGGTAGTTATTATTTTTGTTTTATCAAGATTTTTGATTATGTTTATAAGGACTTTTCTATTTCTAGGGTCAAGTCCTGTTGTTGGCTCATCAAGAAGTATACACTTTGGCTCTATGGCTAATATTGTTCCTAGAGATGCAAGTTTCTTTTCTCCACCGGAAAGTTTAAAAGCCGGCTTATTTAATATATCAGTTATGTTTAACATTTTGGCTATGTCATTAACTCTTTGGTCAATGTTATCAAAACCGAAGTTTTCTAAGCCAAAGGCTATATCCTGTTTTACTGTGGGCATAAAAAGCTGTGAATCAAAATCTTGAAATACAAAGCCTAGCAAAGTACGGATTTTGTTGTAATTCTTTTTTACTACAGGCATATTTTCAATGGTTATACTGCCTGTGTAGTTACCTAACAACCCAGTCATAAGCTGTAAAAGTGTAGACTTTCCTGCACCGTTACTACCTATCAGACATAGGCTTTCTCCTTGATTTATTTCAAAGGAAATGTTGTCTAATATAACATTGTTTTCGTAGCTAAAGCTGACATTTTGAAATTTTATAAAACTCATTATTTCACCAACCCTTTAAGTAATACAAAAATTAATAATGATACTAGAATGAATATATAGTCAAAAATGTGAAATTTTATATTGCTGTTTATGGCTTTGTTTTCGCCAAAGTCCCTTAAGTACATACTGTTGTAAAGGTCTTTACCTCTTTCCAAAGTTCTGTAGAAAAGATTTCCCAGCAGTGAACCCCATACCTTAATATTAAATCCTTTTTGGTTTGGAGCAATTAAAGAATAGGCTTTTGTAATTGTATTAAGCTGTTCTATAATTAGAAAAATATATCTGTATAGCAATACAAGTATCCACACAAATATTTCGGGAAGCTTTAGTTTTATAAGTCCATAGGCTAAATTGTATATGCCTGTTGTACATATAAATTCGTAAAGGGCAGTTAAAGAAAGTATGCTCTTTATTGTAAATGTTATAAAAGATACTACGCCAAAGGTAGTTTTTATACCAAATACAACTACTTCATTGTTATTAAAAAATATATTTCCTATGCCTATAAACAGTATTACGGGAACTATAATCAATAGTCTTTTTAATGTTTGAATAACAGGAAGTTCAGACAATATAAGAATTACAATAGGGTATATGAACCAAGGCAAAAGGGCAGAAATTGAATACCTATAGCAGGAAGTGACCATTACAATATATATAATGGTCACAGCAAGTTTTGATATAGGATTTAATTTATGTATTATTGTATTTTTTAATGAAAGCTTTTCAATTAAGTTGATTTCATTAAGCGCTTTTTCTAATTTGTTCATTTTTAGCACCCTTTTTGTAAAATCTGAATATCAAACTTCCGCCAATAAGTATAACGGCAACTAATACTGAACCTAAGACACCACTAAAACTTGTACCTAAAATTTCATTGTTGGAATTTGAAATTGAGTAATCTGGCAATAGGGTAGTTTTTTCCTGTATTTCAGAGGCTTTGTCATATGCACTTCCCTTTGAATCAAGTTCTGTTGAACCGGCTACATTTTCCATTGACCATTCAAGACCGTCAGGACTTGATGATGCAAGAAGTGAAATGCCACCACCAATTAATACTGTAACAATGCTTAATATAGCAATAACTTTTTTAAATGAAAATTCATTGCTTTTTTCATTTAGGTTCAACATTTCAGGTCTTGTGTTATACACAAATATAAGTACAGCTGATGTTATTAAACCTTCTACAAAACCTATAGCTAAGTGAATGGGTTGCATAAATGATAAAAATGTTAAAAACGGAAGCTCTGTTACACCGGAAATTAATGTTTCCAAAGTAACACTAAATGCACCAAGCTGTAAACTTAAAACACTTCCCAATATACTTGCAATCAATATTTTTTTCTTTGATGGATTTTTGCCTAATATTGGCTTGTATATGCAGAAATATCCGAAGAAACAAGCATAAAAAGCCATATTCCAAACATTACAACCATATGCCATTAGACCACCGTCAGCGAAAAGCAGACATTGTAGTAACAGTATAGCCATCATTGAAAGGAAACCACCGTAAGGTCCTATTAATGCAGAAAGTAAAAGCCCACCACATAAATGACCACTTGAACCCGTTCCGGGAATTGTAAAGTTGACCATTTGTGTTGCAAATACAAAAGCACCCATAACACCCATAACCGGTATATTTTCAGGTTTATTTTCTTTTTTTATTTTAAATATGCTGTAAGCACCTACTGCTAAAGAGGCTACAGCCATACCTGTAGCAACAGGTGGAGAAACTAAGGCATCTGCCATATGCATAAAAATCACTCCTTTGTTTTTTATCTATTTTTTGGAAGTATATCATTAAAATTTGTGGTGTACAAGCCCCATAGGGGGTTGTAAATTTATGAAATTTATTATAAAATTATGACGAGGTGAAATTATGGATAATAATTTAGTACATACCCATATTGATAGTAACGGCAAGGAGTATACTCATAGCCATGCTCACACTCATACCCAAACAAAGGCTGTTATAAACAGACTTTCTAAAATATCCGGACACGTAGAGTCCATTAAAAGAATGGTTGAATCCGGTCGTGATTGCAGCGAGGTTCTTACACAGTTGGCAGCTGTTAAGGCAGCAGTTTCAGCAGTAAGTAGCATTGTGCTAAAGGACCATATTGAACACTGTATTGTTGATGCAGCCAGGGAAAATGATAAAGAGGCTATTGCCGATTTAATAAAATCTATTGATAGATTTGTGAAGTAATTTGACTTAATCGTTAAATTATGATACCATAGAGTGGAAAGAAATAATTATGTATTTTTAGACAAAGAGGTCATTTTATATGGTCTCTTTTTTTGTTTTTTACAGGGAGGGAACTTAAATGAGATTAAATCCTAAGGAACAGGAAAAACTTATGCTTCATTTTGCAGGTAAGCTTGCAGAGGAGCGAAAAAATAGAGGGTTAAAGTTAAACTACGTAGAGTCAGTCGCCTATATCAGTTCAGAACTTTTGGAATATGCAAGAGATGGCAAAACTGTTGCAGAGCTTATGCAGTTAGGTACAAAAATATTGACTAAAGACGATGTAATGGAAGGTGTTGCAGATATGGTACACGAAGTACAGGTTGAAGCAACTTTCCCAGACGGCACTAAACTTGTAACAGTTCACAATCCAATTCAGTAAGGAGGAATACATAATGAAAATAGGCGAAATTATGCCTCTTGATAGAGAGATTACACTTAATGAAGGCAGAAAAACAGTATGTATTGATGTTGCAAATACTGGCGACAGACCTATTCAGGTAGGTTCACATTTTCATTTTTTTGAGGTTAATAAACTTCTTAGCTTTAACAGAGAAAAGGCTTATGGTATGCGTCTTGATATACCTTCCGGTACTTCTGTGCGTTTTGAACCGGGTGAACAGAAATCTGTTCAGCTTGTAGAAATTGTTGGTAATAGAGCTGTATATGGACTTAATGATTTGACATCAGGAAATATTGATGAAAAGAGAGATACAGCTATTAGTATGGCAAAAGAAAAAGGCTTTAAGGAGGTTTAACTATGGCTTGTAAAATTAGTGGCGAAAAATATGCAATGATGTATGGTCCTACGGTTGGAGATAAGGTTAGACTTGCTGACACAAATCTTGTAGTTGAAGTTGAAAAGGACTATACAATTTATGGTGATGAAGTTAAGTTTGGTGGAGGTAAGACAATCAGAGATGGTATGGGTCAGTCAGTAAATACTACAAGTGCTGACGGCGATCTTGACCTTGTTATTACTAACGCCCTTATTATAGATTATACTGGTATTATAAAGGCTGATATTGGTATTAAAAATGGAAAAATTGTTGGCATAGGTAAAGCAGGCAACCCAGATGTTATGGACGGCGTAACACCAAATATGACTATTGGTGCGTCAACAGAGGCTTTGGCAGGAGAAAACCTTATTGTTACAGCCGGTGGTATTGATTCTCATATTCATTTTATCTGTCCTCAACAGGTAAATGCTGCCTTATGTGGAGGTATTACTACTATGATTGGTGGTGGTACAGGTCCGGCTGACGGTACAAACGCTACAACTTGTACTCCGGGACCTTGGAATTTGGAAATGATGTTAAAGGCTGCTGATGAATACCCTATTAATTTAGGCTTTTTAGGCAAGGGTAATTGTGGTAGTGAAAAGCCTTTAATTGAACAAATTGAAAATGGTGCTATGGGACTTAAAATTCACGAGGACTGGGGTGCGACACCGGCAGTTATTGACAGAGCTTTAAGTGTAGCAGACAAATATGATGTTCAGGTTGCAATTCATACAGATACTTTAAATGAGGGTGGTTGTGTAGAAGATACAATTGCTGCTTTAAAGGGTAGAGTTATACATACTTATCATACAGAGGGTGCCGGTGGTGGACATGCTCCAGATATTATTAAGGCAGCATCAGTTCCTAATGTACTTCCGTCATCAACTAATCCAACTATGCCATTTACTGTAAATACTATAGATGAACATTTGGATATGCTTATGGTTTGCCATCATCTTGATAATAAAATTCCGGAAGATGTAGCTTTTGCAGACTCTCGTATTCGTCCTGAAACTATTGCTGCTGAAGATGTACTTCACGATATGGGTGTATTTTCAATGATGAGTTCAGATTCTCAGGCTATGGGTCGTATTGGAGAGGTTGTTACAAGAACTTGGCAGACAGCTCACAAGATGAAAGAGGAAAGAGGTACTTTACCTGAAGAAACAGGGGACAATGATAACTTTAGAGTTAAGAGATATATTTCAAAGTATACTATAAACCCAGCTATAACTAACGGTGTAGCAGATTACATCGGTAGTGTTGAAGTTGGCAAGTTTGCAGACCTTGTGTTGTGGAACCCAGCCTTCTTTGGTGTTAAACCTGATATGGTAATTAAGGGTGGTATGATAGCAATGTCTAAAATGGGCGATGCCAATGCGTCTATTCCTACTACACAGCCTGTTATATATCAGCCAATGTTTGGTGCACAGGGTGGAGCAAAATATAAAACTTGCCTTACTTTTGTATCTCAGGCATCCATGGATAACAATGTAAAGGAAAAATTCGGTATTCAGAAAAACGTTGTGCCAGTTAGAAATTGTAGAAATATTTCAAAAGCTGATATGAAGTTTAACAGTGGTACACCGGAAATTACAGTTGACCCGGAAACTTATGAAGTAAAGGCTGACGGTGTATCTCTTAAATCAGAGCCTGCTGAAAAATTGCCACTTACTCAGCTCTATAGTTTATTTTAAGGAGAATTGTTATGTTGTGTGAAAAGGTATTAGGAAAATTAAGTGATGAAAAATTTAAAAATTTAAATGTAGACTATGTTGATATTGATTGGTATGATGCTTTTAAAAAGCTCCATAAAAAGGTGTCAGATGAAGGCAGAGAAGTAGGCATAAGACTTGATAACGATATTTTGACTAAGGGTCTTAATCAGGACGATGTACTTGGTGTTGATGGTGATACAGTTATTGCCGTAAATATTCCTCCTTGTGACGTTATTGTTGCAAAAGTTGCTGAAAATCACCCACATATTGTGCCTAAGGTATGCTATGAAATTGGTAACAGACACGCAACACTATTTTATGGCGACACACCTTTTGAATATATTACACCTTTTAATCAGCCTATGCTTGATATGCTCAACAAAATACATGGTGTAACTGCTACAGTAGTAAATATGAAACTTAATTTTGATAAGAGTATTTCATCTACTATAAACAATCATACCCACTAAGGTGAAAGTTATGGATTTTAATAAGGATTTTTTGCTTTTGCAAATAAATGATGCTCTTTTTCCTATAGGTGGATATTCCCATTCTTTTGGACTTGAAACCTATATTCAAAAAAATATTGTGACAAATGGGGAAAAGGCAAAGGAATATATTTTAAGCCGAATTAATAATAGTGTTAAATATACAGAACTTTTGGGAATAAGGTTGGCTTATAATATGGCAGAAAAGGCTGATGTTGAAGGTCTTTTGAATATTGATGAAATTCTGACAGCATCAAAAATACCTTCTGAAATAAGAACAGCATCTTTAAAAATGGGTTCAAGATTTGTTAAAACAATAAAAAATTGTCAGTCTTATTTTGTTACAGATATTTTTGATAAATATTTGGCACAAGCTAAAAATATACACCACATTACAGCCTATGCTGTAGTGTGTGCTAGTGCCAAAATACCTCTTAACAAGGCTTTGGAGGGATTTTTGTTTGCACAATGTTCAGCAATGGTAACTAATTGTGTAAAAACTGTGCCTTTAAGTCAAAGTCAGGGGCAAAAAATATTGTCAGAATTATTTGAAGTAATGGGAAATGTTATAAACGATGTTTTAGTTGCTGATGAGGAGGATTTCTGTGCTTCTTGCCCAGCCTTTGATATAAGGTCAATGGAACATCAGGAACTTTATTCCAGATTATATATGTCATAGAAACTAGGAGTGATACAATGAGTTATACTAAAATTGGTGTAGCAGGTCCAGTTGGTTCCGGTAAAACTGCACTTATTGAGATTTTAATAAGAAAATTGGCAAAGGACTATAGCATTGGTGTAATTACAAATGATATTTACACTAAGGAAGATGCTGAATTTTTGTGTAAAAACAGTATTTTGCCACGAGAGAGAATTATAGGTGTTGAGACAGGTGGCTGTCCACATACAGCTATAAGAGAAGATGCCTCAATGAATTTAGAGGCTGTAGAAGAATTAATGGATAGATTTCCTGATATTGAACTTATGTTTATTGAAAGTGGTGGGGATAATCTGTCTGCTACATTTAGCCCGGAACTTGTAGAGGCTACAATATTTGTAATTGATGTATCTGAGGGAGATAAAATACCACGAAAAGGTGGACCAGGTATATCAAGAAGTGACTTGCTTATTATTAACAAAATTGACTTAGCTCCATATGTTGGTGCTGACCTTTCTGTTATGGAAAGGGACTCTAAGAAGATGAGAGGGGATAAGCCTTTTATGTTTACAAATATTAGAGATGACCAAGGTGTTGACGAGGTAGTTAAGTGGATAAAAGAAAATGTTATGCTTGAAGGATTGAAGTAAATGGATAATAGATATGGCAAAACTTCAAAACTAGACCTTACTATGGAGCGTAGAGATGATAAAACTATATTAAGTGATGTATTTTTTACAGCTCCATTTAAGATTATTAAGCCTTTTTACGATAAGGATTATATGCAGGTTATGCAAATTTCTGTTTCAGCCGGAATAATGGAAGGGGATAAACAGGAAATTTCCATAAAAGCCCTTGAAAATAGTAAAAGCGAAATAATTTCACAAGCCTATGAGAAAATACATAAAATGGAAAATGGTTTTGCTCAGAGAAATATTGAAATAGAAATAGGGGCTAATAGTGAACTGATTTATAATCCATTACCTGTAATACCTTTTAAAAATTCTGCATTTAAAAATTCACTTTCCGTCAATTTGAAAGATAGTAGCTCTAAATTTATATTAAATGAAATACTTACTTGTGGCAGAGTCTACAGTGGAGAAAAGTTTGAATATAAATTCTATAATTCAAGGGTATGTGTTAGGGAAAATAGTAGACTTATTTTTATGGATAATTCTCGCTATTCTCCAGATAGGACAGATATGTCAAATATAGGAATGTATGAGGGTTATACACACCTTTTTAATTTTGTTGTGTTTAACTATGAATACGATATAGAAATTTTGAAAAATTCTGTTAGTGTATTTTGTGAAGAAAACAAATACATTGGTGGAGTTACAGTTGGTGACTCTAATAGTCTAGTTATAAAAATACTGGGAGATAATGCTGACAGACTTTCAAAGTACAGTGAAAGGTTAGTCGAATATTTCAAAAAATATAAAAAATGAATTAATCTTAATAAAAAAATTCATTTTTTGTAAAAATTCTCTTGACAAGTTAATAAAAATTTGCTACAATGCAAACAATTCTGATGCACAATTATTTCAGAAGTTATAAGCTATTATATTTGTAATGCTTTATTTAAAACTTTGTATAATATGTATTGTTTTTAGACAATGGCGTCACTTGATTTGAATTATGAAAATCAAGGGGCGTCATTTTTTTATGATTAAGTAGTAAAGATAATACATAAAAATTTAAGAGAATTTGGAGGTACAAAATTATGAAAATGAAATTGTGGAAGAAAGCTGTAGCTTTGTTATTAGGTTCAACATTACTTTTTGGTATGACAGCTTGTGGAGAAAGTAGCCCAGCTAGTAGTACAGCTGATAGTGGTGATACAGTAAAGGTTGGTTTACTCCATTCATTAAGTGGCACAATGGCAATAAGTGAAACATCAGTAAGAGATGCCGAGCTTTTGGCTATTGAAGAAATCAATGCTGCTGGTGGTGTACTTGGTAAGCAGATTGAAGCTGTTGAAGAAGATGGTGCTTCTGAACCTTCAAAGTTTGCTGAAAAGGCACAGAAACTTTTACAGGACGATAAGGTTGCAACAATTTTTGGTTGTTGGACATCAGCATCAAGAAAGGCTGTTAAGCCAGTTGTTGAAGGTATGAATGGTTTACTTTGGTATCCAGTACAGTATGAAGGTATGGAAAGCTCTGAAAATATTATGTATATGGGTGCTGCTCCTAACCAGCAGGCTGTACCGGCTATTGACTATTGCTACAATGATAAGGGATACAAGAATTTCTATTTGTTAGGTTCTGATTATGTATTCCCTCAGACAGCAAATATGATTGCTAAGGCTCAGATTTCAGCTTTAGGTGGTCAGACTGTTGCAGAAGAATATGTACCTCTTGGTCATACAGACTTCCAGACAATTATTGCAGATATTAAGGCTAAAAAGCCGGATGTAATTATTAATACATTAAACGGTGATTCAAACGTTGCCTTCTTTAAACAGCTTGCAGATGCAGGTGTTACATCAAATGATGTAATGACAATGTCATTCTCTATTGCAGAAGAAGAAGTAAATTCTATTGGTGCTAACTTACTTGATGGTCACTTAGTAGCTTGGAATTACTATATGACAACTGATACACCTGAAAATAAGAAGTTTGTTGAGGCTTATAAGGCTAAGTTTGGTAAGGACAGAGTTACATCAGACCCAGTTGAGGCAGCTTACATTGGTGTTTACCTTTGGAAGGAAGCTTGTGAAAAGGCTGGTAGCTTTGATGTAGATGCTATTAAGGCAAACTGTGGTGGTCTTACATTCCAGGCACCTGAAGGTCTTGTAACATTAAATGGCGATAACCACCATATTTCAAAGCCAGTTAGAATTGGTCAGATTTCAGCTGACGGTACTATTAATGAAGTTAAGTCAACAGATTCTCCGGTTGAGCCAGACCCATATTTAACAACTTACGATTGGGCAGTAGCTGCTAATTTAAAACCTCTTGAATAATTTTGAAGTATTGAAAATTATTTTTAGATTGTCTGACAGGTGGGCTTAGTTCCACCTGTTAATTTTTAGTAATAAAAATAATAGGAGGAAAGTTTATGAATATAATGACAGTAATATTTAATGGACTAAGCACCAGCTCAATATTGTTAATAACTGCCTTAGGTTTGGCAATAACTTTTGGTCTTATGCGAGTTATTAATATGGCTCATGGTGAGTTCATTATGATTGGTGCTTATACTACTTATGTGGTTCAAAATCTGTTTTCAGCATTTTTGCCAAGTAGTGTTTTTGATGCTTATTACATAGTTGCTCTTTTTGCTGCCTTTGGTGTAGCTTTTGCTATAGGGGTAATTATGGAAAAGTTAATTGTTTCAAGATTGTATGGAAATGAAATTGATAGTTTGCTTGCTACATGGGGTGTCAGCCTTATTTTACAGCAGTTAGCCCGTAGCATATTTGGTGCACAGCCGGTTAATGTAAAAGCTCCTTCATTTTTACAGAGCAATGTAGGTACTGGCGATGTAACTTTTTCTTATGTAAGAATTTTCATTATTGTAATGATGATTTTCTGTCTTGTAGGTGTTTGGTTACTTATGTACAGAACTAACTTTGGTTCTAAAATGAGAGCTACAATGCAGAATAGAAGTATGGCACAATGTCTTGGTATTAACACTAAAAAAATGGATAGTATTACATTCGGTATTGGTTCTGGACTTGCAGGTCTTGCAGGCTGTTCTATATCTTTACTCTTTTCTATTGATTCAACACTTGGTACAAAGTACATTGTTGATACATTTATGGTAGTAGTTCTCGGTGGTGTAGGTAAACTTCTTGGTACATTCTGTGGTGCAGATATTATAGGTTTCTCAAGTGTATTTATGGAAAACTTAACTTCAGCATCTATAGCAAAGTTTATTGTGCTTATTATAGTTATTGTATTTCTTCAGAAAAAGCCACAGGGCTTGTTTACAATTAGAAGTCGTTCACTTGATGATTAACAGGAGGTGTTATAATGAAAAGTTTTTTTACTAAAAATCCACGAAATATTGCCTTTTCTATAGTAGTAATACTTCTTGCATTAGTACCTCTTTTTACAGATATGGGACTTCTTACTTCATCAAGTATTGTTAGATTTGGCAGATACATAACTTTTGCAATAGTTGCTATTGGTATTGACCTTATTTGGGGTTATACTGGCATACTCAGTCTTGGTCATGGTATTTATTTTTGTCTAGGTGCTTATGGTATGGCAATGTATTTACTGCTCCAAAAAACTGGTGGAAAAATAACTGACTTTATGCAAAGAGGTGGTTTTACAGAACTTCCTTGGTTTTGGAAACCTTTTAATTCATTGCCATTGTCTATTATACTTATGATTGCTGTACCAACATTAATAGCGTGGGTAATAGGTTATTTTATATTTAAGAGCAGAGTTAAAGGTGTTTATTTTTCAATTATATCTCAGGCACTTACTTGGGCTATGTATACACTCTTTAATGGACTTCAGCCTTATACAAACGGTACAAATGGTATAACAGGTATTGATACAATTATAGGTTCTTACTATAATCCAAACAATATAAAAATTTTATTTTACGTAGCTTTAGTATTTCTTGTTCTTGTTTATGCTTTGACTTCATTTTTAATAAGTACAAAGTTTGGCAAAATACTTGTTGCTATAAGAGATGGGGAAAACAGAACATATTTCTCTGGCTATAAGGTTAGTTCATTTAAGAATTTTGTATATATACTTTCTGCTGTTTTTGCTGCAATAGCCGGTGCGTTATATGTAAATCTCAATAATTCAATTTCTCCAACAGAAATGAGTATTACTTTTTCAGTTGGTATGGTAATTTGGGTTGCTGTAGGTGGCAGAGGTTCTTTAATAGGTGCTGTTATTGGTGCAATTCTTGTTTCAGCTTGTGAATTTAGTGTTAGTTCAGCTTTCCCAAGTGTATGGCAATACTTTATTGGTATATTCTTTACAGTAGTTATACTTTTCTTTAGACGAGGTATTGTAGGTATTGCATCTGATTTAGTTGCAAAGTTTAATTTAAAGAAAGCAACAGGTAAGGAGGCGTGATTATGGCAAATAAAATTCTATCTCTTGAAAATATATCTGTTGTTTTTGATGGATTTAAGGCATTGACAGATGTAAATATAAATGTAATGGAAAACACAATTCATTTCTTTATTGGTCCTAATGGTGCAGGTAAGACTACTCTTTTGGATATTATTTGTGGCAAAACTAAGCCTACAAATGGCAAGGTTAAGTATTTTCCGGACGGTAAAGAAATTACATTAACCGGTATGAAAGAGTATCTTATAGTTGGTCTTGGTATTGGTAGAAAATTTCAGGTTCCCTCTGTGTTTACAAATCTTACAGTATATGAAAATATGGAATTATCTCTTAAAAATGGAAAAGGGGTAATAAGTTCTATTTTTTCAAAGCCAACAGAAGAAGAAAAAGAGCGAATAGATGAAATTCTTGATATGGTTGACCTTTTGGATAAAAAGGAATACAAGGGTATTAACCTTGCCCATGGGGAAAAGCAATGGCTTGAAATAGCTATGCTTCTTGTTCAGAAGCCAAAAGTTATATTACTTGATGAACCTGTTGCCGGTATGGGTAAGCCTGAAACATATAAAACAGGAGAAATTTTAAAGCAAATTAAAAATGAATGTACAGTTGTTATTGTTGAACACGATATGGAGTTTGTAAAAATGATAGCTGATATGGTAACAGTAATGCACGAAGGAAAAGTGCTTATGGAGGGCGATATTGACTCCATACTTGGAGATGAAACTGTACAGAAAGTTTATTTAGGCAGAGGAGGAGAAAGAAATGCTGAAGATTAATGGACTTGATACCTATTATGGTGAAAGTAAAATAATAGATAATCTTTCCCTAGAAGTGCCTAAGGGAAAAATAGTGTGTCTTATTGGTAGAAATGGCGTAGGCAAAAGTACAACACTTAAATCAATTATGGGTCTTACAAAAACGCCAAAGGGCAGTATTATGTTTGATGGCAAAGAAATAATCAAAATGAAGCCTTATGAAAGAGCTAAACTGGGTATAGGCTATGTTCCACAGGGTAGAGATATATTCCCTCAAATGACAGTTGAAGAAAATCTTAAATTGGGACTTCAAGTAAAAGGTGGCAAGGGTAAAATTCCACCAAATGTTATTGACCTGTTTCCAATCATAAGTAAATTTATGCTTAGAAAAGGTGGTGACCTTTCAGGTGGTCAGCAACAACAGCTTGCCATAGCAAGAGCTTTGGTTTCTGAACCTAAAATGCTTATACTTGATGAACCTACAGAGGGTATTCAGCCGTCTATTATTGCTGATATTGGCTATGCCATTAAGAAAATAAATGAATGGACTGGAATAACTATACTTATTGTTGAGCAGTATTTGGATTTTGTACTTGATGTAGCAGAGGAATACTATGTTATGGATAAAGGTGCTATCGTTATGAGTGGCAAAACTAAAGACGCCAATAAGGAAGAAATACAGTCAAGAATGACAATTTAATATAAGTTATAGCTTATTTTTTATATTTGACTTTATATGCCAATGTCATTATAATTATCATTAAAATATTTAGATTGTGGGATTGAGCATATGAAAAGACCTAAAATAAAAATAACAATTATAGACAGAATAGGAAAATGTGGTTGTCACAGAGGGCATAAAGTAGGGGATACTTTTGATTTCGATACTGAAAGAGGAAAACTTTGCCCTATGGCTATGCACGTTGCTTTTCCTTACATTGACATTTTGAGATATGGTGGTTCTATTCCAAATCAAAAAGATGGAGAGGCTGTTTTTTGTTGTCCTGATGTAGACACAATAAATGTATTTAAAATTGAAGTTGTAGAAGAATAATAAAAGCTCCGTAAAGCATATCAGCTAAACGGAGCTTTTAATAGTGAATCGGAAAGATAAATCCGATGGCTTGTTTACAAGCCACATTTTGCAAAGCAAAATGTTCTGACAAGTGAATCGGAAAGATAAATCCGATGGCTTGTTTACAAGCCACATTTTGCAAAGC